>Ga0272441_10000913_pt1 | contig 64423 bp, 51 predicted proteins | sample SSMProp6N_FD_193582 | JGI IMG/M metagenome (GOLD analysis project Ga0272441, IMG submission 193582) | Marine sediment archaeal communities from Little Sippewissett salt marsh, Falmouth, MA, United States - SSM-Prop-6N | ecosystem: Environmental > Aquatic > Marine > Wetlands > Sediment ... | reverse complement strand
GGATAGCCTCCTTTGCCTCTGGAGAACAGAAGGTCTTTGCCTTTGTCCTGTTCTTTGTATCCCTCAATGTTATCATGGGATATTCTGCATCAAGGTCAATGTCCGATAGTTTTAGGTTGCATACTTCCCCAATCCTCATTCCAGAACTTGCCATTAACAAGAACATTGCCCTTGGTTTTGTGGTTGAATGTGTAAGTATCTGCTGTACTTGTTTTTGTGTTGGTACTATGTCTTCGCTTATCGCCTGGGCTACCTTATCCGTCCCCCGTCCTCTTAATTTCTTCCAATAGGAGTTTGAAAGGTCAATTTTATAGTGTTCCAAGAACATTTTAACACTTGATATTGCATTGTGTATCATTTTTGGGGAATATTCCTCTTTTACCAGCCAGTTCCTGAACTTGCTTATATCCTGTTCGTAACCGTCAAGTGTTTTGAACTTCTCCCCGTTCTCCAACATCCTTACATCCTTTATGTAAGTATCTGGGTTCTTTTTATTGAATGTAAAATACTTTGATAGCATATTCTTATGCTGCCGTATAGTATTTCGTGTAGTATATTCTGATAAGAAGGCATTTACCTTATTTGTTTCTAAAATTTGTTTTCTATTCATTTTTCATCATTGTACCATAACACAAATTCCTTTATATATTTTACTATCAACCAGTAATATATTTGTTAACACCTTCTATCCAACAATTACGCTAAAAACCTCTTGTGGCGTACATCCTTTCTCCTCGCCCCCTCTCTCTCAATATTATTATTTTTTGCAATAAAAATTACATATATTGGAAATCTCAAGGTATTTATACTTATAAAGCATTAAAAAAAGGGGTAGAAACATAACTTCCAAAAAACCCTCATTAAAAACCATTGCTGGAAAGAAGATTGAAGAGATTGAGAAATATGCTATTCAGAGTATAACTGCCCGTAAAATATTTACAAAAATATATAGGTCAGGATTTTATAATTTTCTATCAAGAAAATTAGGACAATTTAGGGATTTTAAACTAATGGAGGATATTAAAAAAAAGCCAGTGCCAAAACATATTGCTATAATAATGGATGGTAATCGTAGGTTTGCAAAAAGTTTTGGTTTAAATCCAAAAGCAGGACACTTTTTTGGAAGTGACAAAATAGAAGATGTTTTAGATTGGTGCTTTGAAATAGGAATAGATATTCTTACAGTTTATGCATTTTCAAAAGAGAATTTTAATAGAAGTGATGATGAAGTAACAACGCTTATGAATTTATGTAAAGAGGAACTAGACAAAGCATCAAAGGATTCTCGAATTCATAAAAATAAAGTGAGGGTTAAAATAATAGGTGATTTGGATTATCTACCTGATAATATAAAACAATCTGCCCAAGAGATAGCTGAATCTACAAAAGATTATGATAATCATTTTTTCAATATCGCAATGGCATATGGTGGTAGAGAGGAAATTCTTGAAGCAATCCAAAAAATCGCAGGTGATGTAAAACAAGGAAAACTAGAAATTGATGATATCTCACAAAATACCGTTTCTTCTTATCTTTATACAAATGGCATACCTGATCCAGACCTAATTTTAAGAACATCTGGTGAAGAAAGAATTTCTAATTTTCTTTTATGGCAACTTGCATACTCGGAATTATACTTCTCAGATGTTTATTGGCCAGCATTTCAAAAAAGAGATTTTCTAAAAGCGATAAAGACTTATCAAAATAGAATAAGAAGATATGGAAAATAATCTATTTTTTTTCCATGGTATCTGATTCACATCCTTTTTCTATTTCTTCTGCTATTTTGGCTAATTTTGCAAATTGACACTGGAAGAAGAATAGTATTACTCCTAAACCTAAAAAAATAATTGAAAAAGATAAAACTATTCCTGATATTTGGTCTCCAATACCTAAACTAGGAATCAACAATTGTACAAAATATATTACAAGCAAAATTATCCCTAAAAATATACATAGTTTACTAAAAAACCCTGTTTTTAAATCACTGTAAATAGATATATTTCTTCTTTTTGCCATTAATTTTCCTTGCCACTAAGTTTTAGAGAATTTTGAATTTTACTTTGTAATTCGTTTAATTTTTCTTGGCTTCTTCCTTCTTGTTTTTCTAATGACATTTTTCTTAACTCAAGAGATTCTTTGTTTGATATAAGTTCTTTTTTAACCTCGTTTTTTGATTTTGTTTTTATAAGTAAAGCACCAATGCTTTTGTAAACTGGAGTATCTGAAGATATATTCTCAATTTCCTTTAATGCGTCCTCAGTTTCTCTTAGCTGAATCTCTATTTGTTGACGTTGTTGCGAAATTACTTGAACTTGTGCTTTTAATTGTTGAAAACGATTTATTTGGTCCTGTAATTGTATTGACATGCCATTTTCTACCATTTTTTACCGCCTTTTAACCGTAATATCGGGCAATATTATTAAAATTATTCCTAGTTTTTTCAAAAAGAATATTTTTTATTAATTTACATCAAGATATTTTTTCTTACAACAGTTGGCTTGAGTGTTTATTCTTATTTTATTATAATTATAATAGAAAATATTATATAGAAAGATACAAATATACTAGAATTGAATAGAGGCGACAGTTTATACCTGGGGATAAATTATGAAAAAAAACGATAAAGTTATTGTTGTAATTGGAGTGATAATTCTTATTACTTCTTCAATAGGTATTTTTGTGTGGGACGATAAGCAAACAACTGTAGCTGCCTCATCTATTGAAGATTTTTATTTAATTACAGGTACTCTTTCCAAGGCCCCTAATGCAATTGCAGTATCTGATACAAACCCTTTTTATCCTTTGATTGCAACGCCTTTAGCGGTTCATTATGATTTTGATGGAAAACAGGAGATAATTCCATTATACATTCAAAATTTCAGCGATACCTCAAGATCAGTTGAAAGAGCGATTAGTCAAATTGGTAAAACTGTTAACGAATTTATTGATTGTTCAATGAGTGCAGAACAATGGTCAATAGAAATCGCAGAAGAATATTGGAAAGAAAGTGAAGCTGCTTTATTAATAGAGAATAACAAACAAGGTTATTGCCTGGGAGTTATTGCAACACCACTAGCATCATACTTGCAAATACCTGTTATTGTTGCTGATGAAATAAGTCCAAATGTAAGAAATGTTTTAAACAAATTAGGTGTTAAAAAAACGTTAGTGTGTGGTAAAAATCTTACTGGATTTGGTGATGTTTTAAAATTTGAAAATGTAGATGAAATAGTAAATGCAACTATTATGTGTGTTAAACAAAAATTTGGAGTTATTGATTATCTTACTTTAACAAATCCTATTGACGCTTGGCCCCCCAAAGTTCTGGATAGAAAGGAGTTTTATTTTGGACCAGATACAATTTCTTCCAGTGCTACAACTCATTTATTACAAGCTGTTCTTGGTGGACCCCAACAAATAGAGGGTTGGAGTTTTACTATACCTGAAAACTATAAATATGCATTAATAAAGTTTGAAGGTATAAATTTAGATTCTGAAGACGTTGATGAACTTGGAGATGCGGTTAGTTTTCAAGCAGGGCCTAATCTACCAGATTTACCTGCTGATCTTCAAAATTATGAATTGTTTGTTGGAAGCACTGCAGCAGGTGGTAATCCTATTAGAGATGATTCAGGTAGAATAACAACTGATAGATTGTACATGGAATCTGTTGTTTATGATAGAGGTGGGGTAGAATATATTATTAAGACATATGGAAATTGGTTGGTAAAATCAGAGGGAGAAGTATCAGCAAAGGTTGTTGTTGAAAAGCTTGAAGATCCAGTTTACCCAATGATGCAAGGTATCTCTTCAATAGCCCCATATATTACGGCATATCATAAAGGCATATTATTTGGAAAACCAGAGTTTGCTTTTACCGCTGATGATGATGCATTAACTAGAATGGGATACCCCTCACCTGGATTCTATTTACCCCGAAGAAACCCATTATTGACAGAGACAAGCAACAATCATATTTTTGACAAAATACATGATCCTCTAAATAATTTATTAGCAAAACTTGCAGATATTGATATTTTAAAGGATAAAGATATTGAAAATCTGCAAAAATATTATGCACATAATCCAATTAATATTGCACTTGTTGGTGGTGCAACAGTTCTTCCTCAATTTATTTATCAAAATGATATTGAACCAATGGATGTTGAAGAAACACCATATTACTTTGGTGGAGGAACTCCAAGTGATACAATATATGGAAATGTTGACCCAGTTAGATACGATTGGGAGAATTTGGCAAACGATAAATACACTGAATATCCGATGCAAGAAAATATTGTCGGAAGAATAACTGGTTGGGATGCTCAAGATGCAAGTGCATTGGTTGCAAGAACTGTGTTTTATAATGATATTATTGACAATTCTGAAACTTGGAAAAATAATTTTGGTCTATTAATTGGTTCAGGTCAAGATTTTCAAAAACCCCTAGTTAGATATTTAATTTTTGGAGATATTCTAAAACTTACACCTAGAGGAGAACCAATGAAATTTACAACTGGCTATGGTAAAATCAGCGGAATGAGAACCGAGGTGGAAGTTGTAGAACCTTTGGGATTCAATATTTTAGCAGCCTATGATGAACAAGCAATGAGACAAGGTTATAGTAAAGAATCTATAAACAAACTCAAATCAGCATCCATTCTTAGTAAATTTTTCCTACGAAAATCACAATTAAACAGATTAGTAGGAGAAGGAGCAGTTGAAGGAGGGGAGATAATGAAAAATAGTAATTTTATTTGGGCAAATGCCCATGGTAATCAAAATTTATTTGGTATGTCGGGAATTGATTTAACTGCAGCTGGTCTAGGAGGTCCTTTTATTCATTCGATTATGAAAGAATTTCTACCAGTTATGTTTGGTGGATTTTTTGGACCGGGGTTCTCATATGGAATCCAAGGCGATTATAATACAAGAGGGGTTGAGAACATGGAATTAGGCCCTTCCTTTATGTGGTTAGAAAGTTGTATATGTGGTAAAATCGATGGAATGTTCCCCCAAGCAAACATTGGACAAACTCTATTACATGCTGGAATTACTTCTTTGGTTGCCTCACCAACTGGTTCCAATATTGCAGGTGGATATATAGAACCAAAAAACAGAATGTACGACACTCCCCTATCTGTATTACGAGCAAAAATAGGAGCCTTCCTTGATGCTAGACAGGGAGTATATCCTGAACCACATTTTGGATACAAAATGTATACTGATTTATGTGAAGATTTAAGAATTAACAATGTTAGTGTAGGACTTGCTTTTAGAAATGCCAGAAATAAATATTTACCTGAAGATGCAGAGTGGGAACTTTGGTGGTCACCACCACTAGTTACAACTGGTAATTATATACTTGACAATGAAATAATGAACAACATTTATCAAAAAATAAAAAGCACCGCTAATGGTGGTAAGGGTCCAATGCTTGAAAATAAATACATAACTTATCAAGAATATTTATTATTTGGCGATCCTGCATTTAATCCATATGAACCTGTTAATGAAGGTAGCTAAAATTACTGCTCTCAGTTAACTTTGAATTTTTTTATAGTGATTTGTTTTAATTAGATGTTTAATAATGATCTATTTTTCAAAATAAGCTTTAATTGATTGTTTATACGAAAAATTAAAAAAGAATAATAGTATATTTACATATAATAATCATATACTTCTAAGATTAATAATATCACATATGCCAATGTTGAGGAGGGTTATGTGAGATGCATTACTTCCAAAGAGGAAGGTTTGGACATGGAAACGACCACAAATAATGAAATTGAAAAAATAAAATTTGAATTTGAAAATGTAAAATCAGAATTAATGGCAAAACAGGATGAAATTAATTCATTAAATGTCGATTTGCAGACAAAAAATACAATTATTCAAAATCTCTCGGAGCAGATAACAAGCTTAAATACAAATTTTTTATTAGATTCAGTTGGAGGGGGAAGAATGAACACTGAATTTACACAACCAGTAATTAAGATGGAGGAAATAAAAAACGATATGGACATTAGAATTAATAAAACCCCATCGATAACCAGTGAAGTTGATTTATCAAAATTTCCTTTTATATCCGAGTTGAAGAGGCAGGAAAATAAAACTAGAGTTGAAGAAATCGATATCCTAAATCATAGAATATCAAAAATAACTACTGATGTGATACAATTACAAAATGATTTAACAGAGCTTCAAGAGAACATGGATGAAAATCAAAGCGATATTAGCACTAACAGAGTTGATAATGAAGAGTTAATAAGTGAGCTTAAAGCAAGAACTTCTGCAATTAATTGGCTTAATGGCGAGTTAGAGAAAAAACATAATGAATTAAAGATAAAGGATAATGATATTGCTGAAAAAAATCTTGAAATTGACGGGTTTAAAAATCACATTCATAAACTTGAATCCAGTTTAGCTATTAAATCAGAGTTAATCGAAAAACTAAAAGATGAAATTAAAACTAAAAATGAATTTCAAGATGTAAATAAATTAGATATAATTCAACAAAAACAACAGGAAATTGATTCATTAATTGAAACAGTTGATACTAAAAATGAAATAATATCACAAATGAGTAAAGATCTAGTTGAGAAACAAGATGTTATATTTGAAAAAATGAAAATATCAAGTGATTTACAAAGACAGTTAAATGAAAGTGAACATGAACTAATTAGAAGGATGAATATTATTTCACAGTTACAAAAAGAAGTTGATCAGGATAAGGAAAATATTCAAACAGTTTCAACTTCACTGCAAAATAAAGACATGTTGATAAAACAACTACAAGAACAATTAAATCATTTTAACCAAATAGAAACACACACCAATCATGAAACTGAGATACCAGATAATATTGCTTGGGATAAACATCTAGAAAATGTTTGTAATGAAATTGATGAGAATATAAAAACTAAAAAAATAACAGATAAAGAGATTCAATAAATACTACCAAAGACTCACAATATTTTTCATTGGTAGTGGTGCTATAATATTAATAGTTCTGGAAATTCCATTTGATAAGAAAAAATTGATGGTCATAGTTTCGTCTTTTTTCATCATGAATTCTTCGGGTAATTTAATAATTATATACATGGCATCTGTATTATCATTAATTGTATAATAATCAATAATGGATTTATCTTTATCTTGTAGAACCAATACACTATAATTTAAAAACAATGTATCATCCCATATGGGATGTTTAAACAGTGAGTAAGTGTGAATAAAATCTGCTTTCTGTCCAAAATATAGTATTTTTATATCATTTCCATTACAGAGTTTAATCATCAAATCTGAAATATTTAAATTAATAGAAAATAAAGGAGTCACCAAAATTAAAATCTTATCGATTTGGTGTTTACCTTCAAAAAATGAATATTCACCATATACATCTTCAATTTTAATATATGTTGAAATTTCATTAACTATGGTATCAACCATATCTTGAATATCTTCTTCTGAAATCTCTTCCGAACCATCTGACAAAACCGATGAAACAGTAGAACCAATCAATATAAAACTGATTAAAAGAATTGCAGGTGCAATTGCACTACTTCCCTTGTTATTCATAATATCACAAATCATTATGAAAATAAGGTCGAATTGAAGGATATATAAAGCTTGTTTTACAATCATTATCTATAGTTAAAAAAATTCCTTTTTTTAAGATAAAAAAGTGAAAAAACTAGGAGGAATAATTGACTATTGATTTTCAAAATTATTAGATTAAATCTAAGAGAAAATTGTCAGCTTGTAATTTTTACACTTTGATTTTCTGCCAGCATACCTTTATATATTGTCATTTGGGAACATTTAACGTGTTATATACTACCATGATTTTATGAATCATGGGGAATGGACAGAAGGTGAAATGAATGGAAAAAAAGTATATGGAAAGGCTGGTTGGAAAATACTGTAAAATCGTAACAAAAGAACCTGGCGAAGAAAGAGCTAGTGTTATTACTGGTACAATTGAAAATATTGACTACAAAGATGGTTTTGTTTTAGTTGATTCTAAACAAGGTCTAGGATGTCTTAGGATAAATACGATAATTGCAATTAAACCAAAATCAACAACTGAAAATATAAATCATCATAAGAAATCTATAGTAAAAGAAGAAAAGGCAATGGTTGGAATTGGTACTCTCATTGTTTTTATTGCAATGGTATTAATTGCAGCTGTTGCAGCGAGTGTATTGATTACAACTAGTGAAACACTTCAACAAAGAGCAAGAAGTGTGGGAACACAAACAATTAGAGAAGTCTCTTCAGGTATAGCAATTGATGATATAACAGGTTATACAAATCATAACAAAACAAGAATAGAATATCTAGCAATTTCACTACGACCTCGAGCAGGTTCTCGAGATATTGATTTGAGTTTAATTACTTTAACCGTTTTATACGATGAATTAAATGTTCTTACAATTAATGAATCTTTAGTTGTAATGGTAAATACAGATAACAAGAGTGTATTTGAAACACCAATTTACTCAGGTTCCTCTTATACAATACTTGACAATACTACTTCAATTAATTTCGGAGTAATTGCAATACATGACCCTGATAATACCGTGGTAAATACAACAGGTATGAATGCTGGAGATAGAGTAATGCTGATTGTAAATCTAACAGCAATAATCACAAATCAAGGTGGTCTACCTACAAGGGAAACCATTTCGGGAAAGGTACAACCTGAAATTGGAGCACCAGCAGTATACGATATTACTTCACCAGCAGTATATTCAAGACAGATTGTTGACCTTTGGTAAAAAATCATAAATAATAAAATATCTTACTTTTTTATTTTTATTTTTTATTAATTTTGAATATTGCTAATTCTGCTTTTTTTCCCTCATATACTATTAGAGATATTTTAACCTCTGCAACTATTTTTTCTTTATTTTTTGTCAATAATTTTACGAAATAACCTGAGGTTTCTTCTCCTTTTAATTTTGAGAGGTAATATTTTCCAATTTCATATAAAGAATCAGAAGAAATAAACTCAATCATCTTTTTATCGACAATTTCATTTACATCATAACCTATTAGTTCTGCCATAGACTTTTTAACTTGTTTAAATATTCCATCTTGAATAACTGCAGCATAATCTTTAATTTCCTCAAATGATTTTTTAAAATCATCTTTATATTTTTCATTATTATTACGTTTAGAAGTTGTTGATATTTTGTAAACATTATTAACAGGTGTAGATTTTTCTCTTTTAAAATTTGAAAGAATGTGTCTGGCAATCTTCCTCTCTGTATCATCTAAATATTTCCTAGTACTTTTTATTTCTTTTTCAAGAACTAAAAGTTTGTCCGTTTTTTCTTCAATTTCACTAATTTTGATTTCTGCTTTTGATAATCTTTTTTTATCAAGATCTATTAATTCCTTAGAAATAGGTTGGAAAAATTTTTCTTCTCTTTTGGGAATTTCTTTTAATTGCGATTTTGGAGTAGTTGATGTTTTATTTTGAATTGGTTTTATTTTATTGGGATGTCTAGATTTTATTAATCCTCTTAAGGGCAACAAATTATACAATTTGTTTAGGAATTTTTTAGGAGAAATACCTAAAAATCTAGCTATTATCCCTTTATTCAGCTTGTTGGTCCTTTTTATTGTTTTATCAACTAATTTTGTATGTTCAATACCTTCCTCCACAAAAACCTCTTTACTTCCAGGCATTGATAAAATGTATCTATGATCAATTAATATTACAATTAAAACACAGCCAAAAATAAGATAATGATAAATATCTGAAATTGCTGGTTCTCTAGAAGAAATACCTAATATAATTCCTGAACAAATTGTTGCTGTAACTAAAAAAGAATAAGTCAGATTTTTCTTTGTCCCGTTTATATGAAGATACATATCCAAAGATATTATAATCAATGACATAAACAATAATTGCAAGTTGTTAATACCAGATAAAACATGTAAAGGTGTTAGTTCAAATAGAATTCTTGGTTCATATGCTGCCCTAAAAAAGAAGATAAATATGAATTTTACAAATGTAAAAATTGTTAGAAAAATAAAGAAATACGATGGAAATTTCCATATAAATTTAATGTTTTTTAACATAAGCTAATCTTTTTTTCTTTTCTATTTTTCTAATTATATAAATTGTTCCAATAACCGCAAGAATTATTGCAATTATGTTTAGCAAGTAAGATGGCATAACAATAACTATTGGTTCAAAAGGTCCTGGAATGATAATTATATTTCCTCCCCTAATTATTTCTTCAGAGGTATAATCTATACTGGTGGTAGCTGTAGAGCCCTCTAAATCAGTTGCAATAATTTTTATTTTTGAAAACCAAGTTGTATGAAAAACAAATAATAAATCCATATTGCATTTTTCATCTACAGTGTCTTTTTTTGTTGAAAAGGCATAAGAACATTTTTCATCGATAAGTAGGTTAGAACCCGAATAAGATTCGCTAAACTCATATATCTTTTGATAAGATGTTGTATCTTGGTACTGTTTGAACACGAAACTAGAAATTTGTGTATCAGTATCCTCCAAAGTAATATTTACAGCGTACAAATCTTCCCATGAGTTATAATCAGATATCGTAAGATAAACTCGAATGTTTTTTTCTTGTTGTACAATTTGAATAATTCCAAATTTTGGTGGAACATTTAATACGCCTACCCCCGCTTGATCAGCGTTTACTGTTATAAATAATGAAAAAATAAGTAAAATAAATAATGAAATTATAAATAGTCGGATTGTTTTTTTATTCCCCATATTTTTTACTTTTTCCTCCTATGTTTTAAATGTGTAATTACAATATAGCCAATTACTGCTAATAAACAGATTATAACAATTATTGTTGTAAAAGGACTAATGGTTAAATCTGATTGTGTATTTAATGGAGGTAATATACTAATTTGTGTAATGAAGGTCTTGGTTGTATTTTCAGTGGTTAATTCAAAATACAAATTACCAATTTTATTTTCTCTTAGAGCTTCTACTGTCAATATCACCTCATATTCATCATCTTCAGTTGAGAAAATTTTTAAAGGTGTTGATTTATCAACATTTTCGCTTTTAATATTTAAAATTGTAATATTTTTCTCATCACTCCAAATATCTAAGGAAACCGTTCCTTCTCCAGATATGTAAACATGAATATCCTCAATTTCACCTTCATACATCTCAAGGTTTTTTTCATGCTGAAAAACAATATTTGAATTTTCAATCTCAATTATCTCATAATTGTTGTGACCCACATATATTTTTAAAAGAGGTGCTGTAACCTGATATGCAGATTGGAATGACAGTTCTGAAGTTGGAATAATAAATGTACTTGAAATTTTACCTTGTAATATACTGCTGGAGGTGCTCTTAGCAATTCCAGGTTTCCATACTTCTGAAATTAAATTTAAATTGAAATTCTTGCCTTCATAGGGAGAAACCCTAATATCATTTTCAATTATTTCTATAAAATCATTATACTCAAGATAATCTAAAGATACATCTAACGGAAGGTTTCCACTATTTATAATTGTGATATAATCATCACTTTGATTGATCATCTCTGTAAATGGTTCAATATAAAAATTCAATATATCGCCATGGCTTTTTGCAAAAGCAAGGGTTGGTTTTTCTACAACAATTCTTTCTGAGTAAATATTTTTCTCCTGATGAATAATATCTAATGTCCAATTTTCGTGGTAAAATAGAGGGGTATTTGGAAAAATATCTTTTATTCCAATAATAAAACTAAATTTGTTCCCGTTTTTTAGACAATTATCTGAATCGATATAAGTTCTTCCTCCATATTTTAATAAATCATCCCAAATATTTTCGCTATTTTCATTATATCCCCATTCATAATAATTTGTAGCATTTCTTTCTCCAATAGGCATAATTTCTCCTTTATAGAATTTTATTGAAATGCTGCTTACATCATCTTCTTCCAAGCTCATGTTTAATTGATGCCAAATGCCTGCAACAATTTTTGATAATCCATATCTTTTTTGTTCATTCTCTCCAATTATATGAATATCTATCAAGGTTAGTTCATCAGCTGAGACTGAAACAAAGACAGGAAATAATATTAGACAAAAAATCACTAACGCTATAACATAAGCCCCACATTTCATCCCTTCACCTCTTAGTAATTTTAATATTAAGTTGTATCACTTATAATTCAGAGTCTATTAAAGTTTTTCTTTAAAAATAATTTTTCTAGAAAAATATATAAACAAAAAAATTTTTGTAATTAAAATTAACTATTATGTTTCTGTTCTTAGATTATAATATATTGTCGCGTTATAATCCCCTGGGAATTGACCTAATGGAATATTCACAGCCCATTCGACATTACTTGTTGTCAAACTATTACTATCGTTCTCTGCTGCTTTATACGAGCTTGTGCCGCCATAGTAGTACTGTGGAGCATTACCGGTAAACAATGTAAGAGGATTTAGATCTCCTCCAGCAGTAAAAATTGAGGTGTTTTGAATATAGTAAGTTGGAGAAGTTTTATGGGTTAAATTTGTTATATTAACTGAGAGACTGTAATTATTATTTGACCTTGTTTCAATATCTATATAACTATCATTATAGGCTGGTGAATCACCAGGGTTACCAGTAATACTTGGCCAGCCAGCACCAACTATTTCAGTATAGCTATAGACTCCAAATTCGTTAATTGTTTCACCAATTATCGGATTACTATAAGAATGATATCCAGATGAATCATCACACGTAATATTAAAATTCCACGACCAAGTGTCATTGTATCCTACAGCAGAATCAGTGGGATCTGGAGCATATCTAAATTGGTACCCAGGAATCCATACAAATGTAAGATTATGACATTCGGTATTACCTGGACTGCCCGTTGCATCGTTAACAATTATATCCGTACAGCTTCCAACAACAAAGGTTACTTCACTGCTGGGCCATATAAGATTCCAGTTGGGTGTTCCTGTAGTATTTTCATACTGTAAAAACATGTTTAAGTTTCCTCCCAAAGTACTGTTGTAACTGCTTGCTTCGTTTCCAAGATCATGCCAAGCTGTGATATTTATGTATTGTATGTCTGCCCAACCTTGATCACTACTGATATTCACAATAAAATAATACTGTAGATTTACATCTATTTGTCCATTTAACATAGATGCACCTGTTGTATTTTGTAAATCATACCAATTAATTCTAGGTTGTAATTGCAATACAGTTACATTTAATGTAGTATCATTATGCCAGCTTTCACTAATATCTCCAGGGTCTGCTTTAACAATTACATTGTATGAATTAATAAAATAAGAATTTGAAAATGATAAAATTACAAATGCACTAATTAGCATTATTGTTAATATTTTTCTTTTTCCCATCCTGCATCCTCCTAACAGGAGATTACTAATAATTTATATTAGTAGAGTGCCCGACTATGAATAACCTTTTTCTTCCTTATAAATCTTTTGTTAATTTTTAAATCTTTTTTTTATTATTATTAATTTTGGGGACATTTGGTAAATATTAAGGTAATTTTTAATATTGTTTATTTTTGAAAAATCTTTGTGGTAACCCTGGCTGTATATTTTCCCGCTTGTGTTCCAAATGGAATATATACATCAAATTGTACATATACAACCTGATTGACATTATTATAATGAAAAATTCCCGATTCATTAAAAATATCTATCTTATTTGTCTCACCAACTCCTAAAAAGGTAATATCTGAAATTATATCATCAGTAAAATCAGCATCAGCTAGAATATCAACATTATTTGCAATAGAAATAAAATCTCCTCTTGTAAAATTAGTTAGATTCTCTTCAAAAAATACAGTCATATTAAATTCATGATTCGAAGAATAAATTATATTTACAATATTAGAAGAATCATTAAATCCGGGAAGGGCATAAACATCAACCCAATCCTGACCAGGTGAAATTGAAGTAAATTTGTATATACCATATTCGTTTATTTTCCAACTTTTTCTATTAGTTGAATCTTCAACAGTAATATTAAAATTCCACGAATATGGGTCGTTGTAAACACCCTCTGTAAAATTCCATGTGTTATTACTGCAAGCCCATCTAACCTGACTTAATGGTTTAAATGTAATATTAATAAGTCTTGTGTTTCCGCTGATAATTGTTTCGCTACAGTTAGAAATAATTACCTGAGCTTCACGATTGGGCCACAATTTCTTATAATTAGATGTTCCAGATGTATTTTCATATTGTAAGAACATGTTCAAGTTTCCACCTAAAGTTTGATTATAAAAAGAACTATCACTACCCCAATCAAACCAAGATGTAATATTTATATAATCTATGTCTTCCCATCCATTTTCATCTGTTATGTTTATAAAAAAACAATATTCATTATTCACATCTATAAGCCCACTTGCATTATTTAATTTTGACCCAGTTATATTAACTAAATCATAACTATTAATTACTGGAGTTGTTGGAGGAATGTAACCAAAATAACATTTTGCATCAGCACTTACTGGAGAAGTCTCATTTGGAGAACCTGTTTTATTTCCAAGACTGTAGAATTCATAGTAACCAGTGCTATTTGGAAAATCAAAACTCCAATTCCACGGATAAACATAATCTGGGTTACTTGAATTATACCATTCAATCCAATCTGTACCATTGTTATTAGTTGATGAAAAGTTAATAAAAATATCATCCCACATACGACCATCCCAATCTGCTCCAAGATTTATTTGGTAGTTGTCATATTGTTGGAATTTAATGGCAAAGTTACTTGTTACCACGGGGTTAAAATTTGGATGATTGCTTATATTGTAGGTATAATGAGTCCACAAATCATCCTGATCTAATGTTGTTGCATCAATAATTTCATACCATGTATTTCCATCATTGGTAAATGATACTGCATCATAGTTACCGTGGTTTACCCAGCTAGAAGGTGCATTGCTTTCTTCATCATCTGCATCATATTGCCAAAAATCAAGTATAATATTACTGGCTCCTGTAAAATCATAAACTGAATATAGTTCATTTAGAGAACTGTCAGTAGTTTGAGTATCAAAATCGTCCATTGCACATGAATAACTACCACTACGAGTAGTTCCACTATAATCAAACTGTATACGAGCATCACCTCCAGACTGATATGTGGCCCATAGACTTGCATTTATACTTCCAGTTTCAAAACCATCAAAAATAGAAACAGATTTTTTACCCCAGCTTATGTTATCGGAACTCCAACGGTAATACAATTTCACATTGTCTAAATCAGAACTACCACTGGCGTGAAGATCTTTCAGATAAGAAGTAACAATATATGGAATTATTGTACCAATAGATGTTATTATTGATCCGGTTGTAAAAAAATATACCGAAGAAGTGTTCCATCTACTATCATTAACAATAACCTTCCACCAATATGTAGCTGAATAGTTACTAAATTCAGAAAAGGTGTAACTTACAATTGAACTTGCATTAACATTATTATTTGTATTTCTTAAAACCCATTCACCAGTTGTATTTTCATACCAATATACAGTTAGTTCGTCGTTGTTGATATCATTTGCCCTAATCCGGCAAATTGTTGGTATTGCAACATTTGTAGTACCATTTGGAGAAGGAGTTATTAATTCTATTGTAGGGGGACTACCTATTGAATTATAATAACATCGCGTGTCAGCTGAATCTGGTGATGTTTCATTGATTTCACCTAATTTACTACCGATACTGTAAAATTCATAGTAACCAGTGCTATTTGGAAAATCAAAACTCCAATTCCACGGATAAACATAATCTGGGTTACTTGAATTATACCATTCAATCCAATCTGTACCATTGTTATTAGTTGATGAAAAGTTAATAAAAATATCATCCCACATACGACCATCCCAATCTGCTCCAAGATTTATTTGGTAGTTGTCATATTGTTGGAATTTAATGGCAAAGTTACTTGTTACCACGGGGTTAAAATTTGGATGATTGCTTATATTGTAGGTATAATGAGTCCACAAATCATCCTGATCTAATGTTGTTGCATCAATAATTTCATACCATGTATTTCCATCATTGGTAAATGATACTGCATCATAGTTACCGTGGTTTACCCAGCTAGAAGGTGCATTGCTTTCTTCATCATCTGCATCATATTGCCAAAAATCAAGTATAATATTACTGGCTCCTGTAAAATCATAAACTGAATATAGTTCATTTAGAGAACTGTCAGTAGTTTGAGTATCAAAATCGTCCATTGCACATGAATAACTACCACTACGAGTAGTTCCACTATAATCAAACTGTATACGAGCATCACCTCCAGACTGATATGTGGCCCATAGACTTGCATTTATACTTCCAGTTTCAAAACCATCAAAAATAGAAACAGATTTTTTACCCCAGCTTATGTTATCGGAACTCCAACGGTAATACAATTTCACATTGCCTATATCTAAGTCCCCTGTTGCAGTAATGGTTTTTTTAGGAGATGTTATCCCATATGGCATAATTGTATCAACAGAGGTGGATATAGATTTTGTAATGAAACTGTATGTCTTATTAGTCCATTCAACTCCATCTGTTGTATTGATGCTCCACCAATAGGTCGTTAAAAAATCTGAAAAATTTGAATTAGTTTGTATGATATTTACTGCTCCATAACTAGTGTTTATACTATTATTGTATGCAAATTGTAACCATGAACCACTACTATTAGACCACCAAATTATATCTAATAAATCATTATCAGCATCATTAACAGTAACATTTAATTTGGGGATTCTCTGTATATTAATAGATCCATTGGCTGGATTTTCACCATAAATAAATGCTGCTGTGTTTATGCTTGAATTATAATAACAAATTGTATCAGCAACAAATGGTGGATTCTCATCATAAAAACCAAATTTCTTACCAATACTATAGAATTCATAATAACCAGTTCCATTTGGAAAATTAAAATTCCATTGCCAAGGTGATAAACTATCTGTATTATCTTTTGTCCAGCTATCATAACTATTATTATCAACAGAGTATCGGTAAAATAGAGTTACATTATTTAAGCTATTGTCAGCTGTAGCAGATATTATATATGGAGAATATGTTACATTGAAAGGACAAATATTATCTACAATTGTATCTGTTATATTGTTTTCATTTCCAGTTATAAAAAATACATCAGGAACATTCATATTATTGTAACAAGTTCTTATCCAACCAGAGGTTCGTGCGATATTGCTAATTCTTACTTCATCAATTATTCCGCCAATTTCATAAGAATCTGTTGAAATATAAAGAGGATCGTTGTTTGTATTAAAAGCAGTTGTAAGGGTATCACTTGCATTTTCTAAACCGTTAATGAAAATTTTTCTTCCATTTGTTGAAGAATCTCTTGTAAATGTAAGGTAATACCAGGTACCAGTATTTAAACTACTAGCACTTGTAATAGAATTTCCATTTACTGCAAAGCGAACAGTTCCTGAAGCCCTAACCCAAGTTCCATATGATTGATCATATGGACCTTTTGTTACTAAATCCGGAGTATTAGAATAATCATATAAGTACAACCATATTGATATAGAAATTTCATCAGTTATGTCTAAAGTTGAATCATCATTTATTGCGATATAGTCATTACTATTATCGCCCCCAAATTCATCCCCTCCATCTAATCGTCCGGCAATGTTCATATTTACACCATTAAACGTCTCCCCATTATTGTTATTATGAGTTGAATCAAGATGATCATTGTAACTACCTGTTGTTTTTGACGTCTCATTTAAATGTTGAACTAAAACGAAATTATCGTCCCATACATCTGATGGATTCTGTTGACAGCTGCTATCGTTATTGTTGTAATACATCCAAATCTTTGTATCAGAACTGCTACTTAATTCTGTAACATTTATCCAAGCAACAATTTCGCCGGTTAATCCATTAAAAAATTCAATTTCATGATTTAATTTGGTTGTATTATCATCCCATAAAACAAAGGCAATATCATCACCATCGTCTTGAGCGTGACTAGCCAATTCAGAATCTGATGATTCATAAAAATATACTGGAAAATTAACCAAATCAGATTCAACGAAAGAAGAATTTATTGTAATTAATTTTCTAGAACCCCATGTAGATTCCCACCAAGTACTTCCTTCAAAATCAAAACTATTTGTATCATTAGAAAAAACAAGATAGCTTATTTCTCCTGAAGACAATTTTGACTTGTATTGGATTTCTTCCCATGTTGGTGCACGAAACCATAGTCTAATGGTAATAGGGCTTTGTAGCTCAAAATCATTTGAATAGGCGATTTTATTTAATGATTTTATTTCTTCAGGTAAATTATCTTTCAACTTTTCAATTCTTTTTTCTCTTTCTAATTTCCCATTTCCTTTGTTAAATATATTTGCTAGACGGTTACTATTAGTAATTTTAGGAAATTCATAATTACAATAATTTTTCTCAATAATTTCCATTGATTCAAGGATTAATGAATCCGAATACATCGGAACAAAAACTACATTATTACCATGAGGTCCATTGACAGTTCGTTCAACAAAAAATTTTGTACCAGGGATTACAGACAATTTCTCATGTTTTTTATCGACAATGAGAATTGTATCATTATTCGTAATATTTTCACCAATTTGGTTTGTTAAATTGATATAATTTGATGGTATATTATTCTCAAGAATTTTTGTAGAATTTAAAGTATAATTGCTGATATTAGAACTAGGTTTAATAGTAAAATTTTCAGGTTGTTTTGAATTATTAATTTCTTCAGTTATGTTTAAATTTTTGGATATATTTATAGATATATTTTTTTGATTGTTCGCTGTGTCATTAAAAAACGAATTATTTTCAAAATTTGTATTAAAAACATTGAAAATACATTCTTGAGAACAACTACAATTATTGTTATTTAAAGCTATGATGGTTACATTATAATCTCCAGGTTTTTCAAATTGAACAATCCATCTTGTTTGCCATAAACCAGAGACAATTGTATCATTCTCAATATTACCTTGAATGTAAGTTAAGTTAATATCCTCCATTCCATAAATATTAGCATAAACTAAAGCAACACCACTTGAATCAGAAACTGAAACATTTAGCATTATTGAATCATTAAATTTTACTCTTGATGGATGTACCGATAAAAACGTAATATTTGGTGGCGATTGCAATGAGGTATTCTGTGGAGTTATAATGGGGAAAAATAATACTGACAGTAAAATAACAGTTATCAAAATTGCCATAAATCTCCAATAACTATTTGATCTAATTGGTTCAAAACCTTTTTTTCCTCCCCATTTTTCATAAAAAAATATATTATTGATTGAATTTTTTTGACTGACCTTATATTTACTTCTTGAATAAATTGAAGATATTACTTTTATGGATTCTTGCTTTTTTAAAAAACTGACTTTTAATTGATCAGATTCGTGATATTTTTCTTCGGTTCTATCTTTATTTATTGCAAAACGGTTACTTAAAACTCGATCAATAATATCGTCTATGTCTTTTTTTGATTCTAAAGATATTTCTTCTTGATCAGTGCTAATAAATTCAGAAATAAATTGATTTTTTTTATATTTGCAATTTGGTTCATAGAAACTTATTAAGGTCGATATAAAAAATTGAAAACTTGAACCTACAATAAATGAAGTATTAGGGGTATTAACTTCAATACCATCTACAAGGATCTTAATAGTCCATTTTCCAGGTAAAGCTTTTTTATCAATTTTAAGATAAAATGAATAGGAATCATTTTCTTTTTTACATATATTTGGTTTTATGTATTCTAAATCATGATTGCTAGCATCCTTCCATTTTCCTTTATCAAATTCCCATTTGTAGTAATTACTTATTGAACGTTCTTTTACCAATGGGATACTGTCACCATAATAAGCTATTACACAAATTCTTTCAACATTGTAATTTAAATTTATATCAAGAAATTGGTAATTACCTGGAATTATTGCATTTTTGGATGATGAAATTGAAATATCTTGGCAAAAAGCAACGTTTGAATCGACGGATTTGGAGACTGTAATATAGGAGAGCAATAAAGGCAATGCTACAATAATAAGTAATATAATTACCTTTAATGTAATAAATCTAGCTAGCATTCCATCCCTAAAATGCATCTAAAACATAGATATAATCAATTTGTATAAATAGCTTACCGATTAATAAATTCAAAAATTATTAAAAAATTCTATCACGAATTACGTCTCATCTACATTTGTATTTTCATCTGTAGAACTATCTAGCACAGTATCATTAGATTGCTCTTTTCTGTCTATTTGAGTCGAGTTATTGTCCTCGTTTGTTTTTTCTTCAATTTTATTGTTATTTTCCTCTTCGTTTTCAATTGTTTTCTCTTCTTTTTTGTCTTCAATTTTTTCGTTTTCAATGTCCTTGCTTGTTTCATCTGATACATCATGTTTTGTATCTGTTACTTTATGATTCTCTTCTTTTGTTGGTTCGTTGGATGATATGTCATTTTCTGAAGAAGATGTTTTATTAAATATTATAATTTCAGCTTTGTCACCATTGAAATTAGTTGGTCTAGTACTTACATTTACAGACAGTTCATTATTATCTTTTGTCAAGAGAATAATATTATATCTTGAGGATTTAATACCCTTTAAACGATCTAGATAATATTTTTCTATTTCGGGATAAGCTTCAGGGGTAATGAAATCAAACAACCTCTTATCAACCAATTCATCTAAATCATACCCAAGTAGTTCTGCAAATGATTGATTTGCTTTTTTAAGATTGCCTCGTTGAATAATAACTGCAGAATCTTGTATTTTTTCAAAAATATCATATAAATTATTTTCAGAAGATTCGTTATTAGAAATTATTTTATTCTTTTTTGATGCAGTATGCTCAATTAATTTGTTTTTATTATCTGCAACTGATATTAGGTTTTGTAGAAAGGCAGATTCTTGTTCAACTAGGTCTTGTCTTCTTTTTTCTATTTCCGACTCCAATTCAAGTAGTTTTTCCTTCCAATTGCTTAATTCTACTATTCTTTTATCAAGAATTTTTCTGTCCTCAATTAATCTACTTTCAAATTTGTTAAGTTCCTCTTCTCTAACATCTATTGAATGAATTAAGGATTCAATATCTTCTGGTACATTTGTTTTTTTATGATGTTTCCTTTTTTTGTTTTCTTCTTTATGAGAAAAATTATCAATTTTAATGTTTTTATTGTCTAAACCAGACTCGACAACTTCCTCAAAAAATATATTTTGGTTTTGAGCAATATTTTTTTCTTCATTTGTCTCAATATTACTTTCATTTTCAAAATTTAAGAGTGGATTTTCATTTGTTTTATTTTTATTGGTTAAATTTTTAATAGCTTTGAAAAAATTTGGTGTTTCTCTGGATTTTTCATCTTCTGAAAAAGTTACTTTCTCATCAATATCCGAGCTATTTTTAATTATCTTTTCATCTTTAGTATCGCTTAAAATAATATCATCAATCTTTCGTTCTTCTTTGTATTCGATGAGATTATGTCTTTTTTCCGGTTCGTTATTGATATTTATATTTGGGATTTCTAAGGATTTTTCATCACTATAATTAGTATCAACTATATTCCCGATAAAACTAATTTGTCCATCAGAAGATTTTTCATTATCCATATTAAGACTACTTAAGGCAATTAAAATTTCTTTTCCATCAGAAGTCTTCAACGGGATTTCAAAATTGTCAATTTTTCTATTTTTTATTGCTGATTCAAACATTTTGTTCCATTGACTTACATAAGAGTTTGGTATTAAAAAATCCAATATTTTCTTGTATATTACATCATTTCGCGAATATTTAGTAATTTTTTGACATTCTTTATTAAACTGAATAATCTCTCCAAATTTATTTAAACCAATTAAAAGAATTTTTTCATTTTTTGAAATTGATTGGTTCGCCTTTCCCATCTCCATTACCTTTCATGAAATTAAATTTTGTTTTCTTAAACAATTGCTTTACTCAATTTGTTTGTCATTTTAAAAGCTTTTGATAAATTTCACTATTACAGAAAATCATGTGGTAAAAAATATTTTTTTAAGATTTCAACCAGTTATTTAACAATTCATTAATAAAAATTTAGTAAAAGTATAAATATCAGATTATTGTTGTAAAATACGGGATCTCTAACAATTGGATAGTAGTTATGAAGGAGGGGTGTAAATAAAATTAAAATTGGAAAAAGGAGATTCTGAGAATACTAATTCTCCACCGTCAGATCAGCAAACACAAGATAAAGAAAGCAAATCTGCGGATGAGAAACCAACAAATTCAGAATCAAATCCAAAGCAGGAAAATAAAGAACAGACTTCTCAAGAAAATAAAAAAGATGTAGACAGTTTGCGAACTGTTATTAAAGTCAATGAAGGAAATTCATCAGGAGAAAAAACTCAAGATGAAAAGCCGGTTGAAGAAAAAAAAGAGGGGGAAAAGCCATCTGAAGAACTAAAAGTAAAACCAGGTGCTGGTACCTTAAAATTGAAAAAAGACCCACAAACATCTCCTACTCAAAATACTGAATCAAGAGAAGATTTGGAACAAAAAAGAAACTTATTACAAAGTATTAAAGATTTTGATTTTAAAATTAAAAAAAATCAAGAAGATATAGGTAAATTGGTTGAAAAATATGATAGTTTGACAAAAGATTTAGATGATTTGGTAAGTTTGTATGAGATCGTATCTGAACAAATGAATCCATTTGTTGGTTTGTCAAAAGTCACAAAAAAGAGAATAGATGCTTTGGAAAGTTATACTAGAGAAATTGAATCAGTGAAAGATAGAGTTGGAAATATTGAATCTATTTTAGAAAATGGTAATATAAGTTCATTTGAATTAAAAGATGAGAAAATATCAACTGTCTCAAAAAAAGTTGATGGTGAAATAGATAAAGATGGGGAAAAATCAGAAATCAAAAAGGAAAGTGATATTAAAAATAATCAAGAGATAATTGTAAAAAATGATGAATTTGAAAATCTATCTGATATTGATTTGGAGAATATAATAAATGATACATTTAATTCAATCATATTTGAACAAAGAATAAATAGTATTATTGATGAATTTTTCCTAAATTTAAAATAAATGAAATATGTTCACATATTGAGAAGGTAGGTGGTTGAATCGGACGATAAAGGTGATGGGAAAAAATTAAATTCAAATGAATTTAATGTAAATAATGAGATATCTCTTGTTGTCGATAAAGGGAAATTACCACCAAAAATTGCTGAGAAAATAAAAGAAAAAATAGATGAAAATAATTTAAAAATCAATAAAGAACAATTTTACAAATTAATAGAAAAAATTCAATTTTTATTAAAAACATATGTTAAAGATCAACATTCAAGTAATGAAAAAATAAAAATTAACAATTCATTAAAAGATGAAAAAATTTCCAAATCTGTTGATGATGACAGTCTAGATATGCAACAACTTGTTAAAGCCGTTGACAACTTAAGGGAAAGAATAGAAGATATTGAGAAAAAAAATTTAAAAGATTTTGAGCCAACAAGTGAAATTAGATCATCTGGCCAGATGGAATTGAGCAAAGATGCTTTAAAACCTCTAGAACAAATTTCTAACGATCCTGAAAGCATCGTTGTTTCGATGAAATGGTTGCAATATTTAGTTGATAAATTAGGGAAGATTAATCTACCTGATATATTAGGTTATTATGTTGATATTAACTGGATAACTGAAGATGTTAGATTAGATCTAATGGAATATTCCAAAGGTATAACTGCCAAACAAGATGAAAATAATAAAAAAATATCAAATCTATCAACAAAGGAACACATACAATCGTTATTGTTTATTCAAAAGCTTAAAAGAAAACACTTGGATGAGCGGTTCCTTTGGAAAATAGATAGAGAAATGGAAAAAATGGCAAAAAGTATTGATAACATTCAGATTAAATAGTATTTATCTTATAAATTTCAAACGTAAAAATAAATTGAGGGGATTCAAAAGTATGCACTACAAATATTTAGATAGAGGTAAATAAAAATGGGTTTTTCACTTTCAGCCTCTTTTGCTGTAATTGGCGTTTCAATTCTAATTTCTGTAGAAATTCTTACAGGTGGATTAATTCCAACAATTACTGATATTGACAATTCTTACAATAATATGGTTGATAGAGGGGTAAACAAATTTCAAACTAACATTAATATTACACGTATTAATATTTCAACAAATGGCTCAAATTATGATTACAATATTACAGTTAGAAATACGGGTAGCATTAGTTTAGAAACGGGTGATTTCATTATTTTAATCAATGGAGTTTTACAAGAATTTAGTTATACAGATGTTTATTTATACCCTAAAAAAGAAACATATTTTCTAATTAGAAATATAACTGATAGTGGGTTAATAAGATTAAAAATTTTAACTGATAATGGTATCTCAGATTATTACGAGATTATAATTTAAGGAGGAAGCATGGGATTTAGTCTAACTGGAGCTCACATTGTTTTTTTCATAGCAGCGGTACTAGTTGCAGGAGCGGTTTCTGGAGTTTTTGTTGCAATTACAATGAATATTACCACATCATTTTCAGATAGAGGAGAAAGAATACAAGAAAAATTGGATACTGAATTTGAGATTATAAATGATCCTGAAAATATCCCCACTTCAGATAATGATTATGTATTTTATCTAAAAAATATTGGTAACTCTAAATTATTAACGACAAATGAATCTTTTCAACTGTTTTTAGATGGTGACATAATATCTGTTTCAAATTATAATTTCTCAGATAATTTCATTCAGACATCTGAGTATACAAAATTGTATGTTTTACAAAGTGAATTTTCAATTGGAGATCATAGACTTAGGATAGTTGGACCATTTGCAATTGAAGAAGATTTCACATTTACTATTACATAATAAAAGGTAATGATTTATGCAAGAAGCAAAATCTTTAATTCTAGAAAGAAGCGGTGAGAAAGATGGATTTGCAGAAAGATTTGGAACTTACATACCAAATGGATCCTTAATTTTTATGGAAGGAAAAGAGGGAACCGGAAAAAGTATCTTTTGCCAAAGATTTTGTTATAGTTTATTATTAAATGGCTTTAGTTGTTCTTATATATCTACCCAATTTACCATTAAAAGTTTTTTAAGACAAACTGCTTCTGTCAATTATGATGTTAGAAGGTTTCTAATGAAAGGAAAACTTTTTTTTATTTCAACAGAGGTTATGCTTGCAGAAACCCAGCCAAAAAAAACATTTCTAGAAGGATTATTGACTGGCAGAAAAATCTTCGACCAAGATATTGTATTTATCGACTCTCTCTCAACATTATTAAACGAGTGTTTAACAAAAGATAATTTAGTTGATTTAACAAGTTTTTTCAATAGATTAACTGGCTCTGGCAAGATATTATTTTTAACAGCAAATCCAAATGAATGGCCAGCAGAAATTCATAATTCCTTTAAAATGATAAGTAATATACACTTTAGAATCTCAAGAGAGTCAATGCCAGGTATTGGTGTTGTTCATAATATTTATGTGGAAAAATTCAACGGTGCAAGAAGCAAATACGAACCTATGACAACCTTTTCTGTTAGACCAAATGTAGGTTTAACTATTGAATCTAGTGGTGTTGCATTCTAGAATGGTATTATTATGACAAGATTAAGTGAAGATGAAGAGAAAAAACTAATAAAGGATAACCCCCACCTTAAAAAATATCTTGAAAAGATAACAAAAAAAATTGACAAGCCGGATTTTTATGCCCAAGTTCCTAGAGATTTAAAAGCAGAAAAAAAACCAAATATAATATACCCAACCAAAGGAATTGTATTTATTCACATATATAAATCTGAGGATTCTGAATTTACTGAATATAATTCTATAGAACCAGTATTAAATGAGTTCGAGATTAAAAAAAGGGATTTAATCTTAGATATAATTTATGAAAAAGCACCTTATATCGAGAAAGTAAAAACTGATGATGAGATTAAAAATGCTACTAAAAAACTCTTAGATGAAATTACTATTTTAGATGAAAAAGCAGAAGGAAAAATTATTAATCCTAAGGGAGGGAAAATAAGGATTTCTTCAACTGAGAAAATGGATATCGAATTTGATATTTTAAAAAATATAATTGGTGGGGGTCCACTTGAATGTTTCATGAGGGATCCATATATCGAAGATATTCACATTATAACAGGAGAGCGCGTCCATCTTATTCACAAAGTATTTGACATGGTTAAAACCAACATTAATATTGACAAAACTTGGGCAAGTAGATTTTCTCAAGAATTCAGTGAAAAAATCGGAAGTCCTGTAAGTGAAGGTCAACCAATAGCAGATGGAACATTACCAGATGGCAGCAGAGTGAATATAATTCATAGTCAGGATGTCAGCTTAAAGGGACCTACAATGACTGTAAGAAAGTTCAGTGAAACCCCAATAAGTATCACACAATTAATTAATTGGGGAACACTAGATGCGGGAATTGCTGCATATCTCTGGATTTGTTTGCAATATAGTAGAAGTTTGTTTGTTTGTGGTGAAACAGCATCAGGTAAAACAACAACATCTAATGCTATGTTCCCATTTATTCCGCCTGAGAAAAAAATCTATTCAGTTGAAAACACACCTGAGGTACAGGTACCTCACCCTGTTTGGCAACAGTTGTTAACAAAAACCACAGGACCTAAAGAAAGTCATATTGATGAAGCAGCTTTATTAAGAGCAGGACTTAGATCAAGACCTGATTATATAATTCCTGGCGAAACAAGAGGAATTGAAGGGCGTGTTGTATTTCAAGCCATGCAAACAGGACATCCAGTTATTACGACCTTTCATGCAGGATCTGTTACAAAAGTAATTCAAAGATTTACTGGTCATCCCATAAATATTCCGAAAACTTTTATGGATAACTTAGACCTTGTTTTAATTCAGATGGCTGTAGAAAGAAAAGGCAAGAGACTTAGACGTGTATTATCTGTAGATGAAATTGAAGGTTACAACAAAGAAGTGGATGGAATAATGTCGAGAAAAGCATTTGAGTGGAACCCAGCAGATGACACCCACGTGTTTAAAGCAAATAGAAATAGCTACATCTTAGAACAAAGATGTGCAAAAAATGCTGGTTATACAGATTTAACAAAAATTTATGAAGAATTTGATAAAAGAAAACATATTTTGGAGAGAATGGTTGAGGAAAAAATATTTGATTATTATGAAGTAGTACAATTTATATGGACATTTTATAGAGAAGGTGAACAGAGACTTCCTATTTCACTATAAATGGTGAGGAATAACATGGCAAACTTAGAAAAAAAAGATATCGATAAATTTATACGAGAAAATCCTCATCTAAAAGAGTATATTGATGAAAATAAAAATAAGATAGGAGAACCTGTTTTTTATAGCCCATTACCCCTAGAGGTTAGGGATGAAAAATTTCCAAATTTAATTTATCCTACAAAAGGAATGGTTTTTATTCATGTGCTAAGAACACCTGACATGGATTCACCAGAATATAAAGCAATAGAGCCAGGACTAACTGATTTAGATAAAATCAAACATGAGCAAATATTAAAAATGATTGTTAAAAAAGCACCAGAAAAAAAAAGTGTAATTACTGATGATGAACTTAAAGACATTTTAACTGAACTTATTAATGAAATAACTGTAATTGATGAAGGAGCAACCAAGATTGAACCTAGTAAAAAAAAGAATTCAAAAAAGTTAGTTACAAAAATTGGGAAGGTAAAAGTAACTTCTAATCAAAAGAAAAAATTGGAATATTATATAATTAAAGATTTAGTTGGTGGCGGGCCAATTGAATGTTTTATGAGAGATCCTTATATAGAAGATATCCATGTAATTGCAGGAGAAAAGATACACCTTGTCCATAAAGTTTTTGGGATGATAAAAACAAATGTTCTGATAAACCAAAAGGATGCACCTCAATTTGCTAAGTCAATAAGTGAGAAAATGGGTTCCCCAGTTAGTGAAGGAAGGCCTATTGCCGACGGTGTATTACCTGATGGGAGTAGAGGCAATATCATCTATAGTTCTGCTATTAGTATTAAAGGACCTAGCATGTCTATTAGGCGATTTACTGAGACACCAATTAGCATTACTCAACTTATACACTATGGTACTCTTAACTCCGGAGTTGCATCATATCTTTGGATTTGTTTACAATACGGACGTAGTTTTTTTATGTGTGGAGGAACTGCATCTGGAAAAACAACTACAATGAATGCAGTTATTCCTTTTATTCCTCCTGAAAAAAAAATTTATACTGCTGAAGGAACACCAGAATTACAGGTTCCACATACTGTATGGCAAAGATTATTAACAAAAACATCAGGTCCAAAAGAAGGTCAAGTTGATCTATTTGATTTATTAAAAGCAGCATTAAGATCTCGTCCGGATTACATTATTCCAGGGGAGGTTAGAGGAGCAGAGGGGAATATCGTCTTTCAAGCCATGCAAACAGGTCATCCTTGTATGACCACCTTTCATGCAGGAAATGTTACAAAAGTTATACAACGTTTCACAGGTGATCCAATTAATGTGCCTAAAACTTTCATGGACAATCTTGATTTTGTATTGATACAATTAGCTATAGAAAGAGAAGGAAAACTGCTAAGAAGATGTGTATCAATAGACGAAATTGAAGGATATAATAGAGAGTTAGATGGGATAATGGCAAGAAAGGCATTTGAGTGGAAACCTGAAGAAGATAAACACGTATTTGTCGCTAATAAAAATAGTTATATTCTTGAACAAAGGATTGCAAAAAATGCAGGTTATAAGGATACTGTTGAAATTTATGATGAGTATGAAAGGAGAAAAAATATACTTGACAGAATGGTAGAGGAGAAAATTTTTGATTACTACGAGGTAGTGCAATGTATCTGGGGTTTTTATAGGGACGGTGAAAAAGGTTTGCCGTTTTCTTTAAATGGTTAATATGGCAGAAGAAAAAAAAATTGAAAAAGAGAAAAAAAACAAAAAGAGTAAACAAAAAAAGAAAGATACATTAAATGATTTAAAAATTGCATACAAGAGTCTTGACAATCCTAAGAAATTTTTCAGGACAATTCTAATTCCTATGGTAATACTTGGTGTAGTTGTTATTTTACTACCTTTTATTTTAAATATTATTATTCCTGTAGAATTAGATTTAAATCAAATAACATTTGTTATTGGAGGGATAGTTCCAATATTTTTAGGAATTTTCTATCCCTTCATCGCATGGAAGAATAAAGAATCTGATATCAATGGAAAGATGCATTTTTTTATTACCCATCTTAGGGTGTTAGCAATATCGGATATGTCATTAAAAGATATTGTTGGTGCAATAGGGGGAAATAAGGCTTATAAGAGCCTTGGAGAAGAGATGAGAAAAATCAGTGTTCTTACAAACGAGTGGCGAGTTCCACTTGCAAAAAGCTTTCAATTTATTTCAAAAAGAACCCCAAGTAAAATACTGAGTGATTTTTTAGATCGTTTTTCACAAAGTCTAGATAGCGGAGTTGAACATAGAGAATTTATTGAAACTGAACAAGATGCTGTTCTACAAGAATATAAAACAATGTATGAATCTTCAAATGAAAATATTACTATTTTAAATGAAGTATATGTGAGTTTATTGATTGCAATAATATTTGTAATGGCACTTGGAATAGTCTTACCAATGATAATTGGTGCAGAAGATATGAATACATTCATTTATTTGTCTTCTTTTTTATTAATTATAAGCGAAGGATTACTACTATATCTGCTTAAAGCTATGATACCTGCTGATGAGGTATGGCATCTCACAGGTGAAAAAGGAGACATGGAATTAAAATCTGATAAATTATTTAAAACATCAGTTATCGCATGTATATTTATGGGAGCTGTTTTATTTTTTTTAAAATTCAGTATAAAATTTCAAATAATCGAGTCCATCCCTTTTGAGATTCTACTGGCATTGGCATTAACACCATTAATTATCCCCGGAATAATACTATTAAAAAATGAAGAACAAATATCAAGAAAAGAAAGAAGTTTTCTTGGTTTTTTACCTGCTTTAGGTTCAATTGCAACTATGAGAGGAGGCAGAATCAATGCATCAGTTTATTATTTGAGTGAAAAAGATTATGGTGTTTTAACTAAACACATTCGTGATTTGTATAGGAGATTAAGAACCAGAATCAGTGATGATGATTCATGGGAATGGTTTGGAATAGATACAGGTAGCAATTATATTCAACGTTCAAGTGAAATGTTTCGACAAGCTACAGCTGCTGCAGCCAATCCAAGAAATACTGCTAGAATGATTTCTGAAAATATTAGAAAGATAAGAGACTTGAGAGTTAAAAAATTGGCAATTGTTAATACCTCGATAGCGCTTTTTGGTGGCATAACATTTGGTATTGCTTTTAGTATTTATACGTCACTTGTGATAGCTAGACATCTAAATACGATACTAATTGAAGGGATGGCAGGTGATCCATTTGCAGGTACAACTATAGACGTTGGAGCGATTTTAAGTACGGTACCTCCAGAAGTCTTTTCACATAATTTTATGATTGTTTTTATTGTTCTGGTTATACATTGTTTTATGCTTGCATTTACTATTTGTATTCTTAGAGGAAGTCATAAATATATAACATTGCTATATTTCATTCCATTTGTATGGATTGTAGCAATAACTGCTGTGTTTATAGATGTCGGTCTAGGTGGCTATCTAGGAATGTAGTTCTTATTGTAAAAATATTATAGCAACTATCTTATGTAAATAAATAATTTAACCATTAAACATATACAGTATTGAGAAATATGAAATACAGAGATTTAATAACAATTTTTTTGGGAATTACTTTTTTACTATCTCTTGCTTATAGTATTGGTGTAAATAATTCATTATGGTTTTTACCTGTTATATTATTCTTTAGTTTGATATTAATAATATTTAAATTGTGGATGTAAGAATTTTCTTTCCAATATCCTTAATTTTTTTAATTTTATAGTAACTGTTTTAGTATTTAAGCATAATTTATTAAATAAATGAAGTATTTAGAAAATTGCAATTGGATGGTTGATGTATGAAAAAAATTGGAGTATTGACTGGTGGTGGTGATTGTCCAGGGTTAAATGCAGTAATTAGGGCAATAGTTAGAAAATCTATCAAATATGGTTGGGAAGTAATTGGAATAAGAAACGGATGGAAGGGTTTGATTGAAGGAGATGTTGTAACTTTAACAGATCAAACTGTCTCAGGTATTTTACCAAAAGGTGGCACTATTATTGGAACATCAAGAACAAATCCTTTTAAAAACGAAGAGCATATAAAAAGAGTAACCGAAAATATTAACAAATACAATTTAGAGGGCATTGCTGCTATTGGTGGAGATGATACTCTTAGTGTAGCAATGAAGCTACACCAAATGGGAATTCCTATAGTGGGAGTTCCAAAAACTATAGATAATGATTTATTTGGAACTGATTATACTTTTGGATTTGATACTGCAATATCAATTGTCACAGAGGCAATAGATAGATTACATACAACTGCAGAATCACATCATAGGGTTATTGTAGTGGAAGTGATGGGACGACATGCAGGATGGATAGCAACAATGGCAGGAATTGCTGGGGGAGCTGATGAAATATTAATACCTGAGGTGTCTTTTGATTTGGAGGATGTTTGTAATAATTTAAGGTCACGCTATAATCGAGGAAAGAAATTTAGTATAATAGTCGTTGCTGAAGGTGCAAAACCAAAAAAACAAGATTTATCGGTTTATATTAAGACCGGTGATGATGAAATTAGTAATGTATCTGGAGAAGGAACCTTAGTAACCCAAACGGATGAGAAAGATGAATTTGGCAATGTAAGACTTGGCGGAATTGGTCATTTTTTGGCAAGAGAAATTGAAAAACGAATGGGCGTTGAAACAAGAGTTACAGTTCTTGGTCATGTACAAAGGGGCGGAACACCAACTGCATATGATAGAATCCTAGCGACAAGATTTGGCGTAGCTGCTGTTGAATTAATAAACGAAAATAATTATGGAAAAATGGTTGCGTTGCAAGGTAATCAAATTGTCTCGGTTGAACTCTCTGAAGCTGTCTCAAAGCAAAAGACAGTTGATATGGACCTTTATGAAATATCTAGAATATTCTTCGGTTAATAGTATATTTTATTAATAATTTTTTTAAGGTTGAAGATCTATTATCGTATCAACATAAGAACTTGGGGTTGTAAAGCTTATGACCCCACTCATACCATATTCAGGATAGATACTACCAAAAATATCTACTTTTCTTCCAATACCTGAGAAACATTTTGTTGTATTAATCAATATAACTACTAGGTCATTATCGTTTATAGTAGGACTATTTACATCGCACGAACTATCCGTGTCTCTTATTACAATTATTCCAAATGTCGTAGAAGTTAGGTTACTTGAATTTAATGTATTGAATAAACCATTTGAAACAGTACTGGCAAAAACACTGCCATTATAATTCATAATCACATTTTTTGTTGTATCGGATAAAGAAAGGTATGTACTTGATAAATCAATATTTGCAGAGGCAGTTGGGGTAATAATGATTGCAATTTGATTTATTTTTGAAATATTTGCTTTTCCACTAATATGAGTTACCCTTATTCCCCCTGAAATATCTCTTAATGTCTCATCACCTGTTTGTAATGCTTTCTCTTGTAAAGTATTCATAGTCTGAATAAGTACGTTTGCAGCTATACCGGCTACTAATATCATAGATATAAATATAATTAGTGCACCTATACCAATTGCACCCTTATTATTAGCTAACACACGCAAATTGGAAGAGATTTCTACTCCGTTCACCCCCTCAGCTTACGGATTATTAATAGGGTTGTAAAACAGTGCCCATCCAAAACAGGAGATAAATTTTGAGAATAAAAACTTATGGTTTTATGTAATTGATTACTGAAGTACAAATATATTGTTATTATAAATTGATGGAGTAGTAAATGATATTATCCCAGGTGATCCAGTTTCAGGAATAACTCTACCATAAATATATGTCCTCTCATCTATTGCATCCGCAAACAATTTTGTTGTATCGCATCTTAAACATAAAGCTACTTTGTCTCCGCTATTAATTATAGGATTTAATCTTGTGCATGAACCATCTAAATCTTGAAGAACAACAATACCAAAATAATCATTAGTTAAATTTCCCCAAGCTAGAGTACCTAAATTCCATGGAGTAGCCGATTTATTTGCAAATATTTGTCCTGACTGATTAACTGATAAGTTAAATAAGTTTACATCAGACCAACCATAATAAGTTAATAATGATTTTATTGATCCGTCGCTTATTAAAATAATTGTTTCATTAAGGTCTATATTTGAAGATCCCGCACGCGGCCTTATAGTTATTGCAATATCTTGTAAATCATCATTTGGCTTTATCTTGCCTTCGATATTAAAAACTCCAATCCCTGTTGAAACTTCCTCGGTTGTTTCTTCACCTGTACGTATTGCTCCCTCTTCTAAACTACCCATTGTTTGGATTATTACTGTTGCTGCTATGCCTGCTACAAGAACTAAAGATATAAATACAATTAATGCACCAATACCTATAGCAGCCTTTGTATTAATTATGCACTTCCATTTGGAAGATATCAGGACTCCGTTCACCCCCTCAGCTTACGGATTTTAGGCATTCCATCTTATGCCTGTAAAAAGTAACTATTCATAGAATAAAAACTTATGGTTAATTTTCATAAATTTTAAAAATTAGAGATATTTGTATGGTGTATTATTAACCATACAAACATTGTTTTTTATTTATTTTTTCTATTGTAAGTCAATTATGTTATCTGTATATGAGGCGGGTGTTGTAAAGGAAATTATACCTGGCGATCCTGTCTCTGGAACAACCATGCCCCAAATATCTGTTCTCTCTGGAATTCCGCCACTAAACATAGCGTCAGTATTGATCCCCAAAATTACTTTGTCTCCTCTGTTAATTACTGGATTTCCACTTGTACATGAGTCATCTGCATCTTCTAATACCAATATTCCAAATTGATATGCATTAGTTGTAAAGAAAGATGCACCAAAAACATCGTCTTGACCAGCACCATCTTCTACAAATACACCAGATCGATATTCAAGTATTATTTTGTAATCTGTATTTGACAATTCTACAAATGCTTGGCTTAAATCTATATCGCTAGACCCTGCTCTTGGACGTATCGTAATAGCTGTGTAATTTATATCCCATCCAGTTTCTGCATATCCCTTGACATCAAATACTGCAAGACCTGTAGCAACTTCAGCTGTTGTTTGTTGTCCAGTTAACATTGCTTGTGATTCAAGTTTTGTACTAGTCTGAATTAAGACAGATGCTGCAATTCCTGCAACAAGGACCATTGCAATAAATACAATCATTGCACCAATGCCAATAGAACCAACATCCTTTCTTCTTAAAAACTCACAAATATTTCTCATTTTTTTCATCCTCCTTATTGCAGATCAAACACAACATCATTGTATGAAGCAGGTGTTGTAAATGATATAATACCGGGGGAACCAATCTCTGGAATAATTCGTCCATAAACATCAGTTCTTTCGTTTATTGAATCTCCGAACAATTGAAGAATATCACATCTAATACATAGGGCAACCTTATCCCCACTATTAATTACAGGATTAGCCCTTGTACATGAAGAATCTGGGTCATTAATAACGACGATTCCAAAATAATCGTTTGTCAAATTTCCCCATGCTAGAGTACCACCAGTCCAAGGAGTAACAGATTTGTTTGCAAACAGATCACCCGATTGATTAACAGTTGAGTTAAATAAATGTTGATCAGACCATCCATAGTACGTCAATATTGCCTTTGTTGTTCCATCACTAATCAATATTATTGTTTCATTAAGATCAATATCAGCAGAACCTGCCCGCGGTCTTACAGTTATTGCAATATCTCTTAAATCATCTCCTGCAGCTTTTACTTTTCCAGTAACATCAAAAACTGCTATTCCTGTTGCTACTTCTGCAGTAGTTTCTGATCCAGTTAACATTGCTTGAGTTTCTAATTTGTTACTAGTTTGTATCAAAACAGAAGCTGCAATTCCTGCAACAAGGACCATTGCAATAAATACAATCATAGCACCGATACCGATAGAGCCGACATCCTTTCTTTTTAATAAATCACAAATTTTTCTCATTTTTTTCAACCTCCTCATTGTAACTCAATCACAGTGTCAAAAAATGATGCTGGTGTCGTAAATGATATTACTCCAGTTGATCCTTCTTCAGGTATCACTTGACCGAAAATGTCTTGTCTGGTGTTCAAATAACCAAAAGCACCATTTGCATCAACTGCAAGAATAACATGGTCCCCTCTGTTTATCACTGGATTTGTGCCAGAACATGAACTATCTGCATCCTCTAATACAACCACATCAAAATGTGTTGCATCTGCATTAGTAAATGCCGCCGTTGCAAATAAATCTCCACTTATACTATCAGTGTCGATAAAGCCTGCTGATTCATAAATTATCAAATTTTTTGTTGATGAATCTGAAATTTCGACGACAGTCTCAGACAAATCAATATCAGCAGAACCTGCACGAGGTCTAACATGTATTGCTAAGTATTCAATTCCATTTGTTCCATCATAGTATCCTTGGATTTGAGTTATTGCAATACCAGTAGAGACTTCTGCGATTGTTTCTTGTCCAGAAATCATAGCTTGTGTTTCTAATTTTGTACTTGTTTGAATCAGCACAGACGCAGCAATTCCTGCAACTAAAACCATTGCAATAAAAACAATCATTGCGCCAATTCCTATGCTACCCACATCTTTATTTCTTAACTTATCAAATATTCTTTCTCTCATCTTTTTTCACATCCCTCCTGATTGTTACTTTTTCACTAAATTATGGAGTGCTTTTTGGTTTATCAAACAAATTTATCCTTTTATAGTTTATTTGCAGATGTATAATCAACTATATATGCAACAGAATATGCATATGCAGACTTACAAACTGTTTATTATAAAAATTAAATAATTTTATGATAATATATATCAGAATAAAAATTATATCTATTAAAAACCTCTAGATTTCCTAATTTTATAATAAATAGTTGTTAATATACTTGTTATTTATTATCTTTTAATTTTTTTTCAAGTTCTTCTACTTCAAATTCTAATTGTAAAAGACTTAGATCTATTCCCATATCACTAATCATCGTATGATAATCTTCGTCCATGCCACTTCTTAATTCTTTTATAAAAAAATGACCGGCATTTTTCCCTAAAGACTTGTTCATAGTTTTTATAATTGCATAAAGAGCTTTCCCCATCTCATTTGATTCTATTTTGTTTATATCCGACATTATATTGATTGAATTGTCACTTTCAGAAAATTGTGTATTTTTTATTTCAACATGTTTTAAAAAGTCATATTTTTCTTTTAAATTATTAACCGAGTTATTCATCGTGGTTACTGCATTACCATATGAGGTTTTTCTACTGGATATGTCAATTAATCTTTTTAAAATATATTTTAGAATTTCTGAATTCTCAGATTTTGACAAAATTTACCACCTTGGAATATTTTAAATTATTTGATATACATAAAAAAATTATAGTCTTATATAAAAATTTCCTTTTTTAAAAAAATTAACTTCTTATTGTTTTTCAAAATAACAAAACTAAAATATTAATGAAATTTAATCAATAAAATATCGCTATAGAATGTTAAAAGTTATTAATATGTAGAAGATAACAAATACTATGAGTTAATTTCATTTGGAAATAATTTTAATCTGAGGAGAGTGTATGAAAAAAATTATATTATTATTAAGTTTGACAATAATATTAATCTTATTAATTGGATTAAGTGGCTGCCAAGAAAATAGTAATAACAATAATTCCAAAATTGATACTAATGTGCATTTTATATCTAAAGACCTGCAAATTTTAGAACTTGTGAACAGCAGCGTGGAGATTACTAAAAATGATAACGATGAAATTTCTCAAGTTCAAGTTTTTTTTAAATTTAAAAATCTTCTTGATAAAAGTATTGAAAATATTAAAATGGATATTGCATTTTTAGATAGCAATGACAACGTTCTTTATAATTATACATATAATTATCCCTATTTTCCTGCGGATTATACTGAAGATAGTTTAAATCCCTCTAGAACTTTTTCAGATTCTGGAGTGGAAAATTTTGAATATGTAAACCTTAAAATAATTGACTATAAAATTGAAGAATAAGATTAATAGAATTTATTTTTTCTAAAGATAAAATAAATAATAATTGAAAAAATCATAAGTATTAGTTCAAAGCCTGGTGTAGATTCATTGGAACCAGTTGAAAGTTTAATTATGATGGTAGAAAAACCAGAATTATCTTCATTTCTTTCATGAACACTTTTACTAGTTGGATAATAGCTTATGTTAATTTGATGTTGTTTTTCACCTTCTATAAAAAAATTTGAAAATAGAAATTCTCTAGAACCCTGTGCTGGAATAGTATAATTTAGAGTCTCTGAAAGCCCATCTTCGCCTTCAATTTCAACAGTAATATCATCAGAGATAGAATTTTCAGAATTAGTAATAACAATTTTTATATTGTAATATTCAAAAGTACGGCCTTTTATATCTTCTTTTTTTATAAAATCGTAATCCTTTTCAGTAATAGAAAGACTATAATATTCATCCTGACCTGTGGATATACTTATTAAGCCTAAAGAATAAAAGCAAGAAATTATTATTAGTAATACAAAGATATTTGAAAACCTCATAGAAATCCCATTATGTATCTAAATGTACAATTCTATATTTAATTTCATCTGTTTTTTTATTTATATTTTATAGATTTAGAAAATTACTGGAAAAATTTATATTCATAACAGATATTATTTTTTTATCAGGATGGGATCGTAAAATGTTAAGAGATAGAAATATAAGAAAAGGAATTGAAGTTTTTGTTGATAGTAAGGTGAATCATGATTTGCCTTTAAGAAAAGCAATTGTTGTAAATACATATCCTCATCCAAGTAGGTGGTTAGTCGTAAAATATGACAATGGAGATATTGAAAATGTGGAGGAAAGTCAAGTTACTACAATGTATGAAAAAAATAGAAGAATATTTTATTAGTTTTTATCTTTTAAGAAAATAATTGTAGATAGTAAATTTAGAAATATCTTTTATTATCTTTTAATAAACTTATAACTTCTTTTCCTAACTCTGTAATTTTATACAATTTTATTTCATTATTTTTTCCGCTGTTGATTTGCTCTACTATATTAAGATTAATAAGAGACTCATCATCCCTATATCTTGAATTCATTCCTCTTAAAGCACCAATGACGTTTGTTGGAGTTGTTTTTACATTATATGCAATTTCCGAAGTATAACTCCCACTTGGACTTATATCAAAAAGATACTCTGCAATTTTTTTCCGTACGTTGCTCCTCCTTAAAGAACGAATCACTAAAGGTTTTAATATATCTAGAGAGGCAACTGTTTCATCTCTATCCTGCATCCCATCCACTTAGTACAGAAAGTATGGTTTTTCATGTTTATAAAATAATCGGTTTTGTCGTTTTAAACAAAAATTATAACTTCCAAATATTATTTCTTTTAGAGTAAAAAGAAGAAAATTATTTTCTAATTTTCTTTAAAGCTTTGTCAATCCTTTGTTTTAGTTCATCGGGTTCATAAGGTTTTTCAATAAAATCGTCAGCGGCAATGCTTCCAAAACCTTTACTATAATCATCAGTAAGAGCAGTTAGAAAAATAACAGGAATTTCATTCCAAACAGGTTTTTCCTTTAATTTTGCAAAAACATCCCATCCACTGGTTTTAGGCATCATCACATCTAACAATATAAGATCTGGAATCTGATTTTTTTCTAAAAGTTCAAGACATTCCTTTCCACTATTTGCACCTATTACCTCGTATTCATTTCCGTATTCTAAAAATTGTTTGATAGTATAAATTTGATCTGGTTTATCGTCCACTACCATTATTTTCTTTTTAGACATTTTTTTCACTCGGCAATTCCAAATCATTTACTATGTTCTTAATTTTTTCTGAATTGAATTATTTATTTGGATTTAGACCAACAGGAATAGTAAAGCTAAAGGTACTACCCTTGCCCAGTCCCGGACTTTCAGCCCAGATATATCCACCATGCTTTTCAACAATTCTTTTACAAATTGATAAACCTAGTCCGCTAGATTCATGATCATGTCTGGACCAATCACTTTTATAAAATTCTTCAAACACCTTTTTAAATTCATCTTTTTCTAAACCGATTCCGGTATCTTTAATAGAAATGGTTACAAAATCATTATCTTCTAAGGCATCAATTATTATTTTACCTGAACTATTAGAATATTTAATAGAGTTTGAAATTAAATTGTTAAGTATTTCATTCAATCTGATTTTGTCAGCTTTAAGATAAATTTCTTCCTTTACATTATTATTAACTTTTATTTTTCTATCCGCAATTATTTGATGGTAGGTTTTAATTGTTTCATCAACTACAAATTTCAAATTTATATCTTCAATTATAAAATGAGTTTTTGTTGTATTTAGCCTAGCAAGTTCAATTGTCTTTTTAACAAGGTTGTTTAAATAAGTAACATTTCTAACAATCACGCCAAGATGCTTTTTAATTTCTGGATCTTTTTCTTTTTCTTCTATTATTGGAAGTAATGTGGTTAATGGGGTTAAAGGAGATCTCAAATCATGACTGAGTTGATTGATAAAATCATCTTTTTGTTTTAAAAGATTTTCAACATCTGAAGTCCTTTTACTAACCATAGCCTCGAGAGTTTTGTTGAATTTATTTAACTTCTCGTAAGCTTTTTGTAACTCCTTTTCAGTTTTTTTTCTCTCGGTAATATCTTCCATTGTTGTTTGTATGAAATTAACATTGTTGTTATCATCAAACGAAAGAAAGTCATGTATCACAAACGTTTTTTCTTCCCCATATTTAGTAATAAATTTTCTTTCATGACCCCCAGTATAAGATTTCTTAGTCAAAATTTTATTTTTAAATGAAGATTTCGCAGATTCTCTTTCTTCAGCAACAATAAAATCAAAAATTGACTTACCAACAATCTCATCTTTTTTATAACCTAAAGTCTGACACCATTTTTCATTAATATTTGTTATTTTCCCTGTTAAGGTTAATGTATGATAAGGTATAGGGGCTCTCTCATAAAGTTGTTTAAATTTTTTTTCAGATTCTCTTAAAAATATTTCCATTTTTATTCTTTCATTTGTATTTTGAATCACACCTATTGAACCTATAACTTTTCCTTCACAATTCTTTAATACGCTTAGAGAAATATTTACGCAAATTGGGGTATGATCTTTTCTAAGAATTACAGTTTCTAGACTATGTTGCATACCTTTTTTCCTAATATTCTCCGAACGTATTCTTTTCCATTCTTCAGGGGGATACAATGATTTGACTGGTTTCATGTACAAATCGTCTTTGTCCATTCCAAGAAGGTTTTCTGCAAATTTATTCCAAGATACAATTTTTTCATTTTCATCTGTTAATGTAATTCCAACGGCAGAATTTTCAAATATTGTTCTATACTTTTCCTCAGATTCTCTTAAATTTCTCTCTATTTTCTTTAGCTTAGAAATGTCTTTGATAATACCAACAGATCCTACGGGTTTTCCCTCTGCACCATTTAAAATACACAAGGATAATTCAACATCAAACAAACCGTGATTTTTTTTAATCATCTTGGTTTCCATTCGATATTTTATTCCCTTTTGTCTAATATTTTCATTTCTGATTTTCTGCCATTCTTCATCAGGATACAAAGCAGACACGGGTTTTAAATATAAATCATTTTCATTCATATTTAAAAGTAATTCAGCGTATTTGTTCCAAGATATTATTTTTTCTTCATTATCAACCAGAGTAATCGCAACCGAATAATTATCAAAAATTGTTTTGTATTTTTCATTTATGTTATTGAGATTTCTTTTTGATTTCGCGTCCTTGATTTTTCCATTAGTTCTATCTGAATATGTGTTTTTATTTTCTCCTTCTGTTGATTCATCAAGTCCTTCTTGTTCTTCAAAAACTCTTTCTAATTGTCCTCCAAAAAGACCAAGTAACTCTTCTTTTCTTAACTCTCTTATAATATCTGGTTCATTATCCATCACTAAAAACTCCTACAAATAATAAAATGCAAAGTTCTAAATAAATAGAAAAATATCAAATCATTTTTACTAACTTTCAATGCAAAACCCATCCACAAGTGCATCCATTAAAGCAAATATTTGTGAATATAAAACATTAACGGAAAAATTTGTAATGTATTTTTAAAAAAACCAATGCAGAATTTTCAATTGTTATTTATACCTATAATGATTTAATTTTAAATATCAATACACGACAGGAATATTACTCATCCCATCTAGGTTTTATCCACGATTCAATAAATCTTTTAGTAAGTTCAGGTCTTGCGTGAGCAATATCACTGACAGTCACAATTCCAATGAGGTGCCCATTAGTAACCACAGGTAGCTTTTTAATTCGATATTTTTTCATAACTTCCAATGCATCCTCTAATCTGTCTAATGGATTTATTGTAATAATATCAGGAGTCATGATTTCTCTTACTTTTGTTTTTCCAGCATCTCTATTCATGCAAATTGTTCTTTCAATAAAATCACGTTCAGTCACAATCCCAGAGCAAAGTCCTTTATCCATTACCACCACGCATCCTATTCTTTCCTCCAAAAGTTTAATACATGCATTAAAAACCGTATCATTACTATCTATTGTTATAACTTTTGGAATCATGACATCTTTAATTATCATTCTTCTTTCTCATCCTAATAGAAAAATATGTAACTCTTACAATTTTTTATATCTTTCAATAATAAATTAGAAAAAACTACTAATTCAATTGAAAAATCTTCTACGCAGAGATTAAATACTCAAAAAATATTTATTTTTATTAAATCAACTTGGATTGGGATCTATGTATAGGTAACAAACAAATATCATAAATTCGTGATAGTTATATTGATAATTGCAATCTATAATTAATTGGTCGTGAGGAAAGATAATGGCTAAAAAAATTGGAATATTTAGCTTAAATAACTTTATTGATTTTGAATATGCCTAAATTAAGAAATACAAAATTAATAGAATCCGTACTGCAGACTTTAATAAAAAAAATCGGTAGAAGAACCTCTGAAGCTTTTGCAGTGGTGACCTTAGATACGGTTTTAAAAAATCTTATTTCAAAATACAATTTTTTAAAATATATAACAATTAAAGACACATCTTATTCTGAAGGAATTAAGGCCATAAATATTAATAATAAAATAGATACAATTAATTCAAATGAATTTGAAAAAGCTGTAAGAGATATAGTAGAAATGACTGTTGGACAGCTAAATAAAAAAGCTGACTATTTTTTCATCAAAGAATTCCAAGAAGCTTTTTCTGATATATTAGATTTTGATTTGAATGAATTAAATCTTGATTTAAATTTAATGCAGTTTCAATACATAGTCGATAGAAAACATGAGCATGAAGTAATAAAAAATTCAGAAGTTATTGAGAATATAATTACTACATTAACTATCATATGTAACCGAAAATTATCTGAGGCTTTGGCTATAAAAACAATGGTTAGCACTGTTAAAAAGCTTGAAGATAAATATGATTTATTTAAATACATTGAAATAACAGATACTCGTGATTCTAAAGGTTATTACACAATTAAAGCATTACCAATAATAAATGATTATGACCTTATTACTATAGCTAATGCAATTGAAACACTTATTGAGGAAATAGGTATAATACTAGAGTGTGAAAATGATGAATTTTTTATTGAGATTTTTAAAAGCGAATTGGGAGAAAAATATCTTTCTGAGATAAAAAAAATGGGAATAAATCTTAATCATATCCAAAATAGATTATTCAAGTGTGGGCATGAAATTTTGGTTAAAAGAGTATTAAATGTTTTAATAGACATGATTGGTAGGGAAACATCGGTTGGATTTGCAGTAATAACCTTGAACAGTATAATCAAAAATTTAAAAGAAAAATATGATGTATTAAATTACATAAAAATTGATGAATCTAATTTCAATAAAGGTTCTGAAGCTTTTTTTGTCGAGTCGACAATCAACTCTGTCGAATCTTTTAAAATTGGAAAAGCAATACGAGAAATAATAAAAACTATCTATAATAGTATTGGAGCAAAAACATATAACTTTATTGAGGAATTTAAAACTAGATTGGGTGAAAAATATTTATTAGAAATCGAAAAAATTGGAGTCAATTTGCATTTTCTAGAGCTCAAATTCGTTTAGAAAAGTCAAATATGAAACAAAATAACCAAAATTAAGTTTATATATATTTTAGCCGAATTTATAATTACCTAATTATTCTTCTTCAGTTAGCGTTCTCCAAAAGTATAATAATTCTGAGTTTAATTCCGATTTCCATAGTAAGAAATCAAAATTTTCTTCGATTGTTTTTCTTGCAGATGATGTTTGTCTATCATTTCTTACATTAGCCATCTAACATTACATCCCAAAACTATTTCTATCATTATTTTTGTTAGCTCTTATTATAAATAACTGTCGTGTAAAAATGTCAAAAACAATATATTTTTTGTAGACTTCAAATAATTTAAAATAAAATTATTTTTTAAGGATATTATTTCGTATACATCCTGGATCTGGTCCTAGGTATCTTTCTATATATCCATATGCTCGTGCTCTGCAACCCCCATAATAATATCTATATTCACATGTGCCACAATTATCTTGCAATATATCCTTGTTTCTTAACTCTTTTAACACATTGTTATCTTTTCAAATTTTTTCAAAATCATCATATTTTATATTTACAACTGTAAGTGGGAAGAAGCACATGTATCTATGTTACTGTTACGCCTTATAGCACAATAAAAAATTGTGCATTAAATGCAGAAAAATCTAAAAAATTAAAAAAAGATAGGATTTAGGAATATCCGCCAATTTGTAGGCTAGGATCTCCCAGAAGCACCCATTGTTGTACTGTTTTTGTATGACCTGCCTCAAGATCCGTCATATCAAAAGTGTTAATATATGTAGTTAAGGCTTGTGAATGAGCTTCTCCCAGAATGTCTTTTCCCTCATAACCATATTGTTTGAAAAATTCAATGGTTATCCAGGAATCACCACCACCTGTTGTACACTCTTTTCCGGGCATTCCATATCCAAGCCCAGTATTTCCCATCGTTGCTATTGATCCTCCATTCTTCAGTTTAATAAGATACCAACTAAAACACTCTGGAACAGGTTGACCATATGTCCACATGTATAGTTTTGGTGCATTTTTGATAAAAAATTGTAATCCATCCATTATTGCAGGAATCATTGAAACATTAAATTGACTGTTATGACATCCACCAATTACAGTTATTGGAAGTTTTTCTTCGTTCTTTAATCGATTCATCGGATATAATGGAAAGCTTATAAATGGATACCAAAGTTTAATTTGAGTAACAGCAAGACCAGTGACACTACCATAAGCTCTATTACCAGGAACACCAGGATAATGATCTGCCCATACATTGGGACTTCCATGTCCTGAAATAAAAACAAAACCTGCTCCTTTATTCCAAGCTTTTATTACATCAGATATACCTGTTAATTCTCCATTTGATGTCCAGACTATTTCTTTCTCATATGTTTCTGGCATATAGTAAAGGCCCCCTCCTCGTCCGTATAATGCTTCTTCCCCAGTTGTCCATTCACCTTCATAATACATTTCAGTATTATTTCTCCAATCTGAAAAAACAACATCATCTGCACTATTTTTAACCCAGACATGAACATTCGTCACATTGCCATATGGTTTTGGATCGTAAGATTTTCCGCGTATATGCAAGATTCCATCGATATAACTTATATTTGCCCAAGGGTTAAAATCATTATTGTAAGCTTCTCCCTCATCAGGAGTGTAATTGTAGTCAGTGTTTCCAAGTATATCTCCGCAAGAAATACTCACGATTTCAACCATTGGATCATTTGGATAACTTGAAATTCGAAGATTATCATCATGGTTAAATGAAATTGAAGTTTCAACTGTTTTATCTATTGTTACATTAATTACATCAATTAAGCCAGATTTTGCACCATTATTTCCTTCTGCAAAAATTGTATATTCCCCATCAGGTAATCCATTTGTATCCCATAGGATATTTAAATCCTGCTGATCTAGAAATCCATCACCAGAAATTACGGTCATTTTTTCAAACCAAGATGGATCACAAGCTTCTTTTTCATAATTAATAATTTTATTAACCACAGTTTTTACCTCTTTATTATTTACACAGGCTAATCTTCCAATAGATACATCAGGATACAAATCTAACCCAGTATCGTTTTCTACATCAGGTTTACCCCATGCCGCAAAGATTCCATCATCATTAGGGTCCCAGTCTTCGAAGATACCGCCTTCTTTGTAAACATCTGCATAATATAAATCACTTAGAACCCCCGGATCATGAAGATCTGATTCCGAATTTAATGGAAATTTTGGATTATCATATAAATTTGTATATCTTACAGGAACATTCCAATCTTTACTTCCCTGATTCGAATCATCTCTAGGTTTTGCCCAAATTAGGGAATTCAATCCTCCAACCAACAACACGTATTTTATCCCATGAGTTTCAATTGCATCTTTGATAAAATATTTTATTTGTTCAGGTTTGTCTCTACCAGTAAACTCATCATAAATTTCTTCAGTTGTTTTTAGAAAAGTTCTAATTCCAAAAGACTCCTTATGAACAATCAGATCCTGAAGAGTAGTTTCGAATTTTGAAGGAGCTATAATCACTAAATCGTAATCGCTACTTGATGGCAGAATATTTGTAATAGGTTCTTTATAACTAACTGTCACTTCAAAATTCTTAGCGATAAATATTTTATCATTTGAAGGATTGTATCTTACTGGGTAAATTTGAAAAGAAGCAAAAGTAACTCGTTCAAATTCAGAGTTTATTCCACAACCTATTTTACAATTATACCAATTAGATGGATATATTTCATTATCTTGATATACCGTTGCACTTTCACTATTTAGTGTAAATGAGGTTACCTCATCAGTTAATGGAATCATAGGGGGAGACAATTGGATTTTTTGATTGACCCCTCTCTCTTCAACTTTTATAGGTAAAAGACCTACTTTTATATTCGTTGCACCAAAGGGTAATTCGATAGTTTCTAATACCATAGGTAATTTAGGTTTTCCTGCTCTCATTAGAAAAGTTGATGTATCTTCAAGTTGTAAATCTAAATATTTTCCATCACTTAGTTTCATAATAAGAGGGGGAATCGAGACTTTTTGAGTTGATATTTGTTTGTTTTGGTTTTCTTCAGCAATATCTTTAGAAAAAGCAGCAGCTCCGAGTCCTGATAGGACTAAACTTACAATTACTACTATTGGTATTAATTTCTTCATATTTTTCAATCCCTATTAATTATAATAAAGAGGTTAGATATAAATGTTTTTTTAATAAAAAGATCAATAATAGGAAAATATTAGAAATATAAAATTTTTCTTATATTTATTTATGTTTAAAAATCAGATATAAATGTAACAAATCACAGGATAAATTATAATAACAATAATATTTGTTTACTAAATAATAAATTTATTGGATTTCGATTCCGCCCCGGAAAATCCCAAAAACATAAGTGAAAAATCCAATAGGTCCAGGTTCGTACATTCTACCAGCTAGTATTGAATCTCCAAATGCAATTCTTTTAAGTCTAAGAACACCAGTAGTTCTCTCTGTTGGAGTGAATTCAATATAATGTACTCTTATTGCCCATCCAAAATTTTTATGACCTAAATCAACTAGGTTAAAACATAGCCCTCTAAGCCATACTCGACCAATATCAGCACTTTCAGGTTCTGATTTCTGCTGAATACCTGTGGCTAAAGGAACTGTTAATATTATTAGCAAACATACTACTATACTAATTGCCTTCTTCTTCAATTTTTTCCCCACAAATTATTTGTACAATATTTAGTAACATTGTTTTATTATTTAAATATTATGTAGTTTATTTTTATTATAACAAAAATAACTAATTTAAAATATCTATTTAAACTATCAAAGCATTATATTATTAAAAAATCCCAACATAGGTTTAAATATTTCACTATTTATAGAAAAATATAAAAAAATAATGATTTGATATTAGCATTTGATTACAGCATAAAATGATTTTCTAATCGAAAATATATCTAATATTCTAATAAATATTTTATTTATGTAATTGATACCTTTTAAATAAATGAATAACAATAATATAAAGGTCATTCGTAGTTCTAAAAGGAAAAAAACAATACAAGCAAAAATTGCTGATGGGAAATTTCTGATTTATCTGCCTTCTGGTTTAACAAAAAATGAAGAAGAAAAATGGATTAGAGCTATGATTGATAAAAACGAAAAGCAAAAAATTCGAAATAAATTAAATACAACTTCAGAACTTAAAAAACGAGCTGATAAATTGAATGAAAAATATTTTGAAAAATCATTAGATTTTAATATTAAGTATGTTACAAATCAAAATACAAAATTTGGAAGCTGTACTCCAAAAATAAAAATGATACGAATATCTGATAAACTAGCAACGATGCCAAGATGGGTACAAGATTATGTAATAATTCATGAACTTGCACATTTATTATATCCAAACCATTCAAAGGAATTTTGGAAAAAAGTTAATCAATTCAATTATGTAGAAAGGGCAAAAGGATATTTAATTGCTGTTGGTATGATGACCGACGAAACTAAAATATAACCATGTTTTATTAATCATCTTTAAAGATAAAAATATAAACCATTCGATGATTTCGTATAAGTGGAAGTGATGCATCTTGGAAGAAAAAGATAAACAAGCATTTCTCGAGGATTTCAAAAAAGCAGACGTAAACAAAAAGCTAGATATGTGGTATTATGCTATAGATCAAGAAGCATTTTGGGAGGAAATTATAACAGAGATGTCAGCATTGGCAAGTAATAATAAACCTTTACAAAATACCGTGAATGAAGAATAATATGATTTACAAATACTATAAGTGGTGATTATCAGATGAATGAAGAAGATAGGAAGGAACTGATTGATGATTTTAAAAAAGCAGACGGGGCAAAAAGATTAGAATTATGGGATTATGCTCTGTCCCAACAAGTTCTATGGGAAATAATAATATCTGAGATTCAAAAAATTGCAAGAGAACAAGGTGTTGATAAACAACTGGATAAAATGATGGAAGATGATTTGAAAAATATTTAATCTCCATTTTTTTGTTTCAATTATTTTAGATAACATAAAAAGTAAAAATCTTAATTTCCTAAATTTGTAAAATATTATTAGCTGCATATAATCCTGTTATATATGATTCTTCTAAACCAGCAATATTATAATCACCAATTAAATATAAATTTTCACTTCTTTTACATTCTATAAGATTATGTCCATTAATTGTTCCTGCAGGATTCCAAAAATGATGAGCCAGGACTTTTGGGTTTAACGAATAATTATCTAAGTTTGGCTGATTTTCCTTAAAATAAAAAAGAAAAGAGCCATCCTTTAGATTTGCAATAGCCTGTGTATTGCTTGGAGGGGTAAAAAGATGATAGAGCTTTTGAGAGTGCTTTATTATTAAATCGCCTTTTACATGAAGCATATTTGTACTGATTGATTTATTAGTTTTACTTATTGCACAAAAATTTTTTGACCAATTTATTTGTGTTGCCAATACAACTTTTTTTGCAATTATTGTCTTTTCCTCCATATATATTTTATAAAGTCCATTCTTAAATTCAAGATTTTTTACTGTATCAATCTTTATTTTATCTTTAAAAGAATCAATCATTTTATCTCTCTCAAATTTAAATGTATAAATTGGTGTAATCAATGGAATTAGAAACTGAAGATAGCTAAAAGCATTCATTTGATTAATATTAGAAAACGTAGTGGAGTATAGGGCTTGAGACAAATATTTTTTAGTTCCTTTTTCTAAATTGTTATTTTCTACAAAATCTAAAGCATTCTGCATATATAAATTGTAAAGAAAAGAATCGTTTTCTATTGCCTTTTTTTGTGATATATATTGGGCACTTTCTCTTAATCTTCTCAATGATTTTCTAAATTTATAAAGATAATTTTTTACCCTAAAAAATTGAGATAAATATGGTAATAAACTTATTTCATAAAGAACATAGCTCATTTTTTTATCATGGAAACAAAAGTCACTTAGTTTTATTCTTGATTTAACAGTCACATATTTTAACATGTTATGATAATCCGAACAAACAAAAAAAGCTCCATAGTTATTTTTCCCATCTTTTGAGGTAAGAATTCTGCCACCAATATTTTCACTGATTACAATAAAATCTTTATTGTTATCTTGTAATTTCTTAGCACAAGCCAATCCTGAAATTCCCGCACCAATAATCGCAGTTTCGTATGATTTCATATTTATTTTATTAAAAATAGAAATAGTTGTTAAAATATTTTATCTAGTATGATTTTGTATAAAAATTAAGATAGAATTTCTATAAACTTTATCAAGAAGGCTTTAATTACTACTGATATTTTGCTAATTCGTTCAAATAAATGTTGATAAAAGAAAATGTTCAAAGATAATTTTCCTTTAGGCATTGAAATTACTAAAGGATCTGACCAATTACTTAGCACTCCATTTTCATCTTTAGCAATTATTCTTATATTGTAAATTCCTTTTTTATCCCAACTGTAAGCTGTTGAAACATTTTCCCCTGAAGATTTTGGTCCAATCCATTCGGAATAAGTTCCATCTCCCCAGTCAAACATGTAATAGATATTATCATCATCTGGATCTATTGTAGAGGAGTTATAGGTGTATTTAACACCTATCTTACCATTAATAGGACCATCAGGTTTAGTTGGTTTTTCTGGAGGTTGAGAGTAACAAGAAATTTGCAATGATGGATCTCCGAACGGTTGAAATTCTTCAACAGTGATGTAGTCGATTTCATCCATATCAGACGAAATATAACCAGTAATTGCATTACCCCATAACTCACCAAACGTATTATCACCCTGTTTAAAATTGTTTGAAATAATTATACATAGTCTTTCAATACCCTTTGTAACAATATCTTTACCACCATAGGATATGTCTATATCCGTTCCTCCCAGAAATGCAATACATCCACCTTCAGGGTTTTTTACGAAATTCCATCCAAAACAATCAGTTGCAGTATTGTAAGCACAATGATAACAAGCATCCGAAATTATTATTGGTAATTTATTTCCATTGGTTAAGGAATTAACATGTGAATTTTTGTAATATCCATAAGGTATCCATATGCTGCTCTCATGCGGATGAGTTGCCCACATATTTAGATTTCCATGCCCATTGAAAAAAATAAAACCTGCACCTTCATTTATTGCATCATTTATATTTGATGCTTGGTAAAGGTCACCATTTGATGCCCAAACTTTGTTAGGGGTAAATCCATCTAAAATGTCAATCACAGCTTGATTAACATATTCTCCTTCATCTATCTGCTCCTCATCACCTAGTAAAGAGTCACCTCCAATAACAACTAATTTAGTAAACCATTCTTGTTTGAATGCCTCATTTTCTTCATATTCAATTATCTTATTTATACAATCAACTAATTCATTTGCATTTACGCAGGCAAGTCTTCCAATAAAAACATCAGGAAATAAGTCTATTTCATCTGTATTACCATACCAGTTATATTCTGCAAAAACATCGTTTTTATTTGAATCCCAACTAGAAAAATTTCCATGTGAATCATAAATATCAGCATAATACAAATCAGATAAAAAAATCCATTCATTTTGATAATCATATTCATAATAGAGGTGAGTGTATCGACTTGGTAACTGCGCTTCTCCCCCAATCAAAAGGACATAGGTTATATTCCAATTTTCTTTGGCATCTTTGATAAAATATTTTATTTGTTCAGGTTTGTCTCTACCAGTAAACTCATCATAGATTTCTTCTAGTGTTTTAAGAGATGTTTTTACCCCTCTTTCATTTTTATGATCAATCAATGATTGAAGATATGATGAGTAAGTATTTGGCGCAATAATTACCATATCATATTCATCGTAATTTGATGATTGGGAAAACAATTTTTCATTATTTTCAGATGCTGCAAAAGATATAAGTCCACTTGATAGAATTATTGCAATAATAAAAATGGAAAATATTCTTTTCATAATTATCCCCATAATTAATTGCTCTAGATTAATAATTAGGTTTTTAATGAGGGATCACCTAGCATATTCCAAATAGTAATTACATGAGATTCCCACAGGCCAATAGGATTCATGTTGATAAAATCTCCAATTGCTTTGGAAAAAGCCTCACCAACTGTTGATGCATTTTCTTCTCCAATATAACGGAAGAAATCAGTAGCAAGTTTTGAATTACCAGTGTTTGGGTTGTTACTTAAAGATGTAGTTAGACCTGTACCCCCAATTGCAACTATTGCTCCACCCCACGGGATTGTTAACATTCTCCAGCAAAAACAATGAGTTCCAACATCCCCATGGGTCCAATACCATTGATCGTATTTTTCATCCTTTGCACGGTAGGTATTTAAAAAACTAATATTAAACTGAGCATTATGACATCCACCTACTACAACAATTGGCAACTTTTTAAGGTTAAAAAATTTCCACATTTTCCTAACATGAATACCCTCTAACCATGTATTTATATCATCAACAGGGTGTGTTGTCCACCTAAGAGGATGCCCGTGTCCTGAAAAAAATATATATCTTGCCCCATTGGTGAATACCTTAGCAATTTCATTTGTATTAGGGAAAGACTCACCACTTTCTTCATTTGATGAGTAAATTCGTACTTCTTCCTCAATAATATCCCCCATGTATCCAAACGCAAGATCTGTTAAATATTCTCCATCTGGTTGATCCCCTTGAAAACCATGACTTAAGCCGGATATACCAACCATCCTCTTAAACCAAGAATTATCAGATGGGGTTATTCTTTCATATTGTATAATTTTCCTTAAGGTAATTTTTACTTCTAATTTATTTCTACATGGAAGTCTTCCAACATAAATATCAGGTGAAAAATCAATTACATCATTACCGGGTGAATTTGAAATCTTGGCATAGACACCATCACCGTTTGAATCCCAACTTGAAAAATTACCCCCTTCTTCATAAATATCAGAATAATACAAATCACTAATTGCCCCATCATCATGAAGACCTGATTTTATTATGTTGGTGTATCTTACAGGCACATACCATGCATTACTTCCTTGGTTACAATCATCTCTATCTTTTGCATAAAAATATGATTTAAGTCCTCCAACTAAAAGAACAAATTCAATATTATGAGTTTCTATCATATCTTTAATACAATATTTGATTTGTTCTGGTTTATCAAAGCCCGAATAGTTATCATATATTGATTCTGTTGTTTTAAAAAGAGTTTTGATATTTTGACTGTTTTTATGTTTTACTAACTTATTAACACAACTAGAAAATTTTGAAGGGGCAATAATCAACAAATCATATTCTTCATCATAAGATTGCTTTTTAATTGTGATATCATAATTTATATCTACTGTTGCCTTGTTCAAACAATATATTTTATCTTGCTGAGGAGAATACTGTATTGGATATATATAAATAGATATATATGTGACTCTATTTTTATTTGATTTAATCCCACAAGTAACTTTTGAATCGTACCAATTAGCTGGGTATCTTTGATTGCTCAAATAAATATCTGTATCTTCAGTTAGAGGCATACTCTCACAAATTTTCTCAAAATTATTAATAACAATTTGTGGTGAAGGTTGAATTTTTTTATCTAAATCAATTTTCGATTCTTCACCGGGTGTGAATTTTATTTTAATATTTTTTGCTCCAAAAGGAATATCTATTAAATATGTGAACATCGGTAATTCTGGTTTACCAGAAATTGTTAGTGAATTGGTAGTTTCTGGCAATGATAATTTAATATATTCACCTGAATCTTCAATAATAGGTGCTGACAAAATAAAAGTTTTTGATATTTCATAAGAAACACTCCTTTCATTTAGAGATATTGCACTAGCTTGAAGTCCACTAAGGACCAATATTCCAATAATTATTATATGTACTGCTTTTTTCATATTTCTCCCCCTTCATATAAAATTATATTTTCATTTATTATTTAAAGCTTATGATTGTAAATTATTACTTATTTACACTATTTGCTATAAAAAAATTTAAATTATATCATTTATTAATTATTTTTGGTAACATTTATATTATGAGAAGATTTAAAATAGTAGAAGATTCTATTATTTTGTAAAATGATAAAGAAATCTTTTAAAAACAAGAAGATTAAGTTAGAAGCATTTTTCATTTTCCTAATTTTTATTGTAGGATTTTTTTTAACATCAATTGGCGTAAGTAAGGAAAATTCATCTAATAAACTTGATTATTTTCAGTTAGAAAAAATATTTAATAGAAAAGTTCAAAAAAATTCCTATCAAGATTATGGTTCATTCAAAATGGACAGAAATTATATTTTAGAGCCTTTAATGGCCCCTAATTTTGATGATGAAAACAAAGATGCGGGATACAAAAGAGATGCAGGAGATATTTTAAGTGAAAGTGATGCAATATATCCTGGTGAAATCATCGATAATTGGCCGGGAAGAGGTAGGACGGGTTTATTAAGTCTAACTGATACTGAGGATTGGTATTATTTTTCAGTGTGTGAAGGTCAATTGATTAATCTGTCCATGAAGCCTTTTATTGGTTACGATTTTGATCTTAGTTTATGGGATAGTGAAATTGAAAGAATGTCTTCAACAAATAGTGGTAATTTAGAAGAATCAATAATATTTAATGCTGATAAAACAGGTTATTGGTACATTAGAATCTATTTTGTTGATGGTTCAAATGAAGGAGAATATTCATTTGATATAAAATTAAATGGCCAAAATGATGCTAACACTTACAATGATGCTGGTAATTCTTTTATCAATGCTACGCTAATAAAAAATACTGGAATATATCATGGATATTTAGATATGAACGATGAAGAGGATTGGTATAAATTCAATATTAATCAGGGAGACAATATTTTTTTCAGATTGAAAATGGAAAAGTACGCTGCGTTTTCAGATTTTGACATTTATTTATATAATCCTACCGGTTCTCTCGTACATTATAACACATATTATTATGATGATAAACTTAGTTATCCTGCTGATGTTTCTGGTCAATGGCGAGTAAAGATTAAAATTTTTCCAGGATATAGCGACATACCTAATCCAATTGATTGGGAATATTTTACTTATGGTTCAGGGGCTTACAGATTATATTTTGAACTAATATCTGATGCTGAAGAACCATTAGATTCAATTCCCCAACCCGAAATTATTCCAATAGCACATACATTTAAAATTTTTAATGACCCTTCAAGTAATGAAGATGAATACTGCTATCTGTCTTCAATTCCTGCATGTAATTTTATCGAAAATCAAAAAAAATATTTGGCTCCTATAGTATACATTGGAGATAAAACCCCAACAAATTGGTATGGCAATGTAGACGATTCTACTAATTATTTGCTTGATAGTTGGAATACTTTTTTAAAACATAATAATAAAACTGTATTTGAATACGATGTACCATCTAATCCAATTGATGCAGCAGCAGATATTGCAAATAGCTATTGGGTTAGCTCAGATATTGCAGTCGTGGCTATTGATGGTAGCAATTTTAAGGATAAAAATAAAGAAATCATTAATAAAACAATTGTCTTCAAACGTAACTGTAAAATAAGCACAATACCTAATGATAGTAATAAAATAATAGAATTTAGAGATTATTATATATTTCCCATGTTAATAAGACCAAAATGGGGTGCGATTAATATATCCATTTATGGTGATGATATACCTGGGGGAATATTTCAAATTTATCCGATATTAAATCAACTTTGTCCAAAATATATGAGTCTTACAAGTGATTGGTGGCCTGCTTATCCAGATGAACCCAGAAACGATATGTATTATCCCCTAACCTCCAAAGGTTTATGGTCAGTTGGTTCATTTGCCCCATTAGGGGACTGGCAATTTAGAATAACAAAGTACAACTGCAATAGACATCGACTTCAGATTGACGAAGCTGATTCTGTTTTAAACGTTACTATTAAAACAGAAGAACCTTCCGATCTTATTCTATTTCTTATTGACCCCAATGGTCATATAAGAGCACCGGATTTACCTGATTGGAATGGAGGTTTAATAAATCCAATTCACCAATGGAACGGTTTAGATAATGGTGATTATTCTACATCATGTAGTCCATATAAAAGTTGGAATTTAGGTCCACATACTGAATTTTCTGCAGAAGTTCTTCATCCTGAAAAAGGAAAATGGACTGCAATTGTGGTACCAAGAAATGCTGAAGGAGCAAACGAAATAAAATATACAATACAAGGCAAATTAAAAATAATAAATCCAGATAGAGCAGATGCTGCAATATCTGCTGCAAATGCAGCGGTTATTGCCTCATTAGAACATGCTCCATTGTTATTTGTAAACAAAGACAGTATTCCTATTGAGACAACAAATGCATTTTCTTCACTTGGTGTTAATAAAGTAATCTTTGTTGAACGAAATAACATCGGCCAAGATGTAGTTGGTAGTCTACCTACCAAAGAAGCAGATTTAACCGATATGCAATCAATAGTTGATTACATCAAAGACTATAAAGCATCTGAAAATTATATCACAATTACTTCGATTAAATCTGGGGATGGATACTTTGCACCTGCAGCTATGCTTGCAGCATATCATGGTTCTCCAGTATTACGAATTGGTGATGCACCAGGCAACCCCGCTGGAATGGCAAATAAAATTGATACATGGAGATTATGGAAAGGAGATTATTATCATGGTAATCGTGCCCCCGGTCATTTACCAATTTTCGATGAACCTGTTGAAGATATTGGTGATTTAAATCTACTATTGAAATTAATAAGATATTTCTTTTCAATAATTCCATCTGAAGATTTACCTCCACTAGGTATGGATGCTAAAAGATATTGGAATGAAGAAATGTATCTAACTTTTCATGATTGGATAGATGTGTATGGCCTTGATACTAATGGAAAAGAATCATACGTTTTTGTTGCGCCAAGGGAAGATATTCGATTAGAACTACACTCGGTTATGATGGGTAACAATTCATGCGCAGGTCATATCCCTGGAGAAACTGCTTCATATATTTCAAACATAGTTGTTAGAAATATTTTATATCCTGCATTAATTTATGCAAATCCCAACAAAGATGTCACAACAACTCAATTAATGAATTTTCCTGACGATGGATCTTGGAAGGCCAATAATGGATCTTCTTTTCCCACTTATACAACTAGAGCTATTAAAAATACTTTTATGTCTCATAATAGGATCTATGAAGGCCATTGTTTATGGGATGCGCATTTAAAAAGAATGAATGATGGAACTAGCATTATGTATTATTCAGGACATGGAACAGGCGGAAGTGGCATTTCTGCACAATACTATCAAACAGATTATAGTAATTATCCTGATCAGATTTGGCCTGATGCCTGGAGAGGATACATGTATGATAATTGGAAGACAGCTAGAGACAATGGTAGAAGATGGTACAATCCTGAACCTCTCCCCATTTCTTCAAATCTTTATGATATAATACACAATAAATGGATGGATAAATTGTTTGGTGATTTAAATTCAAGTGCAATTTTTTATCAATCTTGTTCAACCGGACAACACACGGGACCTCTTGTTTATTTAGATCATGGGGCGGTTATATGGTATGGGAACGCAGGTTCAGGTTTGTGTCCTCAATCCGATCTTATTGACGAATGGTTCTTTGTAGACGCAATGATAAAAGGAAAACCAATTGGTCAAGCTTATTCAAAATACATATGGTTACATTATAGGGATTATACTACTAGCGATCCAACATCAATGTATGGACCTTCTTCATTACATGGAGATGAAGGCATTACAACAGTTCATTGCATATATGGTGATCCAAATCTTATCTTATACAGTCCAGAATGGACCTTGCCCTTACCTATAGATTCACCAATGAAATAAAAAATTTAATACATAAATGATAAATTGAAATGTAAAAAAAATTACAATTTTGGATGAGTGTTAAAAAATTCCCATATTATTGCATTTGCATTAATGTCGCGAGAGGTTCTTCCAATTAGAAATTTTGGAAAATATTGATATCCATCAGGCCAAGTATGACCTCCGTTATCGATTTTGTAAAGTACTACCTCAGTTTGGTTATCACCATCTATGTAAACATCCATGCGAACTTTTGTTCCATCTCTAGGATCTATATCTGGTAACCACTCACTTTCAGGTGAAATATTACAATTATTGTTATTTACCCAGTACATAACTGAATCTGGTACTGAAATAACTATACCTCTTGGATTTCTTGGAAAACCTACCTCTCCTCCATCCCAAGGTACAAGTGGATCTTTGTTTCCACTAATAACGCATATTGAAACTGGTTCAATTGATAAATTTTCTTGAATAATATCTACAGGTATTGCTCCTGCAACAGGCGCAATAGCTGCTATTTTATCTGATAAATCAAATGCAAGTTTGTAAGACATCATTGCTCCATTAGATATACCAGTTGAAAAAATTTTTCTTGTATCAATGTTATATTCCAACGTGAGATTCTCAATTAAGGAATTGAAAAATCCTACATCATCAATTTCGTTTTCATGAACGAAATCACTAACATTTTTTCTACCGTCATTCCAATGACGATCGATTCCTTCAGGATAAACGACAATAAAATTATATTCATCTGAAAGTTCGCTAAATCCTCCAAGTGTCAGTGACCTTTCCATATTTTCACCTGTACCCCCTCCACCATGAATAACAAAAACAAGAGGTGGAGATGAATTCTCAGGTAATTTGGATGGAATATGAATCCAATATGACCTTTCAATTCCTTCATAAACTAACTTTCGAAAAAACGTATTGGGATTTTCAGGAATTTTGTAAATACATCCAGTTAAGAGGATACTAGATATGACTGAAAATGATGTACATAAAATACAAAATAGAAGTTTTGATTTAATTTTCATAATATTTTCTCTTTATATAAAATAATAATTCCAACATTTTTATTATTTTTCCCAATTTATCACCAAATAATGAATATCTTGAACTGAATATATTAGATAAAGTATATACTTAAATATTACAAATCAAAAAATACTATAATGAAATATTTAATTTTAATGAATAGACTTTAAATTAATAAACTAAAACTAGTTTTATAAAACAAGAAATGTCATGACTGTCGAAGAATATTTTCAGATAGTTTCTAAAGAAAATCCATTGGAGTTTCTCTCTAAGCATATTTGTCCTTATCTTGTAGGTTCACAATGGGATACAATTAGAAAAAGCTCACTTTTAATGGGTGTAACTAACGATAGAGCAAATATTCGAATGAGATTGCATATATTATTGTGCGGTGGTCCCGGATCTGGGAAATCAGAATTTCTTGGATGGTGGCAACGAAAGATGGATGGAATTCTTGTTAATTCCGAACTTACATCAAAAACAGGTTTAGTTGGAGATGCAAGGGGTAAAACTATCCAACCGGGGATACTTGCTAAAAGCAACGGTTCAGTGTTATTAGTTGATGAATTAGATAAAATGTCTATTGAAGATCAAAATGGGCTTTTACAAGCTATGGAAAAAGGGGAATATATAATTACTAAGGGTAGAAATAGAAGAGAATTCAAGGCAGAAGTAAGGGTAATTGCATCATGTAATAATATTGCAAAATTGCAAAAACCATTACTAGATCGATTTGATTTGCCATTTAAAGTTGCAAAAATTTCACGAATTCAACGTGCTGAATATGTATCCAATATTATTGATAGTTTCATGGGAAAAAATGCAAATGATTATTCTAAGGTGGTTAAAGCATATTTGAACTGGGCAAGAACGGCAAAAATTCTAATAGATCCCGGGGATGAAGTTGCAATTAAAAATGCAATAAAAGATTTCATATTAAATACAGAAACAAATATAGAAGGTGTCTCTTATCGCGGTTTGGAATATTCTATATTACGTATTGCATATGCACTTGCGTTACTTGAACGGCGAAATATTCAAAAGAACCATATAAACTTAGCAATTGAATTAAAAAACACTGTTTTAAAAGAATTTGCCTATGAAAAATAAAATTCAATTTTTATATGATTGTCAGAAAATATTCAAAAAATATAGTATAGAAGGAAATCAAATAGTCTTATCATTTCAATTTAATGGTGAATTTCCAGATGGAAGATTTCCTTTTAATGATAATGGCGAAAGACCATCGTTTAATAATGAAAATCAATCTAGACCATCATCTGACATTGAACGATTACCTTTTAACGGTCAAAGCCCCCCAGTAGCAAGGTCCCTTACATATAGTTTTAATAAAGATAATACTATCTTATAACTAGATGGTATTGAATTTATAAAAAATTAGTAAAATTATGTAAAAAAGCAATTTTGATTAGAAATATATTGATTTTTAACGAAAAATATATATACTTTAATTAACAATTGTTAATGGGGGTCTAATATGAGGGATATTTCTTTTTCATTCTTTCCTCCTCCTTTCCTCCTCACCTATACGTTAGGCCCCTCAACCTCCCTTTGTTTTGCGAATAAATATTCATAATATTATTTTTATAGATCATATGATTTAATACTTTCAACTGTCATATCAAAATGATATAAGCAAAAGATTTGAATATCTAAAAAACATGTGGATGCGAACCTTAGGGAATTATCTAAATAAAAATTTAACCTTTTTGGGGGCGTAAATTGAAAAATATTATTATTAAAGGCGCTAGGGAACACAATCTAAAAAATATTAACATAGAACTTCCTCGTGATGAATTCATAGTGATAACGGGTTTATCTGGATCAGGGAAATCAACATTGGCATTTGATACAATTTATGCAGAAGGACAAAGACGTTATGTTGAATCATTATCCGCATATGCTCGTCAATTTTTAGGTTTAATGCACAAACCTAAGGTTGATAGTATTGAAGGTCTTTCACCTGCAATTTCCATTGAACAAAAAACAACAAGTAAAAACCCCCGTAGTACCGTAGGGACTATTACTGAAATTTACGACTATTTAAGATTACTTTTTGCTAGAATTGGTACACCTTACTGTCCTGAACATAAGACAAAGATTGAATCGCAATCTCCGCAAAAAATCAAAAAAAGAATTCAAGAAGATTTCTCGGGGTTAATTACAATTCTTTCACCAATTATTAGAAATAAGAAAGGCACTTATGAACAATTGTTTAAGGATTTAAACAAAGAAGGTTATACAAGAGTTCGCGTTGATAAATTAATATATCGTACAGATGAAAAAATTCAACTTGATAGACATAAAAAACATGATATTGAAATAGTAATTGACAGACTTTTAACAGATAACGATTCTAGACTTGCTGAAGCATGTGAAAATGCAATCTCTAAATCTGACGGGTTATTAATTGTTATTGATCAAAGAAATTATGAGAAAATTTATTCATCAAAAATGGCCTGTCCAGTCTGTGGCCTTGTTTTTGAAGAACTACAACCAAGAATGTTTTCTTTCAATAGTCCTTTTGGTGCATGCCCAACATGCCATGGATTAGGTATTCAGATGGATTTTGATCCAAATCTGGTTATACCAAACAAGGAGTTATCAATTGCTGATGGAGCAATAAAACTATATAGAAACGCAATCGATGGATGGAGGATAAATTTCTTAGGTGCTGTTGCCCAACATTATGATTTCACTCTTTTTACTCCAATAAAAAATCTAACTGAGGAACAATACAATGTATTGATGTATGGATCACATGAAAAAATTCAATTTAGAATGACTGCAAAAAATGGAGATGCACATTGGTCCGGAAGAGGAGCTTGGGAAGGATTGATTCCACAATCCGACAGGTTGTTTAAACAAACTGAGTCAGAGTATAGAAGAAGGGAACTTGAAAAATTCATGAGAAAAACTCCTTGTCCTTCATGCAGAGGTAAACGTTTGAAATCAAAGATTCTCAACGTAAAAATTTCCAATAAATCAATTATTGACATTACTGATATGTCAATAAAACAAAGTATTGATTTTTTCCAAAATATAAAACTTACAAACAAACAAGAGAAAATAGCATATCAAATAATAAAGGAAATAAAATTAAGATTAGATTTTCTTGATAATGTGGGATTAAATTATCTTACACTGTCCAGAAATGCAGGTACCTTATCCGGCGGAGAAGCACAAAGAATACGTCTTGCGACTCAAATAGGTTCTAATTTAATGGGGGTATTGTACATTCTTGATGAACCTTCAATCGGGTTACATCAAAGGGATAATAAAAAGTTAATAGACACATTATACAGATTAAGAGATCTTGGTAACACACTAATTGTTGTAGAACATGATGAAGAAACAATCCGACATGCTGATTATGTAGTTGATTTAGGACCAGGTGCAGGTTTGCATGGTGGAGAAATCATTGCTCAAGGAACACCTAAAGAAATTGAGCAGAGTCCTGAATCCTTAACTGGTAATTATCTTTCAGGAAAACTCGAGATTAAAACTCCGGAATCCAGAAGAATCTCTGATAAATTTATTTTCATCTATGGTTGTCGTGAACATAATTTAAAAAATATTAATGTCAAGATACCAATAGGATTACTTACCCATATAACAGGAGTGAGTGGTAGTGGAAAATCTACCTTGATTTATGATATTTTATACAAAGGTTTAATGAAAAAAATTCATGATTCAAGGCTGAATCCTGGAATTCATAATGATATTGAATTTGATGAAAAAATCGATAAAGTAATAATAATTGATCAAAGTCCCATAGGTAAGACTCCCAGAAGTAATCCTGCAACTTATACCAAGGTTTTTGATGAGATTAGAAAGATTTTCGCAATGACTCCTGAAGCCAAAATAAGAGGGTATAAACCAGGTCGTTTTAGCTTTAATGTAAAAGGGGGAAGATGTGAGGCATGTCAAGGAGATGGACTAATAAAAATTGAAATGAACTTTTTACCAGACATATACATTGAATGCGAAGAATGTAAAGGTAAAAGATATAACAAAGAAACCCTGGAAGTAACGTATAAAGGAAAATCAATTTCAGATGTTCTTGTTATGAGTGTCGAGGAAGCTTTAGAATTATTTGAGAAAATCCCAAAAATCAGACGCAAGCTTGAGACTTTATCAAAGGTTGGACTTGAATATATAAAATTGGGGCAAAGTTCGACAACTTTATCTGGAGGGGAAGCACAAAGGATAAAATTAACAAGAGAGCTAAGTAAAAATAGTACAGGTAAAACTGTTTATTTACTGGACGAACCAACAACTGGCCTTCACTTTCATGATGTTAAAAAATTAATAGATGTATTAAACAGTTTAGTTGACAAAGGAAACACGGTGATAGTTATTGAACATAATCTTGAGATGATAAAATCATCTGATTATATAATTGATTTAGGACCTGAAGGAGGAGATCAAGGGGGTTGGATTGTTGCAGAGGGAACCCCCGAACAGGTTGCCCAAGAAAAAGCAAGTTATACTGGTCAAATTTTAAACAATATATTCAATGGTAAAAAAACATGCATATCGAAAACTTAACTATCCCCAGTTCTCCTGGGTGCTATTTATTCAAAGATAAACTTGACAAAGTAATCTATATTGGGAAAGCAAAGAACCTAAAAAAAAGAATAAAATCGTACTATCAAAAAAATGATTTAGATATAAAAAAACAAAGCATGATTGGACATGCAAAAGGCATAGATTTTGTAATAACAGACAATGAAGTTGAAGCAATTATTTTAGAAAATACTTTGATTAAAAAACACCAACCAAAATACAATATTAGATTAAAGGATGCAAAAAGTCATTCATATATACTGCTTACAAATGAAGATTATCCACGAGTTTTAATTGCACGCAGAAAAGTTGGAAATGGAAGATTTTATGGTCCTTTTATTTCAGCCCATGAAAGAGATTGTGTCCTTCAATTTTTAAGAAAAATATTCATGTTAAGAACATGCAAAAAATTTCCAAAAAAACCCTGTCTAAGATATCATATTAACCTTTGTGACGCTCCATGTTCAGGATACATCAGCAAAACAGATTATAACGAAAAAATAAAAAAGGTAAAAATGGTACTTTCAGGTAAGTCAACATTTTTAATAAGAAAATTACAAAAAGAAATGAAGAATCTTTCAGACAAGCAAGATTTTGAACGTGCCCTTCAATCTCGAAACCAAATAAATGCAATTGAACATTTAAATGAAAAGCAAAAAATGCAACGGAAGAAAAAATTCAATGAAGATATTATTAATTACGTAATAAAAAACGATAAAGTTTATCTTATTTTGTTTAATATTTATAAAGGAACACTTTCAAATAAAAATGAATTTGTATTTAACTTACATGATGGTTTTTTTGAAGAATTTTTAATTCAATACTACAATGAAAATCCAATACCTAAAGAGATAATAATTCCTGAGAAAGTTGAACCTGTAATTCATCAGTTTCTTGAGCGAAAAAAACAAAGAAAGTTAAAAATTACTAAACCCCAGAAGGGAGAAAAACTCCAGCTATTAAAGCTTGTTTTAAAAAATATAGAAAACACATTTTTTGCAGATGTTAAAAAAATTACCGCATTAAAAAAGAGGTTGAATCTTCAAGATGAACCATTCGTAATTGAGTGTTTTGATATATCACATTTATCTGGTTCTTCAACAGTAGGCTCGATGGTACAATTTAGGCATGGAAGACCCGATAAAAATAATTACAGACGTTTTAAGATTAGAACAATAGAGGGAATAAACGATGTAGCTGCAATTTCAGAGGTGGTTCGTAGAAGATATTTGCGACTTAAAAATGAGTATGTAGACTTTCCTGATCTCATTATCATTGATGGAGGTATTGGTCAATTAAATGCTGCATTAAATGAATTAAAAAAATTAAATTTAAAAATTCCAATTATTTCAATTGCTAAGCATTTTGAAGAAATATATATGCCTGGTGTTTTACAACCTTTAAGATTATCAAAAGGTGATGAGGCACTTAATTTCATTCAGGAAATTAGAGACGAAGCTCATCGTTTTGCATTAAAATATAATATCCTACTTAGAACTAAAAAGTTGTTAGAATGAACGAGTTTAAACTAGTAACAGATCTTAGACCAAAAGGTTCCCAACCACTAGCTATTAAAAAAATTGTAGAAGGACTTAA
>Ga0272441_10000912_pt1 | contig 64448 bp, 85 predicted proteins | sample SSMProp6N_FD_193582 | JGI IMG/M metagenome (GOLD analysis project Ga0272441, IMG submission 193582) | Marine sediment archaeal communities from Little Sippewissett salt marsh, Falmouth, MA, United States - SSM-Prop-6N | ecosystem: Environmental > Aquatic > Marine > Wetlands > Sediment ... | reverse complement strand
GTTGTATTATATTTTAAAGGCATATGTTCTTCATTGTCCATTCGCATAATTTCAGCATAGAAATTTATATCGTCAGTTGACCATGTTCCATCTGTATCTATTGATTGGTCTGTGTCATCGCCTATATATTGAAAACGAAGTGTTGTGCCTGGAACAAAGTGTTCATGCACAAATCCTATTATATGTTGTTCATGCCCTTGTTTGGAGAAAGTCACTTCTCTATAACTACCATCAATTTCATCTGTTCCATTTTGCAATATTCTAACTGCCATCTTATGACCTGTTGGATTAGCATCTTCATCTTGAACTACGCACCAATATCGTACATCATAATGCCCATACAATTCTATATTACAAATTCCTGTAACTGGGTTGCAGTTAATATGTTCTGCTTCACCATGGTCAAAAGTAACGTTGTACCAAGTATCTATTACTGTAACATTTTGTTGAGTATGACTGTGTCCAATGGCATGTGCTGGTGCTGATGGAGTTATATCATCCATACAAAAACAATATGTGCCATTTGATATGTTTTCATAATGTGTCCAAATATTATAATATCCATAATCATCTTCTCTTCCCCAAATTGTAACATTCATTGGATGTCCCAAGTCATTATTAACTCCTATACAAATTGAATCACAACAAGGACATACTGTGCCATTTGGTGATGGTGGATAGATGTATTGGATTGTTGAACATTCTTCTGGGATAAAATAATAATTACAGGTTCCATTTGTAAATGAGCCAGAGCAATCTATTGAATAATTGATTCGCCAATCAAAATATTCTCTTGTAAAATCATTTTCTATAAAGCAAGATACATTATCATTATAATTACATATTAAAGTTGTTTGATTTATGTTTTCATAAGTTGATGTAAAGTCATGCCAGTAAGAAGAATTTTCTGGGTCAGTTTCATTATCCCAATCTATATCCCAATACCAATCCTCAAAATCCCACCAATATCCCCACGGTTGTGTGTTAACCCAAATAAGCCAGTCATTATAAAATTGGGTATAGTTAAACCATTGAAATGTTACAGAAATATTACATCCTTGTGGTGGAGTTACATTAGCACATATTTGAACTCCTTTCCCTGTTATATCAACCCACAAAGCATCACTTGATGGTGTAATGTTTGTAAAGCTATCAATATCACAACCAATATCGGGATGGAGAGGTCCAATCCACCCTTCCCATAAATTATCTGGTGGTGTTACTGTTCCAATAGCAGTCCCAGTACTAAACAATATTAACACTAAAGATATCATTATGATGCTCTTTTGTCCTCTCATTTTTATCCTCTCCGAGTTACAAATGCAACATACATTGCAGATGTTCCTATAAAGACTAATAGTAAACCAAATAAGCCAACGACCGCTTCTGGCAATATTAAACCAAATATTAGACCAACTACTACAAGATATGTAAATGCTGTTGCTGTACTTTTGCTTCCAACATACAGTCCTGCTCCTATAAAGCCAAATAAAATTCCCCAAGTAAGATTTGCAAATAAAGAAGTATAAGGGTCAAAAGCATATTGGAGCCAGTTTCCTATGAAATCTGTAACATTTAAATCTACTGTTACCATTACTAACCATATTAGCAAACTATTCATATGATTTCCATCCTCCTGTGACCATTTGATAAAGTCCTGCTAAGAAAATAAATCCCACAATTGCTGTAAATATTCCAAAAATCCAAATTATATTTACATATTTACTAACTATAGTATTAAAAACTGTTAAAGTAGAAATAAAAGATAACCAAAATACAGCAGTAAATGCCCCGTAAACTACTGCTTGACTAGATTTCTGTACATGCAAAAGTCCTCCAATAATAGCCGCAGAAGCTAAAGCTGCAGCAACTACTGCTATTGTTTTAGTAGCAACCTGCTCAAGAAAAACATCTGGGTCCGTTGTACTAATTGCAAAAAAACTATTTGAATATCCCAAATCATATATTCCTAAACCTGTATCTACTGCATACATAAACAAATTAAATATAAACAAAAACATCATTATATGATATGCCTTCATGTTCTACCTCCTAGTGCATAAGCAAATATAACTGCCATAGCTATTAAAAATATTCCTATTCCAGCAAACTGACCAGGTATTCCCTCTATTAATGCGGTTGCTGCTGCAAGCCATCCACCTGTTGCTATCATTCCTAAGTAAGCATTAAAATATCCAACTGAAAGCATTAGAATACCAGCGATTACTGCTACTAATATATGTGTCCAAGAAACAGTTGCACCATAGTTTTCACTATCAGGGTTAAGATTTCTAAAAGGAGTATTTCCCAAAAATTTAGATATTAAATCATTAAGAGAATCAATATCTGTTATTGGTCCCACAATTCTTCCATGCATTTTAAATCTTATTGATACATTTGTGTCCCAAGTTGTATGGTTTACTTCTAAAGTAACATTATAAGTTTTATTTTTATCTGCAAGATTATAAGTAAAATTATGATAATCATTATTTGATGTTTCATTAAATACTTCTGAATCATTCCAATATACATATATTGATACTGAATTTGTTCCATACATTGTATCTTGATAATAAATATAAAAACCTGTTGGAGTTGCTTTCCATCCTATATCTAATTGAATTACATCAAAAAATGAATAATTTATTATAAGTGATGCAGGAATATTTATTGGTTCAGGTTCTGTGTCTTGTCCTGTTGGAAGTTGTCCTAATCTATCTATATCATATTCTGTAGAACCAACACCAATAAAATAAGTTTTATCATAAAGAAGCATTGCATGTACTTCATCATTAGTTAAAAGAAATTGTCGGTCTATTGTAAGGCGGATACCTGTTGAATTGTAAGTATATATATCAGCATATGGTTCATATCCTGATGACCAACTATAATAGCCTGTATCATCTTTAAAATAATATACATAGTTTACAAGGCTACCATTCCAAAACGCTGTACTTTCTCCGTAAACAAGAGCATCTGTTCTAATATAAAAGGTTATATTCCTTTGTTCGGATAATGGTACAATCGTTCGGTGGCAAGTATAATCGCTACCATTTGAGCTATTCCAAAACAATTCTATCCAATATATTGTTTTATCTAATTCTAAAGTAAAATTACCATCATCAATATTTCCAAAATATCCTATCACACCAGCTGTTACACTATACCAACTGTTATTTAATATAACTAAATCTGTCTCATCATCATAATGTATTATAAATCGGTGTTGTCCATATTTTGATAAATTAACTCTGTTGTTTCCACTGACTGATTCATTTTCAAAACGAACTGTTATTTGGTAAACACCACCAACTGTTGTATCAGAGGCAGTTGCATAAGTATCCGATATTTTTGCATACATCGGTGAACCTGTATCATTTGCATAAGTCCATGCCGAGAAATAATAAGTTGTATCTTCTGCAAGTCCAATAGCAGTATAATTATCATGTTTTGATTCATTGCATAATAAAGTTCCACTGTCTATTGTTGTAGGATATGATGTTGTGTCATATTTTATTATTACCGATTGATTTGTGTTTGTTCCAATAGTTGAATTTTGCCATACAAGTTCTAAAGTGGTTGCTGTTCTATTTGTAACTCGAAAATTAGATGGAGGATTTGGTTTTGTAAAAAATTGGTCAACTGTTGAAGAAAGATTATATGAATAGGGTGATTGTTTAGTCCAAGAGCGAACATAATAATATTCTGCTGGTGTAAGCCCTGAAACTCCAGTTGATGCTGTTTCCCATCTTGAATAAAGACTAGAGCAGGTAACATTTTTTACATAATCAGTTCCATTAACAGTTGAATTAATTCCAACCCAAAATCCACAAGTGATATTATCATTTGGGTCACAGGATATATTAGCATTGAGAGTTGCAGAAGTTTCTTCTACGTTGGTGGCGTTGAGAGTTGTTGAATTTGAATAGTTAAAGCCTGTGATATCATATGCATATATATAAACTGATGGTGTTACTGCTGGGAATTTATTATGTGTTATATTGCCTCCGAATTTGATATATTTACTACCTGAATATCCTGTTGTATCTAATGTTGAATTCGTCCTAGAAAAAGATATTAACTTAGACCTTTTGACATCATAATTAGCATCATTTTTATTATCAGATATCATTAGAGAACCATTGCCTATTAAAGATGGAAATGCTAAAGTTGTTGTTGAGCGCCAATCTACTTTTAAATAGGCAATTCCAAAAAGGTCTTTTTGAGCATCTGTTACAAAATATCCTTCTTCTCCTTCTCCATTTAAGTATAAGCGCATGCGGTCATCATTCTTACTAAAGTCTGCCCCTGAGTTGTAGCCAGTTGTCCAAGCTGCATGTGGTGGAAAGTAAGTTGTTGCACTAACTGAAGTTTGTAATAATAATATAATACACATTATTATTAGTATTTTATTTTTCATTTTGATATCAATCCTTTACTTTTGCTCTAACTTTTGTATAGTAAATATCAAACCTTGATAAAGAATTTGGAGGAGGTATTATAAAAGATACTCTAGTTTCATTTTGAGAATAGTATAAAGGATAATTATATATATTTACATCAGTTAAATTTATTACAAAAGTTGAAAAATCTGATGTATTTGATATTAATAAATTGTAATAAGCTGTATTTGTTACCTTTGTCCAGTTAAAAGTTGGAGTTGAAGTTTCTATGTATGTTCCATTAGTATTATTTTCAATACTTATAAATTCAATTTCTGTAGCAGGAATAAAACTTGTAGAATTATTTGGGTCAGTTCCCGTTAAGTTTTCATTATAATCATTAACTCCATCATTATCTGTATCACTTAAGAATGGATTAGTATATGTAACAAATAACTCTTCATAATCAGTTAGTCCATCACTATCATTATCAAGTCCATCTAGTGTTGTATTATCTGGTACATTAAAAAGCACAAAACTTGCGAAACTACGATTAGAAATTAAAGAGGGATTATCTGCTTCACTAACTATTTTTATAGATAATTCGTATATATCATTATCAGTAAAATCTGTATTTGATACATCTATTAACCCTGTATCTAAATAATAATCATATTGATTATGCACTTCATCTAAATCTCCAACAACATGTATAGTAGAACGATTATTTGCAAATTCTAAAGACTTTTCATTTTCTAATGTAGCATTAGCAAATTCTCTACTTTTACTCCATCCAATTTTTGAATCAGAATCATCATCTGTTCCCCACCACGAATGGAAATACATATTATTTAATGTAAAAGGTTCAATACATTGTGATTCTCCAAACCAATCAGTAAAAAAGTTATAACAATATATGTTTTCTATATCTTCTCCAGGAACATCAGTTAAAAGATGTCCAGTATCACCAACTGTATTATTATTGCCTTGGTCAAAATCCATTCTATCATGTTTATCCACATCATTACTTGTTGGTTTTACTATTGGTTCCCACCAATAATATGGTGTATAACTTATGTTTACAGTTGAACAATTTAATTGAATATATCTTCTTACTGAAGCACCATTTCTACCTGTTCTATTCCATCTATAAATAGTAGTACCACCAACACTAGTAGCATTGATATTAAAGCTATAACTATATCCTTCACAAGTAGTAATTGTATTAGATGTATTTATATCCCAATAATTATTATCGGTATTTGTTAAAGTATATGTACCATTTGTCCATGTTGATTCATTAAGCCAATCTAAATATACATCTGTAACATCTGTAATTGTACAATTAATATATATCCAATCTTCACTTTGCTTGGAACCAGTAGTATAATAACCATCGCTCCATATACCTGTAAGTTGTGTTGTTTCATTTGGTGGTTGCCAATAAGGACCTCCTTTATCAGATAGATTACCAGCAAAATTAATTGCTACTGATGGTGCTTGTTCTGAATGCCATGCTAGTTGAGAAGCTGGTGTAACTAACATTAATATTATAATTATTAATAAAATAGATATTTTATTCAATTAAGACCCTCCTGAATATCTTGCCCTGATTCTAACATAATATTGTTTATAATACAAAAGAGCTTCTGTATCTGGTAAAGTAAATATTACAGCAGTTGCATTTTCAGAATATTCTGTTGGATAAAAATAACTACAAACATTAGGTAAATTCACAACTAAATCTGTAAATGCAGAATCATTTGCTATTTCAATATGATAAAGAACAGCGGAATCAATTTTTGTCCAATTAAATGTAGGTGTTGAAAAATATACAAAAGAAGAATTGCTTTTATTATCTATACTTATTATAGTTGGTTGAGTTGAATCTAAAGTAATAAGCCATGTTGATGTAGTTGTATCATTTTGCCAAGCTAAACAAGGATATTCATTATTTAAAACAGTAGGTGTTGTATCTATATCCCAACCTACAGAATTAAAAGTATTATATTTTTGCATATCAAGTGTATATTTACCAGTAGCACCATCGGAAGTTGTAAAACCACTTGTTTGCTTATCAAAAAAGTTATTTGAAAATGTGTTGCTTCCTAAAGCATGACCTATAAATCCTCCACTTGAACTAGCTGGATTATTATCCGTTACAGAACCATAAGAAAAAGAATTTTTTACAGTACCTGTATTAACAATACCAACAAGACCACCTAAGTTTCCCATTGAATCAACAGTTGCATTTGAATAACAATTATTTATATTTCCATACCATACATATCCAATGAGACCGCCTGCTCCATTATCTGTTGTATTGATATAACCTGTACTGTAACTATTATTTATATATGAACCATAACCATAAACATAACCAACTAAAGCACTAGACCATCCATTACTTGATACATTAGCATTCGTTATACCGATATTGTATATTTCTGTATTTACTCCAGTTTCTCCAACTACACCAAATAATCCTACAGATATCATACTTCTATTTATAAAAAGATTGTTAATTGTATGATTATCTCCATTAAAAGAGCCTGTAAAAGGAAAAGTTGAATTTCCTATCGGAAGCCATCCACTACCTGTAATATTACTTGGCTTGTGTGAAGCATTTAAGTAATCATCATCATCTTCAAAATCTAAATCATTAATTAATGTAAAGTTTTTATCTAAATGATTTCTTATGTTGTATAAGTGTTCTATTTTTGATATCTGATATGGATTTCCTTTTGTTCCATCTCCACCTTCAAATTCACTTGTCCATTTATATTCCAATGCTGGGTCACCAAAATAGTTTGTTTCTTTTACTATCATTCCCCAAACACAATCTGGGTCATGTCCAATTATTTCTCGGGCATCGTTGTGGGCTTGGCAGAATTTCATAGTGTGATTACCAGTTGTATCATTAAACATTTGATTCATCATTTCTTCAACGTAGTAGGTTGATGCTACAAACCATCCAAAGGCTGAATTTGATATTCCTGCGACTACTGCTCCATCATCTTTCATCCATGCTTCCATGCGAGAGTTTGTATCTGTACCAAAGTCAGCTGTTGTGCATCCTTCTGTATAAACAAAATTTGGTGTGTTTGCATTATCTAGGTTTGCTGGTTGATATGGGTTGTATAGTGTGCCTCCATGTCCTGCATGAATTATAATATGAATTCCATCTGTATATTGGTCTCCATTGCAGAAGTCATCTATAAGAGACCATTGAGAGTTTGTGATGTTTTGGTTGTTGACAAATGAAATGTTTGATGGAAATTCATCTCCAACTTCAAGCCATTGTTGGTTTGTGATACTGCCTGCGTCGTTTTTTGTTGCAACTATATTCCATGTTGTATAATTGCCTTGGTTGCTTCCATTTACATATGCTTTGGTTTTATTAATCCAATTGAAAGCTGTTGTAGGTGTATTAAATAGAGCACGACCAACACAGAGGTCATATCCCCAATCTATTTCATCATAAGTATTATCACATGCTTGATTTTCCATCCAATAACTATTTGTGTTGTTATTCATACAATAGTGGAGACAAGAGTAGTACATATCTGATGCGTGAGAATAATCATGCTTTGGACCTGTACATCCTGGGCAAGTTGAATATGCATAAGAGCAAACCATTCTTGGTGGCACAGCATTTTTGTTTCCAGCGAGTAAAACATAGCGAGTATTATAAGCACCATAACATCTTCTGATAAAATTTCTAATCTGGGCTTGAGTATCATTAAACATTGGATGGTGAGAAGTTATTTCTTTGCCATCAGGTATCCATGGGTTGCCATTTGAATCATTTGTTGCATCTCCATAAGTTCCATTGACCCAAAATAAAGAGTTTGTTGTGATGTCTGATACATTATAAATTTCAACTATTGCTGGAACTAAATTTAGATTTGATTCTACCCAATCTTCATAATGGTTTTTGAATATGGAATAATAGGTTTCATTAGTGATTATTACATATTTTGGACCTGTCTGCGGTTCATAATCGGCTGGAAGCTGGTTTTTATCGGAATTAGTGTATACTTTTTGGGTGTCAAAGGTAGGTTTAATCAATTTTTGTATTTTTGGGTATGTTACAAGCAGGGTTAGTTGGGTTGTAGTGTATTTATAGTCATTAGCATAATAGGTTGAAGGGATATAAATGCGGAGTTTAGTATTTAATCCTTTTTTTAGTAGGTCGGCAGTGTAAGGTTTTGTTGCTGGGCATGGTTCATATTTGATGCTTTGGGTGTTTGTGTCTGTTGTATAAAAAGTTGTAGTTGGTTGTTGGGCTGGTGTTTTATTATAATTATGATATACTATATCTATATTATATTTATTAATATTGGGTAAGTCTATAAAGTGAGTTTGGTCTAAATCAGATGAAGAAAAAGTTAATGTTAAAGAATCTAAATCAGAATCATTTGTTTTTTCCATGGTAAAACCTAAGGATGTTGTTGCAAGAGCAAGAAATATTGCAAATGTTATTATTTTAGCCACGATATTCTTCATATTCTTCTCCATGAGAGCCAAGTATGTACCATATGATTGCTCCTACTGCACTAAAAATAAACATAAACCAGAAGACTAATTCTATATTACCAAGATGAGGTTCTACTTGTGCGGAAACGTTTGTTAAGTTTGAAGCCCAGCGGAGTTGTTCCCAAAGAGTTGTGCGGACTAGGTTGAAGATTACAGCCATTGCTAGATTGATGAATGAGACTATTGCTAGGAATATTGTGGCGCGCATGTAGTGCATTTTTTATCACCTTGAATTTGAAAGATATTTTTTTCTAATTTGTTTTAACTTATGTTTTGAATAGTATAGATTATTATATTTTTCCCATCCTTCTATCCATGCTTTAATTCTATTAGTTATTTTTTCTAATATACTATTATACTTATATATTTTACTTGAATTACATTTTTTACACTTTAGTATTTGTTGTTTATCTACTTCCCAAGATTTAAGATTTTGATATCTTTCCTCTATATAAACTGTTGTATCACCACAGTTTAAACAAAAATATTTTACCATAATTTTTTACTCCTTTTCTTTTTGTAAGGATAATCATAAGATTCAGCTGGTAAACTTTCTAATTCTTTTAACATTAATTTATTAGGTTTAATATGTTGTCTTGTTGGGTCCCATGGACGACAATCTTTAGAATCTAGGATTCCATCTCTATCCATATCAAAAGACATCATTCTATCTTCTCCTGTAGGCATTTGGAAAATTTCTTTTAAATTGTTTGAATGGATTTACTGGTTGAACTTTGCGCATACGTAGAGATTTTGGTTTTTTGACTGATGGTAGGTAGCAGTAGCCTTTGCGTCCATAGTAATATGATTTATAGGTATAATCATCAGGTCTTTGATATGTTCTATCGTTGTATGGTAATACTGGTTCAGGCTCTTCAGCTTTCATTAAATTTTTTATATCTTGTAATGTCATTTTAGTAACTCCTTTTTTGTTGTACCATAATTAGGCGGATGCCTGTAAAGAATAAGACGACTGCTGGAAGTGCTGCCCACAGGGATGATAAGACTGAGGCGTAGGTACCACCGAATAGGATGAGGTCGGTCATGGCGGAGAACATTATGTTTAAAAAGTAAAACATAATTCCGAATATTATGATGGCGGCAATAAAGCGGAAAAATGGTATTATATCCATTATAGAGTCTCCTTACATCTTAAATTTTTTGGGTTTATATATTTTATTATGTTGTTGTTTGTAGTCATACATTTTTGATTTCTTGGGTTTGTAATCATACATTGGTGGCTTTTTACGAAGTGTTCCTGCGAAGGTTGGTGTTTTAAAATGTCTCCATTTGTAGTCTTTTGGTAGCTTTCTTTTTTTGGGTCTTTTCTTTTTTTCTTTCTCTTTTTCTTTTGGTAGGTATGGGAAGCCAAAGCCTGTTGTTGGTGGTTTGGGTTTTACTTCTGGTTCTATAATTGGTTCTGGTACTGGTTCAGGAATTGGTTCTGGTTCAAAAGGAGTAATCATTGGAATAAACTTTGGTATTTCTTTTGTTACTTGTCTAGGAAGCTGTCTTTGAATTTGTCGTTGAAGTTGTCTTTGGAGTTGACGCTGAACCTGTCGTTCTATTTGACGTTCTATTTGTTTATTTACTTGTCGGGTTAAAGGTCTTTGAATTTGTTTTTCTATATCTTTTGATACTTCTTTTGATACTTCTTTTGTTACTTCTCTACTTATATTTCGAGTTGTTTGTTTTGATATTTGTTTTCCTTCTTGTCTAGATATTATCTTTTCTATTTCTTTTGCTACTCTGTGCTCTTCCTGTAATTCTTTCATAGCCTTTCTATAAGCAGCATCAAATTCTTTCTTTGACATGCCTGTGATTTTGTATGTTGCTTTTGCAATTCTTTTTTCTCCTGTTTTTGTAATATATTCTCCTATTTCTTTTTCTGCTTTTATTGATTCTGGAACGGCTGTCTTTTTAGTTGGTTTATATTGTAATTTGATTCTATCTTGTTTTGTTTTTGTAAACTTATATTGACTTAATCCTTTTTTGCCAGTCATAAGCATTTTTTCCATACCACGAGATTTGATATCTTGTGCTCGGAGAGCTGCTTGTTGGGTTTGAGCTGTTCTTGATTTTGCTATTACTTCTTTTGCTATAAGTCTTTTTTGGGCTTTTGTTAATTTTAATTTTTGAGGAGTTTTAACTTTTGCTAGTTGTTCTGCTGTTAAAGTTTTGGGTGATTGTGTTCCCATTAATCTTTTTAAATGCAATTTGAATTTTAGTGCATCTGTTCCTAAGTCTCCTTTTCCAACAGTTAAATCTTTTATTTTGCTTAAAGTATATGTTCTTCTAAATCCGCGTCCTTTTGTTGTACCATACATTTCAGCATACCAATCACGACGTATCATTTGTCCTTCTTTGTATTGTGGACCTTCAACTAGTTTGGCATATGCTTCTGTTTTAGTTTCTGATGGTGTTTTTATTTCCGTTTTGAGAGGTTTAATTCCTTCGGGTATTCTTTCTATTTTTGCTGTTCCTTTGTAATACATTGGTTTTTCAAGTCCTTCTAATCCTTTAAATCTAAATGGTTGTTCTATATATTCTGATGGTTTAGGTTCTTCTCCTAATGTTATTCTTCCTTGTCTTTCTATTATTTCTTTTGCTGTTGGTATTCTTTTTCTTTCTGGTTCAAAATATTTTTTAAGTTTTTCTGTATCAGTTATTTCCTTTCTAACTTGTATAAATCTTTCTCTATATAGACTTGGAGCAGGTTTTAATCCTGCTTGTTCATCAAGTGAAGCCATTATTACTTCTTCTGCTTCTGTTTTAGAAAGTGCTCCTTTCTTTTGAAGCCATTCTGGGTCTATCTTTACATTTTTAGTCTTACCAAACGTGACTACATCAAAAGGTTCACCCATTGGAACATCTTGAAGTTGCCCTGTACCAATACCAATATCAAAAGTTTGTCCTGGTCGTAGAGTTATTGGAACATCTTTTAATTTTATATTTCCATATTTAAAACTAAATTTTCTACCTAAAATTGTTAATTCTTTTACAGGTTTATTTAATACTTCTATTTGTTTTGGTGAAAGTTTTGTACCTGTTCCAATTGCTTTACCTTTAATCCATTCTTCTATTGTTCTTGTAATTGCTTCGTTCTTTGGAATTTCAGGTATTATTTTGTAGTTATGTAAGTATAGTCGAACATAATCATATTCTTGTGTTGCTGGATTTCTTATTCTTTGTAATAAGTTTTCTTGGGCTGTAACACTTACTTGATTGATGTCTTTATCAAATAATATATCTGTAATTTTAATACTTGTTACAGATTGGTCAACTCCCTTTGGAAGAAATGTTGGTTCTCCTTTTGGCGTATATGATATTTGTTTTGTGATATCTCCCTCATGCATTTGTTGATATCTTTCCAATGCTTTCATTGTAAATTCATCTTTTAATTTATTTCTAAGGGTTGTTCTTTTTTGTTTTAATTCTGTTGCGGGTTTCAGTTTTGCTTTATATGTTGAAACTATATCAGAGATTGTTTTTTGTTTTCCATACGCTAAAGGTTCAGTATCTTTTATTCTAAAATCTATGCTTCTTTCGCCACGGGTTAGTGCTCTACTTTTTGGTGCATATTTTCCTGTTGCCATATATCCTGGAGGTCTTTCTATATTATAAGGTTGAGGGATATCAAGAGGTTCAGTTGACATTTCTAATGCAAAAGATTCTCGGTACATTCGTGCAATTTCAGAAAGAGATTTATTTCGGTCTGTTGGTTTTCCACCTGCTCTTGTTAATTGAATTTTTGCTGTCTTTCTTATTTCTGTTCCAGCAATTTTTAGAACTTCTGATTCCGCAACATCATAACTAGTTCCAGGATGACGTTTCATATATTTTTCGACCATTCTTTTAAGTTTTGCTGGTTTGATTCTTTGTTTTAATATTTTTGGGTTAGTGATTTCTGTTATTGTAAAGCCTTTTGCTTTTACAGGAAGTTTTTTATCCATGAAGTCTTCTCGGGCTTCTGTAATTGTTCTTTTAGTTGTAAGTCTTTTCATAAAAGCTTTTTGTTTTAAGGTAAAAGGTTTTTTCATTGGTTGTAATTCTTCATGAATTCTTTTTTCATAATCTAACCTAGTTTTAGCAAATTTATCATATAGTTTATTATATTTTGATTCTATTTGTTTAAATTTATTTGGTTTTCCTTTATACTGTTTTACATATTCAAGTTGCATTTCATTTGATAATTTTATTAATCTTTTTTGCATATCATATAATTTTTGTGGTTTTCTATATGCTTCATGTAAAACTTCTCCTTTTATGATATCCTTTCTTAATAAATATCCTTTTCCTTTTCCGTATGGCATATTTTTAAATTTTGTAATTCCTTTTTTAGTTATTATATCTTTAAGTAATGCTGAAATTTTCGTTTTAGGAACTTTACTTGAAATAATAACAACATCATTTGGAATAGGAGTCATTGGACCAGGATATTCTCCACCAGTAGTTGTTCCTGCTATTTTATATCCACCTGTTTTTTCATCATATATTTGATTTTTTATTTCTTTTAATAATTTTTTATATTCTCTTGTTTTTGCTGTTCCTTTTGGCATTTTTTGATATTGCTCAACTGCTTTAAAGTTAATATTATATGCATCTCGCCAATAAGGTTCAGTTGGATTATAATATTTGATTATTGCTTCTTCTGGTGACATAACTTTTATGTTTTTGGATTTTATGTATCTTTTGAGACTTGCATCTATTTTGCCTGATTCTTTTATGAAGGATTTTGATATTTTAGGTTCTTCTTCTATGTATGGATATTTGATTTCTTGTTTTGGTTCTACTCCTTTGATTTTTCCGTATTTGTCTCTGATTATGTGGAGTTCTTCTGTTTTTGTTCTGTAGCGGGACATTCTTCCTATACCTTTTTCTAATGCTTTTCCTGGTATTTCGGTAGCAGGAACTTTTTCTAATTCTGGGCGATATATTGTTCTTTGTGGTTTTGGTTGGAAGATTTTTGGTAATTTTAGTTTTTGACTAATTGCACCTAGTGCTGATTCTTGTCCAAAGATTCTTGATTTAAGTTCTCCAACTTTTGCTGGTCTTGAGACTTCGGTGGTTTTGTCTGCGGTTGGTAACCTGCTAAGTTTTCTTTGTGTTTTAATTGATTGTTTGATTTGTTCTTGAAATTCTATTTGGGCTTGTCTAGCTGCTTCTGCTGAAGCGAATTTAAAGGTTTTTGGTTGATAGCGTTCTGTTGCTGAAAGAAATGTTGGTTTTCTTCCTATGTCAGGGTATTGACCTGGTGGTAGGGCTTCTTTTCCTAATGCAAGTGTTTTTGGTGGTTTAAAAGTTGAAGGAGTTGTTCCTGTTGGTTTAATAACTTTAACTCCGCGTACTTCTACTAATTCTCCTCCTGGTTGTGTAGGTCTTATAGTTGGTTTTGGTGTAAAAAGAGGAGCAGTAAAATCAAAATCATATTTTGCTTGTTGTTTCCATAGAGTTAGTGCTTTACCTTTTGGAATTGATGGTTTTCCTTTTATTGTCCACATTTTGGACCTTATTTTTGCAGCTTCTGAACTAAATCTTGTTTTTAAAGATACTCCTTTTTTGCTTCCAAATATAGATATTGAAGGTTCTCTTCCATATGCTTCATATGATGCTTTGACTTGTTCAAATAACATCCTATTTCCTGTTGGTCTATCAGGATGATATTTCATTGATAATTGTCTATATAAAGTTTTAGATTCTGTAGGTGATAACTTTTTAAATCCATATGGGTCAGGGACTTCTTTTTGAACAGATGGTGTAAATCCAATATATTCAGTTCCAACTTTGGCTCCTAAGCCAGCCATACCGAATTGGAGTCCACGTTGAGATATTAATTTCCAGGTTGTTGGTGATGTCCATGCTTGCCAGTGACTGCCTGTTCTTTTATATTCTTCAAAGGCTGTAAGTCCTATTTCTGCTCCTACTGCACCTGAAGCTGCTCCTAACATTATTTTGCCACCGTATTGGGGAATTCTTAGGGCTGTTCTTCCAGCTAGGGTTCCGCCTCGGACTACTGTTCTGCCTGTGGCTGTAGTAACAAATTTTGCTCCAGTTGATGCTCCAAGTTGTCCTACTTTGGCAAAGACGGCTCCAAAACCCGCACCGAGGGCGAATGGATATACTACATCGGTCATTGCTGGTGTTTGGGCTATGTGTCCTACATATTGTCCCCAGTCACCTGTTCGGTGTCCTGCACGGGCAGCTTGTGATATTCCATACCCGCCTTTATATAATTCGGGTTGTGCATATTTTTTAAATTTAGCATCAAACGTTATAGGTAAAATAAGATTTTTTCTTGGGTCTTGGATTGTTTCAGCAATAGTTTGTCCAGCAGCCACTATGCCAGCATATACTGTTCTGGGAAATTGAGTTACTCCTACTACAAGAATTTTTGCGGCTTGGGTTGGTGTAATACCAGAAGTGATTTGAATAGCTTTTTCCACAGGTGTTATTTCGCCACCAAAAATACTTTTTTCTCCGAGCTCTTTCCATTCTTCTTTTTCTACCCTTTCATAATTCATTGTTGGTTTTATTATATCTTCTAACTTTGTTGCTGATTTATTCCATTCATATTCTAAAGCTCGCTCATGAGTCATTTGTTTGTACTTATCAAGGCTGACTAGATAATTTCCTTTTGATTTGTATGATTCTATTAGATTTTGTTCAAATTTAGAGGGTTTTGGGTTTTCTTTAATCCATTTGCTGTAATCATCTCTTGTAAATAAGTTTTTCGTTCCAAAGCCTGATAGGCGGTATGCTAGGTATCCTCCCTTTGATTTTGTTAAAGCAGATTCATATACTTTTTTATAATCTTCTACTTTTTGGGTTAAACTGGGATTTACAAGTGCAGGGTAATTTGATTCTATTCTTCTTTGTTCTGAAAGAGATGAATTTTGCATTTCTTCTATAAGTTTTCTATCTAAAGCCTTTTTGATATCATCTGATGTTGCTTGCCCAAGCATTCCTTTTTTGATTTGGTCTTTGTAATAATTTGTCATTCCTAGGTCTCTATAGATTTGAGGAATTTCTATGTTGCTTAATTTGATGTTTATTATTTTTTGGTTGACACCGCTTACATCTATTTTGCCTGCTCTAAAGCTAGAGACTATATTAGACCATTGTTGATTTGTTACATCAGAAGGTTTTTCTAATTGAGATATTACTGATTGAGTGTAGTTTTCGCCAGCGTCTGTTTTAAAGTCATCAAAAGAAATTTCTCCAGGTATATAGGTTTTAGCACCTGAAACTGTGGGCATAACAATTTTAATATTATCTAAAATTTCTTTAAGTTTAGATATCAATTGATTTCTTTCATTGTATGTATATTGTTTGCCATCATAATTCCAGGAGGTTCCTGGTGGAGCATTTTTAATATTACTTATATAGGTTTCATATTGATTTCTGAATTTTGTTAGATTTTCCCATTGTAGTTTTGTTAAACTACCTGTTGCTGAATTATCTCTATATGCTTTTCTTGCCGCGGTAAGAGTACTTTCATCTAAAATAGTATTATCTGTTGAAATACCTGGCTGGTTAGTGTAAAAAATTGCCTCATCTGCTTGTTGTAATGCTGATGTTAGTGCTCCAAATAATTCTTTTTTGTAAGGTCCTGTAGCATTTTGGTATGCATTATAAAGTTTTTCAATCTGTCCAATAGTTTCTTTATCTCCCACCGTATATTCATATTGACCTTTCATTTTAGTTGCAATCACATTTGCCGCGGCTTCTTTTCGGTCTTCATATTTTTCTATTGCTGTGCCATATTTGCCCTTTTTGACTAGTTCTATTTCTGTTGCATTTAGGTCGGATGGTAAGTAGGGAACATTTATCTGTCTTGTTTTTAGATAAACTTCAGGGAAAAGTTTTCCTAGGGTTTTTGAGCCTATGTTGAGCATTTGTACTTCTTTTTCAGTTAGGTCTTTATATTCGGGTTCTGGGGCTGATTCTGTTGTATACATTTGGACTTGTTCTTTTGCCGCTTCTGCCGTATAATCTTGGGTTACTATTTCTTTTCGGACAGGTTTGGGTACAGCAGTTATATCAACTCCCTTGTAGGAAACTTTAGGTGGTGCGGAATATGCTTTACCAGTTACTGCCTTGCTAACAGTTTTTTGGGCAGATTCTGGTAGACTTTGAAAAAAAGGAGTTTTTGTGATATCTGAATCTGGTGGAGCAGAAACAGTTGTCTCTGTAGGTGTAACAGTTGTTTTCTTTTTTGATGTCTTCTTTGGTGTTGATTTTTTGGATGAAACTGTTATAATCCTTTTAACTGTTTCTTGTGCCTTTGGTGGTAAATTTTTAAAAAATTTTGATTCTGTAACCTTATTGGTTGTTGTTTTCTTTTGATTTTGTTCTGCTTTTCTTCTAGCTTCTAATAAACTTCTACCTGTACTAGTTTTTGATAATTTTTTTGCAACTTCTATAGGTACAGCCATTACTTAACCTCCCAAGAATAAGATTGAATTTTGATGCTGTTGCAGTGTTTACAACGAGTGGGTTTTTTATTCTTATGTTTGATTGTAACATATTCTTTCCCGCAATTATCACATTTTATCCGAGAGCGGTATTTCTTCATAGCATCAAGAGTCCACAGGGTAAAAGAAAATAAATCTCTTATACTCGCTTATACTCGCTTATACTTTCTTATACCCATATTATTTTATTTTTATACATATTTATATATTGTGTATCTGTAATTATATTTGGTTAGATAGGGTTTTAGTATATTAGTATGTTTGTATTAAAAATACATAAAATTTATAAACACTTAGAGTATTAGAATATTAGGGAATGGAGAGATTTTATGATAGATAATAAACAAAAAATGAGAAATATCAATTTTTCACTACCTGAAAGGGAATTTAGGAGATTAAGGCATCAGAAGGAACAAGCTGGTGCTAAAAATTGGTATGAGTTTTTATGTAAAGAAAAATTGGACAAATTTTAGGGAATATAAAGTGTTATAAGATTTTTGGCTGAACACTTAAATCTGTGGTTGTTTAGTGGTGGCAATTATATTAGGGTATTATATACCTACCCATCCCCCCACTATAAATATTATTAATATTTTCTTTCTTTTGAATTTGTAATATGATATCATACTTAGGGTTAGATTACTTTGTTTGGTTGGCAGAAAAAGGTTTTAGTGGTTTCTAAAATACATTAAAGCAGTTTTCGGTATCCGAATAGGGTTATATAGATTAGAATTGGAAGTCCTATTAGTAGATACACTATATCTAATATAGTATAGATAGTATTAGTTATAAGTATTAGGGTAAGAAGAACCATCAAAGCAGTCTTTGAATATATCCTAATAAGAGTTTTCTTCTTCTTCAAGCGCAGGATTATATTTCTTTGCACTTTCAATGGTAATTCCCACTTCGACGATTTCAAATATCTTTTTTTGTTCATTGCACTCACATATATAGCAATTCCATTTATCATTTAGTTTTAGAATGCGGTTGCAGTAGGGGCATACTATATGGCTTATTATGTTTTTAGGTCCCCTCTGTGTAATTGTAGTGACTTGAGTTTGATGTAAACCATCTTCTATATCAAGTATGTCGGTTATGATTGGTCTTAATGATTGTGCTTTGGTTTTATATTTTGGGTCAATATCATAATTTCTGAATAAAGGCAATGTTTTTTCCCACCGCTGTTTTTTCATCTTTCGGCGGTATCCTTTCATTATGAGCTTGACACTTTCGGATAATCTTTTTCCCATTCTCTCCGTCTCCTATATAATTATATATTTTATTATTTTAAATAATTTATTACTTTTTTAAAAGTATTTACTGATATCATCTGTTTGGGATGGTTCCTGTATTATTTGATTCTTTTGTTTAGGTTCTTTCTTTTTTGGAGCTGATTTAGTCTTTTTCTTTTTTTCTTTTTGATGTTTTATCCATGTTATTGTGGTTAAATCTGTAGGCAATAGATTGAAATAGTATTTTGAAAGGGTATAGTCAGTGGGTGATTTTCGAAAATATTTGATTTTTCTTTTTTCTTTGTAATCATATAAACAGAATTTGGATAATAGTTTAAAGCCATCTTTGGTAAAGTAGTTAAGGTTTTTAGTTAGGAAGCGACATAATGGGTAGTCTATATCTTGTTGCAAAGCCTTGTTTTTAAGTTGGTTTTTGATATCAAATACATTATATTTAGTTTTAAGAGACTTGTTTATCATCCCTGTATGAAGGGAATTTATTGCTGAGCGCACAGAAGGTGATTCTTTTGCTATTAGTTCTAATTCTTGTTGAGTATAGTTTTTGCTTTGTGGGTATTGCCGCAGTATTTCTATTGTTTTTGATGTCAATGGTTTTGTTATTTCTATTTTGGGAACAGAATCAAAGGTTTGAGTATTTGGGTATTCGTTGATTGTAAAGATTATTGGGAAGAAGGATAGTTCTATTATTTCTGTAATAGCAGATGACTTTTTAAATTCTTGGATATCATCTACTAATATTAGTTTTTGGGATTTGGTATTTCCGAGTCTATTTAGGTTGATGCTTTTGAGGGTTTTGTTTAATTCATCTTTTGTATTGATATCTTCTGCTGTAATTTTAAGTAAGTCTACATTGAATTGTTTTGCTAGTTCTTCAACTAAGGTTGTTTTTCCATTACCATGGTCGCCATACAATATTATATATTTTGATGTCTTATTTGTTTTATTATGATAATACTCATTTAACCATTTTATTATTTTAGTCTTTGGTTTATTATTACTTATATACATATTATATATCTCCGATATACTCGTATACTATATTTATTTCCTATATGGAGCGCCGAATCATCCCAATAATCCGAATTTGCTAAGCATATTAAAGTTAAAGATGGTTACAGAGAAAAAAGATAATTCGGGTGATGCCGAATTATCCGAATAATCCTGGTACAGCTCCTATATAGCTTTGTAAACATGCGGCTGTCTTGTCTTAGTATCCAAGCCTAACCTCTTTTTTTCGTTAGATACTGTTACAGATTTGGGATTTAACTTAACAATTATTCCTTTTTGCAAAGCTTCTGCTAAGTATTTTTTGAAGGTTCCAAAGTCACTGATTCTACTAATACTCCATAATTGCCTAGTATTTAGTGTTCGATTTTTTGATTTCAATAAACACACATAAAGATTTTCAGGGCAATATACTTCTCTTCTAACTTGAAGAGTTCCCATATTATAAACTATCCCTGTTTTCTTTATGAATAGTATTTTCTTTAGATGTCTTTCATTCTTATTAATCCAATTGATTGCTTCTTGCATATCTTCTTTATTTACTCTAACACCAATATCATCAAATACCTTTTGTGGTGATGGGTAATTTGGCGGTTTGGGTATCTTCAACTTATCTACAGATATCTTAACTTTGCCTTTACTTCTTTGCTCTTCTATCTTTTTTTCTTGCTCCTCTAATATCTTATCTAATCTTTCATTATACTTTTTTTCTTTGTCAAAATACTGCTCCTTCATTTCTTCAATAATATTATCAGCACATCTTGCTACTGCTATTAAACCAGCTTTCTTTAAAACTAATTCATGCAATCTTCTTTTATATTGCCAATCAAATCCTCTATTTTCATTATCATAATTAGTTTTCCAACTATCATACTTTTCATCGTGGTATTTCTTATAAAGAACACTTGCATCAGTATCAAATTTAACCATAATTGATTTCTTTTTAGGATTGTATTTGATATTTAAATCCAATAGATATTTCAACTGTTTTTTATATGAAGTAAGTATATTAACTGCATCATAATAGGTTTTAGTATCCTTTAAATCAAACTTTGGTAATTCATCCTTTGGCTCTATAAATAACCAATTGATTCTTCCTGCAAGTCCTTGTTCAAAGAAATAGTCAGGAATGCTAGGTACAAATTCTGGAACTGTTGCACCTAAAAAAGAAACATAGATTGGTGATTGTGGTACTCTTGCTCCCCTTGATAAAGCAGTTCCTTTTAATTCACCATCATAAAGCTGTGATAGCAATTCAATAGAACCAGCCATATATTCCTTTTTTGCTTCTTTAAAAGATTGTGATATTTCATCTGTAACTATCGTGCAGTATGGGTCATTTACATATTCATCTGTATCTCTCATTTCTACTAGTCGACCATTGTTATCTCTTACCTCTTCTTGTACTTTTCTAGCAAACCAGCCTTCTACACCTTCCACTGTATACCTTCCTGGAAATAATAAGTTAAATTTTCTTAACATTCCTTTTACAATTCTAAAAGGCAGAGTTTTCCCTGTTCCACTTGCACCAATAACTAAATTCATTTCATTCAAAGGTAGTGGACCTAATGATGAATCCAATCTAACATATGGCAAAACACTCGAAACAAGCGTAGAACCACAAGCCATGCAAACATCATAATCCACTATCTTTTTTGCCTGAAAGATTCCGAGAGCAATCTGTTGAATTAGATTTAAAGGATTTTCTTTTATATCTTGTTTTCTCTTTTGTTCAATGTCCACCTCTTCATAAAATTCAAATGTTTTTGTTGCTTCATCATCTTTCATTTTTAATCCATTCCTTTATCATACCTTTCTACAAATCCTTTGATATCATCAATATGCTCAAGTATTAGTTTGGCTTTGCTTAATCCAAAGCGGAAAGCATATTGGTCGTCCTCACTACGTTTTAAGATAGCTATTGGATTTCCTTTAAAATCATCTTCTTCATACATTTTGTTTCACCTCCTTTTAGTTTTAACTTAATTCTTTAACTTCTTTCCAAGTTGTTATTTCCATCCAAAGTTTATTACATTTAGAACATTTCATTGGATGGTAATAAGGATTTGCTAATAACAATCCATCACAATTTGGGTCAGGACAATGAATAACAGCATATTGATACCATTCATTTTTAATTCCTTTAATTTTTTTCATACTAATTCTTTTCCATATAGTTATTAGCAAAATCAAAGGCTTCTCTCTTAGTTTTAAACTCTCCTAATCTTTTGGTATTAAGCTCAACTCGCCATTGGTTATAGAGAGTTATTCTCAAGATATCATCCTTTTCATTAGTCCAGCAATAACAGCCGAGACAGAAATGTTCTTTCCACATTGTATCCTCCGATTGTGGGCAGATATCCCTTAGTAAGAAAAACTGCCAATAAAGTCCTATATAATATATATAATTTAATTTTAAATATTTTATGGATTTTTTAGTGTTTGATTCTATTTAAACATTTTATCTAATTTCTTTTTGATATCATTCAAAGCATCATTATATCCCTTAGTATATGATTCTATACTTAACTCTTTTACAGAAAGATTTTGGGATTTTTTATTGATGTTTTTGATGTTTTTATACTTACCTTTTTCGGTAAATCTAAAATCAATTATTGAACCGACTCCTAAGTCTTTGATTTCTTCTTTGACATCATCCCATGCGGAATACCATTCGTCGTCTATTTTAACTCTGGCGTATTTTTTATTATCTTCTATTTGTTCTATTTTGCCTTGCATTTTTTTCACCTTTTGGGATTTCATATATATTTCTCCTTTATATTTTTGATACGAAATATCTTTATTTGCACTTCGTATCACCAAATACCTATACTTTTAGTAATATTTATAGTTTATGAAATCTTTAATAGTATCATAAGAAATCATCAATACTCTTTGGTTTCTCTTTTTTGATGTCTTTAGTTGCTTCTTCCCATGAACCTCCTTCATCATCAAGAAAGTCTCCAATTTTTTTATGATTACTAAAACCTGCATCAAGCATTTTGATTGTTCTTTCAATCTTTTTTCTATAATACTTTTTATCAATTTCAGCTTTGCTTGCCAACTGAAACAGCTTATATCCTCCTATACATTTGATGTAGTGATAACTATTACCAGCCTGCGGTTTAATATCAAAATGTTGTAGAGCCTGTGTTGCAATTTTAACACTGAGGCAGTTTAAAGATTTATATTCATTCAAATTCTTACCCATCGTTACTTGCATGGCAAAATCCCTCAATGGAAAATCAAGCATTTGATTCTTATACTTCATTACTATTCCATCTGTGCTCTTACCCTCCAATTTAGCTTTTGCAATATCACTAACTAATTTTTTACTTAATGGGTCTTTACTGCTGGCTTTGAAAGCAGCTCCATGCAAAATAATATTTCCTTCTTTAGTAAGCAATACATAATTCTTTGCCTTATGGAAAAATCCTCTCTTGTACTCATCAATATCAATAGTCAGATTTAACTTCTTTTTAAATTTTTTTTCTAAGGCTTTGTTAAAATAATACTGAATCCTTTCCTCATTCCAATCTTCCGCTGAAAAATAAACACCATCAGTATCAACTTCAATTACAGATTCTGGGTATAATTCTTCTAATATATTAATTAATAACTTTGCACATTCTCTTCCAATACCAGTAGTTGCAACTGCAATTGGAGCAAACCCAAATGGATGATGCGGATTTCCCATGTTACCATAAACTCCACCATTTGCCTTTACTTTTGCTGTATCTGAACGGGCTCGGGCAATTTTAGAACCTGTCTTTTTCCATTCCTTCTTATACTTTGCTCTTTCATCTAAAAATCTGTGCACTGCTTGAGCAAGAAACCCTTCCTTATCTTTCCGCGTCTGAATTACTACAGTTTTCTTAAGTGATATGTCAGGTATATGATATGTAAAAGTTTTGTCATCCTCTTCAATTTTGAAACCGCCTTTCTTATATTTATCATATCTAACCAATCTACAAGTATCAGGGCTCAAATTAAACTCTGCAACAATGGTTGGATACATACTACTATAATCAGCTTTAAGTAGAGGCGTAAATAATCCTCTTCTTTTAATATATACAAGAGCACCTTGATAATTTGATGACCCCTGTTCTTTTTTTCTTTGGAATATTTCTGGGTATCTACTATAATTGTCACCATCCGCTATAATGTTGTGTTCTCTGTATAAATCTCCCAATACAATAATACCTAGGTCAGTTATGTTTAAGTCTACAGCCAAGTTTAAAGGGATTTTAAGGTCTTCAGCAGTATATTCAATGTTTCCCCAATAGATATCAAATAAAAACTTTAACCGCTCAACATCTTCTTTATTATATTCAATCAATTCTTTTGTTCCTTTTGCGGCTGATATTTCATCTCCCTTTAAAACTTTTGCAGTACTTTTAAAACCAAAATAATCTGAAACAGTTTTTAATCCTTTATTTGGAACATTGCCTGTTAAAGATTGGTCTTTTCTTGTTGAATCTAAAACATCATATATAACCATTCCATTGATTCTTATACCATGTTTTCCGCCGACGTATGGGTCACTAAAATCTTTTGAAAACCAATTTGTTTTCATTCCATTTCTTTTACATCTTTCCAATATCATCGGCAAGTCATATCCCTTATTATACATTACCTCAACATCAGGGAAAGGATATTTATCTTGGTACATTTGTAACAGCTTAGAATCTGATTGTGTATCCCTTTTTAGGTGTATAGTCCTTATTTTTGACCCATTTATCTTAAAACTAAGGGAAGTTATGATGTCTTCATATGTTGGAAATAACTTACCTTCAGGGCAATCTTGTTCTATATCAATAAAATTAAACTTCAATAGTTTAGCATGTGGATATTTAGTATATATCTTTGGGTCATCAATTCTATTTCGGAGAACAAAAGGAATATTATCTTCATAAGTATCATCATTTCTATATTTAACAAGTTCCTTTCTTGTATTAAATTCATACTTATAAAATGTTACTTCTTTATAATCTGATAGTCTTCTTGCCTTAATTGCTGTTATCTTTGCTGGAATAGATAATTTTTTTGTAGAATAGAAATAAGGATTAATTGGTGAAGGAATCACTTTATTCTCTTTATCTACCCAAATAGATAAATGTTCCTTTCTATCTTTTTCTATTGATTCTACTGATAATGGTATATTCATTATTTAACATATCCTAATCGTAATCTTGGTTTGAATACATACACATATTCTTGGATATCCTTTATATCCCTAAATTTATAAGTAAATGTTAATTTGATATCTGTGTTATTATGTACTGAAAGGGGAAAAAAGAAAGCATTAAAAGGATTTACTACTACATAATCTCTTTTTAAAAATCCTATATCATATGTTTCTTCAGAACCATTAATACTTATTTGTAAAAATAACCTTTTAAACTCATCCCTTGATAAATCAATTCTATCATCCCTACCAGTCGTTTGATTAAATTTTAGTTTATAAAATTCTCCACTAACATTAATTATATCAATTTTATTCCTATTTGGATATATTTTTATAACCATTGAATCTGTTGCCATTTGTTTTTTATCCCCTGAAAAAGTAACTACACTTTTATCAATAAATTCATAATCAGCTCTGGGTGCAGTAGAAATAGTATAAATTATAATTCCTACTAATGCTATTGATACAGCAAACACTATCACAAATATCACTTGCCATGATTTAAGTTTTGACATTCTTTTTTCCTCCTTTCATAATATTCCTTTTCCTTTATTATATACTGCCCACAATAAGATATGTGGGTGATATTGTTTTCCTTCTTTCTTTTCAATTAAACCCAATCTTTGTTTACAAAGACTGCTTCCTTTTCTAACTCTGCCTTGACATTTCTTTTTATGTTTACAGTTTTTGCAACTGATTTGGCTTAAATCCATAATTTCTTTCAAATTCTTTCTTTTCCTTTCTTTTTGATAACCATGCTTTGATTTTATCAAAAGGTGTTTTCTTTTCTTCTTCTGTTTCTGGCTTTAATAAATATGTTATAATATGTTCAGGTTCATCAGCTTTTCTACCCATCATTTTTGCTATTTTGATATCTTTAAAATAACTTACAAGCATATCAACATATTTATGTATTAAAAAGAATACACTAATTATTAGAAAATATGGTATATATCCTACTAAAGATTGTATTGATTCAATTATTTCTGGTTCCATTTTTATCCCTCATAAAAAGGTATATAATAAGCGGTATAAAAGGAAAAGCAATTAAAGTTATTCCAATCATATAACAGAAATCATAATTTTCATCTATTCCTTTACCTGTAAATCCTAAGATAATAAATCCTAATCCTCCTACTGCTAACATCATCCAAATACTTAATATTAAATTTAACATTTTTTATACCTTTGACATTTTTCATTGGTCTCAGGGTCAATGCCAAGTTTCCTCAAATTATTTTTACCTTCTTCAGTTGACATCATCAATCTTAAAACTTCTTTAAATTGATGTTCGCGGTTTTCTTCAGCTTTAGTTTTATATTTGCCTGAATGAGGAGACAATAGCTTTCCATTAACAAACTTTGGTCTTCCTTTGACTTTATTCATAACATATACCTATACCAAAATTATATGGTCTCCTATTATATTTTATGAAATCTTTAATAGTTATCCAACCGCCATAAACACTATTTATTTGTCTCATATCTAAAGGGATGATGTTTATTCATTTTTCCCCTTGATTTTGAGATTACCTTTTTCTAGTGCAGATTTTTTAATTTTACTAATTGTTGGTGCACTAACATGTTTTACTTTTCCATATTTAGCTTTATAAGTTACATTTTGTTCAATATAACTATAACTCTTACCTTTATTTAATAAATCAAGCACTTGCTTTTCAACTTGTTTAGCAACACCTGGTCTTCCAACCTTTCCTTTCTTTAGAGCCTTTTGATATCTTTTACTTGTTTTGACTCTATCTGATTTATCTTTTGATTCCTTTTCAGCAGTCCATCCTACCATTCCAATCATAAAATCTTTTACAACTTTTCCTATTCCTCCAGGAATATTAATTAATTCTAACCAAGATTCCCTTACACTATGTAACTGAACATCATATAAACCGAGATAACTAATAGTGTCTTTTAATTCATCTGCTCCTTTTCTTGTCCATCTATCTAAAGCAGATACCACAATATGTTTTATTTTTCTTTTTTTTACTAATTCTAATACTTCTTCATATTTTTTTCTTTTAACATTATGATATGCAGATTTTGCATGGTCAGCAAATATACCTACTATTTCCCAACCTTTTTCTTTACATAAATTTAAACAAGGCTTTTTTTGGCTTTCTTCTGTTTGTTGGTCTGTTGAAACACGAATATAAATTACTGCTCTTTTCATTCTTTAAGATTCCCCTTATTGATAAACCATATTATCTTTTTCTTCTTTGTCTGGCTTCTCTAATTTTTCTACTCTATCAGCAATCTCAAGTATACCTTCATTATGAACATCAATCATATTTTTATTATCTGATACAACTCTTGCAATCTTACCAATGCCCATATCATATACTTTTAATTTATCTTTTATTTCTTTTACTTCTTTTACCATTCCCTCAAGTTTCTCTCTTGCCTTTTTAATTGATTTCAATTCATTCATTACTTCTTTTTCTACTTTATTTTTATTAAACATTCCCCTCACCTGTTACAATAATATTTAAAACTACACCAATTACATCCACTTTTGGTTCTTGGCTTTTTTGGAAACTGATTCTTCTTCCATGCTTCTCTTATTTCTCCAACATATTTAAATAAATCTTTTTTAATATTTTCATACTTGCCATCAAACTTAAGTGTCCTATACTCATTTGGATATAAGAAAAATAAATTAAAGTATTTGATATCAATATCAAACTCTCTTTTTACTAATAATTTATACATCACCGCTTGCATCTTATTTGCGTATCCAACACCAGCTCTACTATTTGTTTTGAAATCAATAACCTTTTGATTCTCTAATCTTAAATAATCAACTATGCCATATAATCCATTAGCTTTAATCTTAACCTCTGTCAGCGGTTTTGTTAAGAGACCCTTATTAATATTCTTTATTTCAAATTCAGCGAAGTGTTCAAGGCACGTATATGCTTTCTTAAGGAACTCTGCAGGTAACATATGGTCCCAATCAGTCCTCAGTATATTATATGATTGTGCTAATATCTGTTCTTGTGTAAAATCTGGGGAATAAGCAGTTCTATAATATTTATCAATTGTATCATGTACTCTTGAACCAACTTCAACTATTGATGGGTCAAACATAATTGCTTCTTTCTTAAACTTATATCTTAAAGCATAAGCATATGGACAATGCCTAAATAAATTAATCTGACTCTGACTTATGTCCCTCATCTGGTATATCTCTCCCTTCAAGTGGATATGAGATTGCATGAATTAATATGGTTCCCCCGCTACCAACCATTAACCCTATCTGTAACAAATAGATTCCAATTACTAATATAATAATAGATATAGGTATAATTATTTTATACGGCGCGTTTGCAATAAGTTTATTTTTTTTCTCATCATGTCCTGTATTGATTGTTAATTGATTTCCCTTTCTTTTTACAATTTCACATCCTAATTGTTTTGCTTTCCTAATATGAAGATACTCATGGAAATATCCCATTGGAATAGCAATACATAAAGCAATGATAGATTGTATTATGAAAAATATAATTAATTCAGTCATTAATCTTCACTTTTTTCGTCCTCTTTCTTTTTAAAATACCCTCCACGGTCTTTGAGCATTCCAATAAAATGAGCAAATTTAGTTTCTCTTCTTTGTTTTTTCCTTTGATGTCTTTTTGATTTGTATGGTTTTCCTTCTTTCATCATCTGCTGAATTTCTTTTTCCCTTTTATATTTTTGGATAGCTTCCTCTCTTGATATTCTGTGTGACATAATATTTACTCCTTGTTTACATCCAACGTTATAATATCATCAATATTAATTTTATCCTTTTGCCAATCTTCATATGAAACAGTTATTGTATCCTTGTTTAACATCTTTGTAGTCACATTTGTAAGATTATCAACCATCTGTGCCATATCAAACCCTCCATCTTCTGATTTTGCTATTTCTAAAGGATTAAAATTTTCTTTTTCTTCTACAGCAGCTTCTTGTTGTATTACTATTTTTATATAATCTCCAATTCTGCTTGTTGATATTACCTTGTATCTCAATTTCATTTTCCTACCTCTTCCTATATTTTTCAAACTCTAACATAATATAAGCCATCAAACCCTTTAATTGTAAATCTTCAGTTGCTCCCATTGATATTCTAAATTCTACATCACTAACCCTTTGTAATATCTTAAGTCTTATATTTTTTGGGATTTTTTTGGCATCTTTTACTAATCTATTAATTGAATCAAATATTTCAGCATGGGTATAATTCTTTTGGTTAATTAAATAATCTAACTGCTTATCAACTATTTCAATCTCACCACGCATCATAAGAACAATCCACTTTTTGACATCATCATCATTAACCCAATAAACAGCATCATATATCTTTTCATCATTTATATTTTCTATACCAGCCATCTTAAAAGCACAAAGAATTCCCAATGCTTTTCTCATTGAACCTTTTGATAGTGTTGCTAATGTATGAGTTGCCGACTTTGTGATATCTATTTGTTCACCCTCAACTATCTTATCAAGCATAAACTTCATTTCCATTGGTTTCAAAGACCTAAATCTATATTCTACCAATCTATCAACTATTGGTGGAATTATTTTGCTGGGATAATTACAACTTAAAATAAATCTACAAGTCCTTGAATAATCTTCAATAATTCTTCTTAGGGCGGGTTGAGCCAACCAATCAAGGTGGTCCGCTTCATCTAAAAATATTATTTTATACTCTTGGTCTATCGGAGCATTCATAGCAACAACTTTAACTTTTTCTCTTATAGTCGATAATTTTCTTTCATCACTTGCATTTAACTCATAAAAAGAATCTTGCCATCTTTCACCAAAGATTCCCCTAGCAAGAACTTTAGCACAAGTTGTCTTACCTGTTCCAGGCTTGCCTACAAACAACATATGTGGAATTGCTTTGTTTTTGATAAATCCTTCAAAAAATTCCCTTAAATGATTCTGACCAACAACGTTATCAAGTTTCTTTGGTCTATATTTCTCGGCGAGTATTGAATAGTATTCTTTATCATTCATAATATCACATTGATGAAACCGCTTTTTTTGCAACAATGATAACAACTATAATAATCAAATAACCAACAATATACAAAAATAAATTATTTTGAACAAAAACATAAATACTAGTTGCTGATTGTAAAGCAAAAAACATCATAACTGTCCACAAAACTGCTATAATGGTCATTATAGTACCGAATATGCTCATTTTATCCTTTCCCAAATTCTTTTATATCTTTAAATATCTTTTTATTTTTTTAATAGAAACTTTTCTACATCATATAATACTTCTTTTAAATTCCTTCCACTGTCAACTAATGGAACTTTTTCTTGTTGTGCAAGATAAATTAACGATTCTTGCATTTCCCTTATTCTTTGAAATTGTTCTTCGGTAATACTTCTATTTTTATGTGATTTACCATTTAATAATTTTAAATGATATTGTCTATCCGAAACATACAAAACAAATGGTATAATATCTTTTTTACATTCTAATTCCCATGGAATCATATGACTACCTTCCAAAATTAAAGAAGTTCCTTCTTTTATTGCTCTATCTATACAAGCATTAATTGGTTTCTTTAAAATATCTGTTTGCCGTCTTAAATGATTATAAGCATTTTCGCAAGATACTCTATATGTATGACAATCTAAAACTTTATCTCCATTCATACTTTTAACTGCCTCTCTTAAAAAACCTGTTCCGAGCCTATGATATATTCCATATCTATAAGTTAGCTCTCTGGCAATAGTTGTTTTCCCTGTTCCAGCTACACCACCGATTGATATAATTTTAACTTTTTTCATTTTTATTTCTCTCCTTTTTTTCTTTTAAATCACATATGTATAAGATAATTGCTGTTAATATCATTCCTCCAATAGTAAATAAAGTTAGATATATAAAACTATCTGTTGTTATTTTTTCATAAATAGGTTCTACTTCTGGTGGCGGTGCAGGTAAAAATACAACTACACCTAAACAGAATATCAATAACGATGTTACTATCCATAAAATATGTTTCTCATTCAAAGCTTACCCTCTCTTTTTAATCTTTTAATTGTTTCTTTTGTGTCAATTTTTAAACTTTTATCTTTATATTTTAGCTTTACTTTATTCATTATTAAATTTTCTCCACACTTTTACATATAATACAAGAGCTAATCCATCAATTAATCCAATCGACCAAACTAAAATTTCAATAGAATATAAATCTAAAACAGGATATATTTTAGATAAGCCATACATTACCATAATTGAACCAACTATACATAAGGATACTGCTAATATTATTAGATATTTTATTTTATTCATTGTTTTATTCCTCTCCTTACTTCATCACAAATATAAATTATACTTTCATCTGTTAAATAAATAGAAGAAGGCAACCATAATCCTCTATTTGATATTTCTTCTGAATTTGGAAACTTCCCTTTGATATCAAATGCTTCTTGTGTATGAATTGCTGGATAAAACTTTCTTGTTCCGATTCCTTTTGATGTCAAATATGCAATTAGTTTTACTCTTTCGGCTTTGCTTCTAACCAATATATCGTTCATCCATGGGCAAGTACATCTTAAATCGGTTTCAACGAACTGTACATAGTCTTCTAATTGCTCTTTATATAATTTATATTGTTCCTTTTTTCTTTTAATGCGGTAAGGCAATTTCTTCATCTGCTCAATTCCTATAGTTGCCAAAACATCATTAAACTTCATATCTGTTCCAGGATACAAATTGATATCTTTGCCTCCTTTAATTCTACCGAAGTTTTTCATTAACTTTATTTCATCTGCTATTTCTTTTTCATTTGTAATTACTGCTCCTCCGTTTCCCATAGTAATAATTTTTGAAATACTAAAAGAAATACTACCAACATCTCCAACTGTTCCCATATGAAATTCATTAGCAACATCAAAATAAGAACCTAAACATTGTGCAGAATCTTCTATAATAGGAATTCCTCTTTTATCTGCTAATTCAAATATTTCCTCACTATGTTTTGCTGGTCTTGCATTCATATGAACAAGCATAATTGCTTTAGTCTTATCTGTTACTTTTTCTTTTAAAGAAGTGATGTCTATTCCAAAAGTATCTTTTTCTATATCACAAAATACAGGCTTCATTCCAACAAATGAACCAGCCGTAGCAGATGCAACTATTGTATAATCTGGGACTATAAATTCATCACCTGGCTTGAGACCCAATGCTACAAGTCCAGCAGTTAAAGTTAGTGTTCCATTTGGAAGCATATGACAATATTTAGCTCCCGTAAAATCACAAAGCATTTGTTCTAATTCCCTAGTCTTTTTAAATTCCATCAACCATGCTCCTGAATTTAAATAATCTGCAACAGCCTGTTTTTCTTCTATACCATATAATGGTTCAGTTTGTTCTATTTTCATTTCTTTGCCTCCACATTAAGAGATATTAATTTCCCATTTTCAAAATCCATATGAGGAATATAAGCCGCTGAAAAGTCATCAACTTCCGCATGCTCAGTTTCCCATCTATTAAACCTTTTGATATCTTTGAATCCAACTTTTTCTAATAATTTTTTAAGAGAATCAAAATCATAAGTTGTTTTATGATATATATAACCATCATTAACTTTCATTCTACCATAAAGCGGTCCAAGTATGCCTCTATGTTCTAAATCTCCATATCCTCTATAAATATCAATAATAGCCTCAAAATCTGGGACAGCAAGTCTCAAAAGTGACCCTTTCTTTAAAACTCTATACCATTCTTTCAATGCTTCTTCTGCTTCTTGCCTATCAAAATATTCTAAAGCATGGCAACAATAAATATAGTCAACCGAATTTGGTTTAAAAGTAAAAGACAAATCATTTATAGGTTCTTGATAATCTATATGTTCAAAATCTGCAATATCAATATGAATGAATCCTGGAATAAATACTTTACCACAGCCTAAATGTAATTTAACTTTCTTTGTTTTGTTCATTTATCTTTTCCACCTTTGCTCTCATTTTTTTATCTTTCTTATCATTATCATCGGGTGCAGGTCCCCATTCCATCACAATACAATCTGTCTTTGCAAGAAAATAATGTGGAGTTCCTTTTGGAACAGATATAATATCACCTTTTTTTAACTTTGCCCATGGAAAAGGTTTATATTCCATATAATAATCTACTTCTCCTTCCAATACAGTTGAAAATTCATCACTTCTCTCATGGATACATCCACCACGGGCAAATCCTTTTTTAGTTATTAATATTGTAACTTCTTCATGTTCCTTTAACTCGTCACCTTCAAGAATCAATATCTTGCCTCTTTCATCTGAATATATTTCTTTAACTTTTAATTTAGACATTTTTAGCTGCCTCTTCAATACATATATCTAATGCTTTATCTAACATAACCTTTGGCTTCCAATCCAATAATTTTTTTGCTTTACTAGCATCAGGCACTCGAACCTTGATATCATCTTCATAAATTGGTAAATGCTTAAATTCAAGCAATCCTTTATTTTCAATTAATCCTTTTGATATCAATTTGTTATATATTCTTAAAGCTAATTCTATCATTGTAACTTTTTCAGGGTTTCCCAAGTTAAATGATTCATTCTTTGCTTTTTCGTTATCTACTGCTTTGACTATTCCTCTTGCAACATCATCAATCCATGTAAAACATCTAATTTGCTCTCCACTACCATATATTTCCATTGGATTTTGTTTTTCAATTAATAATTTTCTTATAAAATCAGAAAATACATGGGATTCTTCATCACTTTTTTCATGCGGTGTTAATATATTAAAAGGTCTAAATATAGTATAATTTAGATTATATTGTTTCTGAAATGCTTTAGTCATTCTTTCTCCAACAACCTTTGATAATCCATAATCAGTAGATGGAACTTTAATGTTATTTACATATTCTTCTTTAAAGGGAATTTGGTCACATCTTTCATAAACCATTGAAGAAGAAATATAAATAATATTTTTTATTTTATCTTTTACTGATTGATGTAATAAGTTTTTATGTAAAGTAATATCATTTGATAAGATATCAGCAGGGTATTTATGAAATCCTTTAACTCCATAAAGTTTAGCCGCTGATTGTATAATTATATCTATATCTTCACATACTTGGGAAACAAATAATTCATCAGTTAAGTCTCCCCTATTGAATTCATATTTTCTATCTCTTTTAATATCACCATATCTTGAACAATTATCTACACCAATTACTTTGTGTTCTTTCTTAAGCAATTTAGGAATAACCCATTGCATCAAAGAACCTTCAGAGCCTGTTACCAATATTCTCATTTAAATTTCTCCTTTATGATTTCATTTAATTCATGCACTGCTTTTAATAAATCTGCATCTTTAATTGATTCTGCCAATTCTAATGTATCTTTTGGCAAGCAATATCCTCCATAAGCTCCCATTGTTGGGTCTAAATATCTCGGAGCACATCTTGGGTCATTTCTAATTGCTTTCATTACTTTATGAACATCTAAATCATATTCTTCACATATAAGCAAGATTTGATTTGTGAAACTTATTTTGGTTGATGCTAATGCATTGGCTGTTAATTTAATCATTACTGCTTCTTCTGGTTTAACAACAAACAACTTATTTTCTTCTCCTTCATATTTATGCCACGGACATGCTTCTAAAATGATGTCTACAAATTTATGATTTTCTGTTCCTATAACAGTTAAGTCAGGTTTTAATGTATCTTGAAATGACATTTTTTCTCTTAACCATTCAGGGAACACTGCAATATCAAATAAATAATTATCAATTGCATTATCAATATAGCCAAGTCCAAGTGTGCTTTTAATAACTGCTAACCCTTTAAAATCTCCTTCTAATCTATCTAAAACAGAATCAACTACATCCATTTTAAGTCTTCCATCTTTGCCTGAATCAGTTGGAACACAAATAAATATTGTATTGCAATCAATAATATCTTTCCATTCATTTGATTCTTTGTGTGGGTCATAACAAACAACTTCTTTGTGATAGTAATCCAAAGCCTTAAACAGCGGATAACCAACTGTTCCTATTCCAATTACACCTATTTTCATATTCCTATCTTCTCCAATATTTCCTTAAAATTTCTTGCATGATTTGTTGAATAATATGGATTATTTTCATCAAATAGAAACTTTTTGATATTTGTTTTGTATTCTTCTATTACCTCTTCATTCATAGCTTCAATTTTATAACATATATCTTCTATAGAATTAAGATTAAATTTAATAAAAACATCATCAGGCACATAATTTGTAACATCAGGTGCTCCAATATAAATTGGTATACTGCCACAAGTCATCGGTGCAATAAGTTTTTCTGAAACATAACCATTGAACATTGAATTTTCTGAAGCAAATGTAAACTTATGTTTAGCATATACTGGCAAATATCCTTTCGGTCCTTTCGGTTTTAGCTCTCCCTTATAGCAAGATGGGTGCCATCCTCTGCCATATGAATTATAATCATCTAAAAATACACTAAACCAATAATCTGCTTTTCTTCTCAAATCCATAAGTTGATGTTTTCTATATCTAAAATGAAATGGTAATAAGGAATTGATGTTTATATGTGATTTTTTATTTCTTAAAACCATACAAAGTAAATTTTCTTTTGATTCTAAAAAATGTTTTGAGAAATGATTATACCCTGCTTGATACATATCAATAGGACTGATAAAATGATAACTATCTTTACCAGGAATTTTACAATAACTCATAGTAGCCATATAATCTTTTTCAAACCAATTAATATTTAATTTTTTATTATGAAAGAAATCATAAATAGGAGGTTCTCCCTTCCAAAGAATACATCTATCTTTTGAAACTCCTTCTACTTTGTGACCATGCTTGGCAATACCAATATCCGCTTTTTCATTTCCATATACAAATTTGATATTATTCAATAAATCAATTCCTTGCTTTCCAAAAATATCTTTACACTTAAATTGATTTTCAAACATTAAAGGATAATTATTACTTTCTTTAATCTTTATCATTCATAATCTCCTTATTGGTCACATTGAATATTTCTTTGACCGATGCACACTTGTCTCCAACATCACAATTTTTAAATTGTACTATTTCTTCTGCAACATCTTTCATTGCTTTATATGATGCTCTCAATAAATGATTAGCATATATTACAACATCTACACCATAGTATTTCATTTCTTTTTCAGTAAAAGTATAATAAGTAGTAGGAACAATCACTAAGGGAACTCTATTATTTAATTTATTATATTCTTTACAAAAGTCAACTATTTCCCATGCACCTGGTTCTTTAGAATGTATCATTATTCCATCTACATTAGAATCAATATATGCTTTTGCTCTTTTAAGAGCGTCTTTTACTCCTTTATCAGCAATTAATGATTCTATCCTTGCTATTATCATAAAATCCTTTGTTATCTGCGCTTTCTTACCAGCAATTATTTTATCACAAAAGACATCAATTGATTCTTGTATATGTTTTGCACCCTTCATAAGACTATTTCTTTTTGGAAATTTTTTATCTTCTATAATTACTGCTGAAACTCCTAATCTTTCTAAAGTTCTAACCATATAAGTAAAATGTTCAGTTTGTCCACCTGTATCTAAATCTACAATCATTGGCTTTGTTGATACCTCTAAAATCTCATTAATTGTTTTAAGTCTTGATGTAAAATCAACTAATTCAATATCGGGCTTTCCTTTTGATGAACTATCTGTAAAAGAAGATTCCCATATAGCATCATAATCCATATTCTCAACTATTAGAGCTGAAAGACCGCTATGTGCTTCAATAACTCTAACTAATTCTTTTGCATTAATTAATTTTCTTAATCTGCATAATCTTTCATCTGTTGTGATTTCGTTGTGTACTTTTTTAATTATTTTTGTTGAAGATATTCCCTTTGTATAAGGAAATTCAATAAGTTTACCATTCCATTCCTTCAAAACATCAATTACTTTCTTTCTTGTTTCTTTCTGAGGACCTTCCCTCCAATCATCGCCATTTGTAACAATATCTGGCTTATATTTTTTAAGATTTTTTGTATAATCTAAAGTTTCTTGTGGTACTACTTTCCAAACTCCTTTGATATTTTTAATTGTTTCTTTTCTTTTCTCAAAAGGAAGCATTGGAACTCTTTTATATGATGCTATGGCTTCATCGGTTAATACACCTACAATTAACTTCCCTAGCGCGCTTGATTTATTTATTATATTAATATGTCCTATATGTAGATAATCTGCGCACAGGACGGTGTAAACTAATTTTTCTCCCAATATCCTATCCTCCAATAAAATAAATAGATTGGTTTTTTATTAAGCTTTTGTTTTTATTAATAGATTTAACTATCATTTATTGCCTCCATAAATCTCCTTTTGATTTCATTATGTGGAATATCAATTCTTGGAACATCTTTTTCACTATCTGTGCAAAAAACTACTTTACAAAAACAAAACATTCTAAAATCAATATAATCACTTAAAGTTTTTTGACCGCCTGTACTTTGATATTTATTATTATCTAAAATAAACAATTCTAAATTAATGTTACTATCTCTTTGTAATTTATTTAACAAAACCAGCGAATCTAATCCCATCAATATTTCTCCATCACCAGCAAGTACTATTACCTTTTGATTTGTGCTTAATGCTAAACCAATTCCAACAGGGAGAGCTGCTCCCATACTACCTTGAATATAAAAATTCTTTGGTCTATCTTTTACAGCATATACTTCCCTTGAAATTTTGCCACAAGATGATACTACTATTTCATCTTTAACATTATACATTACATTTTTAATTGCTTCTATTCTTTTCATGGTCTGTTTTGCTCCCTAATTTCTATATCTCCATTGTAATCTATTAACTCAAGCAATTCATCTGTTATAAATCCCATAAACTCATGATGGCGTGGTTGATGTCTTATGCTTAAAATTAATTTTGGTAATGGAATTTCATATGGTTCATAAAGGCTTGTAATTATATCTACACATCTTGCTAAACCACTATTTTGCATATAAACTGTTGGTTCTTTTCCTGCAAGTATACAACCTACAGCAATTCCCATAGCTTGTTCTTCTGATGTGCAATTGATATCAACATCTTCTATTTTATCTTTTATTTTGCTACAAGGTACTCCAAATTTTAATTTCATTTTTCTTTCTCCCAATAAAATCTACATTTTTTTTCTAAATTATCTAATTTTAATTGTAAAGGTGTAATCGGCCAGTCTCTACAATTAGTTGTTAAAGTATGTTTCCATATTTTGCATTTTTTTGTTTTTGAATCCCAACATTCACAATTCACACAACATAATCCACAATCTGTACATTCAGGATACCCTCTATCTTTTCTTGTTAACAAATTATGTTTTAGTTTCCCTCTATTGAAATTTCTGAGCCAAAATATATAATATTTTAATATATGCTTTGCAACAAATCTTTTAAACCGAGACATTTTTATTTTATCCATGCTTGTCTCCTATTATCTACTTTGTATAAAGTTCTACCAACATATTCATCAGTTGGCTTTGTCCATGTTTTTTGATAAAACTTTTCTAAAACTATTTCAGATTTGTTTGGTATATATGCTTTCAAATTACTAAACTTTTTCTTTTGAAGCGGAGTAAGAACATCTTTTTTAACAATAAATTGAGTTGTAATATAACCTATTTTTGAATACATATTTTTACAAACTTTTAACCAAAATTTCCTTAAAGGTAGATGTTGTACAAATGATATCCATCCATTTAATGCTTTTTCTGATAAAATTGTTTCATATTTATAATTTGCTGGTCTTCCTTCAAAACACCAAATAAGAGCATCCATAATTTGTCCTATTCTATTTATTATTAAAGTGTCTTCTACATAAACATCATTTTCAGAAGTTAGTATTGTAATATCCAACTTGATATTTGGTTTTAAGATTTTTACTTTATTATAGTAGTATGTAATAAGCCAACCATTTTCTTTTAATTCTTTTTCAACTTTTTTGAAGTCTTGTGGCTTTCCAATATATCCCATGTCCATATCTGTGTCTTCTTCTAACATTTTATTATCTCTATAATATCCTAAAAGCAAACCAGCATAAAGAAAGCATTTGATATTATGTTTGTATAAAATGTTTAAAGCTTCTTTAAATTTTTCTATAGTAATTTTATTGTCCATTTTGATGTGTTTATAATCATAATTTCTATATGATTCTTGCATATCTACATTTTCAATTATTGTTTCTTTTCCTTTTAAGTCTTTGATATGTTTGTGAAATTTATAAAAGAGTAATCCACTATGAACAGCTAACAAAGACATCAAATAGTAAAATTCCAATTTAAAAATTACTACAACTATTAGAGCAAACCATATATCAGTCGCATCTAAAAATGGTCTAATACAAACATATACCCATTTCTTAAAGCCCTTGGTATCATAAGCATATGTATGATAAGTCTTTCTTGCCATTTCATCTTCATACATTTCAAGGTTTTTTGGTTTTTTAACTTCTAACATATGGACTTCATAAGAAAATTGTAGTTCCCCTTTCCATAAGAAAATCCATGAAAGAATAAAACCAAGTCCTATGATTTCTATTCTATTAGTGTTTAGATATAATCTAAAAGCAATTATAAATAATATAAGTGATGTCATGGGAACATGAAATTGATTATCTAAATATCCAATTAATCCTTTATGGTCTTTTTTGAGCATTCTACTTGTCTTACCATCCATCATATCAATAAAATAAGACAATATCAATAAACCACAGGCTAGAAGCCTAATAGATAAGCTGTTACTTAAAAACAAAGACGCCCCTACTAAAGATATTAAAATCATTAAATAGGATAAGTAATAGCCATTCTTTAAGCCATGATTAACTAAAAATCTTGACACATAAAAGGCTGGTTTCCAAAAAGGTTTTCTCCAAGGTGGATAGAACTTATTGATTTTGCCATAATTCCACATATCTTCTTTTGATATATTCATTTTAGATTCCACCTCTTTTTATGAGCATATAGTATAGGATGTAATCTTTTTGGCAAAAGCCCATTTTTATTCATATTTGATTTAAAAAGTATATTGATTGTTCTTAATACTGTTATTTCATATCCTTTTAATCTACGTCCTATTTTTACATTATTATATTCAGGTGCAGAAACTCCTATGAAATCACAAATCTTTTTTATAAACTTTTTATTATTGCAAGTAAAGTCTTTAAAATCTAATATTAAAACAGAATCAAAAAGGCTTTTCAAAAATTTCTTATATGCTTCAAAATTTGAACTTTCTATTTCAAAAATATTTTTATACCAATAGAGAAAAGAATGAAAGCCCCCCATTTTAACATATTCAGAATAAAGAGCATCAATCCAATCTGACCTATTTCTGAAAACTACTATAATTTTTGCATTTGGATATTTCTTTTTGATTTCATTTGCTTTGTCTATTCTTCTTACAGTTACATATTCAAAAGGCATAGAACAAGATAATCCTTCATCACTAATTAAATTCTTTTTATTTTTTACTAAATCTTTTTTGCCTGTAAAAGGCTTTGCAATATCACCGCGTCCCAAGAAATTAACATCCATTTTTGGAAATACTTCTTTTTGTAAAAAGGTAGAACCTGTTTTGTGCAATCCTATATGGAATGTGATATCATAACTCATATTGATTTCATCACCTGCTCATATTCTTTGACTGTTCTTGACCAATCAAATTCTACTGCTTGTTCCCTAGGTCTATTCTGCCAATCTCGCCAATGAATATCTCTCACTATTTTTTTTAGCTCATCAAAATCCTCTAATAGTACACCACCTTCACCAACCATCCATTCCCTTGTTTTATCTCTTCTTGTTATAACAGGTATATTACAAGCCATTGCCTCTAATAAAACTGTTCCATAAGGTTCATTTTTTGTTGCTAAAATAAGTGCATCCGACGCTGTATATAATTTCGGTAAATCTTCAAAAGGAATAACTCCAAGATAATGAAAGCGGTCTCCCATTATTTCTTTTCCCATTTTTACTATCCTATTTTTAATTGGACCATCACTTGTAACAAAAAGAGACCCTCTATCTTTCATTGCCTTAATAATTAAATCTATATTTTTTCCTTTTACTAATGCAGAAGTTGATGCTATGATTGGATGTTCATACTTATTGATATCAAATAAAGGCTTTACATATGGATTAAAAAAATCTGTATCAACACCGTGAGTTATTTGTACAACATTACATTTTGGAACTTCTTTTTGAACCCATTCTTTCATTTCAGGTGTTAAAACTATAAATACATCAGATAACAATTGAGCTTCTTTTTTCATCATTGCTCCAGTTGGACCATTAAAAGAAACAATATAAGGCGTCCCAGTTTCTTTTCTAAATTTATTACAAGCAATTGCTTCCCAAATTTCTCCTTCAGACCAAATGAAATCATATCCACCATTTAACTTATCATACATTTTAAGAGAAAAAACTAAATCTTCTGTATGTGGAGTGAGCCCTATATAGTGCCTCATAAATCCTCCAAACATAGTTTTTTCTGCAAATTGGTCACTAATTTTACCGATGCCTTTTGATTTCATTAATCCTTTTATTTTGATATCACTTTGAGAACCGAGTCCTATGATGTCTACTTTGTGTCCTTTCTTTCTAAACCTTTTTACAAGTTCTCGGACTGTAATTTCAACACCGCGGTTGATATAACCATAATGTGGACTAATAACTGCAAATTTCATAGTTCTCCCTGCTCATACCAAACTTTAAATGGATATATGATTTCCCATACTTTTTCTTTAATTCCATATCCAATTAAAAATATTCCAAATAAACAAACTGCTTTAAAACTATTAAAAAGAAAGCCTTTGATTCCTATATATGGTATAAAATCTTTTCCATAATTTTTCCATAAATCTAAAACTTCTGCAATTTTAATATAATAATATCTTCTTTCCATATTTGCTGTTCTATATCTTATCATCAAAGGTTCATCAATTGTTACAATTTTGTAATCTAATTTAGTTAATTTCAACGCAATATCATATTCATGCATACCTCTTAATGATTCATCCCACCAACCTATTTTTTCTAATAAATATTTCCTAATTAAATAAGTAGAAGTGGATGATAAATTAAAACTTTTAAGCAAGTCCCTATAATTTGGTGATATTTTAGTTTTATCAATTACTTCACTTTTACCACTTATAATTTTATTATAGCAAAGAACTAATCCAACTTTGTCTGTTTTATCTTCTTCAAAAATTTTTACTTGTTTTTCTAACTTATTCTTTGCCCACAAGTCATCATCATCAAGCATTGCAATATATTTTCCCCTTGCCTGTTTACAACCAACATTTCTTGCATGCTGTACTCCTCTCCAACTAACATATTTTACTGCTTCTTCTTTGACCCTTAAATATCTAATTCTATAATCTAAAATTTTATATTTAGCAACAATTCTTTTATTTTTATCTGAATTTGCACCATCAACAACTATAATTTCAAAATCCTGGAAAGTTTGTTGATGTACAGTTTCTAAGACCTTTGGAAGTCGGTCAGGGCGGTTGTAAGTTGTAATTACTACACTAACTGTTGGCGATGTCATATTTCATCCATTCATAAGTTTTTTCTAATCCTTCTTTAAGCGGTGTTGTTGGCTCCCAATCTAATTCTTTTTTTGCTCTTTCTAAAATTGGAATTCTACTTTTAACACCAGCCAGCTTGGACATATCATAATTGATTTCAATATCTTTATTTGATAATTCTAATATTTGTCTTGCTAAGTAATTTATTGAATAAGGTTCATTTCCACCAATATTAAAAGTTTTTGATTCTTTATCTATATAATCTTTAACTTTAATTATAGCATCAATAAGGTCATCAATATAAACTAAACATCTTTTTGATGTTCCATCATTCCAAATTGTAAAATCTTCTTTAGGATAATTTATTATTTTTCTCATTAATGAACAAACTACTTGCCCTGATTCATTTGAATAGTCATCACATGGTCCATAAGATTTAAAAATTCTTAAAACACCAACTTTAATTCCCATTTCAGATAACCATTTTAGTTGTCTTTCACCAATATATTTTGCCCATCCATATCCAGCTTCGGGGTCAAGTTTTTGATGTTCTACATCTTCTTCTGAAAAAAGTGCATCATTTTTTGTTTGTTTTTTAGTATTATAAACTGAAACACTTGATGTATAAATTATCTTTTTGATGTTTTGTTCTTTGCATATTTTAAAAACATTTCTATCTATTGCTAAGTTGTCTTGTAAAGCCCTTAACTTTTTTTCAGCTGACCCATGTAAATATTCATTATTTCCAATTCGGCACGCGGTGTGATATACATCATTTACATTCTCAAAATACCCTTTATTATATCCATTATATTCGCGCAAGTCCATCTTTATGCACGGAGCATCTATACCCAAATAATTTAGATATCTTTGCCTTCCCCTAGAAAAGTCATCAACTAATCTAACTTCTTTATATTCTTCTTTTAATCTTTTTGCTAGATGACTTCCGATAAATCCAGCAGCTCCAGTTACTAAACAAATTTTTTTATTCATTATAAACACCACAAATTATTTACAAATAACATTTATACTTCTTTTTTCAGGTATAGCTTCTAATACATTACCATATTTTTTACCATCATCTACAGAATAAAAAGAATACTCCAAAGAGGATAATAATTCAATTAGTTTTTCAATTGTATCTCCATATCTTTCTTGTAATCTTTTACCAAATTCTATAATTATTACAGGCTTAAACTTCTTTAATGTTTTCTGAGCTCCCCTTATTATCTTGGTTTCATACCCATCAACATCTATTTTGATTAAATCTATTTTATTTATTTTTTGAATCTGTACATACTCATCTAATGTTATAAAACTTATTAATTCTTTTTCTTCCTTAACAGACGATATTAAACTCCATTGATATGCAAAAGCAATTTCTTTAACTTCATTTTTATCTGATAATGCTATGTTTTCTAAAGTAACATTCTTAAAATTATTTAGTTTTACATTCCTATGTAACTTTTCAAATATCTTTGTTGGTTCAAAAGCAAATACTTCTCCTTTGTCACCAACCAACTTAGCAAATCTTAAAGTGTGACATCCACTATTTGCCCCTATATCTAAAACTACCATATCCTTTTTAACAAATTCATTTATAAATTTAGTTGTGTCTGGCTCATACACGCCATAATAATATATATTTGAATCAATCATTAATGATAAATCAAGTTCATATGTAATATTATCTATTGTTTTTATAACTACTCTATTACTATTTGGAAGATGTTTATATAATTTAATTAAATGTTTCTTTACTCCTTCTGGCAATCCTTTGTAAAGTTTAGAGATTAGTTTTTCTGTCATTAAAATCATATCCTAATAATTCAATATCCTTTTTGTAAATTTTTCTAACTACTTCCTTGCTCCAATCATTATAATATTCTGTATAATGTTTATGTTTCATCTTTCTTTCATGCAGTAATTGATATGGTTTGATATCAAATTGCTTACATAAATTATTAAAATCTTCTTGTACACTTTCAAAATGAGCAATATAATCAGGTACTAACACCTCTTTAAAAGATGGGAATTCTCTGTAAACTAAAAACTTATATTGTGCTTTAAACACAACATCATATGGAAACAAACCAGCTTCAAAATCCTTCATAAACAAATCAAAATCTTTATTATACTTTTTATAATATTTTTGATGTCTTGGGTGCTGACTTAAATAAAAAAAGCCAGATACTACTCTATCCCATGGATTGCGAACAAAAGTAAATTTAAAATAATGATTAAGGAATTTTTTTGGTATTTTTCTCCATACAGGGTCATGTCCAAAATATATAATATCCAAATCTTCTTTCTTTTTCATTAAACTTCTAATTACTGATGTTCCAGCTGTTTTTGGTATATGTATAAATAAAGGGTTCTTTTCCATATTATCACTTAATCTTTTTTAGTAAAGTTTTGTATATAAATGCTTTTATTGCCCACATATTGTAACCCATATTATCACCTAATATCTTTTTCCATGTAATTTTGGTCTGCTTTTGTTAATAATCATTTTACTATTTATTTCTTTTTCAATATCTATATTTAGATATCCACACAAATCAAATAATCTAATAAAAACATCAGCTATTTCCTCTTTAAATTCCTCTTTATTATTTTTTCTATCAGCTTCACAAGCCTCTGCAACTTCTGTGACTATTAGCATAAGTTTTGTTGACAACTCTTTATTAACATCCCAAAACCCTTTTTCTGTTGCAGTTTTATGACATTCCCTGCAATATTCATTTAACTTCATTTTATTCCTCCTTATACTTATCTTCAATCCAATTTCTTGTATCTGTATAATTATCTTTATTTAAAGTACATAATTGTCTAGCTATTATCTCCAAATTAATTGCATTTTCTTTTTTTAAATCTATCATATAACAATCCCCAATTCTTCTCTAATCCATTTTTTATAAGGAATAGATAATGTTATAATAGTATCACCTGTTTTTTCCTCCATATATTCTATCATTACTCTTTTTATTTCTTCTTCTATCTGGCTTTTCTTATCCATTAAATTTAGTATTTTTCTTTTTGTGTTTTCTTTATTCATATGCTTTTGCTCCTCCTTTGTAAAAATTTGTATATTTTTCATAACAAGAAAAACAATACCATTTATCTTGAACTATACAATTAGCTTCTTCTCCACATTTACAACACTTAACCATTATTTTCCTCTTTTGATATAACTTTTACTCCATCATTGTCAAATTTAAAAGGAGTATACTTTAAACCTACCTCTTCCATATCTTTAATAAATGACCACTTATCCTTTTCTGGTTCACTATGATAAAACATCATAAATCCCCCACCAGGAGCACCGATAGTTTTACCACCAATTGCCCCTCTTTTAAGAGCAAAATCATATAATTTATCGATTTCTTTGTTTGATGTGTGTTTAGAATATTTCTTTTTTATAAGCCAATGCCGATGCATAAGAGAACCAAAAAATTCAAAGTTTTCTTCTTCTAATGCTTCTTTTGATGCCAAACCAATTTCTTTAATTTCATTTATATATTCAGTCATATCTTGTTCTTCTTTTTTGATTCTTTGGTCTTGGTCTTTTAAAACATCTGAAGCTAAACTGCTTCTTCTATGCCCTGTAAAAAATAACAATAAATTTTTTTGTAAATCAGTTGTTATAATATCTTCATTAACTAATCTAATTACTTTTACTGTTCCATTTTTTTCAAATTTATATGCTTTAACTCCACCAAACGCTGATACATATTTATCTTGCTTGCCTTCATGTTCCTTTAAAATTTTTAACTCTATCCTACAAGCATTTTCTGCAACTGTTCTTCTATCAGCATCAGTTCCCCTATAATGATATAAAGTATTTAAAAGAGCAACCAAAAAAGCACCTGATGAACCTAACCCTGTTTTTGATGGAATATCTGATAAAGATGTAATTTCAATTCCTGGTTTGATATCTAACATTTTTAATGATTCTCTTATAAGTTTATGGTCAATATCTTTAATATTATTTTTAATTTCTATTTTAGAATATTTTAAAGAATAGTTATCATAAAACTGCTTATTTGCTCCAACATAAATATGTTTATTAATTGCTCCTGCTATTAAAAAGCCTTCATATTTTTCATAGTAAGAAGGAAGGTCAGTTCCTCCACCACCTAATGATATTCTAAATGGTGCTCTACTTATAATCACTTTATTTCCCTCACCGCTTTTCTAATTGATTCTACACCATAATATTTTGGCTTCCAACCTGTTTTTAATGCTTTTGATATATCCAAAGTTATTTTTGGAATATCTCCTTTCCAACCTCTATCTCCACCTGTATAAACATATTTTGGATTTAATTTTAATTCATTACAAACTACATCAGCAACGGTTGTAACATTAATCCAATCATATGTTGCTATATTGTAAATTCTAAATTTATCTTTCATTTTCCAATTAGGTATTTCAAGCATAGCATTAACACAATCTGATACATGGAAATAAGATTTTACTTGATTACCATTTCCTAATATTTCCAATTGCTTTGTGTTCTTTTTTAATTTTTTCACAAAATCATAAACTACACCTCTGTGTTGATTTCTACCTATAACATTTCCAAATCTAAAAATATATGCTTTAATTCCATAAAGCTCACAATATGCTTGTATTAAAAATTCCGCACATATTTTAGAAGAAGCATACAAAGATAAAGGAAAAAGTGTAGAATTTTCGGGTGTTGGTCTCTTTTTTGGTTTTTCTCCATATAATGCAGATGTTGATGAAAAAATAATTTTACTAATATCCTTTCTACGCATCATTTCCAACACTTCATAAGTTCCTTTAATATTGTTTTTAAAATCCCAACTTGTATCCCTTAAACTTCTTTGAATATCACTTGAAGCTGCTAAATGATAAACTATATCATCCTTTTCAAAAGAATAGTGATAATCCATAATATGCTTTATATTTTGCCAAATCATCATAAAATTTTTATTTATATCACTTACTATTCTTGATGGAATTTCACTATTCTTAGGCAAAACATTTAATAATCTATATTTAGCATTATAGTCTTTATCAATTCCTATTATTTTTTGATTATCATTTAATAGTTTTTGAACTAAATTGCTTCCTATAAAACCAGAGGCTCCAGTAACTATATTTTTCATTATTTTTTCTCCTTAATTTTCAAATAATTCATTATTTGTTTTTGATTTTCTTTTACCTCTTTTAAATCTTTTTCTAATCCAACCATTCTAGGATTCTTTTGAAAGCTATAACTAAGGGCATTTGGCATAATTCTTTTTAAATCAACTATTAGTAATATTACTAATAATACAGGTATTATCAAAGCCCAATGATACCATTTTAATCCCAACGGAGCTTCAATAATATACAAATAAAACAACATTACAAAATTTACCATTGATATGTAAGAAGCTATTCTATTTTGCCATATTTTAAGTACGCCCAAATTCATATGTTTCACATGCTTTTTAATTAGTTTTTTCATTTATATCATTCCAAAGAGATTTTGTATTCATTATTGTTTGGTTGTAAAAATATTTCTTGTTCATATAAACTAAACCCTGTCTCATTTTTTAGCTCTATAATATAATAAGCAGGTATAAGATTACTAAAGCTGTAATTATCATTGTATACTTGCTGTACAATTTCTATGCTGGGATAATTTACTCCAGTTATATTAAGATATGCAGTTTCATTTAACCCTGTTACAGATAGGTCTAAATTAGAATAATTAATATTAAAACTAGCAGTATAATTTGATGATTCTTCCCACATTGCCTCTGCCTCACTAATATTTCCAATTGATATCATATCAAGCTCTTTATCTTGCATATACAAACTAATTCTATTTTCTCCTGCAAGTCCTAATAATTTAAAAATTCCATTTTCAACAATATCAGAATCGTGTGGTATTCCATTCTCATCTAATAAATAAACTGTTGCACCATTATAATCTAAATCACCAATTTTTACTGTTCCTGTAATATTTGCTCCTTCATAATATTTTGCTATGCTAATATATGGAGATATGTAAACAGGTTTCCAATGCTTTAAAAGATATGTTGGAACTCTGTTATCGGGCAAAGCATTTCCTTCTCTAATTCCAAAAAAGGTTCTATAAGCAATTGAATTAAAATAATTATCTTTTCTTTGTGTCTGCGTTCCTATATCTACTTTTGATTTTTCTTCATCTGTTAAATTTGATAATTCATCTTCTGTATAAACTCTACCAGTATTTTTATCAACATAAATAGTTCTAAACCAATCATCTTCTAAAGTTGTATATCCATGTGTTGATTTGTCGGATAAAAATGGAAATACACCAAAAATAGTTCTCATATCTCTTTGCTCTATTCCATAATATCTTATTTCAGTTCCTGTTACCTTTATGATGTCATGGTGTAGTTTTGTTAACTCTTTATCAGATAAATTCATTAGTATGTTTGTGATATCATGATACATTGCATTTTCTGCTGAAACTTTTAACATTTGATTTCCCCATTCAGGTGCAACAGGTTTATTATATGATGGTGCATAAGTTTCAGGGTCTTCCAAAATATTAACTATATCATTAGATTCATTTGGTAAATAAATATCAAATACTTCTTCAACTTCTATTGGTATATCTCCTACTAATCTTGCCTTTGGAACTTTAGTTCCTTCTGTTAATCTTATAATTAAAACAGAGACTGCTTCTTTTTCACTTGTAGCAGTATGAAAATTACCTGCTGGTTCAATTCCTTCCTGATAATTATCTGCAACAGTAGGATGACCGCTCATTGAAGATAAGTAAAATCCATAATCCCACCACGTTAAAATTCCTGGTCTGTCTCCTGGATTTTCTATTTCTGTATCCTGTTGAGAAAGCCAATAACAAGCATCTACCCAATATATTTGTTGTCCTAAAGATAATCCATAAGCGGCTGAATGTTCCTCTCCAAATATATCTTCTTTTAAATTTACTGGAACCGCAGAATCTAAAGCTAGATATGTATTAGGCATTATCACAATAAATGCTATAAATAAAATTCCAGCGATATGTGATATTTTTATGCCTCTCTTTAATCCATCAAAGCCACCGATACTTTTTATATTTGATATCATTTGTTTATAATCTATTTTTTCAACTAATAAATATATTGTAAACCCTGAAAATACTGCAACTGCTGGAATTAAATCATTTAAAAATCTACCTGCAACAGTTGTCATCCAAAGTTGAACTATAAATAGAGTTATAAAAAACAAATTTGCTGGTCTATATTTTTGTCTATGAGTTTTGTATAGAAATAAAATAAATCCTGCAAGAGCTATCCAATATAAAGCTGGACCAAAAGATAAAACTGTTTGCGATATTCCATAAGTATGAGCCTCACCAATTGTAAGTGATACTTTGCTTCCATAAATACCTGAACCAAATATAACATTTGCTAAATTTTTGATAGGTCCTATCATAGTGATTATGCCTTGATTTACTGCATACAAAAATCCCATCCCCAATCCACCAATTACTCCCATAATTGGAACTGATATAATCCATGGAGTTTTAAGTTTATAAAGAATTATATATAAAGCAGTTATTCCTAAACATGCCCCAAACATTGTAAATAGAAATGTAAATCCTCTACCTGATGTAATTGTATAAGGTAAAGTAATAGCATATCCCAATAACAAAGCCATTGTTAATAGTCCTGATTTTTGAACTTTTTCTTTTTTAATGCCTGTAAAAATATCAAATACAAATTGAACTATTAGATAAGCAGTTATTAGTACATATAAAACTTGTGACGCAACCCAAGTCATTTCTATTGCTCCGATAGTAACTCCCAAAAAGATAGTATAAGCAATTGATTTCTTTATGTCTTTTTCTTTTAATAATTTAATAATAAAAAAGAAAGCAAATGTAAACAATAACAAAACAAAAGAATCATGGTCAAATAATGCATAAGAAGACCCATGACCGCTTCCAATATGAATTGGTATTATTGCTACAAAGAAAGCTGCTATTAACCCCGCTTTTTTATTAAACAATTCTTTACCAATTCCATAAACAGGAAAAATAAGTAATGCTCCATAAATTGCTGGCAACCAAAGCATAGCCATTCCCAAAGCATCCATAGTTGGCATAAAATTGCCAAGAAAACTTGCTGTTCCAACTGCAAGCATATTAAATAATGGCGGTCTAGCTCCAGCATAAACACCAACAGGGTAATTAAGTAATGGGTCTCCATCTGATAATGCAACAAAAGGATATTGCCCAGTATCCATGGTAATTTGACACAATCTCATATTATAATATGGGTCAGGACCTGAAAGATAATATTTTGTTCCCAAAGTTGTCCCATCAGGGTTTATTGCAATACCTGATATATGATTGAAATAACCATTAAAGAATAACACCAAACAACTAATTGATATCAATATGATAATTATCCAAAGATTTCTTTTTGATGTCTTTGGCTTTGTAATTATTTTTTTAGCTTGTTGTTTTGGTTTTTTAATCTGCTTTTTTTGTATCCTTTTTCTTGTCATTTTTCTCCTCCTGTTTTTTCCAAAATTCTTCTATATAATCTCCTAAATATTTAGGATAAATACTTGCACAAGCTATAGCAATAATTAACACAGAAATTGATAATCCTAAAACTATACCAAAATCTGATGGAAATAAATATATACTTATAGCATTTATTGTTACTAGTATTGATATCATTAGTACATTAGCTACATACATTTTTGTTTTTGGTTTCATATTCATCCTCCACAATTATTGTAAGTAGGCAGAAAAATATTCCACCTATAAATATAAAACTTGTTATTTGCAATATGTCAACTATTTCCACAAATACAGGATGATACCATGTTAATCCTGCACAAGTTCTTAAAATTAACATATTATAAACAAATAAAAATATTATAATACCAAATTCTTTTTTGTATTTAAAAGTTGTTTTATCATAATTCCCTACAACCCAATAAATAAAAATAGGTACTCCTATAACTGAAATAAAAAATATTATAGGAAATATTCCATCCTCAAAAAAATACACTATTTCTCTGTTTGCTTCATATTTTATAAATCTAATTGGGTCTTGAGCATAAGCATTTAAACTTAAAAAGAAATCAGCATAAATTCCTGACAAGCCCATGATAGTTAAAATAGTAATTAATTTATAAGCTTTTTTGGATAGATTCATTTTTAAATCTGTTAGCTTCATTATTCTAAAACCTCTTTAATTTTTTTTGCTTTTATAGGTCCTATTCTCTCTATTTTAGTTAATTCTTTATTATTTTCTACTGCTCCTCTAACAAATTTATATATGCTATTGTCATACTGTTGTAATAATTTTACACCTTCTATAATACCTATATTAGGCAATCCCATTATAATATTTTTTTGATAATCTTTTTTTGTTGCTGTCCTTCTAACAGGATTATATTCTTTTGATTCATATTGATTATCTTTACCATCATAAAATTTTTCAATAGTTTCAAAAACTAATTTTGTATAAAAATCTCCAACAAAAGTAACAGGGACTTTACTATGAGCACATGCCGATGCAATTGCTCCAAAAATAACATTTGGGTGGACTTGTGGGTTATCTTCTATACAGTCTAAAATACCATTATAATCCTCTATGAATAGGAAGGAAAACTTAAAATTTTGTTTAAGCTCATGTAATTGTTTCTTTAGACCGCCACCACATATGGACCCTATGAAATCACTAGAAGATTTTCTTTCAAACCCAACAAGTCCATCTGATGTACAAATATCCGATGTTGCAAGAGTCCTTGTTTCAATTTTTTCTATATACTTGTATTTATTTTTAAATTTTTTCCAAAAATCAAATAACTGTTGAATCTTATCTTGCTCTCTACTATCTATATAAACTTTCATATTTCCTCCAAAAATAAGGTTGAGATATGGTCAGCAAAATATGCTAGATAAGCCTCAGGACAAAATTTTTTAAGTTTATCTTCTTCATTCTTAAAATTACCATCCCAAGTATAATGCCCCATATGCCATCTTATCATTAATCTTTCTTTATCAGTTAAAGTAATATATTTTTCAATCATTTTGATGCTTCTAAGTCCATGTTTTTTAGGAGCGTTCCATTTCTTTTTATACTTTTCATTTGAAGAATTAAATTGATAAATATTAACTTTACAAACATCATGCAATAATCCAACTATTATAATTGATTCAATTGGAATATCAATTGCAAATTCATCTGATAGCCTTTTTAAAGTTTTACAAACAGAAAGACTGTGATATGCAAGTCCTCCTTTACAATTAAGATGGTATATAGTTGATGCAGGAGCAATAAAAAAATCACTTTGCTCTAATGCTTTAATTAAATCCTCTATTCCTTCTCGATTTATTCTTCTTAATAAATTTTTGATTTCTTGTTTATTTTCTGCTACATTTATCTTCATTTCACTTCCTCATACTACAATTCTCACAAAGATTATATCTATCAGAAAGCCATCTACATTTTGGAAATCTTGGTTTGATACTTGCGACATTTTCTGATGTTTTTTTATAATCAAAATCAGTCCATGGTAATTGTTTAATAAAACCTACTATTGCTATATCTCTGTATCCCATTGATTTAAGCCATGCTACTAATTCTATTCTTTCATAATGCGTTGGATGTTTTAATTGTGCTATCTTTTGTAAACAAGGCAAGCCAACCGATGCTAATGTTGGCATTAAAGTTTTATCAGCTGATTGCATTAATTCTAAATTATCATTTCCATTATATCTATGTCTCATTTTAAATTTTGGTATCATCTTTATGATTTCGTTCATTGTTTGTTTTGGTTTTGGTCTTTTTGGAACTTTTCCTGGTTCTTCTGCCATCTTTATGATGTGTTGTATGCCTTCTTCAAATTCTTCGGGTGGAATATATCTACAATATAAATTGTTATTTAGTATTTTCATTTTTTTTTCTTTTTCTCTTTTAAAGCGGATATATCTTGAAGTTGGATATCTAATTAACCATCTTAATCTTCCAATTGTAGGAACATCAATTGCTTGGATGTCCAAATGATTTATTAGTGATAATTGAATTGAATACATTTTATCTTTTGTCTCATCTGTTCCTTTTTCTGGTTCATGAATGAGAAAAAAATGAAAGCCTTTGCCACCACTGAAATCAATAATATATGGAATACCATTTTTATCACAAAATTTTTTTAGATTCCGAGTATCTTTATATGGTATTCTTAAATTCAACCGAGAGTCTATATCAAATACAGACATATCAACTATCGGTTGTTCCCTTGTTGGAAATTGATAGGTTGAAACAAATACTGGTGACTTGCCATTGAAAATCCTAATTAGATTATCTAACGCTTTTTTATTTGTTACATATATTTGTGAAGGATTTCCGAAATATCTAGGCAAGTCTCTGAACATGCACTCCTTATTCCTCCTTCTTTTGCATCGGAGAAACAAGTACACCAAATTTATGACTTTGACTTATCTCACTAAACCATCCAGCCATATTTGTTCTCAAATATACTTCTATATCTCTTGTAAAAGTTTTTGATATTTCCTTAATACCTTTTGTCATTGTTACCTCTAATTCACCATTTGCTTTAAAGACTTTGCTTCCCTCTGGTTCATACTCTGAAAAATCTTCCAAAGCATGTATCTCACCAATTCTAACTTTAAGCTTTTTATCCTTACCAACTACAAACCTAAAAAATTCAGTTCCGTGTGCAGTTGCAATATCATTTATCTTTTTCAAAGAACCTAAACTTAAAGTTACATGAGTATCAAGAGCAACTTTGCCACCTCTTAAATAAGGCATACCATCTTTTATCTTAAATGGAAGCTTTATCATAATTTCTTTGTCATCAAGTTCTGGCACCGATAAATTATCTTTTAATCCTTCACCACTAACTTGCAACTTCTTCTTTACTGGATATTCTAAAGTTATAATAGCATCGGGCTTTCTAAGACTTGCAAACTTTTTAATTTTTTCCACATCAATTTTAACTGATTCTTGCTCTTCAGTTATATCATGGAAATATTCTTTATCAAACATTGCAAATCTAAAACCAAATCCATCTTTTTCTTTTTGTGCAGATATCAATTTACCATCTTTTGTTGTAATAATAGAAAAAGGATAAAGTCCATCTACATATAGATAATCCAGTATTTCAATTAATTTTTGTTGTTTGATTTCTATTTTCATATTTCCCACTCATCTTCTTCTTTCTTTTCTTCCTTTGGCTTTTCTTCACTTTTTGGTTCCTCTTTTGCTTTGGGTTTTGGTGGTTCTATTCCCGCTTCTTTTTCTATCTCTTCCATTGCTCCTGTTTTATATCCTGACCTTTCAAATTTTTCACAAACTTTTTTATGTATAGTATAACTATTTTTATCTGTAATATCAACATCAGAATATAATCTACTATATCCTGTCAACTTAAAACATCTCTGATAAAATTTATCTTTAAGATGTTTTTTGTATATGATTGTGTCAAATCTATGCATATTATCTTTTTCACCAGCGGGTTTTGCTCCAACTTTTGCAAACATTGAATCAGGGTTTACTTCTTCTCTAATTTCTGCTGTTGCCCCAACGTTAAAGGGCATCCTTTTGATTTTATCAATCCAATTGAAATTATGGAAGAACTTGATTGTAACCCAATCTCTAAATCCACTTAATACTTGGTATGCAGTTTCCTTATCTTCCTTGTTCTTTGCTACCATTAGATTGTGTACTTCTTGTCTTTTTGTTGCCATTAAATCCGCTAAAGTTTCACCAAAAGATTGACGGCTATAATAATCTTGTGCAAACCTCCATGCTTCCTCAAGCAATTCAAGAATAAGCCAACCATGTGTTTTAGTTTTTTCAAAATGTTTCATTAATATTCTTTCTGATTCAGCTGTTGCTTTAACCATCTCTTCATAATTACTAACAGGGAATATAAAAACCCTATTAACATATTCTTTTGGTATTAAATGATAAAGTTTTGTAATCCCTGTTGCTCTATCTGAAAATATTATACACATACAAACTTTTTCAGCTGATACATTCTCTTCATTTTTAAGATGAGCCAAAATATCAAGGTAAGCTCTTGTCTTGCCACTATTTGATTCTCCATACCATAAAATTTTTTCTACATCAATTGTTTCATTTGCAAAATCTTTTATGGTTTTACTATCTGCTGATTCTTTCCATAAATCCTTTGGTTGTTGTTCACCAACTGCTGTCTTTTTAACTGCCATTTAAACCACCTTAGATTGCCCATTCATCATCTTCTTCTTCATCTTCGGTTTCTTCTGGTTCAGGTTCTTTTTTGATTTCTTTTCTCTTTTTTGGTTTTTCTTCTTCGGCTTCCTCTTCTGTTTCCTCTTTGGTTTCTTCCTCTACTGGTTCCTGTGTTTCCTCTTCTTCTAAATCTGAACCAATGTCATCAATATCAACTTCTTCTACTGCTTTTTCTTGCACAGGTTGTGGTTCCTCATCTTTTGGAATTGGGTCACTACCAGGTACAGGAGTTGAACACATATATTCAAATCTAACTACTGGTTTTCCATTTTTATCTGTTCCGATTTGATTGCCTTGTCCAACTATGTAAAGAGTTGTTCCCATTCCCCATTCTATCTCATCTGGATTTGTAAAAACTGGGAAATTATCTTTGCCAACATATGAATCATCTGTAACTGAATAAAGACCGAATTCTCCCATTTTTTCACTTTCACCTGTTGAACTATTTAAAACATATCCTTTGATAACTCTATAATCAGTTTTATCATCAGCAACATTCAAATGAACATCATCAATTGTTATTAATTTCTCTTCAAGTTTTGGACTGATATTTTCTTTAAAAAATTCTTCAACTGTTGGAACATCTGCGTCTTCTTCAACAAAATTAGCATCGTTGCCACTTATTTCCAAACCATTTGTAGCATTATTTTTTGTAACTCTTAAAGAAGTTTTGTATACTTTTTTGGGTGATAATGTTTTTGACATTTCTGCTGCTTTTTCCCAAAGTGTTCCTCCTATAATCTGTGTATCTCCTAATTGTTCATTACCTTCATCATCTTCTTCAATAAGCCTTGCTAAAGCATAAAAATCACCAACATGTTTCATTTTGCCTTGTGATTTTGCCATTCTAATTCTAGGTTTGGAAAGTGGTCTAAGATACATTTCACTACCGCCACCACCTGAGTATCTCCTTAACAACATTACGTGAGCAAATCTTAATTGCCTTTCTGGGCTTTTCATTTGCTGAATTGTTGAATCTGTTTTCATTAGTTCTTTTAATTCACTGAATATTTCTTCTGGTTTCTTTTTGATGTTACTAGCTAAATTTTTTATACTTCTTTTGATATCCTCTGGTACCTTAGCCATTTCTTTCACCTTTTATTTTATGCGACTATTACATCTACTACTTCGTCGCTCTCATCAAGTGTCATTAATTTGACACCTGCAATTCCTCTTCCTTTCACTTTGACATCTTCTACCGAAAAAAGTCCTGCTTGTCCCATTTTAGTTACAATAACAACAGTAACATTATCTGAAACTAATTTACTTGCAACTATTTTTCCATTTTTATCATTTAGAAACATTGCACGAACTCCTTTGGTGCCTCTGCTTGCAACTCTAAATTGGTCTAGGGTTGTTCTAATTCCATATCCCTTATCTGTTACAAACAGGACTTGCTTGTTTGGTCCTCTGCTACTACCTGCGTCTGTATTTACCTCAGCTTGAGGTTCTTCTTCATTCATTTTCTTTCCTCCAAATTTTTATTACTAAAAGTAACTATCAATATTACCTGATTTGATATCTTCACCATAAATTAAATTTTCTATTTTATCTTTTATTATTTTACTCCTTTTGATATATCTTGGTTGAAGCCTTAAAAACTTATTTACTAATTCTTTAAAAACAGCATCATCTTGTACCATTATATTTATATAGTCATTAAATCTCTTTCTAATATAAACATTATGTAATAATAAAGTGTAATATCCATTAATCATTTCATCAACAGTATGCCTTGAACAAACTGGGCAATCACATGGTGGTTTTCCATTTTTATCAAACTGAACTTGTATTTCAGGTCGCTTTTTACCAAAAGATAAACTACTTAAAAACATTGGGTCGTGATATTTTCCCAACATTAAACCTGTAGCGGCTGTTGCTGTATCATATGTATAATATTTTCCTGTGACCTGTGACATTTTGGCTAAAATAAGTACAAGCAAAGGTTCACATCTTCCTAAGAAATGAAAATTGGTATTGACTTCTTTTGCAAATTTTAATTGTCCAAAAAAATCTTCATTATGCTTTGGTGTGAATGTACTTGCTATGGGCAAAGTATATCCCTTAAATTCATGTTCCTTTGTTAAAGCATCATACCATCTTTTCAAATCATCATAATTTCCGCCTTGGACAACTCCCCACAGTTGCATCTTTTGATTCTCTTGTGCTTCTAACATTTTCCAAGCATTTTCATTAGACCTTTTCATACATTTATTAAAAGATTCATCTGTGTAAGTGTTATAACCAGGAACATTTGATTCAAATGAATATGCAGGAATATCAACTGTAAACGCTACATCAGCAATCTTTTCTTGCCATCTTAAAACATCTAAAACACTAACATTAACACCCTGTCGATGGACACCAATTTGATAACCACCTGAATCTGCTACAATGTATTTTGCCTGCGGAAAATCTTTTTCTCTTGTTGTATCTAAGCCTGTGACAAATGGTGATACAAATACAATTGGATAATAATAATAATTTAGTTTTTGTGTATATTCATTATAATCTTTTTTATACCAATGCATAGCATAACGCCAATCTGTGCGTTTGAAAGTAACTGAAACAGGCAGATATAGTGTTCCTTTAATATTCATAAAAAATCACTTTATTGAATTAATGGCACTTGAGATATATCTATTGTAATTGATTCTATTTGCTTTAGTTTTTCTGTATCGTACTTTGGCAAAAACTTTCTAAAAGCATCAATATGATTATTTGCTATAACTGTTACTTTAGCTAAATATTCATTATCTGTACTAATTTCTATAAGAAATGAATTCATGTTCCTTTCCTCCTTTTTTTCTTTTTTTCTTTTTCTTATTTTCATTATATCTTATCCTTCTAACGGGCAGGTGACCGAAGCAAAACAACAGGAGATACAAACACCAAATGGTCTGATTAGAGTGGTCTAACCTGTCTCCCGAAAGGATTTAGTGGAATAGGTGGTGAAGTTGGATGATTTGAAAGGATGGGATGAGAATTATCCTCACCATATTCTCTCACTTCCTTTTAGGATTCTTTCTCACAAATTTTTATTAATTCTAATACTTCTTGCCTTGCTCCTAAATCCTCTTTAAATGCTCCTCTAACTTCAGATGTAATTGTTCTAGTAGTATCATTTTTTGTTTCTCTGCTAGATACACAAAGATGTTTTGCATCTACAACAACCATCACACCTAAACATTTTAGGTTATCATTAAGACCATCGGCTATTTGCTGAGTTAATCTTTCTTGAATTTGTAATCTTCTTGCATAAATTTCAACTAATTTAACTAATTTATCAAGTCCTGTAACATATTTATCAGGAATATAAGCAATATAAACTTTGCCCACAAATGGTGAAATATGATGCTCACATTGAGAATAAAATGATATTGGACCTTCTATTACAATTCCACATGATTCTGTAAATTGGCGATTTAATACATCTTTAGGTGTAAAACCATATCCACCAAACCATTCCTCATATGCTTTTGCAATTCTAAATGGTGTCCTCTTTAAACCTTCTCTGTTTGGGTCTTCTCCTATTTCTTTTAATATTGTTTTAACAGCAGATTGTATCTTTTTATTGTTCCTTAAGTCTTGTCTACACTCATCCATATTCATTTGTCTTCCTCTTCTATAAATTTATAAGTAATTTCTTTTTTTCTTTTATTTAGATATATTCTAAAATGAGCCTTTTTATTTTTTGTATCCAGCTTTAAATCTTCAACAACAGTCTTAGGAATAAGTAAAACCATTGAGCCTGAACCTGATGCAAAAGCATTAGTGGTTCCTTTGAAATTTGATAGAGTCCTTTCGGTCAAGTAACAAATCCTCCTATGTCTCCAATAAATTCAATAATCTAATTAATCTAAATAGATTGGTGATTTATAAAATTTTTGTTTTTTTAGTAATTTGAATCTGATTTAGAGGTACTTCTTTCAGCACTCCAATCATATTCTTGGCAAGGATAAAGTATTATATTAGTTTCTTTGAAGAAATTTCTTGCTTCTTTTTCAGATACATTTTTAACATATCCATAAACTACAGGTCTAGTTGACTTGCTGGGAATCAATATGATTTCATTTGCATCGGTATGAAATCCATAATATCCCTTATCCGAGTTTATGACTTTATCTTTTATCCAGTGTTCTGCTTGTGTTAAATTTCTAAATGTTGGTCTTCCCATTTTTATCTCTCCTCTATTTTAATATTCTTTTAAATAATATGTAGCAGCTGTTATATGTTCTCTCGCTTTATCCATATAATCAGCAGCATACCTTAAATAATCTGCATCTACATTATCTGCTCCTAATCGAGTATAATAACCTGCTTTTTTTGTATCTTGTAATGCGGCGTAATATTCAGCTTTTACTGCTGATAAATCAGGAGAAATATCAAAAGAATGTATTTCTAATAAATATATATCAGATTTTTCTTCTAATTTTTCCCCATAATAAGATAAAAGATTCAAGTCAAAGTTATCGGCTGACTTAGCAATTCCTCTTAAATAAAAATGTAATGTATTTGAAGTATCAGAAATCCATGCAATAAATTCTTCATCATCATAGTTATCATACAAAGCATCCTCATTATATTCATTAACATATTCAGGGTTTATTTCTATATCAGATAAAACAATATACAACGCTCCTACTATAACTACCATTACAGATATAATTATAATTCCAATTATTATCCATAAATCTGTATTACTTTTTTTCTTATTTTCTTCCATTTATACAACCTCCTAAACTTTTAAGTTTTTCATATTTTTCTCCATATTTTTATTTTATATTATTATTTATCTATTACTATTTAAATATTTGGGTTACTTTAATAGCATTTTCCTACTTTTCTAAATGATTCTTTGCTGTTTTATTTGTTTCCCATGGAAACTTAATCCATTCATTCCTTTTTTCATAAATCCAAATATCAGGTTCTACTATTGATTGTTTGTGATAATAAATTGTAGCTGTATTGTAACCAAAATGATTATATGCTCCTAAAGTTTTACCTGTATCACAAATATCATCAATTATTAAAGTTTCTTTTCCAATATAATTTTCTTCTACAACTGGTACATTAAGCAAATGCCCAACATAAACTGCTGGAACTAATCCACCTGTTGGGATTCCATAAACAGAGTTTATATTAAAATTTTTGGCTCTTTCTGCAATTTTATTTATTGCAAATACGAATTTTTCATATGATAATTCTTTCATTTTATACTCCTCTTTTGTTTCCATACAAATAAATATGTAAGCGCGGTGTTAAGTGTACATACCATTTATATCTATTCATAAATTTTATAATTTGAATCATATTTGATTTCAATATGTCATTATCTATTCCTTTTGGCATCAAATAGATATCTTCTTTTCTAATATCCAATTTTTCACAAAGAGCTTTTGCTTGCAAGAAATCATATTCAGCACCAATTACAAACTTAAATGTAGCATGTCCTACCCATTTTTTTAGTGATTCTAAATATTTTTTATTCATAAATTCTGGCTTTGGGCTCACGATAAAAGTAGCAAATCCTACAATGGTTGGTTTATAAATTGTTCCATTAGTTTCAACATAAATTTTTCTGCCTCTTAATAATTTCATTAATTTTAGTAATCCTTTTTGTAATAGAGGTTCCCCACCAGTAATCACAACATATGAACAATCATTTGTTATTTCCTTTTTGATGTCTTCTATGTCCATTTCTTTACCTTTTTTCAAAGCATATTTAGAATCACACCATGAACAGTTTAAGTTGCAACCAGCAGTTCTTATAAACCATGCTGGAAGTCCAACTTGTGGACCTTCTCCCTGAATGCTATAAAAGATTTCACTAATTTCCATATCTACCACTTTTATTAAAACATATAAGGAATTTTAAAATTTTGGTATTTCCTTTTAAATAAGGCATCGTTTTTAACACCTGTTTCTTATATGTTTTATTTCTAATGTTTAGTTTTTAAAGAATGTTTAAATTTCTTCACCTTTTTAATTTATGTTTGTAATCCCCACTATCTCTGCAGGGATTGTTCTACAAGATGTTTCCATTTCTTATAAGTGTTCATATGTAACATATGAATTGATATGATGCCGATAAAACATCCAAAAAGAAATGCAACATATACATATATCTCAGGTACTACCATTTCCTTTTCACCCCAAATTCTAATTCCTCTATTTGTAAATTAATATATTTTAGTTCTTCTTTCAATAACCTCAATCTTTGCTTCTTTAATTTTAAGCCTTCATTTTCTAAATTCATATATCCAACCTCGCTTTACATCTTGGGCACGATTTAGGGTTTTTCTTTCTGGAAACCCATTCGTATCCACACTTTTTACATTTCATCATAATAGTAATAGTAGTAATAGTATATATACTTTATGGTAGACTTTTTAATTTAGATTGTCAATTATCTTTTGACAAGCATCTTTCAACATCAAAGCCCATTCTTTATCAAACGCTTTCATCTAAACCACCTTTTAATTTATGTTTAGTTTAGTTTTTTATCAAGACGAATTTCATTTACAAGAGTTGCTTTTGTATCACTTAGGTCGTAAATTCCTTCCAGAACTGTTTTATCTCTTACTTCTACACGCCAGACTTCCTCATCATACCATTTACTATCCTGTTTTGCATCCTTAGCATAGTTATATACCGACAACTTACCTAAATGTTTGACTCTTAAAGCTGTTCTTGATAAATTTTTAATCTTACTTCTAACATTCCACTTTGCTTTCTGCCATATTGCCGTATTTTCTTTAATCGGCATCTCAACAACACTTGTATATAAGTTATTGTCATCCTTTCTTATAAACGATTTATAATACCACTTTTTTGTACGAGGTATTTCTCTTTTGAATATTATGCACATTTTTATTCACCTTTTTAATTTAGGATTTCCATCCTTCAAGTTTATTGTGTTGTTTATGTATTTGTTCTAATTCACAATCTACACATATTTTAGTTTCTGGATTTATTTCTGCAAGTTTTAATCCAAAAAACTCTCGTTTACATATTTTACATTTCATAGTATCACTTTTAATTTATTATCTTCTAATACTTTTTTAGCAATAACATAATCTGAACTATCACAAATAACAATTCCTTCTTCATTTACAAATAATTCAATTTCACTACGTTCACAAAATCCTTCATAGTTGTAAGAACAAAATTTCACTTTACATCTAATTCTTGTTATTTTCGTTTTCATAATTTCGACCTTTTAATTTACAATATTCTTACACTTGGATTATTATGTTGATTATCTTTTAAAGCCATAATCATAGGATTGCTATCCCATTCAAGTCTTTGTTCTATCAACTCATCAATTCTTTTAATTCTTTTTTTATAAAACTTGATTTGCTCATTAATCCATTCTGGTTTATATTCCATATTTTGCATCTTTGTAACTAAACTTTGAAGTTGTTGTTTTTCTTGCTCATATCTTGGTATTGCATTTTTTGAAATCATTTTCTTTTTCACTTCCTTAAACCTTTTAATTTAGATTTATCCAAATAACATATAACCAAACTACAAAATTTAAATTTAATAATACAAAATTTAAACAATATAAACGTTTTATATTCCAATATTCATTCTTCATTCTTTTTCACTTCCTTTTTAATTTAGAACTCTCCCTCTTGTGGTTTTAGTCCTAACTTTCTGTCAATCATTAATGCAATTTCTCTTGTAAGTTTTATTAATTCATCAGCATCCTTTTTAACAAATCTATCTGACATCAATCCAGAACCATGACCCATATCAAGACCTTTGTTTTGTAGCTTCTTAACCTTTCTTCTTATACTATCCCATTCTTTCCCTTTTGGAACTTCAATTTCATACAAATGGTCAGATGCACCATTAGCCCACATACTAACAGCATGTCCTTCATTATAAAGCTCTGGATGTAATAAGCTACCTTCTTTTAACATTCTTTTATTATTTTTTATAAAATGTGAAAGATACATAGCATGTTCAGCAAATTTTACTAAACATATAACTAATCCTTTTCCAAATTCTGATTTTTCATTCTCAAAATCTTCTGGTATATATATATCATTCATCATATCGACCTACTTTTAATTTAGATTGTGCTTCATTCCAAATCTCCCAGACAAGCACAAACATATTTTCTCCATCATCATTAATAGCATATTCTCTTGCTCTTGTAACATAATCAATTGCTTTTTCAATAGACAATCCTTTGGGATTATTTATTGCTGGTTCTATTTCAGCTTTCATTTTCTTACTCCTTTTTAATTTATTAATATTCATTTGTATCTAACTCAATATATTTTGCAATTGTATAATTATCAGAATTAATAGAATAAAAAATAACAATATTTTTACCAATATATCTATTTAAATCTTCATTTACTATTCTACATTCATCAAAAAATTCTGAATGATTAATTGAACCATTAAAATGAGATACATTAACAAGAATACCATTATTTTCAAAATTTTGATAAGAATCTAATCTACCAATAAAAATACCATTTGTATTTGTATATTCTAAATAACCAAATATACAACCTACAACAACTGAACCTATCAACAAATATATTAGATTTTTCTGGTATCCTTTCATTTTATCAGTCCTTTTAATTTATCAATTTCTTCAAATATCTTTTTTTGGTTTTCAGTAATAATCCTAAGATTTGAATTTATTAACATAGCATAGAATAATAAAACTCCGAACATGAAAATAAACATTATGAAATTAATTAATTCCATTTTTTTTCAATTCCTTAGACTTATTAATTT
>Ga0272441_10000911_pt1 | contig 64657 bp, 63 predicted proteins | sample SSMProp6N_FD_193582 | JGI IMG/M metagenome (GOLD analysis project Ga0272441, IMG submission 193582) | Marine sediment archaeal communities from Little Sippewissett salt marsh, Falmouth, MA, United States - SSM-Prop-6N | ecosystem: Environmental > Aquatic > Marine > Wetlands > Sediment ... | reverse complement strand
ACTCTTTTACGTGAATTGAAGGAGATTTAGCTTCTAGGGCATGAATTATATGGTTTCAAGTTTATTTATAATTATTATTAGCTATAATCTATTAGACATGAAACTATGAAAATGTAATAGGCATTGTTATAATGGCACTAATAAAAAATGGCATAAGGAGGAACAATGCGTAAGAACAAATTTCGGGAATTTCTAAATGAGGGCAGAGCCACAGTTGGTACTCATATGAATGAGATGTCACCAAATATGGCTGAAGTAATTGGGCATTCTGGCGCTTTTGACTATATCGAGTTAGTTGGAGAATATGCAGATTGGGACCTTAAAGATTTAGCGAACTTTTCGAGGGCAGTTGACCTGTTTCCTCATATGTCTTCCATGATGAAAATTGAACAGGAGCCGAGAGTATTTATTGCCACCAGATCTATAGATGCTGGTATTGAGAGTGTACTTTTCACTGACTGCAGATCGGCGGAAGATGCTAAAGCCTGTATACAAGCAGTTAAACCTGAAAGCCCTCAGTCTGCCGGAATACACGGTTGTGGAATGCGTAGAAATGTTGGCTATGTTGTTGAGGGCTGTAGTGAAGCCTGGGTTAATGCTATGGATGAGGTAGTTATAGCCCTGATGATAGAAAAAGCAGGAGCAATGGAGCAAATCGATGAGATTTTATCCTTAAAAGGCCTTGATATGGTTCAATTCGGGCCTGGAGATTATTCCATCAGCATTGGTAAGCCAGGTAAAGGCAGAGATCCGGATGTACAAAAGGCACAACGTACTATGATAGAAAAAGCCCTTAAAAAAGGCGTACAACCCAGAGTAGAAATTAATAGTTATGAACAGGCTAAACCATGGATAGAAATGGGAGTTCGTCACTTCTGTATTGGTTGGGACCTGAAGGTTATCTATGAATGGTGTAAAGTGCATGGAGAGGGTTTAAAGAATCTTCTGTCATTGGATACATCATCGGTTTCGAAAAAACAATCAACTTACTAAAGATTAATCTGAGAGGGGTAAGCAAGATAAGTGATTTGCTTACCCCCTCTTATGTGTAGCTGCCCTCTATTAGCAAATAATTCAATTGTTTGACTTGTTTCCCATAAATTAGTGTATCATCATTATTAACAATATAGTCTAAGCCAACGATTTCAGAGTTAATAAATAAAACACTATGACTTGTAATATTCACGGTGATTTTATTACCAGATGGCTCCTCGGGTAGGATTCGAACCTACAACCTTGCGGTTAACAGCCGCTCGCTCTACCATTGAGCTACCGAGGAATATATGTTTTAAAGGCTATGTTGCTTTCAGAAAAGTATATCATACAAGCTGCCGGGCCTGGATTCGAACCAGGGCTAAAGGATTCAAAGTCCTCCGTGCTACCGCTACACAACCCGGCATAGTAGCCTATCGTGCCGAAGGTCGGACTCGAACCGACATGAGAGTTACCTCTCAACAGTTTTTGAGACTGCCGCGTCTACCATTCCGCCACTTCGGCATTTAAAATGCCGAGGAGCAGAATCGAACTGCTGACACGCGGATTTTCAGTCCGCTGCTCTACCATCTGAGCTACCTCGGCGCCTATGTTATTTTAGGGTTTTACTGTGTGTGCTGTCAAGCAGTCTAGCTGTGGCTACCTGGTCTAACTAAAGGTATCTGTTTAGCACAGAGAGGGCAATCATCGGCAGTATATGTTATAGCGGGATTTCGAATACAACTAAAAGTAGGTACGTTAAAGTCCACTTTATTTTCACTACGATCTACGAGAAGGCCTACACCAACTACATCGCCGCCAACTTTTCTTACTGCCTTGATAGTCTCCCTGACTGAGCCTCCCGTAGTCATTACATCATCAACTACTAATACACGTTCATTTTGCATAATATTGAAGTCACGTCGAAAGACCCGAATTGCTCCTTCTTTTTCGGTAAAAGCACTCATCACACCCAGTTGCCGTGCAATCTCAAAGGCGAGTATAATGCCACCGGTTGTTGGTCCAACGACAAGTTCTATTTTCTCTTCTATAAAGTGCTGTGCAATTAACTGGCATAACATACTGGTGTAATTGGGGTATTGAAGAATACGAAACTTTTCCCAATATACTGGTGAGTGCAGACCTGAAGCAAGAAGGAAATGCCCTTCTTTTACTACTCCCGTTGTCTTAAAAATCTGTAAAATATCATCACTCAAGTGGCACCTCCTGTCAGGCATAATCAGCTATTAAACTATCAATTGTTCGTGTCTAACTCAGGGTAACTATAGTGTTTTGTCTTTCCCCATTTATCTAATGGCCAGTAGGTTAGGATGGCTTTACCAACAAAATTGTCACGTGGTACCGTTCCCCACGAGTGTGAGTCATTGGCATTATTCCTATTGTCACCGAGTACAAAATATTCCCCCGCAGGAATAAACTTTTTCTGCATTGTATAATCGGGAGCTTCTTTAATATACTGCTCAGTTATTACAATACCATTGATTAATACATCTCCACTGGTAATTTCCACAGTTTCTCCAGGCAATCCAATTACTCGTTTTATAAATGGAAAATCCGAATTTACTTTATCTTCAGGCGGCCAGAACACTGAAACATCGCCTCTCTGAGGATCTGAAAAGAAATAAGTTGCCTTGTTGACTATAATCCAATCTCCATCACAAATGCTTGGCATCATACAAACATAGCGTACTGTATACCCTTCAATTGTATATCGGAGCCCAACAAACATCAGTATGGCTATTAATATAGTCAGAACTATGTCACGAATTGTTTTCATCATTACGTGGATATTCTATCATCGAAGTTGAACCTAAAGCTAATTTATTTCTGGCAACATGACAATCTGGTAATTACAGAGATAATAGAGGTTATATCTGTAAATTATCTCGGACTTTTCGATTAGATATAACAGCTATTTACATAGCTAACTAGAGTATAGAGTAGGTATGGGCTTTTGTTAAAATTGAGGACAGCTTTTAAGTCAAGTATAACAGAGGTCAAATGCTAGTAATTATAGCTGCTTTTAGTTTGCTTCAAGTATTGGTTCAATGCTAGTATCTACGAACTCAGGGCCGCTAGCTCAACCGGCAGAGCAGCTGACTCTTAATCAGCAGGTTCAGGGTTCGATTCCCTGGCGGCTCACTGGTTAATATTTTTTAATCTCCATTAACCGGAAGAGTAATAAAAATATTGTTACTCTTTTTCAGTTGCTTAAATATGTCTATAAAATAATAGTAAGGTTTGAATACCTGCAATGCTATACTTAGAAACAGGCATCGGCTTAATTTAGAACAAGCCAAACATTAATTTAAAGTAAGATAAATCAATAGCAATCAGGAAAAGAGGTTGATACCTATGAATAAATCTATCCTGGTCTTTATTCTGGTGGGGTTGTTGATAATAGCAGGTATATTTAGTAGCACTCAGTATTATAAATTCAAAAGGCAGACTCGGGAATTACAGGAGATAAAAAGTCAGTACCAGGAATTGCAAGAGAGCTATAAATCGGAATACGAAAAGTTAAATTCAAAATTTGATTACTTAAGTAAGCAATATAGCGAACTGGAAATACAGTACTTGCGAATAGAATACCGAACAGACCTAATGGAAAATGTGTTACCTGTGGATAAAAATGTGTTGCAAGATACTGAATGGTTACTACAATACTGGAAAGATGCTTATGAGGCAAAGCCTGGACCATGGCAAACGGTAAGAGAGTTTCGGGATGAAGAAGAACTGAAACTATGGCTTTCACAAGATAATACTGATAGCAATGAATATATCGTTAATCAATTTGACTGTGATGACTTTGCAAAATTACTACAGGCACGGGCTTATGCTGACGGATATGTCATGTCAGTAGCACTTGTTACCCAGGGTGAAAATGATTGGCATTTCGATAATGGATGTTTTATTGGAAATAAGTTTTATTATATCGATCCTCAAAATGATAGGTACTGGATGCGATGTCAAATTGACTGAGCCAATGACTTCTATCTCAATACTATGAATTTCGGCGAAAAAATCCAGTTTGTCCGAGATAAAATCTTATCTCGAAAGTTATTTCAAATAATAGCTTTTGTTCTTATACTGGCTTTATCTGTGTTCCTTTTTATTATGGCTCGCACTTATTTAAACATGGAGCACTTCTTAACCTATGGTTACTTAGGTATATTTATAACAAATTTGATTTGTTGCGCATCAATACTATTTCCTATTCCAGGAGAGGCTATTAATATTGCTGCTGGGGCTATTATGAATCCTATACTGGTTGCCTTAGTAGCAACGGTAGGCGCAACTATAGGTGAACTAACCAGCTATTTGGCCGGATATGTTGGCAGAAAAATAACTCTTGCCGGATACTGGGAAAAATACGAGAGTGCTGAGCGATGGATGAATCGTTATGGCATTTTTTCCATTTTCCTTTTTGCTTTATTGCCGATATTGGTTTTTGATCTTATTGGCATTATTGCTGGATCCACCAGATATCCATTATGGAAGTTTATACTGGCTTGTTTTATCGGTCGCTTTATTAGATGTATAGCAGAATCATATTTAGGATTTGGATTTCTGAGCAGCCTACCTTCACTCTGGTAAGATATAGTAAGAATACTGTTACGACCTCTTTATCTTATACCCATCATGTAATGCTAATAGCCTCTTTGCATATGAAGGACAGTCCTTAAGCAGATTCAGGAGTGACCTGTCAGTATATGATCTCATACTTACCCAGCATCCACCACATATATTAGATTTTGAAAAACCCGCAATCATTTCTTTCTGATTAGAAAATTTATGCCTTTGTAGTGAGCATGGTACAAAGCTTCCATCAGGCATTACCACAAAGAAACGTATGCCGGCCTTACATTTAGGCATGAATCCTTGTTCAAAGAACTTTATAGTATCTAAAAATACCTTGTTGGAATTAGTAATATAATTATTATATTTCTTCATTTCTATCAAGCTATAAATATTCTCACGTAGGGTTTCTAAAGACATGGGATTATTTATCGTGTACTCCGGATCGCCTGTACGTAGTTGCGTATAAGCACTATAGGATATTGATACCCCCCATCTAGTTGCTGTATCTGCTATAGATATCAAATCATTGACATTAGCGCTGGTTATCGCAGTATTAAGTAAAATATCCCGGTAACCAATTTTAGAAAGTTTTGGTATTATTTCGTTTAGATGGGCATATAAGCCACGATGGTTTCGAAAGTCATCAATTCTTTCATCTGGAAAATCAAGTGATATTGATAATTGGTTTACTCCTGCATTGTGCAACTCTAGATATAAAGATTCATTAAGCAGCACTCCGTTTGTTACAAGAATCATATAGGGTGTTCCGTTTCCTCGCTTTATAGCTTTGACTATCTGTACAATGTCTTTGCGAAGAAGAGGCTCTCCCCCCGATATTTGTACTACAGGTGGCTTAAATTGATGTACCAGCCTGGCATATTCATCGGCATTGAGCTGCCTCTCATTTTTTATCAAGCCACCAAGGTCACAATGCTTACAATTACAGTTACATGAGAGCGTAACTTCCAAGGACATCGCTAAAGGACGATTAGTTATATAGTTACGTATTCCTCTATGCAAGATTTTTAATATGTCTGGTGCGGCGATATCTGTCATGCTAAATCAAAAGGAACTTTAATACAATTTATATTCTATATCAGATAGAAGAACGGTGTCTATAGATAAGCAAATATTTAACTTCTGGAGTAGAACTCGATTGTCTATTAATCTATTGCATTATTGAGGACTTTGTTATAATTAGATAATAAAGTCTCAAGATAATGATGCCTTTATCAAATGGCGAAGGAGGCTATAGATGATTGAAAAGATACTTGTACAATTAGATGGAACAGAGGTTTCAGAGGCTGTGCTACCTTATGTACAGGAACTGGGAGGTAGACTTAATTCAGAAATTATCCTTCTTAACGTATATTCACCAAACGATGCAGATTTATCTCATGAACACGAGGTATATCTGGAGCATATTGCCCAAGCTCTAAAGAAAAATATTAAAGAAAAGGTGACGCCTATCGCTTTAGCCGGATCAGCAAATAGAGTTATTGTGGATTATTCTATGAATGAAGGTATAGGGCTTATAGTTGGTATGAGTCGTAGCAAATCTGATACAAAGAGATGGGTTATTGGTAGTACGGCTGATAAAGTAATACGGGAGACCAGTAAGCCAGTATTGGTTATAAGTGCAGAAGCTCCACCTGTAAAAGAGCATAGTAAAATATTAAACAAAGTACTAATACCTCTTGATGGGTCTCAAGCTAGTCAAGCCATCCTGCCATATATAAAGTTAATCATGTCCGGAATCAGTGAGGATGCAGAATCAGAAGTGACTCTATTAAGGGTAATTCCTCCAGCTCACCATGTTCCAGTCGGGGAAGCTGTTGTTACAGTTCCATACACTGATGCAGAATTATCACAACTTAAAGAGCAGGCTGAAAACTATTTATCAGAAGTTGGAGGAGATTTACAAAAAGGTAAGATAAAATTAAACTTCGAAGCTATCGTCCGCTCTATTTCAACTGCTGAGGAAATACTCGAATTTGCAATTCAGAAAGATGTTAACCTAATTGCTATGTCAACACACGGACGAACAGGCATTAGTCGGTTATTTTTAGGTGCAACAACCGATCGAGTTTTGCACAGCTCAAACCTACCATTACTGTTGGTGAAGCCTAACGAAGATTAGCTCTAATTCAGTCGAATAACAGTAATATTCTATTAATAGCCTACATCGGTACCGGCGAAGAATTTCACCATAAGTAGAAAACTCAGTGCGATTACTGCTAGACCTATGTCGAATAATTTTTCATACTTAGCTTCTTCTTTCTCGTGCTTGGCTACCAGTCCTATAGCTATAGCAACTATTGTAGCTCCGATTCCTGTAACACTAAATATAAGATAGGTCATGGCCACCTCCTTATTAGCAACAGCAATTATTATTTTACTAGTATCTACAATGCCAAAGCTAGCTTAATACTATATAATTATACTAAGTATAATACTCTTGGATATTTAACTGTCCTCTACTTGATATTTAATATAACATAATTACTATAAAAGAGTGAACACTTAAAGCTGACAAATAGACTGTATAACAATGATTTTATTAATTTGTTGACCTTGCCCTATTTTTTAAGCCCGCAGTTGGAATTTCCTTGCTAATGAGCCTTTCTCCATATTCTGGCCAATAATAGTATTACTGTTTTTAGGGCAGGGGAGCAGATTAGGGGTAAGGTCAAGGCAAAGTTACCATTACCACAAGTCAATGAAGCTGGGAAGTTATTTATACCTGCTGCTATTAGGTCTATTCCTATCGCTTTGCCTAGGCATCTTTGATAGAATAACAGTGTGTTTTCGGACAGACCTTGCCTTCTTGATTTAATAAAATCGGAGAGCATAGAATTGGTTAACTTTTTGGTTAACTTTTTCAGTGTTACTGTCCGAAGTTAACTCAGCTTTAGGGGGGAAGTGTCGGAATTGGCAGACGAGCATGACTTAGGATCATGTGCTGTAAAGCGTGGGGGTTCGAGTCCCCCCTTCCCCATTTAGCTTTAAAAATAACTACCAGGGGTTACAATGGGCAGAACTCAAATTTATTTGTCATAACTGGAGTTACAAAGAGTGACCTTGTCCCCCCCCAAAAAAAAGGGGACCAGATGCAATCAGAGACTAACTATGAATCGACCTGATCCCCTAAAATTTTATATTAGCTACAGTTCACGCTATTTGGGATAGAGACCTCTTTTTATAGTACTTTTAGTTAATCTGTAATTCCTTTACTTTCTCTTTTAGAGGTATACCTGTCTTTGTATCCCATCCCATAAGAGCATAATAGTAATTTCTAGCCTCCAACATTGCTTTGGGATCACAGGGCTTATCGGCTAAAGCACCACTCTTTCCTTGATAGAAGCGGTCTGGTAACTGATCATTATCAACACTCAGACCCTCTCGGATATTGAACAAACGGAACATTGTCAGAGCTCGTTCAGCAATGGTAAATATTTCATTGATGGTAATATCCCATCCAGTAATCGCTTTTGTAAGCTCAACTAATTGTGAAATGCTATACGGAACAAACTGGCATGATATTAGAGAATCACGGATAAATCTGTCAAAAAATGTGTACCTTAACATCGCCGTTTTTATAGGCCCGTAATCTTCAGCAGGAACCGGACCTATATCTCCCATAAGCTCTTTAAATTGATCCAGCAGCCTACCCTCTGTGGCGACCAGGGGATCATGTAAATTAAAGCAGTGATCAGCTCCATGTGGATTAACCATGTACCCTACACCAAGTATATGCTTGAAACGTGGCTCATGCATGGGAATATTTACACCTTTTACTTCCATGGAGAATTTTTCCGCCCCTTTTCCTATCCTCTGAGCTGCAATCTTTGTGCCTTCTGCCAGCAGATTTCCAATGCCTTCCCTTTTAGCGATTAGTTCAAGGGTCTTAATCATTGCCTCCGCATTACCAAACTTCAACTCAATACCTCCGGTATCCTCAGTAGTTAGTATTCCATTTTCAAAGCATTCCATCGCAAAAGAGATGGTCATACCTGCCGATATTGAGTCTAGGGAGTAGGCATTGCAAAGCTGATTGCCAAGGGAGATAGCCCTGATATCGGTAAGACCACAACTAGTACCGACAGCACCAATTGTCTCATATTCTGGACCACCATATTCAGGGTCTACATTAAATTTACCTTCGCTTTTAACTACTTTTTTACATCGTATCGGGCATGCCCAACAGCCATCCATCTTTTCTCTGATCAACAAACAATTTGCTTCTTCAGCATTGGGTAGTATTCCATCACGAAAGTTATGGACGGATACGTTACCAGTATTTACCTGCATTGCCATCATGTCGCCATTGCCAGCAGTGCCGAAATCAGCAAAATTAGCCCATAATTGCCTGTTTTCGTTAACCCACTTTCTCAACCTTTTAACTTCATCTTCAGATCCTACTTCTGGCATGCCATGCCCCCTGACCGCAATCGCCTTTAAATTTTTAGAACCCATCACTGCCCCTGAGCCACCTCTACCATGAGTATCATAAAGCCCATTCATAATACAGGCGAATCTAACCATATTTTCGCCACCTGGCCCTATCATTGATATCTGTATCCTTTCATCCCCCAGCTCTTCCCTGAGAGTCGCTTCAGTTTCTCTGGTTTCTTTACCCCAGAGATGACTCGCATCTTTTATTGAGGCTTTGCCGTCCTCAATCCATAAGTAAACTGGTTTATCTGCTCTACCCTCAATAATAATGACGTCAAAACCTGCATGCTTGAGTTCCGGCCCCCAGTTTCCACCAGCTTCGGACTTTACAATACCTCCGGTGATTGGAGATTTCGCACCAATACAACTTCGAGCATTACCTGCAATAGCAACTCCAGTCATCGGCCCTAGCGCATAAATCAACTTGTTTTCCGGACCAAGTGGGTCAATTCCCTGTTTTATCTCGTTATAAAGATAATAAGCAACGAACCCGGCTCCGCCGAGATATTTTCTACAGAACTTCTCTTCAAGTTCCTCTACAGTTATCTTGTTATTTGTGAGGTTAACACGTAATATTTTGCCGGCGTAGCCACCTGATTTTTGCTCTGTCAATTTTTTACCTCCTTATTCAATATCCGTTTGTAATGCATATATCAAAATAGTCATAGTGCAACATTCCTTTGGCCTACTTATATTGTGCAATGATATGCACCCAACTTTAATCTTAACCTCAGTAGTACAAGTTACCTAAAATAAATATGACCTACCGTATTATAAGACTTAACGCTTGTTCTCTTGTTGCCTCGTAATAGGGAGTATCCTATATCTACTATCTAACCCATTCTATGAATAACAAGTGTTAGTTTATTATCCAGATATCAGTATCGTTATAAAACAAGCCGGCAACCTACTCATGTAAATTATAGTACTGAAAAGTAATCTGCAATCAGCGATTATACTATTAGATAGAGTCGCCGAATTCTTTCAGAAAGACATCGGGAATTTTTGTTGGCTCTTCAAATCTCAATTCTTCGAAACTTTCTCTAATTTGCTCCATATAGTTTTCTATCTGACTTACCATCTCCGGATTAGTTATATACAATTTCTTTAATGCGCTTTCAATATACAGGTTTTGCTGCTTGTATCCTCTTTCTAAATCAGATAAATCAATAGTAATGCCAAACATGTATTTGATTCTTCTTAATATGTCGTACATTGCTTTCTTGTCTGTTGTTATTGTAATTGGTATTTGGTAAGTTGGCGTAAGTGCAGTCATCCTGATGAACTCAATACCTCTTACTTTACAATAATGATTCATCACCATACCTATAGTCGCATTCTTGTCATAGTTCGAATAAGCGAGCGCATAACCCTTAAGTTCTTCCTGCATCTTTTTCAGGCTATAGGTAGAACTTATATGCCTTTCTTTATTATAGGGGACTTCACCTCCCACACCTGCAGGCACGATTATTCTTTTTACCTCTAACTCTACGGCGGCATCAAGGATAGTCTTGACATATAAATCTTCATGTAAATTGGGCTCAGTGCCAATAAATATAATAAGTCCCTTCCCATCAATTTCCGCGTAGTGAAAATCATTAATCGGCTCTTCCTTGTAGTCTTCTTCATAACCCTCTACATATTTTACTGGAGGCCTGAACATGAAATGGTTTCCAGGTAGTTGGAAAATGTAGAAATCATTTTTACAAATATGACCAACCCTTCTGGCGCTTAGTTTATCAATGAGATATTCAGGAATACCACTAGATACATTCCCTGCATTAGCCCATTGACTGAAACCAGCTATCATGTAAGTTGGCTCCACTTGTTTTATGAATTCTCTTTCCAGAATAAGTAAATCTTCTTCCACAACATATCTATTATAGTCAATCTCCCGATAAAGAATCCAATTTATTAATGGTTTAGTATTTCTTAAGAAACGCAAACTAATATCCGGGATAATTTGGAGATATAAAAATAGGGTGACAGAATGACCAGGATATTCCCTTACATAGCCCCAATTTTTCCAGGATGGTATACTTTCTAGGATGAAATTAGCCTGGAAAAACAAGATATTTAATGGAGACTGATTGGCTCCAGTTATGGCGAGGACTAGTTGCCAGAGTGGGAAAACCTTTACCCGGCGAAATCGCGAATAGATATAAATCTTACAAAAGGCCTAAAACCGAGAGGCATGATGATCTTCTTGATTTCGTTCTGGGAAGAATTGATAGCGAAGATACAGTTATTGACATCGGAGCTGGAACCGGTAGATGGTCTATTCCAATAGCCCATGTCGCCAAGGATGTCACGGCGCTGGAACCATCAACGGATATGCTGAAAACACTCCGTGAAAACATTGAGGCCGCTCAACTAAATAATATCCAGATTAAGCCATGCTTATGGGAAAAAGCCGCGGTTAATCCACATGACATCGTTGTTTGTGCGCATGCTATGTACCTGAGCGCTGATTTTTCCTTTTTTATACGGAAGATGGAGCAATATTCCAGGAAGACCTGTTATCTGGCGCTTCGTTTACCACCCTACGATGGGATTATTAGTGAACTATCATATACAATCTATGGTTGTCGACATGATAGCCCGAACGCTATCATTGCCTATAATGCACTTTTTTCAATGGGCATTTATGTTAATATCCTGGTTGAGGACGGAATCAAGAGATGGGAAAATGACACACTGGACGAAGCCTTCATAAGAGCAAAAAAACATTTATACTTAAATGAATGTTCTACGTATGATAAACTGATTCGCGATAAGCTTGAGAGCTGTTTGAACATATCAAATAGCCGTTATATATGGCCTGATGGTATGCGTTCTGCTCTCCTATGGTGGAATCGACCTGGCGACTACCGTAAGAAAGCATCAAGATAGTAATAATACATGACTATTACTGTAAACGATCTTAGACGTGCAATTTTAGCTTCTGGTGATATATCTCAGTTTGCAGAGCTATATCATCTAGCCTTGCATTGTCCTCCCTTAGACATTGTATCCAATTTTGAAACACCTCTTGCATTGCAGAAATCGACGCCCCTGCTTAGCCGGGTTAATTCCAGACTACCGGAACTGTCAGATGTCTTTAATAAAAGAAACAGTAAAGGTCATTTGTCATTTAAGGGTATCGACCTTCAGCTCATTGCCCTTGCCCCTTACGGGAAAAATGTAGGTAAGTACTTGGAGCATAGTATAGAAAAGGTAAAGCCGGATATTATTGCTGTAGACGCATTCTCTATGGATTTGAGAGCCCATATGCTTTATTCATTAAGCCTGCCCTGTGCAGTTGGATTACCGATTAAAACAAAGATTGTAAACACGAATACCAGACAAGACTATCCTGAAAGCGTTATTTACCCGGGTAATATCCTTCAGACCACCATCATAAAGAGCTGGCTTAGTAAAATCCCAGTGCTGTCTATTGGCACTCCTCCAGAACCGATTAAATACGAATATCTGCTCTGGTCCGGGGATATAGATACTGGTTATACCGAAAGATCTCAATGGGAGTCAAGGCAGTATATAGCCTACCACTCTTTTGATAAAGCTCTTAGAACCACGTATGATATTCAGAGAGTCAATAGTCTGGCGATGGCGGCCAGCCTGAATATAGTAAAGACTTCGGATAGTTTTAGAAGGTCAACTGTAGCAGAAGAGGCTTGTTATCTAGCCAGTCGAATTGCTGATATTGATGTATGGGCTGAAACTCAGGGAAGAAAAATCCAGCTTTTAGCCATAGTTGATATAGCACACTACTCAGATATTGTTGATATCATTGCTGCAATGCATCAAGGGATAATGGATGAGCTGTATGTTTCAGGAAAAGCAGATACTAATCTTGATGAGATGTATATGGTTAGTCAGCTATCTGAGAATCTAACAGGAGTTGCAGCGGAAGTCTGCCCTGAGATGACTTTAGCTCAAGAATTATTTAGAAGTCAACTTGATTTGTATATAAAAGCCAAAAATACTGAAATCCTTTCGGAATCCAGAGTACACGAACTAATCACTAAAATTGTAGAGCATACACGTATTCACCCAAACGTAATCCGTGGTGTAAGCGTACGTGGAACTATTGCTTTTGAGGAAATTCTGAGAGGTCTTGCTTATTTACATGGCGATATTACTCAAGAAACTCTGATTAAAGCGGCAATGATTACCTTGCCACCAAGACTATCCCTGAAACAAAAAGGCAGCGAAAACGCGGTGATAAGCGACATTGTCAAGGAAATCCTCTACAAAATTCGATTCCATGATAGAGCCGATGAAGTTAAAATTGCCAGCGACAAAGAATTATCGACCAGTGACACCCTTAAGGCGCTCAACCAGTTCGAACAGAATGCACTGGAACAGGGCCAGAATATGAGTTCCGGAGGATCACCGGCAGTAGTGTCAGATATAGAAAAAGAACAGGATACGATAAGACATCTTGAGGAAATGAATTACATAAAGAAAGATCGTAACGGGCAGTATTCACTAACTGATAAAGCTTTATCGTTCTTACTAAATGATTTAGAGAAAAAGCTGCGTTCAGGTGAAATATCGATGGATACTTATGACCAACAGAAAGCCCGGTTAATGCAGCAGATGAGTAATGTTCCTGACCCGCAATCATATACGCCGACAGGAGAGTTAGCCACGACGATTATGGAGATGATGGATGCTCAGGATAAATTGTGGGATACCGGTGTAAATTTCAACACGATGCATATTTATTATCACATAAAAGAGAATTGTGAAAATGTGGACTTAAATCTACAGAAACGCGACTACAATGCATTGAGAAGACTCATTGATGATCTTTGGCAGCAAAAAATACTTTTAGCCGCAGAAAAGGCTCAGGACTATAAACTTTCGGGTTTGGCGCTTGATATTCTACTCAGACATTTAATAGATAAGAATGCAAGAGGCAATGATATTCCGTCGATAAAAGGCTTTGTTAAAACTTTTTCTAACGAACGTAAACATGAAGTACGCAGGTACAGTTCTGGTGATGTATTTCGGGATATATCAGTGAGACACACGTTGAAAGAGATTGTCCGACATGGTAAACAACTATCTGATGTCAAGAACAGTGATTTTCGAGTTTTCTTGAAGCGACCAAACAAAGCTCAATCTGACATTATACTCTGCCTGGACATAAGCGGCTCAATGGGATTCAATCAGAGGTTGTTATATGCTCGTATGGTTGCAGCCGGACTGGTCCATGCAGTTTTAGGAGATGGAAACCGGTTGGGAGTCGTTGCTTTTAATGACTATGGACAATCAATAATGCCCCTGACTGAGAGTGATAAAGAAGAACTCCTCAATTTTATTGCCGGGCTTACCCCTCGAGGAAATACAAATATCGGAGATGGTATTAAGTCATCCAGGGAGTCTTTATTACGGGAGCACAGTAGAAATCAGAAGCATATAATACTGATTAGTGATGGGCTTGCCAGTGCTATTTCTGAAAGTACTTTCAATCAACTAAAGGTAATAGAGGGGCAGGATCTGACTGAGGAGTCAGCACTGATTGAAACGAGGAAGGCCATAGCAGAAGGGGTGAAAGTATCTGTAGTACACATAGCTAGAAAAGGAGAACCCAGCGATGTGTTCATCAATAACCTCGTACGATTTGGAAGGGGTAGTATCTACCGTATCGGGGATTTTGATGATATAAAAGCTATCCTGCGTTGACTGGGTTTAGTTGAGACTGATAGCATCTTGTTACGGAGGTTAAATTTGGAAATAAGAGAAGAACTAAGACAATCGTTATTAAAGAAATATCGACTTAAACAGGATCCACTTGACGGATTTTATGCTTCGGCAGAAGTAAAGGAAGCTGTCTTGGCAGTTATGATATCCGGGCGTCACCTGCTGTTGGAAGGGCCGCCTGGTACAGGGAAAACAACTCTGAGTAAGATACTGGCAAGTCAACTTGGACAAATGCAAATCGTGGAGGGTTGTCGTTATAACTGTGATCCTGAATATCCGATGTGCCCTGATTGTCTGGCGAAAAGAAATGGACCGGGAACTGTAACCATCCAGGGTAGATCCCGTTTTATCCGCATCCAGGGTTCTCCGGAACTCATGCCGGAGGATTTGCTGGGAGATATAGACCCTGTGATCGCTATGCAATGCGGCATACATGACCAGCGAGCTTTTACGCCCGGACGTATCCAGCGAGCACATAGAAAAATATTATTTATAGATGAGCTGAACAGGATTCCTGAAAGAACTCAGAATACGCTTATACAGGTACTTGAGGAAGGAACAACCACTCTTTCCGGATTTGATATAGATGTTCCAGTAGACACCGTTGTTGTTGCTACAGAGAACCCACAGGAACTTGCCGGTGTCGATCGGATTTCAGAAACATTGGGAGACCGTTTCGAGCGTATTCATATCGGTTACCCTGTTCCTGAACAAGAGGTGGCGATTTTGAAACGTTATGCCAGGAAATATGAAGGCATTAAATTTGATGATGAGTTGCTTAGTAAAGTAGTCGAGATATCTCAAATCACTCGAGCTTCAGATGAAATTTCGCGACCGGCAAGCGTACGAGCTAGCATAGCTACTTTCGAACAAGCCCAGGCAATAGCCCAGTTAAAATGCAGGGACAGCGTTAACATGCATGATATAGAGGAAGCTGCCATGATCAGCCTACAGGGAAGAGTGGAGGTCTCGATGAGTAGCAGGCATTATAATGACCAGCAGGCATTGTTGAGACAGGTGATTGAGGGCAACCTTCAGACAGGCTATATAGGTTAGCTTCCGGAGTTGGGGATATCATAACTTACATTCAAATCAAGTAAGCTCTCCTTAGTGTAATTTGCCCAGAGTGAGCTCCCTCCATCGCCCAAGAAAACCGTAAATTGGTCCGATAATAAAATTATAATAAATAAACTTGTGGACTTGCCGACACCTTTAGGTAAGGTTAATCTTCATAGAAACTGGTTATCACTAAACATATGGAGGAGTATAAAACCACAATTTAAATCTAATGAACAATCCAGATTAACTCGTGGCTACTTATCTGGCACGTTATTCAACTATGTATTTAGTTAAAGTAGCCACGAGTTTGCATGGCGTGAAATTTTTTATTACTGATAAGAAATAATTACATAACTTCAATTGCCTGATAAACTGCTTTTTCGAATTGCTGGTGAAAGCAGAAGCCTGGTTTAAATCCATAGCCGAGAACCTGTGAGAGGGCAAGGCCTATCAATTGCTCAGCAGGGTCAATAACAAAATAAGTACAGGCTAAGCCACTCCAACCATAGGCACCGACTGAGCCAATGCAGTTAGACTTCGTAAGATCGGTTTTTATACCAAAGCCAAAACCATATCCCCATCCATAACCACGAACATAGTTATAGAGCCCGGGAGTATGATTGGCAGCCATTAGTTCAATGGATTTTGGACTAAGCAGCCGGACGCCATCAAGCTCGCCTCGATTAGACAGCATACGGCAGAAACGAAGATAATCGTGTGCCGTCGATAAAATTCCTCCATATGAACCTGTTCCATAGAATATATCTTTTGCTTCACCAAGCTTTATACTTTCCTGTGGACGTTCATGTATCTTCAATTTCCAGGAATCATCCCAGGCATGCTCAGTTACCAACTGTTCTACCTTCGACTCTGGAAGATTAAATGAGCTGTCTATCATTCCGAGTGGCTGAAATATACGTTTCTGGAAAAATTCCTCGAGGCTTTTTTCAGTTATTATTTCAACAATTAAACCGAGAACGGCGAATTCAAACCCGTAGTTCCAGTTTGTCCCTGGCTGGAAACTCAGTGGTATCCTGGCCAGTTTATCAATGGTCTGTCTGACAGATTGATTCACACTCAATGACCCATCATCATTCGGAAAATGATTTGATCCTTTGATGGCATCAGTAAGCTCTTTAATAAAAAATGCCGGTGTCTGCCGGGTTGAGGCAAGCCCTGCAGTATGCGTGAGCAGGTCTCGTATGGTTATGTCCCGTTCTACCGGTTCGGTGTAAATGCGTCCTCTCGGCCAGTAGAGAGCTTTACCAGTTGGCGCTTGGTTTGTGATGACGCTTTGATTGGTGAATGCAGGAATGTATTTAGCCACCGGTTCATCGAGCATTACTTTGCCCTCTTCATAAAGCATCATGATAGCGGTTGCTGTAACTGGTTTTGTCATCGAATACATGCGAAAAATAGAGTTACCCTCCAGTGGTTTTTTCGTTTCGATATCTGTATAGCCTTGAACGTCATAGTGAATTAGCTTGTCGCCACGAACGACCATTGTTATCGCACCTGGAAGATTGTCTTTTTCGATATTTTCGCGGACAACGTCCTTGATACGTCCCATCCGCTTCATTGAGAAACCTGCCTGTTCAGGTGATTCTACCTGTAGATTGTTTGTATCTGGCATAATGATTAACCTCCTTTAATTATAAAACTGATAGTCTTACTTTCAATTACTTTATTAAGTAGTAACTATATTAATGATTAGCCATTTTAATCCTTTTTTTTGCGACTAGTCATAGTATAAATTATTTGTTTAATATTTCTGTATCAAGGATAGATGACTGAAAATATTCTTATCCAAAGGCAACATCCAGCAACATCATGATAGCAAAGCCAACTATACCTCCCATGGTAGCTAAATCAGTATTTCCACCACCTTCTGCCTCGGGAATTACCTCCTCGATGACAACAAATATCATAGCGCCAGCAGCAAAGGCAAGGGCATAAGGGAGGATAGGTTGTGCGATGATGACGGTAACAGCGCCAATTACGCCAGCGATAGGTTCAACAACTGCAGATAGCTGTCCATACCAGAAACTCTTTAAATGGGACATGCCTTCTCGCCGGAGAGGTATCGAAACAGCCATACCTTCTGGAAAATTCTGAATACCTATGCCGATAGCCAGAGCAATAGCTGCTCCGAGTGATGCTTCGGGTAAACCAACTGCAAGGGCTCCAAAAGCGACACCGACCGCCAAGCCTTCAGGTATATTGTGAAGAGTAATAGCAAGTATAAGTAAGGTACTTCGACGCCAGCTTGTTTTTATGCCTTCTGCCTCCTTCATCGGAAGGCCAATATGCAGGTGAGGTAAAATTTTATCGATAACTCTTAGACAGATACCCCCAAGAACGAAGCCCACAACAGCCGGTACCCAAGATGGGAGATTTTTCCCTTCTGACATTTCAATCGCGGGTGCTAACAATGACCAGTAGCTGGCCGCAATCATAACACCACCTGCAAAACCCAACATAGTGTCAAGTACTTTTCGGCTTGGGTCTTTCGCTATAAAAACGGTGGCAGCTCCAATCGCTGTCATTCCCCAGGTAAAACATGTTGCTAAAATTGCCTGTATTACCGGATGCAGATTATAAAAAATACTATTTTCTATCATATCCAGGCTCTATGATCTAAAAGTATGCCATAGTGTTTCTAATTCTTATATCATAATAACAAACCTAATGTTACTTTATAAATGGTTGTGAAGTAGTAACAGACACTTTCAACTATTGGTTTGATATGATGCAGGAGAAGCAGTTTAGATAAAGTTATATTTAAATACGCACTGTAGAGTAAGAGTGCTTTTCTGATTCCATGCCGTGTTTATATTTAATATAATTATGTTCGAATAGTATCTTTCGACCAGCTTTGAACCTCTGTATTTATTCAAAGCATTATCTATTTAGCTCTTTGCGATTAATCCAGTTCTTCGGTTGTTTACCCTGGAGTACTGTAACCACTTCACGAGCTGCACCTTTTCGTGCTCTCTCATATGAGCCTTCTGCATAACCAGCACTGTGTGGCAGAATAATGACATTATCAAGATTTAACAACGGGTCATCAGCCTCCGGAGGTTCTTTTTCCAGAACATCCAGACCTGCTGCCAAAATCCTTCCTGTTGTTAATGCCTTGTAGAGAGCCTTCTGATCGATTAGTTCACCACGAGCCGTATTAATCAGATATGCTGTGTCTTTCATCCTGGAGAAGGCTTGTTCATTGAACAAATGATATGTTGATTTGCTTAGAGGAACATGGATTGAGATAATATCTGAAGTTCTTAATAGCGTATCGAAATCAACTAATTCCACCCCCAATTCTCTAGCTTCTTCACTTGAAGCAGCTGGATCAGTGGAGATTATTTTGAAACCGAAGGGGCGAGCTCGTTCAGAAACTGCGCGGGCAATTGCACCGAAAGCCGCTAATCCAAGGGTTTGCCCTCTCAAGTCGAACATTGGCTTCATCGTAGCTCTCCCTTCCATCCATTTTCCATTCGATACTTTCTGGTGAAGAAATACAATTCTGCGTTCAACTCCTAAAATAAGGGCCATAGTCTGGTCAGCAACTTCCTCGAGACAGAAATCCGAAGCAGTAACATTGGTAACAATCACACCATGTCGTGTTGCTGCAGCTATATCAATGTGATCATAGCCAACAGCTGCTTTCGCAATGATCTTACATTTCTTGGCTATGGATAAGATTTTATCAGTAATGTCGAATGCTCCGGGAATGATTGCATCAGCTTCTTTAATAAGTTCAATATATCTTTCTTCATCGAGACCATTATCTACTACCAGTTCCGCATCTACCTTTTCCACCATCTCTCTTTCCATGGTTGTATCTGGATTTATATCAGTTGAAGGCCAAATCCTGCCTATCATAAGGACTTTATATTTTGCCATACACCACCTCTAAAGTATGAACGATTTAGGTAAGCCGTTAAAAATAGTTATTGTCGACATTATATATAAGAAAATATTGATATCCAGTCTCACATTCATAAGGGCAGGTTCTCCTCGCGTAAACGTTGTTATAACCTTTCCAGTGTTTTTTACCGGTTGAATCATCTATCTCCCGAGACTTAAATTTGAGTCCAATTTAAATCTCCTAATTAATACTATGACTATCCGTTTTTTCTGTCAATAGTAATTGTAAATCGGTACTCCAATATACAAAACAACTGATATTTTAACTTTATAATTTGCTTTTGGTTTCTTGTGGAGAAAAGAAGATTGGTCTAGAATGAGACCGTCTAATAGTTGGATGTTATTGATTAGAGCATTGAGCTCTTGCACTTAAATTTTGAAGGGGATAAGGTTTGACATATTCAGGATTCCGTTGGAGGTGGAAGATATGTTAACTGAAGGCGAAATATCACGTAGCATTTTACCTATTGTTACCGTAACAGAATCATATGAGGTAAAGACCGTTTCATATCGTGGTACCGGTTTCATTATAGCGCCAAATACTTTAGTGACTTCCTGGAGCTTAGTAGCTGAAAATCTTAATGATGAACGAAAATACGCTGTATTGGTAAAAACAGACTCTGGATATACCACACATTTTCTTACAGATATTGAACAACATCCTGATGGATTGGATCTTGCTGTAGCTAAAGTAGATATAGGAGCAAGTCACTTTCTCCGAGTCTATGGCAAAGAAGCTTTACCCGGTTATGAATTAATTACCTGTGGTTATTCTCCTTATCCGGAGGTAAATAATAGTAAAAAAATAACTCCATCTTCACTTAGTCTCAGATTTCTACGTGGCTCCATTACCAGAGTATTTTATTATAATAAGCCTGGTTTTATAAGAACATATGCGTATGAAGTTGCCCTACCCATGCTCTCCGGATTTTATGGGGCTCCATTGATTTTACCCAATAGTAATGAGGTGGTTGGTGTTATTTTTGGGGCAATAGAACTATCAAAAGCGGAAGAACTGTCACGGAATGAACGGGTAATGGTAAATATTTTTGAAAAGGATAAAGCAAAGATAACATTAGGTCTTGCTCATCATACTGACAGTCTACGGAGTTTATTAAATATAACAACGGTGGTTAGTAGAACAACTATCATGCCAGAAAGATTCGATAGAAATATTGATAGGGAGTATGGTGGTACGATAGTTGGCTTAGAAAGGTCAAGAGGTCCAATAAACATGCATAACTCTATTGAATCCGGAAGAGTTATGCGCTCTGAACAGGATGAAATAACTGGCGGATATAATGCAGGAGTGGATGATTTTGAAAAAACAACATTTGACAGAGCTTCCGGTAAAAGAAAAGGCGTGCTGGATACTATTCTCGATACTACTTACAAATTTGCAGTCTTTTTCTTCAAGGAAATTGGCAAGGCATTGATGAGTATCATTCATATACGTAGACAGTTTGATAGAATTGAGGAACATAGAAGGGCAAAGGAAGAAAAAGCTAAAGCTGCTGAAATGGAAAGGCTCTATAGAATTCTTGCGAATTATGAGAAAAGATTAAGTCCTGAAGGTTTGGCACGACTAAAGGAACAGCGTAAGATTATTGAGGAATTACAGTTGGAGTATCCTCCAAATAAAAACCAGATTTTATAGTCATTTTATTTCGCTTTCGTTGAAAAACCACATGGAAGAAAACCATCGATGACATTAAAAAAAATAATATTGGCGTCATCGTCTCCCAGACGGAAAGAGTTATTACGACAACTTGGATTGGAATTCGATGTGGAGCCCAGCTACCACAATGAAGAAATCGCCCAAGAACTAGAACCGCTTGAGCTAGCAAAAGCGTTGTCCTATGAAAAAGCAAGAGTCGTTAGTGATAAACATAGTAATGCATTAGTCATTGCAGCAGATACATTTGTTGTTTTGGATAATGAAATTATTGGTAAACCACATACTCTTACTGATGCAAAAGATATACTTACTGCATTAAATGGCAGGTCACATTCTGTGATTACAGGTTTTACTATCATGGATAGAGGAAGGGGTAAGATACTATCACAATCAGTTGAGACAAAAGTCTACATCAAGAAGTTGAAATCGCAGGAGATTGATGACTATGTCAGTACACGAGAGCCACTCGGCAAGGCTGGAGCATATGCTATACAGGATAAAGGGGCTGCTATTGTTGAAAAAATTGATGGAGACTACTATAACGTTATAGGTCTTCCACTAAATGCTGTAATAGCCGGTTTAAAGGAATTCGGAATTATTCCAGTAGATGTTGCAACTTTCACCCACGATAAAAAGAAAAAATTTGAAACAGAGACTTCTATCATTGAAAAAGACCTGAGCCTTCGAGTTAGCATAGGTTCAGCAGCACTTCTTGGCTTGAAGAATATAAAAGTAGAAGTTATGCCCACTACGGTTTATACCATGCTTGGTGAATTCTGTACCGGAAGATGTAAATATTGTACTCAAGCTTGTGATAATGGTGTTGATAAAAAATATTTATCTCGGGTAACGTGGCCCAAATTTTCTTTAAATACATCCCTGGAAAGAATAACAACCACTGATGAAGCGGGGCGTATTTGCATTCAAACATTGAAATACTCAAAGCTTCCATCTGATTTAATTGGCATGGTCACGGCAATTAAAAAAGTATCCGCACTGCCTCTCTCAGTTTGCATTAACCCGCTACCTAAAGAGTTATTAGTGCAGTTAAAAAACGTGGGAGTAGAACGGGTTGGTATTGGTCTGGATTGCGCAAGCCATGGGGTATTTAAGAAGATAAAACCTGGGTTCAGTTGGGACTGTTACACACAATTCATTGAGGACGTCGTTGATGTATTTGGATTCGGAACCGTTCATCTTATTGTTGGCCTTGGCGAAACGGATAAAGAGATGGTAAAACAAATACAGAGATTAACTGATATGAATTGCTCTGTTGGACTCTTCGCATTTACTCCGATAAAAGGAACAAATCTATCTCTCAAACCTCCCGAAATAGGGAGATATAGAGCACTACAGCTAGTTCATTACTTGATTGTCCATGATTTAGCAGTTGATAAAAACATGATTTTTAAAAATAGCAGGATACAATCCATAGATATCCCAGCTTCCATACTGGAAAATGCTCTTAAATCCAGTCGTATGTTCCAGACCAGTGGATGTCCTGATTGTAATAGACCAATGTATAACGAAAGTCCAAGAGGAGTGAAATACAACTACTCTACTATATTGACTTCGGAAGAAATAAGGAAGGCAAATAAAGAGCTCAATAATTACTTACAAGTTTAAGGAGAACCGTCCAAGTAGTATATCAACTAATAAACAAAATGGGCCTTACGTGTTAAGAAACAAGATTTTAAAAGAATACTATCCAGTACCCAGGTTTCCACCTGTTTCCATATCCGGCACCAACTGTTTGTTGCAATGTCGTCATTGTGCCGGTGTCTATTTGAAGGGCATGATACCGGCGGAAACCCCTGAGGAATTACTACTGGCATGCCATAGATTACATAACAATAATGCTATGGGCATTCTACTGAGCGGCGGCTCGGATAATAGCGGGAGAATGCTGAATCTCACTCATATGCTTGAGGCCTTACCCCGTATAAAGCAGGAGACAAGACTGCTCATTAATATTCATCCCGGACTTATTAGCAAAGAAATTGGACGCGAATTATGCGTTGATTTCGCCTCACTGGAAATACCTAGCGATACAGTAATAAGAAATGTTTTCGGGCTGAATGCTACCAGTAGTGATTATATTAGAACATACCATAGTTTAAGAGATGCAGGAATAACAGTTATTCCTCATATCTGTGTTTATTCCGGTGAAGAAAGCAGTCTTTTAAAAGATCTTGATGAACCTTCAACAATTGTCGTTATTGTTTTTACACCCACCAGGCATACTCCAATGTCAGCAGAAAAAAGCCCGGAAGTAAAAATCATAGGCAAAACTATAGGTAATATCCATGAGATATTTCCGAAGGCAGAGATATCACTTGGCTGCATGAGGCCTAGAAATAACCTGACTCGTGAAAAAATAGAAAGAGAAGCATTAATATCAGGTATATCCAGAATAGAAATGCCATCTCAAAGAACTAGTAACTATGCTATTAAACTGGGTTATGAGATTAAAAAGTTCGATGCTTGTTGCGCGTTACCAGTAAAGTATGAAGCTATAGCGAGTTCTATCTCTGGCTGAATTTACTGGCTGTCTCTGCATTTATAAAAAAATACTTTACTATGGTAATAACGGAAATAATAAAGGGAATAGTTGAAAAAGAAATTATAAGTGGCATGAATGTTATACCATATGTAGAGCGGATTATAACTATTGTTTGAGGCGATATGACTAATACAGGTAAGCGCGCCTAGAGGGATTCGAACCCACGACACCCGGTTCCGAAGACCGGTGCTCTAATCCGCTGAGCTATAGGCGCAAGGGTGAACGGTGGGATTTGAACCCACGATATCCAGGGCCACAACCTGGCGCCTTAAACCACTGGGCTACGCTCACCATATGCCTGAATATTATACCTATGATTGATAGTAGTTTCAATTATGTATGCTAAGTTGCTTGACATAATTGTCGTAAGGATAGACATTTACCTTATATTGATTGTTAAATGTAGATGTAAATGATCATGCTGGATAAGGATTGGTTTTTCTATTTGTTTGACAGCTATAACAACCGATGATAGTATTAATCAAGTGCAAAATATTTGTTTAATAGTATTCGTAAAAATATGATGATTATGTATTTTTACAGGTTCAAGGGATAGCGATATAGGTGGATGACCCCGATAGTTGGCTTATAATAGCCTTTTTCTTATGTTTGGCATTGGCTGCTTTCTTCTCAGGTGCTGAAGCTGCATTTCTTGCTTTGCCTAAGCTTCGTATACGTTATTTGCAGGAGAATGGAGTCAAAGGTGCTGAACATCTGGCTAATGCTTCTAAAAGACCCGGTAAATTCCTGGCGACTGTACTGTTAGGTAACAATCTGGTGAATGTAGCGGCAGCTACATTAGCAAGTGTGTTGGCTGTAGCAATATTTGGATTGCCATGGGGCCCTGTAATAGCGACTGTTGTAGTTACTATCCTCATTTTAGTCTTCGGTGAAGTCATCCCAAAAACAGTAGCAGTTCACTACGCTCAGCGCCTGTCGCTTTTCTATATTACTCCCATTACACTATTACAATGGTTACTTTTTCCAATTATATGGATTTTAGAACGCATTGGTTTAGGATTTACAAAAATGGTTACAGAAACTGACGATAAACTTGTAACTGAAGGGGAAATACGATCAGCAATTAATGTTGGAGAAGACGAAGGAGTAGTTCAGGAAAATGAAGCCAAGATGCTTCATAAAATATTTGAATTTACTGATCGTCAGGTGGGAAGGATTATGATTCCACGAACTGAAATCGCCTGGATTGAAAAAGGAACTAAAGTCAACGATTTCTTGGCCTCTTATGCAAATGAGGTTCCATATAGCCGTTTCCCTGTATACAGAGATAATACAGATGACGTAGTAGGGATTTTGTATGTAAAAGATATAGTAGTGCAAATGACACACGGCCTGGTAAGTAAGGAACAGCTTATTGATGAAATGATAAGACCAGCCTATTTTGTTCCTGAGAGTAAACGATTGGGAGAGCTCCTTACAGAGATGCGAGATAACGGTCATCAGATGGTGATTATTGTCGATGAGTTTGGAGGCGTCGCAGGTATGGTTACGTTGAGTCAGTTGACAGAGGAAATTGTTGGTGAAATCCGTCATGAATTAACTGAAGGGGACGAAGATTTTATAGCCACTGGAGATAATACGTACCAACTGGACGGAGGTTTTCATATCGAAGAAGCCAACGATGAATTAGCATTGAATTTACCAGAAGGTGATTATGAGACTGTAGCTGGTTTTATTCTCAGCCACCTTGGGAGAATACCTGCTCAAGGAGAGCAGTTCAAGTATCGAGAGCTTAAATTTGTTGTAACTGAGCTAAAGGGAGTGAAAATAGAAAAAGTAATAGTAACTAAAGAAAGAGATGCAACGTCTACGACTTAAATTCGGGCGAGGCAATGGACTCAAGTATGTATCGCATCTAAATGTGTTGCATGCCTGGGAAAGAAGTTTCCGACGAGCAGATCTCCCTCTGGCTTATTCGCAGGGCTTTACTCCACATCCACAAATCTCAGTTGCAGCTCCTCTGGCAATAGGAATGACCAGCGAAGCTGAACTTATGGATGTACGTTTAACAGGCTGGCTACCACCTCAATCTGTTACGATGAAGCTGAGAACACAAATAGCTGATGGATTTCAGCTGTATAATACCAGAATAGTTGGGTTGAGCATACCATCTCTGCAATCCTTGGTAACCTTTGCTGAGTATAGTGTGAAATTACGTTCACAATACAAGCAGCCAGAGGTAGAGAATGCGATACATGCCTTACTTCAAAAGAGAGAAGTACAATGGCATCACTCAAGAGGAGAGAAGACGCATTACTACGATTTACGTACATTGATTGACGATATCTGGATAGAGTGTTGTGAGAAAACCGACTATACCCTGGGTATGAGATTGTGTTGTGGAGGTACTGGTAGTGGTAGACCAGAGCAGGTCATTACCGCGCTCGGTTTTACTGGATATCCTCAGTCTATTCATAGAAAGAAACTCATTCTACAGTGAAGCTCGGTCTATAAAAAAACAAAAAGTTTATTCGGGAGGATACTTACTTGAGACTTATCCTTATCAGGCATGCAGAAACTCAATGGAATAAAGAGAGGCGTATTCAAGGAGGTAGTAGTGATACAGGGCTAAGTGAAGTTGGATTAAGCCAGGCACGTCAGCTCGCTTCTTATTTTAAAAAAGATACTATCAGTGTCATTGCTTCCAGTCCGCTTCAACGAGCTCTGGATACGGCAAATTTTATAGCTCAACCTCATGAGATACAGGTAAGAGTGGATGAAAGACTAAGGGAAATTGAAGTAGGGGATCTCGAAGGATTATCATGGGCTGATTTAGGCACTTCCTTCACACAGTTCCTATTGCAGAAATGGCAAGGCGGGGGAACAAAAAAGTTGCCTGGCGGAGAGAGTTTTGTTCAACTGCAGCAACGGGTTTGGGATAGCGTTGAACAGTTACAAAGTGAATGCAACAGTGATAGTGTAATAGTAGTAAGTCATTATTTCGCTACTCTGGCTATTATTTTTAAAGCCCTTGATCTATCCCCGGAACATCTTCTCAAATTTCGTATTGGGAATGGAGGTATTAGCATCCTTGAATATACAAGTTATGGCCCAAGATTGGTAACATTTAATAATACTTCCTTCTTAAATTGTGAAAAAACTTGAAGTAGAATCAAGAGTTCAAGATTTCATCTGTCAGCATCGATTATTCACGCCACACGAAACAATAATAGTTGCCGTATCAGGTGGAGCTGATTCAGTTTGTATGCTCTACCTGCTAAACGAATTGCGTCAGCATCTCGATTTACATCTTCATATCGCCCACTTAAATCACCAACTCAGGGCTAATGAATCTGAAGTTGATTCGCAGTATGTTAAGAAATTAGCTGAACAGTTGAACATTCCTGCAACTATTAGTAGTAAAGACGTACTTGCACACCGGGTTAATCAAAATTGTTCCCTCGAAGAGGCAGCCAGAGAACTACGATATATGTTCTTATATCAAGTTGCCAGGGAGGTGGGAGCGAAAAAAATAGCAATAGGACATACACTGGATGATAATGTAGAGACTATTATCATGCATATACTGCGTGGAACTGGCCTTTCCGGGTTAAAAGGGCTGAGCCCCTGCTCTCCATTACCCTTTGCTGAAAATGCTTCTCCACTATTTAATAACCCCACTGGACAGCGGCAGCATGATTTATTAATAGTTCGACCACTGTTGAATATTACTCGAGAGGAAACGGAGTGTTACTGTAGGAAACATCAATTCGCTCCACGTATCGATTCTTCAAACCTTTCATTATCATTTTATAGAAACCGTATACGTTTGGAACTTATACCAATTCTGGAGCAATATAACCCTGGCATAAAAAACTCACTATTAAAATTGGCTGATATAGCTCAAGCTGATATGGACTTTGTTGAAGATCAGTCTATTAAGGCATTTACAAATGTTTCGCAGCTTAAAGATGGTAAGATTTTTTTAAATAAAGCAAGGATGGGTGAGTTGCCTGTAGCTCTTCAGAGAGAGGTAATAAGATTTGCCGTAGCCGGAATCCGCGGAAGCTTGAAAGATATTAGCCTAGACCATGTTGAAGCGGTAAGAAGCTTGCTAAGTAAACCTGTTGGTAAAAAGTTCTCTTTACAGTATAGATTCACCTGCTACAGTGAGTATGATGATATTGTTATTACAGATAAGGAAGAAACCGACTTTTGCCGGGAGTTGCCAGCTTTGTCATTATTAAACATACCTGGAGAAACAATTCTCTACGGGTGGAGAGTAGAAGCAAGTATATGTAATAAATTAATAGATTCGGAACGACTGCAGCAAATTAAAAAGCAGGACTCTTTTGCTGCGGATCTCGACCTGAATATAACCGGAAGAGAACTTTATGTTCGCCATCGTCAACCTGCTGAAAAATTTCAACCATTAGGTATGAAATCTGAAAAATCTCTTCAGGACTTTATGGTTGACTTGAAGATTCCTGCCGCTCAGCGCAATCTGGTACCTCTGGTATGCTCATCGGAACAAATATTTTGGATAGTAGGCTACCGTATTGATGAAAGAGCTAAAGTCACCACTGATACCAGAAATATTCTGCATCTAGAGTTTTTAAGAGAAGAAAAGATATAAGGAACTACCTGAGAGTTAACTATGACAGCTGCTATCTTTGAATAGATGGTTGTTTTTGGTTATGCCTTCAGGAAAAATGTATAATAAATTGTTGGATGAAAATTGCATGTGTGGTATAGTTATTATGATTTCTAGCCTTTTATTAAATGAGTTAAAAATTGTCGCTGGTTCCGTGACAATAAAGTTATGAAGGGAGATAGAAGCGTCCTCATCCGGCTAGTCTGTATGTTTACGACATAGGAGTAGCTTGTACTGCTAATAATTCGTCAACTTTTAGTCCAAATAGTAATAATAAATTATGTTATATATAAGGAGGAAGGAAGAAGAATGAATGGTCAAACAGCGGTAGCCAAAGTCTTAAAGATGGAAGGGGTCGATTTTGTAACCGGTTTCCCGATGAACCCTTTGCATGATGCATATGCTACGGAGGGGATACGGTTCATAAAATTCAGGATGGAGCGAGCAGCGATAAACTGTATTTATGGTTATACGCTGGCATCATTCGGGAAGCGGACAGGAGTCTGCTCGATGCAATTTGGACCTGGAGTTGAGAACACATTTCCCGGAGTCGCGCAGGCTTATGCAGACAATACGCCAATACTGATAATACCTGGAGGATATGGTCGGCGTAGGCAGGGATTACAGCCGAACTTTCTTGCCAGGGACAACTACAAAAACATAACGAAATGGGTAGACACTGTAAATTTTGCAGACCGTGTACCGAGCATGATGAGATTAGCATTCAGCTATCTAAGGAGCGGACGGCCGGGTCCTGTCATGCTAGAGGTCCCGATGGATGTCATGAAAGAGGAATTTGATGATGCGAAGTTCCAATACAAGCCGGTCAAGCGGCACCGGAGTCAGGGAGACCCGGGTGATGTTCGAGATGTAGTCAAGGCGCTGATTGCGGCAAAGAATCCTGTCATTCGTGGAGGCACGGGGATACTGTATGCAGAGGCATGGGATGAGCTGAAGGAACTTGCCGAGTTGCTGCAGATTCCGGTAGCTGTATCCATGGATGGTAAGAGTGCGTTTCCTGATGACCATCCGTTGTCTCTTGGATGCTGCAGTCGGACAAGGCCGCTCATGGTAGAAAAGTTCTTTGATAAAGCGGATGTATTTTTTGCCATTGGGTCGAGCAACCTGACTGAGACCTATACGAGCCATATACCGGATCCAAGTAACAAGATTATAATCCATTCGGTAGTAGATGAGCGTGACATAAATAAAGATTACAATACGGAGTACGCCATAATAGGCGATGCGAAGCTGGTATTGAGGCAATTAATCGATGAAGCGAAAGTACAGTTGGGATCGGCGGGACGGAAAGAGAACACTGCGTTAATCAATGAGATCAAAGCGTTAAAAGAAGAATGGATGAAGGAATGGGAGCCGAAGCTGACATCAGATGATGTTCCGATAAATCCATACAGGATCATTGGAGATATACAAAAAGCGCTGGATGAGAAGCAGACGATTATAACTCATGATGCAGGAACGCCACGAGATCACATGGTCCCGATGTACAAATCGAACACACCGGGAGGCTATATAGGATGGGGCAAATCGACGACGATGGGAGCCTCACTGGGATTTGCGATGGGAGCAAAGCTGGCTCAACCGGAGAAGACCTGTGTAGCCTTCATGGGAGATGGAGCCTTTGGCATGGTAGGCATGGATTTTGAGACAGCGGTAAGGGAGAGAATTCCTATCATCGTTATCGTCATGAATAATGGCACACTGGGAATGTTCAAAGGAATAAATCCTGTTGCTTCAGAGAAATATGGACTCAATGTACTGTCTGGAGACTATAGTAAAGTTGCGGAAGGACTTGGAGGCTATACAGAGAGAGTAGAGCAGCCGGGAGAGATAATTCCTGCGATACTACGAGCAAAGAAAGCCAATGAATCCGGCAGAGCGGCACTCATTGAGATCATGACTCAGGAAGAACTGGGCATGTCCCATATGGCCAGATATTAAAAGATGAAACATAGTTATATAAGCTTTACAATATTTTATTAAAAAAGGAGGAGTAGTAGATGAAAGCGGTAACTGCCCAGGCGAAAATCTTAAAAAAGGAGGGAGTGAAGTTTGTAACCGGTTTTCCAATGAATCTTTTACACGAAGCTCTTGCAAAAGAAGATATAAGATTCATTAAGTTCAGGACAGAGCGAGTAGCCGTAAATGTGTCTGATGGACTTAGTAGGGCGTCATTTGGAGATAACATCGGTGTTTGCGTTGTCCAGCATGGACCGGGTATCGAAAATGCATTTTCTGGCGTCGCTCATGCATTTGCAGATTCTGTTCCGATACTTGTCCTACCAGGCGGCTCACGCAGGCCTGAATATAGTGTACCCAATGATTTCAAAATGAAACCGTGCTACAGGGAAATAACTAAATACGTTGACAGTATTGATCATGGAGACCGTGTCAGTGAGATAATGAGACGTGCCTATACAGCGCTGAGAGCCGGACACTTGGGTCCGGTAGTTATTGAACTACCGATGGGTGTAGCCAACGAAGAAATTGATGATGCTTCATTCCAGTACGAACCAGTCAAGAAAATTAAGACTGGTGGAGATCCTGCTGATGTAAAAGAAGTTATCAAGATGTTAATGGCAGCTAAGAGCCCTGTTATTCGTGCTGGTCAAGGCGTTCTTTATGCTAAGGCATGGGATGAGCTAAAGGAATTTGCAGAGCTAATGGCTATTCCGGTATATACCACCATGAATGGTAAGAGTGCTTTTATGGAGAATCATCCACTATCTCTGGGATGCGGCTCTCGAACAAATACCAAACAGTCAATGCATTTTGTTAAGAAGGCTGATGTGGTATTTGCTATTGGATCAAGTTGCACAAATGAGACTTTTACCAGTCCAATTCCTACAGACAAAGTACTTATACAGGCAGTCAGCGATGAGCGCGATATAAATAAGAGTTATGTCGTAAAACAGGCAATCATCGGAGATGCCAAAATTGTACTGAAACAACTTATCGAAGAAGCTAAAAAACAACTTGGCTCAGCAGGAAAGAAAGATAGTACTGCTGTAGTGAAAGAAATCAAGGCGTTAAAAGACGAATTCGAAAAGGAATGGGGCCCAAGACTCAATTCTAATGAAACTCCCATTAATCCTTATAGAGTAATTCGCGACTTGCAGAAAGCCCTTGATATGAACAAAACAATCGTAACACACGATTCAGGCAATCCAAGAGACCAGATGGTACCAACTTGGGAACCAATTATACCTGGTGGTTATATTGGATGGGGCAAGTCAACCACATTAGGTCAGGGTATGGGTCTGGCAATGGGTGCAAAACTTGCTAATCCCGACAAGACCTGTGTCTGGGTCGGTGGCGATGCTGCAATAGGTATGGTAGGTATGGACTTTGAAGTAGCTGCTAGAGAGAATATACCTATACTGGCAGTTATTTTGAATAATGGCGTTCTTGGTGGATATGGCGATCATTTCCCGGTTGCCTCTCCTAAATATGGACTTAATGTTCTGTCAGGTGACTATCCAAAGGTTGCAGAAGGTCTTGGTGCTGCATTCACAGCCAAGGTAACTAAGCCTGAGGAAATAATACCGACTGTCCAGGCTGCAGTTAAAGCAATGGCTTCAGGCAAACCAGCTTTAATCAATATGGTAACTGCTGAGGATCCGGTATTCCCAATGTACCATAATCAGTGGTAGACATATTGTAGATTTATCAACCAGTTTCTACCTCCAGCAGGGTAAACCCCCTACTGGAGGTAGTAGTTTATATAGGAATGAAGTGTATCCTGGTGAACAAAAAACGGTACAGGAGCTTCATTTATTCTATTATCAGACTTTTTATTTTTATACTTAGCATAGTATAAATGAATTCTCTACGTGTAGTTAATAATAACTATGTTAACGTTTAATTGGCCTACGGTTAGTTTTACTAAAGATAACGGTATCAGATATCATTGAGTTATTTACAGACTAGGAAAGAATATAAATATCGATGTATGAAACTGAATTAATATACGATTTAGCAATCGCATTTAGCGTTGCATTAGGAAGCGGTATCATTGCAAGGCTAATAAAACAACCTGCTTTTGTCGGCTATGTTATTGCTGGAATAATAGTCGGTCCGCATGCGTTAGGTCTTATTCAAAGCATAGAAAATATACATGTTTTAGCTACAATAGGTGTAGTATTGCTGCTGTTTGCTCACGGCATTGAACTCTCCTTTAATAGGTTAAGGCGAATAAGGCATATAGCGATACTCGGCGGTATTACTCAAATACTCGTTACTACAATTTTAGGTGTGCTCATTTCCCTGTTTATACTGGGTAATGGTATTCGCGAGTCGATTGTATTTGGCTTTCTTGTTTCGTTGGGGAGCACCATGGTTGCACTTGGGTTGCTGTCTGAAAGAGGCGAGACACATTCTGTGCATGGGCATGTGATAATTGGGCTGCTGGTACTACAGGATTTGGCTGCTGTTTCTGCCATGTTTATCGTGCCTGCACTGGGTAATGAAGGAGGCCTCTTTCTGAAGGATCTTGGACTTGCTTTTATCCAGGCTGCCTTTTTTACCACTCTGGTGTTGGTTGTAGGCCTTAAATTAGTACCACGCATACTTAGAGGGGTCGCTTTGAGGGGATCCCGGGAATTGTTCATTTTATCTGTAATAGCACTATGTCTTGGAAGTGCTTTTGCCGCATACAGTTTCGGACTATCGGCAGCACTTGGAGCTTTTGCTGTAGGTCTGATGATAAGTGAATCTGAATATGCGCATCAGGCATTCGGAGATATCGTTCCATTACGAGATCTTTTTGCCGCACTATTCTTTGTCTCGATTGGCATGTTGGTTGATGTGATGTTCTTAGCCAGCAACATAACGACACTGATATTGGTAGTGCTTGCTGTCATCGTTGGTAAATTTTTTATTACCATGAAAATAACCAGTAAGTTTGGATATAGAGGAAAAACTGCTCCTCTGGTTGCTGCCGGGATGATACAGATTGGCGAAGTTAGCTTCGTACTCGGCCAGCTAGCTCTAAGTGCAGGAGTAATTTCTACATATTCCTATTCAATAATGCTTGGTGGTGCAGTAATAACCATTATACTGACGCCATTTGCTTTTTCACTTATTTCTCACTTTTGCCTTAAACGGCAACTCATTGAACATACCTTTATAGAAAATAAAGAACCGGAGCCTGATCCAGTTAAAAGCTTAAAAAATCATATTATCCTCTGTGGTTACGGACGGGTTGGCATTACTGTAGCCAAAGTCCTGGAAAGCCTTTTTATACCCTATATAGTAATAGAGCTGGATTGTCTAGCTATAGCAAAACTGCAGGAGAAGAATATTCCATGTGTATACGGCGATACCGGGAGTGCTAATGTGCTTGCAGAGGCAAAAATTGACAAAGCCTCTATACTTGTACTGGCTATTGCTGACCCTGTAGCGATAAGACTTGCTATAGACTATGCTCAGAGGGTTAATCCCAAAATCGATATTATTGCCCGTGCTCATAGTGACTCGGAATATGAACTATTAAAGAGTAAAGGCGTTTCCGAAGCTGTACAACCGGAAAGAGAGGCAGGGATTGAACTGGCACGTCATATATTATACAGCTTAGGAATTTCTCCGGTTACAGTAAGTAAGATAATAGTAAAGCAGACGGATAAATAGGCTCCGTTATAGAGCAAAGCTTAATGGTAATCACTGAAACCATAACCAGCATTTTTGATAATCTTCGTTAAATCGTGCACGATATAAAAGTGCTATGGTGTCTATGATATTGACCGTTGTTGCTACCAATAGTATACTGTCAGCTATACAAGATATCGGAGGTGCCCTATGAAGTTATCATGTCTTCAAGGGAATTTAAATAAAGGACTTAGCATAGTTAGTAGAGCTGTTGCTACCAGGTCTACTTTGCCCATTACGCAAAACATACTATTGTCAGCGGAAGAATCCGGTCTTAAATTAGCAGCCACCAATCTGGAAATGGCTACGACTGCATGGGTCAGTGCGAAGGTTGAGGAAGAAGGGACAATTACAATCCCGGCAAGGCTGCTCATAGATTTTGTTAACTCATTAACTGATGAAATGGTTGAAATCAGCTTGCCATCCGGCAGCCGTGCTTTGAAACTGGTAAGTGGCCGTTCTCAGGCTCATATAAATGGCCTTGACGCCAGTGATTTTCCTCCGATACCACAAATAGGTGATGGTGTTACCGCTAAAATCGGTGCAGATGCATTAAGAGAAGCAATCACTCAGGTCGTTTTCGGTGCTGCTACAGAAGAGTCGAGGCCAACACTTACCGGCATTAACGCTGATTTTGATGGAGATAAACTTGTTCTTGCGGCAGCCGATGGATTTCGTCTTGCTGTCCACACAGCTACGTTGAGTTCTCCGGTAGATAATAAAATTACAGTTATTATCCCTGCAAGAACCCTTAGTGAAGTAAATAGACTGCTCAGCGACCAGGAGGAACCGGTCGAAATTACTGTCAACGAACAAAAAAGTCAGGTCTTGTTTCATTTAAAAGAGGCTGACCTGGTATCGCAAATTATACAGGGCTCTTTTCCAGATTATACGCAGGTTATACCACAAAGCTATACGACAAGGTCGGTACTGGATATCAGCCAGTTTTTAAAGGCGACTAAAATGTCTTCCATCTTCGCCCGTGACGCAAGTGGCATTATACGCCTGGTTGCAACACCCGGAGCTGAACTAAGTCCTGGTAAATTGAGCATTTCTGCTCAAGCCGAGGAGATTGGTGGAAATGAGACCGAAGTCGATGCTATGGTTGATGGCGACCCTGCCAAGATTGCATTCAATGTAAAGTACCTGAGCGATGTTCTGAGTGTATTACGACAGTCACAGGTTGCATTGGAAACAACCACTCCATCCAGCCCGGGAGTTATCCGCCCGCTTGGTGTGGATAACTATGTCCATGTAATTATGCCTATGTTCGTACAATGGTAGTTAGAAACTCAACATGGCAAAATACTTACAGATTGTTCTACGTTTGAAGCTACGTCCACAACAATCAAACATCCCGATGTCTGTTAACATGGCTTCCAGTTAATTGACAACTGTAGTTATTATGTATATATTTGTTCGTAACTCGTCAAAGCCAACTATTAACGAAAGGGTAAACAGAATATAAGGCTTGCAAATCTAGCGACCCGACACTTAGAAAAAATATGATGAGGGGGTCTATTATGGATGATGCCGAAATTCTAATCCCCGACCGTGAAAATCTGGTGGCTCAAGCGGAACTATTACTCTCTGGCTGCATCGAATTCGACGATAATGGATTCCATATAACTCAAAAAGGCTACGAAACAGCCTTTTGCCACCTGAAAAACCTACCACTGGCTAAACGCGCACTTATTTGTATATTTTTCGCGAATCTTGATTGTATTTATTAGGGCTAGAGGTTAGCTTTGCCAAAAAGTATTATACTCATGAACTGTTAAGGAGAGGTGGTGACCTGGGATTCGAAACCTTGTGGTTCTTGGCTACTATTTCAAGTTAACTTGGAATGATAGTCTTACACATGTTGGGAAAGTGATACCGAAGTTCTTGAAGTAGTGATTTTCACTTTATAGAAAAAGCAAACGGTATCAAATATTTGTACACATCATTTGTAAAACATCCCAATGTTCGTGCAATGGTAGTTAGAAAATCAAAACGGCAAAATACTTACAGATTGGTTTCCATTTGAAGCTGCGTCCACAGCAATCAAACAACCCGATGTTTGTTCAGTCATAGGTAAAGAGTATTCTAATTGAATTTACCTTTTTACCTACATGGCATCTACTGTAATTATTCTTTGTTTAGCTTTTCATTCCTACAGCAGAAATCCAATTCTTGTTTTCGAGTACTTCAATTTGTATTGAGGAATAGCCCGCATAGTGCAAGAAAACTCTAAACTCCTCGGGTAAATGATATGTGAAATCTCCGATTCTTGCCCAGTTGGAGTTCCTTTTTTCAAATCTCTCATTTCGGTACATTTCATTAATGAGGATCAAAGAGCCATCGGGCTTCAATATACGGCGTATTTCTCTAAGATTATTAATTAAATCAGGCCAGAAATAATAGGATTCTACAGCAACCACTAAATTAAACATATTATCTGAGAAGGGGAGGGAGACTACGGAAGCGTGTAATATCTTAACCCGCCCAGCATCGATAAGTCTCTTGTTTTTGTTTGTTGATACTGCCACACAAATTTCTGAGTAATCGATACCATATATTTCCCCTTCCGTAGCTATTTTAGCTAAAGTATTAACAGTTTTGCCTCCACCGCAACCGATATCTAGAATCGTATCATCTCTATTTATTGATATATGACTTAATCCCCATCGGGTAACACTACTATGGCCGATATTCATTAATCTTGCACAGAATGAGCCGGATCTTCCTGTTGGCATTCTAGCCTGTTTTATTATCTTTTCCATTACCCCCATGTTGATTACCTCAATTCAAATTGTTCCTCGTCAGAGCGTACGATTGCACAGTAACATATAGCTAATTCAACTTACAAGGAATCAAACATGTCGATGATCGTGCATAAACAGAATATGCTAAAATACGTACGAAATTGGTTTCCAAAGTAACCCACAACACCTTTATTGATGAAATTACTATTTCCTGAAGGAGGCTTGAGCCATGGATTTTTTTGACCTTATGAGTATCTCACACCGTTATATGGAAATACTAAACCCTTCAACGCCTGAAAAAATCATCAAGCTTGGCAAACTACTTAGATTGAAAGAAGGAAACCGGGTTATCGACTTCGGTTGTGGTTGTGCTGAGCCTCTCATTATCTGGGCTGAGGAATTCGGGACCACTGGTATTGGCGTCGATATATCCGAGGATTTCTGTGACCGGGCTAAGAAAAAGCTGGCTGTGAAAGGGTTATCGGACAGAATCGAAATCGTTTGCTCCAACGGAGCTGACTACGTATTTGAAGAGAGAGCTTTCGATGCCGCAACATGTATCGGAGCAACGTTTATTTGGGGTGGCTACAAGGAGACAATCCAGGCAATGAAACGGGCTATTCATCAGAATGGACGCCTTGGTATCGGTGAAACCCACTGGCTTAGCAATCAGGTACATCCGGAATATGCCCAAAAACAGATAAGTACCCACACAGAACCGGAACTAACACAAATTACTCGAGACGAGGGATTTGAACTCGAATACATCATCCGTTCCAGCCCCGATGATTGGGACAGGTACTTATCGGATAATTGGTATTCACTGATAAGCTGGCTTGAAGAAAATTCCACTCATCCTGACTATGAACAGGTATTTAAGCATTTTCGTACTGACCAGGATGATTACTTACAGTTCCAACGCCAATATATGGGTTGGGCCATGTATTGCCTCACTTCCATGAAATCTCATTCCGTGTGACAGGTAGGATTGTCTGTCTGCGGTGAGTGAACTAAAGATTCTTTCCCAGTAGAATTGTTATAGTAAAAGAAACTCAGAACTACCAATGTTCGTGCAATCGTGATTTCTTTAATTCATACCTTGACGCATTTGAATTATCAACTCAAAATATATGTATGTATATCCTTAGCCTGACAATCATAATCTAATAAATCTTGGTCGCATCAAATATTTCAAGAAGATAATTTTAATAAAACAGAGGGAAGCGGTTATGGGTAAAAGTATTATGAATAAATTATTCTGGTGTTTTTGGTGTTCTACAACGATTCTGACAGGTATGTTGGCCGGGTTTCTTACTTCACATGCTATTATGTTTGGGCGTTTTCAAACCTGGTTTATAGAATCAGGCAATATTGACTTACTACATAAAACTTTCACGGTTTTTCGTGAAGCTAATAGTCCGCAGGTTATGTATGATTCTTTTTTTTATTTTGCATTGGCTTCGGGCATTATCTGGACTGTAGTATCCTTTTTGATTAAGAGAGATAGAGTTATAGCGGTTATAGCAGGAATGTCTACTTTATGGGTGAGTGTAGTCTTTTTTGCCTCAAAATTTGGAAGAGCAGAAGATGAGGTATTATCAGGAATTGCGGATGAAGAAATGACACAATTATTTGTGACACTTAACATACCAATTCACACTTGTTTTGCACTATTTTATATAGTGAGCTTTTTGTTGCTTCTCTTTGTTGCTCTAAAAGGTAATAGGCGATTCAGTAAAATGTAAATACAGATTGAACGGATATACGTGGTTGCCCTGAAACGTAATACCGGGATGTACATATGAAAGAGCAGATATACTAAATAACGTTTTGGTGAAATCCTGGTACTGACATAGCCGAAGAAGATTGTAGCTTTGCAGAGTGAAAACCATAAATGGAAAACAACACTAATGCTACTATTGATAAGTATGTATCGAGATTCCTAAAAGACGTTCAGGACATATTAGAAAATATCAGACAGGTTATTCGTAAAGCAGTGACCCAGGCTGAAGAGGCTATTAGTTATGGAATCCCTACATATAAATTGAATGGTAACTTAGTTCATTTTGCACCGTTCAAGAAATATATTGGCTTCTATCCAACTTCATCGGGAAATAACAGGGTTAGAAATATTTTATCTTCCTATAATATTTCACGTGGAACCGTCAGGTTTCCAATTGATGAACCTATTCCCTACGATCTTATCGAAATGATTGTAAAATTTCGAGTAAAGGAAGTATCAGTAAGTAAGGAATAGCAAGTAACGTTTATTTCTCAAAACAGAGATTCAGTATGAAATCAACCACGAATAATTATGATAGTACAATTATCACCAGAACTACATGGTACTGTTCATACTATATAAGGGAATAGCAAAGCTTCCTTACTGCTGCACTGATTCGGGAGATAACCTTACTCGACTATGACCGTCATTGTGTAGGTCCATTCTGACTTCAAGCCACCGTCCCATGGTTGGCTATATTCCAGTTGCACCTCAGTCGTCCCTGTTTCAACTGCTTCAAAAGTCCAGGTTTCTATTCCGGCGGCTCCCGCAGCATCTGCCTTGGATTCTTCGAAGTCATGATCTTCTTCTTCCAGCACATTTTCTATAGTCATTTCATAATCCCATTGAAAACCTGTTGTCGGATTTGAGCATAGCTCTACTCTGATTTTATCACCGACCTCAACTTCAAAATCGCCACTCAGGTGATTCCAATCAGCTAACTCATCACAAGAAATCTCAACATTGAAATCATGGGAGGTTACAATACATGTTGGCAGTAACAATGCAGCTATAAAAATCATGAATATCAAAAAAATTCTTAGTTTCATTACTGTGCCTCCAGACAATTTAATTAAGTTTGAAGAACCCTCTGAAAAAAAATAACATAATAGTGTACATAATTGAAACAGGATGGATCAAAAGAATACAAAAAGTAATTATAATGATAAGCTGGTGTAATAAATAAATACTGGAGGTGTCAGAAATGGAAGATCGAGTCAAGTTAGGAGATGCAGAAAAAGAAGTTGTTGCAATGCCTTATACTGAAGCCCGAAAAGTACTGGATGATGCATGGGATGGGGCAACCAAAGCCTATAAAGTAGCCAAGGAGCAAGCGGACATAATTTATAAGGAAGCTAAAAATCTGGCGGTTGATAAAGAGACAAAGAAGCGGGCTGATGAAGCCCATAAAGAGGCTATAAAGGCAGCTGAGAAAGTACGTGACGCGATTACTGATGAAGCCCAGGCAGTTTTCAGTCGTTTCTGGAAACAGAAAGAGTTGAATGAACAACTGGCTATAACCAAATCAAAGGAGCGAAGTGATCTTGCACAAAGTACTTATAAAGAAGCTAAGAAGCAAGCGGATATAGACCACAAATCGGCCAAAGGCGGTGCTGTTGATAAAGAAGGAAAGAAAGCAGCAGATCAAGCCCGAACGGATACCTTAAATAAAGCCAAGGAAGACTATGAGGAAACTATGAAAAAATAGAAGCAATAGGATAATTTTAAAGAATGTTTGAGTATGACTATTATTAGATTCTATAAAATCCTCACTTAAACAAAGAAATAATACTGTCAGTATAGATTTATTCTTGATATCTTACTCTGATGATTGTTGATTGCTTTTAAAACTGATATTGCTCCCCTAAAAAACAAATCGGTACTACTTTTACACATAAATGTTTATATACTGACTTAACAAGTAGTGTCACTATTGGGAGTGGATTATAATCACTTGAAGAAAATAATGGATTGCTTCTGCATGTGCTATAGTTGCTATATGAAGATAACCATAGCTTTAGCACTCTTGGTACTTTGTATATTATTAGTAGGCTGGTTTGCTAGTGGTATTTCATTGGCTGGTTAACAAACTGTTCAAAGTGAAATAATCTTACTCAATCATGACTGTCATTGTGTAGGTCCATTCTGATTTCAAACCACCTTCCCACGGTTGACTATATTCCATTTGCACTTCAGTTTCCCCTGCTTCAACTGCTTCAAAAGTCCAGATTTCTATTCCGGCGGCTCCTGCAACATCTGCCTCGGATTCTTCGAAGTCATGGTCTTCTTCTTCCAACACATTTTCTATAGTCATTTCATAACCCCATTGGAAACCTGTTGTCGGATTTGAGCATAGCTCTACTCTTATTTTGTCACCGACCGCGACTTCAAAATCGCCTCTCAGGTGATTCCAATCAGCAAACTCATCACAAGAAATCTCAACGTTGAAATCATGGGAGGTTACAATGCCAGGCTCATGGGAGGTAACAATACATGTTGGCAGTAACAATGCAGCTATAAATATCATGAATATCAAAACGAATCTCAATTTCATTACTGTGCCTCCATACAATTACAGCAAGTTAGGATATTTGATAATTGTACTTAGTAACCCAATAGATGTCTATACAGCACAGGATACGTAACATTCATATTGGGCTCTCAAATTTAATAGATATGGCTATAAATGCAATTGGAAGCGTTAGCTTTAAAGGTTAATAAAAGTTGTTTTAATAGTATAGAGTGGATTACAGTAAAACAAATATAAAAGAAATCTAATATCCTGGAGTCGATATAGACATAACATTTTTGCTCAAAGGATTTATCATTGGATTTTCTATAGCAGCCCCGGTTGGTCCTATTGGAATTTTGTGTATTCGGCGCAGCATAACCAAAGGTCATTTAGCAGGCCTGGTTACTGGAATGGGGGCTGCCTCAGCAGATACTGTCTATAGTGTGATTGCAGCTTTTGGCTTAACGTTTATATCTGCTTTCCTTGTAGATCATCAGCTATGGTTAAAAATTATTGGAATTACCTTTCTTTTTTATCTAGGCGTAAAGGCCTTTCTTAAAAAGCCACCAGAAATAAATAATAAAAACACTAAGAGGAATAGATTATTCAGTGACTACTTATCTACATTTTTTCTCACAATAACTAATCCTGTTACCATACTGTCTTTCGCGGCGATATTTGCAGGGCTCGGATTAGCACAAAAAACTGAAAATTATTTATCGGCTTCAATTCTTGTCCTGGGTGTTTTTATCGGCTCATCAATCTGGTGGATCATACTAAGTAATGGTATTAGAATATTTCGCAAGAAAATAAGCCTAGGTATCTTTACCTGGGTAGATAGAATTTATGGGTCTATTATTATTGGGTTTGCTGTTATTATATTGATCTCTTTGATTAAAGAGTTACTATAAACAAGTCCGCTACTTCGAACAAAGTTTTTGCGAAAGGGCACGCTGTCTAAAGCAGGCGCCCTTTGTTTCACTAGCCACCCAGAGAAATGCACTGACTATAGTAGAGTATCATACGTATGTACGAGAGATTTTCCTTTAAATTATCTCATCATCAGTTAGTTTAATACCGAAGAGCTGTTTACGTCTGTGCCAACCATATAAAGCTGCTGCCGGGTTGTTACCGGTAACCCTATCCTTGACAATGAGGGTGGAAACCGGAGCTTTAGAATATTGGTTGAATAAAATATCATGCCCTATGCAAAGGCCTACGGCGAAGTTCAACTGAGTATTCTCGCTGTTCAGAATTTCAGCTTGTGCTATTGGATTACAGGTTGACCGGGCAAAATCCTTAACCTCGGGAACCCCCCGTGATTCCGCATCAACTCTGCCAATCTGACAACTAACGATGAACACCCGGATTCCTTCTTTGGTGAAGAGCTTTTTTAGATAACCCATTTCCCACTCCATTGCTACGCAACACGCGAAACCAACCCTCTTAAATTTCATTTCTTTAGCGAATAACAAGGCCTCTTCTATACGTGGAGTCATGCCATTATTATGCTGTCCGACAACGCTGGCCGCTTTGTATAAATCAACAGCCCTGGGTTTGTTGTATTCATGGGTTGTGGTTTCCAATTCGCTGGCGTAATTATTAGCCTGGCAGTATTCGGGGATACCCTCATCATTACCTCGCCAGCATCCTTGCTTCCTGCATACACACGATAAGATATTTTTCCTGGAATTCATTAAACCACCTCCATAGGACTAGACTGATGCATACAATTATTATTGCACGGACCGGTCTTTGGAAAAAAACACTCGCTGCTCTATGAGTAGTTTATACCTATATTATATCGAAGCTAAACTATATTACCGATAAGTGCGCATGACTGGATAATGACTTCAATGTTTGTTCAATGGCAAGAAAAGAGGTTAGTTATTTTTAAATAAATGGCAGCCTATTTTACTTCTGCCAGTACGGTACGCTCGATATCCATCACTTTTATATTACGGCCTACTGGTTTGATATAGCGTTCAAGAAACTCTTCACTGCCGATATCTTCAACTAGGGACAGATTATATTTTGACAAGTACTCATGCATTTCAGCGGGAGCAAAGCCGCAGAGCCAGAGCGGATTTTTTCTTTTCATCATCGTTTTATAAAGGCTGTTTAACCCATCGGGGATGTAGCTGCCATCAATGAAACCGGCCAGGACATACGTAAAAACGATTTTACTACCGGCGGGAGCCCGGGCAACGTATTTAAAGGTATTATCAATTGCTTCCTTAGAAATATACTGTGTTACGCCCTCCCAAATAAAAAAAGTTCTGGAAGATAGAATATATCCTGCTTTATGCAACTCTTCTCCTATATCTTGACTGTTGAAATCAATGGGAACAAAGGAAATATTGGAAGGGATGGTTACGATTTTCTTAGCAATGTTCGCGCTTTTGAATTTGAGTATTTCAGCAGAGTCCAGTTCAAAGTACTGTATATTCTCCATACCGGGGATGCGGAAAGCACGGGTATCTACACCTGCCCCCAGGTTAACAACTGATTCAACTCCATCCTTAATAGTTGCGATTAATAAATCATCTATATAGCGTGTGCGACAAATTATCCCCCCGACCACTCCAGGCGACGATTTTTCTCTCATATTCATTAACAAGTTCCATATTCCGGGATGGCGCATTATAGCTACGAAAAACTTATATGCGGGGTGTAACATCTTCTCAGAATAGGGATCTTTGAAAAGCCTTTTATCTTCCGGCAATAGATTTTCAACTGCTCGTAGAAATGCAGCACCGTAAGCCGTAGAACTAAGCGCTGGCATGATATACCTCCTGATAGTATTACTATATAAAGTATATGGGGATAAGCCTATGCGTCAATAGATAAATTCCCGATTATTTATTCGGCCTTCCGTTCTATTGATAGTGAAGCTGTACTATCTATTATGTCGACAGTTATAGTAATTTAACTATCGAACTAGCTGTCTGGTTGAGGTAAAAGGTTGCTCTTGATATGCTATGAAACTACAACTATGGTAGTAATTCAATATAACTGAGGCGTTGCAGGATTTATATTGTTATGGACAAAGAAAGATATCCTAAGGGACATTTTATAGGGTTAGGAATTGCTTTTGGAATGTTTTTGGGTATGCCAATTGGATTTGCTCTTGGAAATATTGTTCTCGGCCCTGCAATTGGTGCGGCAATCGGTACAACTACCGGTATAATACTTGAAAGGAAGAATAATCCAAACCCGAGACCTCTAACAAAAGAAGAAAAGAGAACCAGGAAAAGAGATACAATAATACTGGTAGTCCTTGGAATAATAGCCTTGATAGTAGTGACAAATTTACAGTAATTGTTTACATAAAACTATTTTCAGTTAGAACTTATTACCTTTTCTATAGAAACCGATGCAAAAGTAGTGCCAGGAATAGTATGTTTTTAACTGCTTGAGTACTGGTAGAATGAGAAGGACAGCTCCGGAGTCAGCTTGTAGGAGTCATGTTTGCTACTGAAGGATAATATTTATATATGAGAGAGACGACGAGTCTAGATGTCGGAGCCAGAAGACTCAGTGATATCGACCCGAAATTGTCGCATATTATCAGGCAAATAGGTCCCTGCCTGCTGACTCGTCGTGAGCAGGGTTTTTCAGGATTAGCCTATTCTATAGTTGGGCAACAACTCTCAAAGTCAGCAGCTGCTTCAATTCGCTCCAGGCTTGATTCTGTATTTAATAGTCTACATCTAAATCCGGTTGAACTTATACATATGGATGATACTACACTTCGACAAACAGGACTTTCTTTACCCAAAGTACAGTATTTAAAAGGCCTCGCTGAGTACGTTGTATCCGGCAAAATTGACTTCGACGACCTTGAAGACATGAGCAACGAAGAGATTATTGATAAATTAACAGAAATAAAAGGTGTAGGCAGATGGACAGCAGAGATGTACTTAATGTTTTCTATGAATAGATTAGATGTATTTCCCGTTGGTGATAAAGCTATCAGGTCAGCAGTTAACAAAATCTATAACATTGCTGAAGGTTCAGCAGATGATATTTATATTCAGATAGCTAATGAATGGGCACCATATCGTACAATAGCAAGTTGGTATCTCTATAAATACCTGGAATATTTACGTACTGATACGGGCTGACTGATATCGAAATTTTCTCTGAAGTACATCTACTAATCAGCTTATCGCTTGAATACCTTAATAGCGCCGATTGTGGTCATAATAAATCCAACGACGACGCCAATAATTCCGTAATAAGATGAGATACCCCCGGAGACATTACCACTCTGTGATTGAGTTAGACCAAATATCATAGCTACTATTGAATATGGAATTGCCAGAAATAATAATACGAGTCCTATTACTAATATTGCTATATTAAGCTTCATATCTCTACTCCGCGTTAAGCTGATTCAATTCGGCTTATAGCTAATTAGTGTCTCATCAACTGAGACAAGTTTATTAAAATCAAAGACTCTTATATAGTTATTATAATATAAACCTAAACTTGCTTATTTACAATTCAACTATTGTGGTTGCTACTTGTCAAGGCAAGTCTACTATTCTTTTTACTATGATTTTTTGCTTACTATTTATAATCAAGCGATGGTAGCAACGATTCTTTCTTTGCTCAGATGTTTGGTTAGATAGGTAGTGATTGCAAGCAAAAGCATGGAAGATATAAACAGGATAGCTATGTATTCCCAGCGTATTTTAAAACTATTCGATGCTGAAAGTCCTATACCATAAAGGGCAATAAAAGCCGGCATAAATAGTACAAAATTCAGGATTCTATTTTCACGCATACCGAGAAGGAATTGGGCAAAACCAATTAGCCCTGTTAGAGCGGCAATAAATGTTGGTACCACCAGTAATACATGAGCGATAACAATAGCTCCCGGTAATATGAACAAGCCTGATAAAATGCCTGAAACCAGCAGAATTATTACTACGGTAAACAGGGAAAACATATAGGCAAACCCTGTTATACCGAGTACTTTGCCAAACCATATCTGTCGCAGGCTTATGGGTGCACACAGCAGGGTCTCGATGACCCCATTAACTTTTTCTCTTAAGAAAATCTGGCTTGCGGAAATATAGGCCATAAAAAAACCTATTGAAGCAGATAGGTAAAAGAGTGTGCTATCCAGTGACGTAGCCACTATTGAACTTTCCATTTCTTTAATAATAGCCAGTGACCTGATAATGCTGAAAAATAAGGCAAAAGCTGCTCCTAGTATAAGTGTATACCTGTTGCCGAATAGCTCTTTAATTTCCTTTCTGGCAATTACCAGTATGCTATTCATTTGACTCCTCCTGACGTACGATCTCTAAATAAACATCTTCAAGGGACCTTGTTACTCGTTTGCTTTCTTCTATCTTTAAACCCTGCCCCACCAGATAGCTTAGTACTGTTGAGGCTTTGTTAGTCTCAGTCAAAGTGATAACAATTCCATTATTATGTTGCTGACAATCGGAGACGTAACTGAGAGAACTCAATAAGTTCAGGGCTTCATTAAGCTCTTTATTATCGGAAAGAGAAATTTCAACTACAGGCAAATTGAATTTGCCTCGTAGGTTATCTACAGTATCATTTGCCCTTATTTCTCCTTTATTCAGTATAGCTATTCTCGAACATATCCTCTGGACTTCATCCAGGTCGTGCGAATTCAGGACTACTGTTATTTTTTCTTCTTTTGATAATCTCAATATTAACTCTCTGACCATTTTCTGAGATTCCGGGTCAAGACCAGCTGACGGTTCATCTAAAAATAGAATACGAGGTTCATGAATTATTGTTCTTGCCAGTGCTAATTTGCGTTTCATGCCTTTGGAAAACTCACCGACTTTATCGTTCTTTCTGTCAGAAAGCTCAATCAATTCCATGAGTCTGGCAATCTTCTTTTCTCTGCCTGAGACACCATAAAGCTGTGCATAGTAGTTCAGGTTGTCGTAGGCGGATATACGTTCATACAGCCCGTCGTACTCCAGAAGGACTCCTATATTTTTCCTGAGATGTTTAGTATCTCCCAGATTCTGCCCCATAACCAGGGCTTTCCCGTCTGTAGATTTAAGAAGCCCGAGAAGTAGTCTCATTGTTGTTGTCTTTCCCGCCCCATTGGGACCGAGATAGCCAAATATCTCGCCTTCCATTACTTTAAAGCTGACGCCATTCAATACTGTTCTTTCCTTGAACTTTTTAGTTAAATTCTGGACTTCAATCATTTACAACCTCTATTTGATATTTGACATCATAGGTAACAAAAAGACTGCTATAGCTAGTCTATCAATTGATTGTGGGCGTCTCCTATTCTTAGTGGGGGAATTCCATATGAATAGTTCTTCTGGTGACATTTATTACAGAGAAGTATACCGTTAAAAGGATAGGCATGGCTACGGAAAATTGCGTGTGCCTCACCTTCATTTTCTTCCAGTTCTTTAAGACACCTGGCACATTTGTTCAGTTGTGCCTTTCTCATCTGTGCTTTATCATTTTCTGAAAAGCTTCCCACTTCTAATCCTCCTTCTATGATCTCTGCTTTGTAGATTTATCTTTCAATACGTTTATTGTAGCTTTACTCATCTGTAACATCAATGTTGATGCTAAGACTTATGGAGACTACAGCGGTAGTAACATATCTGAACTGTTCAGTATAGTACGTTGTCATAGTAGTTTCTGTAGTTATAAACTAACCGATGATACTACCTATCGTTATATAATTAGTAGAAGAAATGTTATTAGGATTTGTTAATGAATAATAAATTATTCTTTTTTACAATAGTAAGTTTGGGGATAGTTCTTTTTGGGGAGCTTTTAACAGGTTGCTCCAAGCCGCCGGCAGGTTGGGAAAGCCCCAGATGGCTAACTCAAGCAGAGAAAGAAAAGGTTATTGAAGTTGCGCTTGAAACAGATGAAGCAAAAGAATGGCTTGAAAAAGGGAAAACATATACTACAAATTTTACCTGGATGGCGATACTATGGAGAAACTCCGAATTTTCTGCGTTTTACGCTATAAGGTACGAATGGAATGATGATTATAATATTAATAATGTTCCACAAGAAGCAGTCTGGTATCCGGGAGTCCTGATAAATTTTGGGGAACCTGAAGAGTGGCAAGTGACAGCGGCTGTCGATCTTGAATCGGAAGAGGCTGTATATGTTATTCAGAATCCCTACAGGACCGGGCCGGAACAAGATATTGAAATAAGTGCAGCGATAATTCACGATGTTCAGGTTAGCATTGCAGAATCATTTCCTCCTCAGGTTATTTTGTATATTCAGGGAGGACTGAGAGATGGTTGTACTACCTTTCATGAATTGACTACAGAACGCAGTGGTAATGATATTAATGTTTTAGTAACAACAAAACACCCTAAAGGAGTAGTGTGCCCTGCGGTTTATGGGTATTTTGACGAAAATGTAAATTTAGGCAGTGACTTTATTTCCGGTGAAACCTATGGGATAAAGGTAAATGACTACAGTACCAGTTTTACGATGCAATAGACATATGTCATCGCCTGTGAAGTGCAAGGGGACTAATTCTTAGTGAAAATAACAGGCGACAAATACTTTATACTGATTCTGGTAATTATCTCTCTTTAGTAATTAGATTAATAGTAGGGAGGCATTATGGAAGGATTACTTTTATTTCTAGCGATACTATTAGCAATAGTGATTACAATAGGGATTATCCTGGTTATAGTAATCTGGAAAAGACCAAAAACCAACAGGTTTAAAGGGACAAACTTTCATACGTTTTATAGTATGGGATTAGTCTTTATTCCTTTTGGTATTGTAGCTATGATTGTATACAGTAGATTAGGTATGCCATTCTTTTTTGGAGTGCCTTTTTTAGCTATGGGAATAACATATTTACTAGTAGGATTATTGAATAGAGATAAATGGAATAGGGATGATTAGTCAACTCTTATTCTAGGGGGAAAGTACTCGTATGTCATTGTTTAAAGACATAACACTAACAGATTCTATAGAAATAAAAACTACTCCTGAAAGGATATTCGAATTTTTCATTAACCTGTCAGTAGGTGAAAACTATCGCTCATGGCATCCTCAGGATCATGTATGCTTTCGTTGGGTAAAAGGAAATCCCTGGCAGGTAGGCTCTATTGTATATGCAGAGGAATATGTTCATGGAGAATTACACAAACTCAAATTCGTTGTTATAAAAGTGGTTCATGATAAAAGGATAGAATATGCTCCTTCAAATCGTATTTTAAGATTTTACTTTCCAAAGAATTCTTTCGTTATGGATAAAAAGGGCGATAGTTGTGTTTTTACTGCCTCGGGAACGTACCGGGTTGGCTGGTTGGCAAATACATTTGCCAGGAAAAAGCTTGAATATGGACTTTCGAGTATTAAAAAACACATGAAAGAAGAGGGAGAGAATTTGAAGTGTATACTCGAAGGTTAGCAGGTTACTATGTGATTTACGTAATAATAAGCAAAGCACGGTAATTGTGTTACTATCACATCTAATACTAATCAGGGATCTGTTGCCGGCAACTATAATTTAACGGTACATACTACTATATATCAGGGCCTAAAATTATATACGAGTCAGATATTGACTAAAGGGAGTGATGAATTAATTGAATAAGGTAAATAATAATGAATTGAAATTAACCTTCAGTATTCCTAACAGCATCACTGCAGTACGTGTTATCCTGGTTATAGTTATACTCCGGCTTCTATATCTGGGAGGTGAAGCTGAAGTTCGGGCAGCAGGAATTATTCTGATAATTGCTGCGCTTACCGATTGGTTGGATGGTTTCCTGGCTCGTAAACTGGAGCAGACAAGTTTAGTTGGGTCTCTTTTTGATCTGGTGGCTGATGAGATACTTTTTATGCCGGTTCTTATAATGGCCATAGCTACCGGGTTATTCTCAAGAACCGATGCACTGATGCCCCTGAATCCTTATCCTTATGCAATACCAGCACTTGCCGGAGGAGTAATGGTCCTGGCTGGAGTAGGTATTTATCTGGTAAAGCGGCGTAAGCGTGTGTTTGAATTTCCCACACCGACAGGAGTAGCCAAAGTAAACTACTGGTTTTGGCTGGCTCCACTCATCATAGCTATTCTAGGCATAGGTCCGGACATGCTGCTCGCTGTTATGATGTACATTGCAATTATTTCCACAGTACTTACCTTCTATTCATACCTGAAAAAAGGCAGTTATGTTTTTACTGATTAAAGATATACGTTTTATTAGAACTTGGCAGCAGGCAAGTATCGATAGTGCATCTTTTTAGAAGCAAATCGTTAGTATGGATATTCAGATATAGCCATCTCATGTTTCTTACAGGGCTGGTTATAAACTGTAATAAATACCACAATAGTAGTAGTTATGGCTGTAATCTGGAGGTAGGAAATTATGGCTTCTGTTGAAGAGGTATTGGAGAAACTGAAAAGTAAGGCTGAACCTGACCGATTACAGGGGATGGCCAGGTTTGGTATGACCACTGAACTCAGGCTGGGAGTATCAATACCTGATATAAGAAAGCTGGCGAAAAATCTGGGTAAGAATCATGAGCTTGCATTGGAATTATGGAATACTGGAATAGCCGAAGCTCAAATTGTAGCAGGGATGATAGCTGATCCTAATAAATTAACAACGGATCAAATGGATGATTGGGTTAAGGACCTCAACTCTTGGGATATTTGCGATCAGCTTTGTATGAACCTTTTTGACAGGAGTCCTCTGGCATGGGGGAAAATATACAACTGGTCTATCAGGGAAGAAGAGTTTGTTAAAAGAGCTGCTTATGCCTTGATAGCTTGCATCGCATGGCATGACAAGACGACGACCGATGATAAATTCATTGAACTGCTTCCGGTCATAGTACAGGGAGCTACGGATGAACGTAATTTCGTAAAGAAAGCAGTTAATTGGGCACTCAGGCATATAGGTAAAAGAAATATTAACTTGAATAGGGCTGCCATAGATACTGCTAAAAGCATTCTTCAAATAGATTCAAGAGCAGCTCGGTGGATTGCTAGCGATGCTATCAGGGAACTTCAGAGTGATGCAGTACGTACAAGGCTGAGTAAGAAGCGGTGAGTTTACTATAATCGCTGTAAAACACTCGGTGATTCAATAAATTATAGCTCCGCTAATTATTTGATTAAGAGGAGGTAGTAGTGAACAATTCAATTACATTATCTGTAGGAGATACTTTCCATCTGAGACTTGGGAAGGACCGTATTTATTATGCTGGTATGCCCTCTGAAAAAGTATATTCTATTGTACAAATTAAATGGGAGTTTTTTTATCGTGGATATGCCTGGAATTTGTATTTTCCAAGAAGCCAAAGTCAAATAAGAATAGATGGAGTAAATATTCAGGTAGAAAGCGTTACACCCGAGGAAATACGAATTTCTGTATAAGCTACTAAAAGTCGGGTGATGTGCTTAAATGCAATCAGCAGTCTTGATAAGTGAACTCTAATAAAGTGACTAATATCCGGTATCTTCCGAACTGCCGTGTTTCATAGTCCTGACAAATAGTAGTAAGGCGCATATTAGTGTTACCAATCCAAAAGCTGCGCTTGCCATATACACCCAATTAGTTCCATATTTTTCTGCAATAAATCCCAGTATACTGGCGGAAAAAGAACCTATACCAAAGGCACAGAGAAAGTATAATCCGTATATTCGTCCTCTCCTGGCACCGGGAGAATAATCGGCAAGCAATACATTGTAAATTGGCTGCCCCATGAAGTAGAAAAAGGCAAATATAGTAGAAATTAATACAAGAATCAGCCCATGGCTGTTTCCCATGAGAACCAGCATGGGTACTGCTATTATGGATATAATAAATATCAGGTTTTCACGGCGTATTTTCCCTGATAAATATCCTCCTAAGAATTGACCACCAACTCCAAAAGAAAGGGCTATAGTAGTGAATGCTCCAGCAAGCAGCCTACTATCCATATTAAATATACTAATGCTAACTCTTTCGGCAAGGTATGCTGGTAAGAAAGTCACTATGCCGCGATAAATGAATCCATTCATTACGGCTGCAACAAAAACGAGTATTAGAGGTATCAGCAAAGGACGAATAGTGTCTTCTGATATATGAACTTCACTGACGCGATTTTGTAGTTTTGTAATTTTTACACGACTAAAAAAATAGAATGCTATAGCGAGTGCTATAGTCGGTATAGAAAGTATAAGATAAGAGGCTCTCCAGCTAAACGTTGAGGCAATGGCGCTTGCTATCATAGGTCCGAATGCAACTCCTAAATTGCCCCCCATTCCCAAATAAGCAAAGCTCATTCCACGATTAGAAGACACCCTTGTTATAAATGCAAAACTAACAGGATGGTAAATACCAAGTGAAATGCCAAGGGCCATTAAACCTGCCCCCAAGAAATATATACCCGTCGATAATCCGATAATAACCGAAGATAATGCCATACCAAAACCACAGAGGGCTAGTAATCGCCTTTCGTTGAAACGATCGGCAAGAAGGCCGGAAGGGAATCCCATGAGACCAAAGGTCAGACCAAACACATTTGCCAGTATACCCATAACGAAAAGGCTGGCTCCAAATTCTGCAGCCATATCGAGCAGCACAGCTCCATAGGTTAATTCCAGGATATGAACCAGACCATGGCACGCAGCAGTATAAATAACAGCATGACTCTCATAGTTCTTCATATTTTATGTCACCGTCTAGGATTACAACTTATGGATTACATCCATATAAAGCATAATAGCCTTCGCCTGATTTATATTGACTATAACTTTACAGGGTGATGGTATTTTACACGTTAAAGATATGGTATGGGAAGTCACAACTACCTAATTTTGACAAATTCAGCTTAATTTAGGCGTCAAAATAGCGGTATTCACTTGTAAAAATTACTATAATCTCGTTTGAGTAGCAAAATACAGTGATATTAGTTAATATATTAAGCAAGATGTTTACAACAGTAATTGGAAGTTACCCGTTAAATTACCAGCAAATAGGGATAGAAGCCATAAAAGGAGCAGTACAGGACCAGCTAGACGCTGGAGTCTGGTTAGTTACTGACAGCCAATCAAGGTATGACATGGTGGAGTACTATGCCAGGGCTATAGAAGGATACTCCTATAATGGTAGAAGTGTTATAACCGGAAAAATCGGTAGAGGAAATTCTCAAGAACTGCTGGATGATTTAAAAGTAGCAAAGGAAATGGCTCCGCACTGTAAGGGAGTTATTACCGGCCCCATAACCCTTGTATTTGATTCAAAAATCAAGGGGTATTATAAAGGCTTTAGCGATGAGCAGGTATATCTGGATACCGCCAAAGCTCTTCTGGATATTGCAACAGACCTTCAGGAAGGCGGAGCTGAATGGATACAAATCGATGAACCGTTTCTTTCTGTTGGGGCGCCGATGGATATTGCACGCCATTCAATTGAAAGTATAGCGATGAACTTGAAGGTTCCGGTAGCGCTTCATGTATGTGGAGTTGTTACTAAGATATTTAAAGAACTACTGCAATGGAACGGAATTACTATGCTTTCACATGCATTTATGGGAGATGATAATGTTGAGATACTGGGATGGAGTGAATTAAAAGATTCAGATAAGATATTAGGGCTGGGATGTATTGATACAAAAACCGTCGAGATTGAAGAAATAGCAGATATTGAAAAATTGATAACTAAAGCACTGGATAATTTACCAGCGGAGAGATTGGTAATTCACCCCGACTGTGGATTTAAATTGCTTCCACACGACGTTGCCTTTGAAAAACTAAAAAGAATGGTTCTGGCGACTAAAAGGATATCTTAGCCAATTTTATATTATCAATTATACTTTTATCTAGTCCTATCGATTAAACTATTTTTCTTCTATTGTTATTTGTTTTATTGTGTCACCATTCTCGAGTTTCTGTAATACATCCATACCTTCTATTAATTGTCCGAATACTGAATGTTTCCCATCAAGGTGAGGTTGTGGTGCATAGGTTATAAAAAATTGGCAACTGTTGGTATCCGGACCACTATTTGCCATTGATAGTGTTCCGGTTTCATGTTTGTGAGCAGTAAACTCATCAGCAAATCGGTAGCCGGCTGACCCGGTTCCAGTACCCGTAGGATCACCTCCCTGTGCCATGAATCCTGCAATGACACGATGGAAGCTCGTATTGGTATAAAAATCATCACGCGCTAAAAAGATAAAATTATTTACTGTTACGGGGACATCTTTAGCGAACAGTTCCAAGACTATATTCCCCTTTTCAGTTTCTATGGTGGCAGTATACTGTTTGTTGGTATCTATTACCATTGACGGTGGGGAAGAATACTGTTTTGGATTGGCGGACGGAGTGGGTTCAGGCGTTCCTTTAGCGCAACCTCCCAGTAAAAGTATCGTAGAAATTGACATAAGGCTGACTATCCTTACTATATTTCTTCGTATCATCGAATCACCTCAACTTTCGTTAGTATAATAAATCGAATCAAGTAGTAATACTACCATATCTCGCTCATCTAATGGGAGTCATACATTCAGTTCAGACGCTAATATATTGACAATGTCCTCTAAATCCGGCAAAATTCATGAAATTGGTGATAATAATATGCTACGAACAATTGCCGAGATAAACGAAAAAATTAAAAGAGGAAAGGCAGTAGTTGTCACTGCTGAGGAAGTGATTGATATTGCTGCGCAAAAAGGGATACACAAGGCTGCCCAGGAAATCGATGTTGTTACTACTGGTACCTTTGGCCCCATGTGTTCTTCCGGGGCCTTTTTTAATATGGGTCACTCAAAACCCAAGATTAAATTAGGTGGTGGTAAAGCATTTTTGAATGATGTACCTGTCTATGCAGCTTTTGCAGCAGCAGATTTCTTCATCGGGGCAAATGCTCTTCCTGACGACGACCCCCGGAATAAGATATTCCCGGGTGAATTCTGGTACGGCGGTGGGCATGTCATCGAAGACCTGGTTGCAGGCAAAGATCTTAAACTAACTGCTACTGCATATGGGACAAATGAGTATCCCAGGAAAAAGCTAGAGACATGGATTAGTTTAAAAGATATGAATGAAGCTGTTTTATTTAATATCCGAAATGCATATCAGAACTACAACGTTGCAGTAAATGGCTCCGATCATATAATTTATACCTATTTAGGCATTTTGAAGCCTAACCTCGGTAATGCCGGCTACTCCACCTCGGGACAACTTTCCCCGTTACTCAATGATCCATACTATAAAACAACTGGTATTGGCACAAAGATATTCCTTGGGGGAGGCATAGGATATGTTGCATGGAATGGCACGCAGCATAACCCGGATGTAGCCCGGAGTGACAATGGTGTGCCTGAAGAGGGTGCAGGAACCCTATCTGTGATTGGAGATTTAAAGCAAATGAGTCCTGACTGGCTTATCGGGACGAGTATGCTTGGTTATGGTGCTACACTGACTGTAGGTATAGGTGTTCCTATACCTATACTTTCTGAAGAAATTTTGAAATATACGACGGTTACCGATGCGGACATTTTAGCTTCTGTTATAGATTACTCTGATGCATATCCACAAAGGAAACCGGAGATTGTAGGAAAAGTAAGCTACGCAGCCTTAAGAAGCGGGCATATAAAAATTCAAGGAAAAGATGTGCCGACTGCTTCTTTGTCCAGCTATCCAAGGGCTGTGGAGATCGCCAACACATTGAAAGAATGGATTAAAGATGGCGACTTTCTCCTTACTGAACCTGTAGCCCCGCTACCCGGAGTCGAATCCGGTGTAGTATTCAGGCCCCTTAATGAAAGACCAATAGTGGAGTAAAAAGGGTGAATGTATCAAGAAAAATAGTGCTTCATTTTCCTCCTCATGCGACGGGACAGACTGTTGTCTACCGGCTGGCTAAGGAATTTGACCTTAAATTTAATATTCTGAAGGCATCTATCACGCCAGGAGAAGAAGGTTTGCTAATCATGGAGCTGAGTGGTGAGCAAGCAGACTATGATCGAGGAATTCACTATCTTAATGAGGTAGGTGTCAAGATACAATCACTGAGCCAGGACGTAATCCGCGATGAAGCCAGGTGTACACATTGCGGAGCATGCGTTACAATCTGCCCCAGCGGAGCTTTTTCAGTAGACACTGATAGTCAAAAAGTCCTTTTCAATCAAGAAAAATGCATTGTCTGTGGTCTCTGTGTGAAGGCGTGCCCCACAAGGGCCATGCGATTATATTTTTAAATGCATGTATGACGGACGATTCTATCGCCGGTGGGTTACTAACAAAGACCTTATCCCCTGCCATATTACTGTAAAACAAACTGATTTATACATACTGGCTCAGAGTGATATCAGGGATAAGGCCATGAAATCTCTGATAAAGCACCGCGCTACTATTGAAAAATACATACAAAAAAATCCTCTGTTCTTGACAACCCTTAAGCCTTATCCTGCAGACGACCATGCACCTGTCATAATTAAAGGAATGATTGAAGCTTCAACTGCTGTAAATGTCGGCCCTATGGCAGCAGTAGCTGGAGCTATAGCGGAAGCCATCGGCAAAGATTTACTTACCTTTTCACCAGACATAATAATTGAAAATGGAGGAGACGATTTTCTCCGAACAACAAAGAAACGTTTGGTGGGCATCTATGCAGGAGAATCTCCTTTAAACGGTAGAATCGCTCTGGAAATAAAACCATCGGAAACTCCGCTCGGGATATGCACATCATCAGCAACAGTGGGGCATTCACTGAGCCTTGGCAATGCTGATGCTGTTGTGGTTCTCTCTCATTCAACTTCTTTTGCAGATGCTGCCGCCACAGCAATCTGTAACATGGTTAAGAAAGCCGAAGATATTCCAAAATCAATTGAGTACGCTCAAGCTATGAGTAATCTGTATGGAATAGTAATAATTAAAGGAGACCAGTTAGGTTTCTGGGGAAAAGTTAAAATTCATAGTATATAAATTATTCCGGTTAAATAATTTCGGCTACACTCAATTCATTCTACCGGGAAGCCGTATTTTCTTGATAAGTAATACTGTGTAATTTTATAAAAAACCATTTGCAATTATTTGGATATATGTTAATATCCTGCATGTCCCAAGTAACCAAGTTTAAGCGGGTGACCATGTAAGCGAAGGCTGAAAGGTACGAAGTAAAAGTGAGGCTACTTGGGACTCTTTCGTCAGAAAAAGTATTCTATTATAATTTCGCTGATACTCTTTACTACTATATATCCACGATAATTTAACATGACCATACAAAGTTTTTTAATCTTTCCTAGTTGTCAACATCAACTCCGGACTCCGCGAGCAATTCTCGTACGAGCTTGCCATATTCAGGCTCTGTGATCATACTATGACGACGAGGTCGTGGTAAATCAATTTTCAATTCCCGTTTGATTTTCCCCGGGCGGGAGGTTAATACTATAACCCGGTCTGCAAGATAAACGGCTTCTTCGACATCATGTGTAATGAAAAGTACTGTCCGCTCGTATTCATGCCAGACCCTCAATAACCAATTTTGAAGCTGTTTACGAGTCAGGGCATCCAATGCCCCAAATGGTTCATCAAGACATAAAGTAGAGCGCCCCGTTAGCCATGTTCTCAGAAGGGCAGCGCGCTGGCGCATTCCTCCGGAGAGTGCTGAAGGGTATTCATTCTCAAACGTTTCCAATCCAAAATGGGGAAGCATTTCAAGTGCTTTTTGTTGTGATTCCCTTTGGCGAGTACCTTGAATCTCCAATGGGATGAGAACGTTATTTAATACACTTCGCCATGGGAGAAGTAAGTCATGTTGAGGCATGTAGCCCAACATACCGGCACGATTTTCCGGCTTTTCACCGTCGATCAATATTTCGCCCTCATCGGGTTCCAATAACCCAACACAGAGATTAAACAATGTGCTTTTACCACTTCCACTTGCCCCAATAATTGTTACAAACTCACCGGGCATAACCTTGAATGAGATATCTTCCAATGCAGGGACAACATGATCAACACCCGAGAAGGTTTTACTGATATGTCTTAATTCAATACGTGGTATGACCATAATAATTTATTTGAGCCTCTTCTGGTCTGCTTTGATAGTAGTATTAAAAATACTTATGGTAAAAACTCATTGGTAAATGCATCATCAGCTGATATTGGGGCTGACAGAATGTTATATTCAACCATCCAGTCAGTATAGCCCTGCCAGACACTTTCTTTCTGTTCTCCCCAACGTGGAGCATCAGCCTGATAATATCCAGACAGCCAATTCTGGCTTGATTTGACGAGTTCAGTATTGAGTTCAGGTACTGCAGCAAGAAGCATATCTGCGGCATCTTCAGGATAGTCTATGGCAAAATCATAGCCACGTGAGAGAGCTTCTACAAAGGCTCTAACAACCTGTGGTTTATTACCAATAGTGTCTTCGTTAGCTATTACTACCGGTGTGTAGTAGTCAGGAATACAATCAAAATAGTCTTCCATCATAACTACATTAATATCTACCCCTTGTTGTTGTGCCTGGAATCCTTGCCAGCCATAAAAAATCCATGCTATATCAATTTGATCCTCAACAATTAATGCCAATGGGTCAGCATAACCAGTATTTAACATTTGAAGCTTGCTAAAGTCGGCGCCTGCACATCTCATGAGAACTTCAAGCGTCGGAGTTTCAAACGGTGAACCCCATGCTCCGTAACGAAGACCCTCAAAATCGGCAGGGCTGGAGACATCGAGGTCAGCAGCAGAGGCAAAACCGGAAGTGTTATGCTGTAGTATTGCTGCGACAGAGACAATAGGAACCCCCTCCGCGCGAGCAAGCGTGACTTGTTCCTGATGACTGATACCAAAATCAGCGCTGCCACTGGCAACTGCAGCTTCAGGATATACTTCGCCGGGTTGAACAATGTCGACCGCAAGGCCAGATTCTTCAAAATAGCCTTTTGCTTCCGCTACAAAGATTCCGGTGTGATTAGTATTAGGGACCCAATCCAATAACAAGGTAACCGGAACAAGTTCCTCTGCTGCAGGGCTTGCACAGCCACTGGCTGTTATTGTGATGATGAGTAATATAATGATTAAATAAAAACGTTTCATAGTGTACACCTCCCATATCGTTTATTTTAATAAATACCAAACTCCTCCCATTGTTCCGTTCGTTGTGTTGAGTAGTACCATGGCAGTGATATTCGTTCGATCCCATAGACCAGCATAAACAGGGAGATACTCAGTAGTGATGTTATGAACATGCCAACGAATACCTGGTCAGTTGCCAGTGCATTTTTAGAACGGAGCATATATAAACCTAATCCGGGAGAACCTCCTACCCATTCTCCGATGGTTGCTGCGACCACACTATAGGTTACAGCCAACCGCAGACCAGAGAAGAAGGATGGCAAAGCAGAAGGCATACGAACCATTCGCCAGATTTGTTTTTTACTTGCCCCCATTGCCCGGAGTAAAGCAATCAATTCAGGGTTTGAAGATGTGAGACCATCAGCTGTACTTATTGCCAGTGGGAAGAAGCAAAATAGCACCACGGTAAATATAGTAGGTGTTAGTCCAAATCCAAACCATATAATCAGGATAGGGGCAATAGCGAGTATCTGGATGGTTTGTGACACGACCAGAAGAGGATAAAGGGCACGACGTGCTAGAACCCAGAAATCCACCAGGGCAGCAATCCCAATTCCTGCTATAAGGGCTAATGTCAACCCGATTCCTGTCGCCAATAGAGTGGTACCTATAGCGTCCACTAAAAGATCCCGTGTTTGCCAACCACCCCGGATGACATCGAACGGAGTAGGTAGTATAAACGAGCTCAATCCACTGACCTCTGCTACGAAATACCAGCCTATTATCAGAATGGCAATTAATGCAATGGGAGGAACAAGGTCCCTACGCCAATTCATGAGTCGGCCTTTCGATATTTACCGATTTTCTCCTCTATGGAAGTGCCTTCCAGCGCATCGGCAATTTTAATTATAGTTATAACCTTACCAGCACCCGCTTTAAAACAAACCTGGTGTGCGGATTTAGCCACATCAAGTAGTTGATCAAAGTCATCGCCTTCCAGGGTTGTTTCCAAGGGCCCGACCAAGTACTTTACGCCGCTTGACTGAATGATTTCTATTGCCTTATCGACAATCGGATATACGTCTTCAACCAGAGGTAAAACCTGTACTCCAACGTTAATAGTTCTTTTTCCCGTCATAATATACCTCCTTACCATTCCTTATAATCTGCCCGGCGTATGAATCGCCAGAAGAAGACCATCTGATAGTCTGATGTTGACAGATGGTTTTTCCATCAGATTACTTATTCCACGTATGGGGCTTAAGGTGAGCTCTTCATCGTTGAGTGGATATTTCAATCCCGTAGTAGTTATGCCTGCAGCAGCACCAGTCAATGGTATTAGTGAGATCATATCTCCAGGATGCCCGGAGATATCTTCACCGGGTGGTCTGATTACCCATCCCGTTTGTTCACCATGCCATACTTCAATTCTGCAGGAACCAGGGCTTGAACGAGTTATCAGCAGAATGCTGGCGATGCTCATGTCCATCCGCCCACCCATTGCACCAACCATTACTATATGATCGACTCCCTGCCTCTCGGCATAAAGAAGTGCCAATTCAAGGTCGGTTTCATCTTTTTCTGCAGGGTAGCAGATAAATACAGCTTTATTAAAGGCCTGTTTCTCTGCATCCGAGATCGAATCCATATCACCGATGATCGCATCAGGGATGATATTGAGGGTACAGGCATGGCGAGTACCTCCATCTACGCTGATGACCAGCGCAAATGTCTCAGCGAGGATTCTGCTTCGCAGGATATCGGGTTTATATAATTCACCGTTGACCAGTATTAAAGCTTTCATAAAGTGTACTTCGCATAAAAGAAAGGCTACCCTCTATAGAGGGTAGCCTTTTATTTTTGTGTGCGCATTCCCTCCGCCGGCATTATCCGGATCAGGTTCACTAGGTCGATGCGAGTGATCACGCTCTATGATCAATCTCATCCTCTCAGCCTGGTTTTCCAAGCTCCCTACCACTATTAAGTTGTTAATGTAGAATTAGTATAACGCTTTCACATATATCTGTAAAGAGTTACTATTGGGACCTTAATAAGAAAAATAAAAAGCTCGAACACTCTCCATTTATCCTGTTAACGTCTACTATGTGTTGTCCTAGGACGTTATAAAAATATAGGCCAGTTGCATTCGATTACTTTATAGCTTCAGTACATTTTATTGACAGTTTGTTATTATCAGTTTATAGCTGAAATAGAGTTGATATACCAGATTCAGTTTATAACAAGAAAACTATCTCGTTACTGGAGCTTGAATATTGGAATATCGGCTATAGTGATTTTTAACTTCTTAGCAAAATCGGTATTCAGTAGTTTGTCACTATCTCCTACTGACTCCTCAAGGTTTCTGTCGAAGTCTATTTCACCGAGGAAGGGCACTCCGATTGCTGTCATCTGTTCTTCGACATGTGACGATTTTACAATCTTCATATTCTCGATGACTCCGATAATTGGAGCTTTCATTTCTTTCAGCATTCGTAATGTTTTCTCAACCGTCTCCAGTGCTACCCTGGATGGAGTGGTTACTATCAAGAACTCCACTCTTTTGAGCAGTCGAATTATATCCAGAATTGTATCTCCTATTCCCGGAGGTGAATCAATTATTAGAAAGTCCAATGAACTCCACCGTGTGATGGCAAACAGCTCAATCATAGCGTTTGAAATATCGATTCCTCTCAGTGGAGAGGGATTGTTACCAGCATAGTAAACTATAGACATGAAGTTGATGCCATGAATATTTGGTGGGATTATACCCTTCTTTTCTGTAGGATACACACCAGTAATACCTAATATCGCATGTGCAGAAGGGCCGCAGAAATCAAGGTCAAGCAAACCGACTTTATAGCCCATTTCTGCTAGAGTTAACGCCAGAGTGGAGGAAACCATGCTCTTCCCAATGCCGCCTTTTCCTCCAGCGACTGCAACTATATGCTTTATATTCCTGAACCTGTCATCAATAAGAACCAGTCTGGGATCCATAATAAATTAATACCCTTCTATGCAGTCTAGCCAGACTCCACGTCCTTTCACAAATTCGAAGTCAGGGCTTTTGCATGCCGGACATGTTATATACACATGAGCGACCTCCGGAACAAAATGAATTGATTCACGTTTATCTTCGTCCAGTTTATTCAGAACATTGCTGAAGTCCCACTCCTCACCACAGATTCGACATTTAAGGATAGCCTTTTCCTCTTCAATCTCTATCTTTGCATTGGCTATCATAGGCCTTTGTGGCTGGTTTATTTCCTTTAGTGCAAACTCAAATATCTCCATATCTATTTGCTGCAATTCGCCTATCTTTATTGTAATCCCGATTATCTCAGTCATTCCCCTCTCTTTTGCTGTGCTGAGTGCGGTAGAGATTACTCCCTCAGCTAATGCCCATTCATGCACTTATATTCTCCCCCTTAACATATATGTATCAATCAATAGTATAGTAGTGTTGGAAGGTTCCCTTTAGTTTGCAGAAGCAACCAATTTTATCCGGGGCTTTCTGAAAGATAATGCCCTGGAGAGCTACCATATTACTGCAACCAGTTGCATTGTGTGTACTATAACTATTTCAGGGGAATATGTCAAAATGGAGTAGTAAAGCAATCTAAAAATATTTAATTCGATAAGTTTATTTAGCTCAGGACACAGTCTATTATCAATAGATTAGGCTGGCTGATCACAGGTAGGACCAGGATATATATACTGGCAGCATATTACTTAATACGGTTGAGAGCAGAGGCTGAGTTCAGGAGCTGCTTCGTATAATAATGCTTTGGTGTGGCTACTATTTCATTGGATGGTCCTTCCTCTATGATTTGTCCATCTAACATGACGGCAATTCGGTCGCTTATCTTTCTGGCTGCGGCGATGTCGTGGGTAATATAAAGCATACTTAAACCACGGTGTTCCTGTAAATTTAGCAATAATTTTAGTATCTTAGCCCCAACACTGGCATCAAGAAAAGCTGTAGGTTCGTCTGCAATTAATAGGTCAGGGTTTAAAACCAGAGCTCGGGCAATGGCTACACGCTGCATTTCTCCACCGCTTAAATGGTGAGGATAGGTATTTAAAAAGGATTCAGTTTGGGGTAGTTCGACTTCACTGATTGTTTGTATTGCCTTTTCCTGTCTTTCTTCTTTTGTACCTATCTTCTGTACCTCCATCGGTTCTATGACAAGCTCAAGGACGGACAGACGATGACTGAGTGATTCCCCTGGAGTTTGAGATATCATCTGTACTCGTTTATAAAAATCCTTTTGACGATTGCTCAATTCATTACCTTCAAGATAGATAATACCGCTCAATGGATGGTATAGCCCCATTATAGTCCTGGCGAGAGTGGTTTTACCTGAACCACTCTGCCCGACAAGCGCAAGTGTTTCTCCAGCCTCAATATGAAGATTTATTGAGTTCACTGCCTTGATTGTATCGAATGATTTCGATAGATTGACCAGTGATAGAAGAGTAACGATACCACCACGGTGACAGGCAACCCATCGCCCGCGAATTTTATTAAGTTCCGGTGTTTTTTGTGAACAAAGTGAAATAGATTGAGTACAGCGTGGATGGAATGGACAGCCGTTAACCGACGAGGTCATTCTTCCTTTAATACCCTGTAGGTCTTTCACCGTTGTCATGTTCGGATAGGCTCGAATCAGAGCTCTGGTATACGGGTGCATTGGCGTGCGTAATATCTCATGAGTTATACCGATTTCAACTATCTTTCCTCCATAGAGCACAGCCATTTTTTCAGATAACCGGCTGGCGGTATCCAGATCATGGGTTATTACCAGTCTGGAACGATGTCCATCGATTTTTCCCAGTAAATCAGAGACCTCTTCCCTGGAAATGACGTCGAGCGATGAAAGTGGCTCATCCATGATTAAAAGCTCAGGTTCATTGGCCAGTGCCATTGCTATGAGAACTCGCTGTTGCTCTCCGCCACTGAGTTGATGTGGATAGGTTAAAAAGCGATCCCGGGGTATACCGAATTTTTCCAGTAACTCTCCAGCCCTGGCTAGTGCTGCTTCTTTGTTCAGTAACTTGTGCTCTATTATTGGCTCCGCTACTTGGTCGAGAATAGAATGTACCGGATTCAGCACATTATTCACGTTCTGGAAAATCATAGAAATCTGGTTCCACCTTATTTCTTGTATCTGCCTATCAGATAGAGAGAAGAGGTCTGTGTCATTGAAACGAATACTTCCTTGGATTTTAGCTTCGGCCAGACGCATGATGCTCATTCCGAGGGTAGTCTTGCCAGTTCCTGATTCTCCGATGATAGCCATTGTCTCTCCATCGCCTAAGTCAATGTCTAT
>Ga0272441_10000910_pt1 | contig 64693 bp, 50 predicted proteins | sample SSMProp6N_FD_193582 | JGI IMG/M metagenome (GOLD analysis project Ga0272441, IMG submission 193582) | Marine sediment archaeal communities from Little Sippewissett salt marsh, Falmouth, MA, United States - SSM-Prop-6N | ecosystem: Environmental > Aquatic > Marine > Wetlands > Sediment ... | reverse complement strand
GGTCATCCGAAACTACGTTGAGTTGCAAGGACACCAGGATTCAGGACAACTCCGTCAGGAGTTGTAGAGTGTCGCGAAGCGACAGGCGAAAGCCTAAGGACCCCGGCTTTAGCCGGGGGAATCTATTGGATTCGTCTGGCGAGTTCGGCGATAATTTGATTGTCGGGAAACCGTTGTTTTGCCAAATCCACAACGCGGCGAGCTTCAGCCCGTTGATTGGTGGACAGGTAGCCGCTGGCCAGGTTGACATATGCTTCGGCCAGATTGGAATCAAGCGTGATGGCTCGGTTACTCATGGCGATGGATTCCTCGAATCGGTTTTTCAGACCCAGTAAATATCCCAGTTGATAGGCGGCGCGGGCTTTGAGTGATGCGGTGGTGGCGCCGGTGGCAACCGAGGTCCAGTCAAAGGCGGCATCATCGGTTTCCGGGGCGGGATTGCCGGCGGCCAACACCCGGCGCAGGTAGATTTCGGCGGTATCGGACATTTGCCACTGCGAATATATCATCCCGGCATCGAGATACAAGCGGATTGGATAGGTCAGGACTTTTTCGGCTTGTTGTATCAGGTTACGCACTTTTGCGGTGTCGCCGGTTGCGGCGGCGGTCCGCAGGCCGACCAGGTAGGGGTCGACCAGATACGGGGTGTATGTAATGGCGAGTTCGACATAGGAGTCGGCCGAGTCGTACTGCTCGTGCAGATAGTGCAGGGAGGCGATATTTCCGAGTGCCCGGGAATTAGTTGGAAAGGTCTTTAATTCGCGGTGAAAATAGTGCATGGCCGAATCCCCGTTGGCGGCTTTCAAATAGGCCACACCGCAGTTGAGAGCGGCCTCCGGGTAGTCGGGGTACTCGGCCAGAATGTGTTTGTATCGTTTGATGGCCTGATCCAGATTGCCATGGGCCAGTTGGTAGTTGGCCTGGTTGAACAGACCGCCGGAGATATCATCGGCGCGATAGCGATAGAAGTTGGAGCAGGATAAGAACAGGAACAAAAGCCCGGCAACAGTAGCGCCGATACATCGGGTGGTTTGTTGTCGTTTTATTGCGAGGGTCGGCAGTGTCACGATGCCCTGTGCCGCCAGAATCATGAACAGAGGCAGAATCGGCAGGCGAAAACGGGCGTTGATGAAAAAGAACGATAGAACTAAAAGGTACCACGTGATATACAGAATCAAAAATCTTGTCCGGCGATTACCGGCCGAGAGTATGGTTCCGACGGTTGCCAGGAAGATCAGGACGGCGAAGTTAAGCGGGATGTATTTTAGAACGGGATTCCCGTTAAAGAACATACGCAGGTTGCGGTTATTGGAGACTTCATAGTTATTCAGGCCATAGTACAATTTTTTGAGATACAGTTTGATGAAGTCACCGGGGTTTTGTCGTATCCAATCCCCGGCTCTGGCTGACCAGTACGACGAGACTTCGGACGGCTGTAGTTTTTTGGCGGCATCCTGCTCAGCCAGATAGGTAATGTCCCGAATGCGCCAGCTCGCGCCAAGGGGCGGCGGCATGGCGGCGGTCAGCCCGTCGGCATGGGGATTATTGCCAAGATAGAGATTAATGCCGCCCGATGACGATACCGGCACGAAATCATCGCCCACCGCCAGATTCCTGATTGTTACCGGGGCAATCAGCAGGATCATGCCCAGGACCAGGAATCCCATTGAGGCCGGGCGGTTATGGGATTTGGGGTGGTCGAGCAGGACCCAGATCAGATATACGGGCACGAGGCCCAGGATTACGGGGCGGGTGATCGCGGCCAGGCCGATAACGAGACCGGTTATAAAATACCAGCGGTTGCTTTTCCGATCAAGTGCGAGCAGAAGGCAGAGCAGTGACAGTTCCACCAGCATGGTAAAGAGACTGTCGACCAGCAGTTCACTCTCAAAATAGATGGCAAGCGGATAGAGGGCGTGCAGAGTTGCCGCCAGGATGGCGGTTTTTCTGGAATAATAGCGATACGCCAGGCGGTAGGTCAGCAGGACGGCGATCAGGCCGACCAGGTGTCCGAAGATGCGTCCGACCAGAAGAGAGTGCCCCAGGAGGGCGTAGAGAAAGCCCAGGACATATATATAAAAGGGAGCCCGGAAGAAGACCTCGCCGCCGACAATGTCGCCGCCGGCAATGATCATGGCCCAGCGATGGTGGAAGAGCGAATCGACCAGCAGTTGATCCCATTCCGGCCCGCTCATATAAAAGAGCGTATAGGCCAGCCGCACCACGAAGCCGATCGCCAGCACGGCGAGATATGGTCGGTCTTTGATGATGTCGCTGATACGTTTCATGTCCTCTCCAAGATACATGTCTTGATGCCTTTTATCAACAAGGCATTGCCTGTGCATCGGTTTTCGTATATGCACTGCGGCGCATACCTGTGCATGATGGTATCCTGAATCAGGCCGGCCAGTGCGTTTTTCAGTCAGCTTGGCGTAATCTTCTTATATTATTGTATGGCAACAGGATAGGGGTTTGTGAGGGTGTGGTGGTGTGCATTTTATTTCACATAAAAACGCCTATTTTAGATTTTTCAGCGACGGCACACGCCTTGCTCAAACAGTATTTGGTTTTATTTGAGGAGGAAAAATGAAGAGCATATCAATTTATAGAATCGGTTCTGCGCTTCTGCTCGGTCTGTTCCTGATATCGGCATCTTATGCCGCTGAATTGTCCCCGTCACTTGTTACCGCGCTTTCTGATGCGAATCAGGCTAGCTCGGATTCGCTGGTGTCGGTGGTGCTGTTTGCCGACGCGTTTGATCTCAACCGTGACGTTCAGCGCATGGGAGCGGCTTCCGCAACCACGTTTCAGGCTCGTCATGCCGCCGTCATTAATCGTTTGCAGTCCGAGAATGCCGATGTGCTTTCCTCCTTGAAACAACAAGTCAAGCAGATTCATGCTGGTATTACGATAAAGGAATTCTGGATTACTCCGGCGCTGGCATTTGATATCCCGCTGTCGAAGATTGATGCCCTTTCGAATCTTCCCGGGGTGTCCTCCATTATAATTGATGCCCGTCTTGATTATATCAAGCCGGTTGAAAACGCGGTGGTTGGCAAGGCGGCCAGTGCCGTTTCGAATCATCTTGTAAATCTGAATATCCCCAGTGTCTGGAGTCGCGGTATTACCGGCAAGGGTCGCCTGGTGTGCAATTTCGACACCGGTGTTGAGGGAACTCATCCGGCGCTTCAGCACAACTGGCGTGGCAATCATGCCGCTCCCGGCGCCTGTTTTCTCGGTCCTTATGCCGGCGGGACGACACCATCGGACAAGTCCGGTCATGGAACGCATACCATGGGTATCATGGTCGGCAGTACGCCAACCGACAGTTTCGGGGTGGCACCTGACGCGGAATGGATTTGCGCTGCGGTGGTGGACCAGGGTCAGACCCTGAGCCGCACCGTCTCGGATATCCTGGGGGCATTCCAGTGGGCGGTTGATCCTGACGGCAATCCCAGCACGATCAGTGATGTTCCCGACGTGATCCTGAACAGCTGGGGCGTGCCGCAGTCGCTGTTTCCGCCCTGTGACCAGACTTTCAGCCAGGCCATCGACAATGTCGAAGCCGCCGGTATTGTAACGATCTTTGCCGCCGGCAACGAAGGCCCCGATCCGTCCTCGCTCCGGATTCCGGCGGACAACGCGACCTCACCGTACAACACGTTCGCGGTCGGTGCTCTTAACGACGATGTCAATATCATTGCGGATTTTTCGAGCCGGGGTCCTTCGGCCTGTGATCCGACCCAGAAGAAGCCCGAAGTCGTGGCGCCCGGTGTTTCGATATATTCTTCGTACAAGGACAGCAGTTATCATCTCATGAGCGGCACGTCGATGGCGGCGCCGTTTATCGCCGGACTGGTAGCCCTGTTGCGGCAGTACAATCCCGATGCCACGGTTGAAGAGATTAAGAACGCCATTATGCTGTCGGCGCAGGATCTGGGCGAAACCGGGGAAGACAATGTTTACGGTCACGGTTTGCCGGATGCAGAACTGGCGCTGTCATATATGCCGTCACCGCCGTTTCCCTCGGTCATGGTGGATGAATGCATTATCTGGGGTGACAATATTCTCGATCCCGGCGAAAACGCGGATTTGTTTTTGCGCCTGGCGGTTCCGACCGGCGGCATTGATTCCCTTAGTTGCCGGATCGAATCCACCACCGATGGGGTGACAATCGGTAACGACGTGGCGATCTTTTTCTTCCCGGACGGAATCACGCAGTCGATGAATGTTGTCCCTTATGAGATTCACGCCGCCGACAGCCTGATTCACGGGACGCCAATTAACCTGACGTTAATCATAGATTTTCCTTTTGGCGAAGGCAATGATACGACGCACACGGAATTGACCGTGGGACGCGCGCCCAAAGGCGCATTGCTGACGCATGTCAATAACCGCCTGGAATTCACGGTCACCGATTTCGGCCAGTTCGGTCTCGGCGCCAACTCGGTCTACCCGGCGGGCGGGAAGGGTTTGACGCTTGACGGCTCCACCAATCTGCTGTATGAAGCGGGAATTATTGTCGGGCGCAACGCGCTGCAGTTGTCCTCGTCGGTGCGCGACAGCCTTGGTCGCGGCGATCAGTCCGATTTCACGCCGACGGTGTCCCTGGCGGCAAGTTATCCCGCCATCGACGGCGGCTATCGCAGTGACGCGGTCTTTGTCGATAACGAATCCGATTTTCCGATTCCGATTGCGGTCCGGCAAATCATTTCCAGCTATGACGATCCCGGTGAAGAAGGTTACCTGATCGTCCGCTACTTCCTGATTAACACGACCAACGAGCCGGTCAGCAACCTGAGCTTCGGTTTCCTGGCCGATTTCGACCTGAATCCCGACGGCGATATGCCGGGATTCGATACCGAACGGAATATGCTTTATCAGGATGGCGGCACGGCGGCGACCGGAATGATGATGTTGAAGAATCTGACCGGTGCGATGTCACTTGACAACGGTGAGGGCAAGCTCTCCTTGACGGAACAGGACAAATATGCGTATATTATGACAACAGGTATCAACATTGATGCGGAAACGGCCGGTGACTACCTGACGATTCTTACCAGCGGTCCTCACGTTCTCGCCCCGGGAGATTCGCTTGAATTAGCGCTGGCGCTGGTTGTGGGAACAGATATGACTGACATGTATGCTTCGGCGCAGAAAGCTTTCCAGCGCTACAGCAGTGTGACCTCGGTTGAAGAGTATCTCAGTTCGCTTCCCGAGACTTTTGTCCTGCACCAGAATTATCCGAATCCATTCAATCCCAGCACCACCATTGCGTTCGATTTGCCGCGGGCGATGAATGTTAAACTGACGGTGTTAAACGTCCTGGGGCAGGAAGTCGCGACGATTCTGGATGAAACCGTGGCTCCGGGACCGCAATCGGTTACCTGGGACGGGGTGGACAGTCAGGGTCGACCGGTTGCATCGGGGATGTATTTCTACCGCCTGGCGACCGATTCCGACGTGCAGACCAAAAAGATGTTGATGCTCAAGTAGACATGATATTACGGAGAATGTGATTGTCTTGACAGGACATCCAGTGAGAAAGGCGCTATAAGATGAAACGGGCGAACGCATATCGGATAATAACGGCGGCAATGATAATGGTCCTGATGGGATTGATGTCAGCATATGCCGTCCCGCCGTCGGATGACGTGTTACAAAAGCTCGCCGATGAGGGCAAACTTGATGAATACATATCCGCCATGCAGGATGCCAAGGCGCGTGGTATGAATACCCCGAAAACACCGGCGCGTACGCAATCGCTGGCGTTGGGGACCGATGATGACACGGTCGACACGGTTCGGGTGTGTGTTCTGCTCGTGCAGTTTCTGGATAATCTCTATACCGGGGGACATGTTGCGGCGCAACCGGCGCAGTTCGATTCGGTTCTTTTTTCGACCGGTCGTTACAACCCGACCGGTTCCATGACCGAATTCTACATGGAAAACTCATATGGAAAATTTTTCATCATCGGCGACGTCTACGGCTGGTATCTGATGCCCAATAATTATTCCTACTATGTCGGCACGAATCATGGCGGTGGTATCTATCCCGCCAATTCTCAGGGATTGACAATCGATGCGGTTAATATCGTCGATGACGACGTTGATTTCTCACTATATGATTACAGCGGTCCGGCCGGGGTGCCGGATGGTGAAGTGGACGGATTGTTTATCGTTCATGCCGGCACGGGGTACGAGGAATCCGGCAATGACGGTGAGATCCATTCGCATATGTGGTGGCTTGGTGACAACAGCATCAGCGTGGACGGTGTGACAATTGATAAGTACACCTGTGAGCCGGAGGAGTCCAACCTGTCGCAGAGCATTTCTCCGATCGGGGTTTATTGCCATGAGTACGGTCATTTCCTGGGACTGCCGGACTTATATGATGTTGCCGATACGGATTTCACATCGGCCGGATTGGGCAAATGGTCATTGATGGCCGGCGGCAGTTACAACGGCAATTCGCGCAGTCCGTCGCATTTCGACGCCTGGTGCAAGTCCATGCTCGGTTTTTTGACGCCGGTTGAGGTTGCTTCCAATATGACCGATGTAAGCATTGCGCAGATCGAATCCGAACCGGTGGCGTATAAAATCTGGGCTGACGGTGACTACAGCGGCCCGGAGTATTTCATTATCGAGAATCGCCAACAAGTCGGATTCGACAACGCCCTTCCGGGAAGCGGGTTGTGTATTTATCATGTCGATGAGACCGCCGGGGACTGGTTCGGTTCCAATAACGATCCCGATCATTATCACGTGGCAATGGAGCAGGCTGATGGGCTGTTTCAACTGGAATATGTATTAAACAGCAAGGGCGATGGCGGTGATCCGTTTCCGGGATTTACCGGCAAGCGGGCATTCAACGACAAGACCACGCCGAACAGCCGGGGGTATGGCGACGTGGTTACCCAGGCCGCGGTATGGAATATCTCCGATTCGGATTCGTTGATGACGGCCAACCTGGATGTTACCTGGTCGCAACCATATTTTGCGTTTATTTCGATGCAGTTCGCGGATGAAAATTCAAATGAGATATACGAAGCCGGGGAGACGGTTCGGTTTTATTTCTCCCTGCAAAATGACTGGCTGGATGCCCCCAACGCGGTGGTGACGCTCAGTTCAACCGATCCGGCGATTGAGTTTGTTACGCCGAGCGTCTCGTTTTCAGATTTCCCCGGTGACGGGTATCTGGCGGAAAACAATGCCAACCCGATTGTCTTCACAATTCCCGACACGATTACGCCGCGCTATGATTCGTTCTTTGTGACGGTGGAATCAGAAGGCGGTTCATATGGTACGACGGTCGGCATGGAAATCATCGCCGGCACACCGCAGATTCTTCTGGTCGACGCCGACCGCGGGGGATCGTATGAAGAGCTTTATTATGAAGATTTTTACCGTTTGAAAATGCCGGTGCATATCTGGGATAAAGAGGCCAAGGGAACGCCGCCCACCGGCACGATGAACAACTATAGTGTCGCGGTGTGGTTCACCGGGGATACTTCATCGAACGTGATTACCGACGAGGATATTAACGTCATCGAAAATTACCTGGACAATCACGGCAATCTTTTTATCACCGGCCAGCAGATCGCGACCGAACTTCACGCCGAGGATTCGGTTTTTCTGGACGAGTATTTACATGCCGTGTATCCCATTGATGCAATATGTTTCAACCTGATTCAAACCGGTTATGAAGGCTCTCCGGTCGGGGACAGCCTGAGAATCCGGTATTTGGGTTATGGCAGTCAACTATACACGGAATCGCGCAGTATCGAACCGATCGGAGGCGCTATTCCGGTGTTCAGTTTTGGCAGTTGCGGGTATTCATCGTTGACTTTCAGCGGCAATTATAAACTGGTGTATTTCAATTTTGGCCTGGAAATGGTTTCCAACGGTTTTGCGAGTTACACGCCCCGTGATACGGTGCTGACGCGGATTATGGATTTCTTCAGCGGATTCACCACCGACATCTACGAGGGCGGTGGATTCGCCACGATCCCCAACAGTTTTTCTCTGTCTCAGAATTACCCCAACCCGTTCAATCCGACCACGACCATTAACTACGCCCTGCACAACACGGGGGGCAGAAATACCACGCGAACCCGCCTTGAGGTGATTAACGTCCTCGGGCAACACATCCGAACGCTGGTCGATGAGGTCCAGGGGCCGGGTAATTACAGTGTGGTCTGGGACGGCTCGAATGACAACGGTCGCAAGACCGCGAGTGGCATCTATTTCTACCGTCTCCAGCGGGGCGATAACGTTGAATCCAAAAAAATGATCTTCCTCAAATAGAACCGCATTGTGCCTTGTGCACATTGGGCCGCCTGCAACGGGCGGCCCTTTTTTTATTGTCCGTAAAACAATTGACAGATTGGCTGTCACCGCGTAGATTGACCGCTTACATGGGCAGTCAATTATGAAGACGCAGTTTATCATCGGCCAGTACAAACCATCGGATTCGATCGGCCACCGACTTGATCCGCGAGGGAAGATGCTGTTTGCCATTTTGGTGATGATGTTGTCGCTGTTCACCACTTCGATTATATTTTACCTGGCGCTGATTGCGGGATTGTTGTTGATGTTGCGCCTGTCCGATATTCCGTTCCGCACGATTTTACGGAATGTCAGGCCGTTTATTATCCTGGTTTCCATCACTGCCATCTATCATTTGATATTTTCGGCGCGGGATACCGAGACGCTGGTATCGTTCTGGATTATCCGTCTCACCGAGGGCGGCGTTTATATGGCCGTGAGTTTTTCATTGCGGGTGCTGGTGTTTGTGACGATCGCCTTTTTCCTGTCGTTGACCATTGTTCCGGCGGACATGGCGGAGGTGATTGTCGGCTGGCTCAGACCTTTGCGCAGATTCAATGTTCCGGTTCATGATCTCGGGCTGATCTTATTCATTGCGATGCGGCTGATCCCGGTGCTCTCCGAAGAGATGGACACGATTCGCAAGGCCCAGATTGTCCGGGGGGTCGATTTTTCCGGGGGATTGCTGACCCGGGCGCGAAAACTGATTTACCTGCTGATCCCGGTTTTTCAATCGGCGATCAGGAGGGCCGATGATCTCGCGCTGGCAATTGAGTCGCGCGGGTATGTCAGCGGCGCGGAACGCAGTACCTACCGGGAGTTCGCCTTTGCGTCCCGGGACCTGGTTTTCCTGGCGCTTGCGACGGCTGTATCGGTGGCGCTGTTTGTGCTGGTGAGGAAGTGATTCATGCCGGAAAGAAACATCAGACTGGACATACAATACAACGGGGCGGGATTCGCCGGCTGGCAGTATCAGCCGGATGCGGTCACGGTCCAGGGTACGATCACGGCCGCGATCGAAAAAGTAACCGGGATGAAAGTCACGCTGTATGCGGCCGGGCGCACCGATGCGGGGGTTCACGCGCTGGGGCAGGTGGCCAATTTTCATATCGATCATCACCTGCCGACGGAGCGATTCAAGGACGCGATCAATTTTTATCTGCCCCGGAAGATCCTGATTACCGCCGCCGGCGAGGTTCCCCGGGAGTTCAATTCGCGCTATGCGGCGAACTGGCGGCATTATCGCTATGTTATCGATTTGAAAAAGACGGCGCATTATTTCGACTATCGCTGGGAGTTCCCGTATGCCCTTGAACTGGAACCAATGCTGGCGATTGCAAAGGAGATTCTGGGTCGGCATGATTTTTCCGCCTTCTGCCGGGTGTCGTCGCAGAAGGAAAACAATGACTGCGAGGTGTTTGAGTCGTCCTGGCGGCGGGAGGAATCACTGTTTATCTACACTATTCGCGCCAATCGTTTTTTACATACGATGGTCAGGTCACTGGTGGGGGTGATGACCCTGGCCGGTCGCGACAAGGACCCCTTGACTTTGAGTCATTTTCAGGATATTATGGCTTCGGGCGACCACACCAGAGTCAAATCGGTTGCTCCGGCCAGAGGTTTGTATCTGGTCGAAGTGGGATATTAGCTTGCGAGGATTACACAATGAAGTTCTTTATCGACACTGCCAACCTGGATGAAATTAAGGAAGCGGCCGCCCTGGGGATTCTGGATGGTGTGACCACCAATCCGTCCCTGCTTTCCAAGGAAACCATGCCTTATCGGGAACTGCTTACGGAAATTTGCAAGGTGGTTTCGGGACCGGTTTCGGCTGAAGTCGTGGCGCTCGATACCGCCGGGATGATGCGCGAGGCGGAGGATCTGGCCCGGATTGCGAAGAATATTACGATTAAGATTCCCTGCACAGTGGACGGCATCAAGGCCGTTAAACTGCTTGCGGGACAGAATATTATGACCAATGCGACGCTTTGTTTCTCGCCCATGCAGGCCTTGATGGTCGCCAAAGCGGGCGGGACCTTTATTTCGCCGTTTGTGGGACGGCTCGACGATGTTTCTCATGTTGGGATGGAACTCATTCAGCAGATCGTAACGATTTATAATAATTACGGCTTTGATACCGAGGTGCTGGTGGCATCGATTCGCAACCCGCTCCACGTGGTCGATGCGGCCCTGATGGGCGCTCATGTCGCCACCATGCCCTTCAAGGTCATCGGCCAGTTGATGAAGCACCCCCTGACCGATGTCGGACTGAAACGCTTTCTTGAAGATTGGGAAAAGGTTAACAAGGGATGATACCGCGTTATACACTGCCCGAAATGGGCCTGCTCTGGTCGGATGAATCGAAATTCCGGCACTGGCTGGATGTTGAACTGGCGGTCTGCCGCGTCATGGCCGAGATGAAGCTGATTCCAATGACGGCCTGGCGGACGATAAAGAAAAAGGCAGATTTCGATGTTGATCGAATCAATGAGGTCGAGGCTGAGACCAATCACGACGTAATTGCCTTTTTAACTTCGGTCAGCGAGTTTGTTGGGCCGGAGGCGAAATATATCCATTTCGGGATGACGTCATCGGATATGCTCGACACGGCCTTGTCGATGCAGATGACGAAGGCGGCGAAACTGATCGATAAACGGGTCGGCACGGCGCTGACCAAAATCAAGCGCCTGGCGATGAAGTATAAGATGACCCCGATGATCGGCCGAACGCATGGGGTGGCCGCGGAGCCGACCACATTCGGTTTGAAGCTCGCGGTGTGGTATACCGAACTGGCCCGCGGGCGGGAGCGGTTTAAGATCGCCGCCGAGGAGACGCGAGTGGGGGCGATCTCGGGCGCGGTTGGGAATTTTGCCAATATCGATCCCAAAATCGAGGCCCGGGTTTGTCGCTATCTGGGGCTGAAAGTCGCCGAGGTTTCGACGCAGGTCATCCAGCGCGATCGCCATGCCGCCTACATCGGCGCTTTGGCCATCCTGGCCACGACGCTGGAAAAATTCGGCACCGAGATCCGTAACCTGCACCGGACCGAAATCGGTGAGGTTATGGAGGGGTTTGCCCCGGGACAGAAGGGGTCATCGGCCATGCCGCACAAGAAAAACCCGATTACGGCCGAACGCCTGGCCGGGCTGGCGCGGCTGGTTCGGGGGTGGTCGGTTACGGCCCTGGAGAATATTCCGCTCTGGCATGAACGGGATATCGCACACAGTTCCGCCGAGCGAGTGATTATCCCGGACAGTGCCATTACGGTTGATTACGCCCTGAAGATTTTCAACGAGGTTCTGGATCGGCTGGCGGTTTCTCCCCGACGCATGCATGACAATATATTCATTTACGGCGGGATTGTTTTTTCGCAACGCCTCCTGTTGAAGCTGACCGATGCACTTGGTGATCGCGACCGGGCATATCGGATGGTGCAACGCAACGCCATGAAGGCGTACCAGGGTGGCCCGGGTTTTCAGGAACTGGTCAAGGCCGATTCCGAAGTGCGGGAATTTCTTGATGAGAGTGAGATCGACGAATGTTTCGATATGGCTTATTATCTTAAAAATGTCGATAAGATTTTCAAACGGGTATTTGGAAAATGATTGCCTCGTACGGGCTTAAGTTCATCCTGATCGCACTGGCACTGGTTATTCTGTGCTGTTTCGGTGCGGCGTGGCGGGATTCGAAAATCCTGTTTGTCCTGGCTGTCATTTTTGCCATGGTCACGGTTTTCCTGACATTTTTCTATCGCAATCCGGCACGCACAATTCAGGCCGAGCCGGGTGAGATTCTTTCCACCGCCGATGGTAAGGTGCTTTCGGTCGAGGAAATAGAACTTGACTATATCGGTGGTAAAGGTTCCAAGGTTTCGATTTTCCTTTCGGTTTTTGATCCTCATATCAACCGCATTCCGATGGATGGTCATGTTGACTATGTTCGTTATAATCCCGGCAAATTCTTCACGGCTTTTTCCGACAAGGCTTCATCGGACAATGAAAACGTTGAAATCGGTCTGTCCTATGGTTCCGGCAGGCTGGTTTTCAAGATTATTGCCGGTATCCTGGCGCGGCGCATTGAGTATACGCTTGAGGATAACCAGGATGTAACCGCCGGAGATATTTTTGGTATGATTCACTTTGGCAGTCGCGCCGAGTTTTTCCTGCCGGAATCCGTCGAGGTGCAGGTGAAGGCGGGCGACCAGGTCAAGGCCGGCCTGACGGTTATCGGAAAGGTAAGGGATTGACCATGGCGGTTAGCAATATCAAGGGCATTTTCCCGGGAACCTTCACCATGGGCAATGCTGTCTGCGGCTTTCTGGCCCTTCTCTCGGCCTATGAGGGAGAAGTAACAACGGCCTGCTGGCTGGTAATCCTGGCGGGATTTCTTGATATGCTTGATGGGAAAGTCGCGCGGTTGTCAGGCTCGGCATCGAATTTCGGCATCGAACTGGATTCCCTGGCAGATTTTCTGTCGTTCGGGGTGGCTCCGGCCTTTCTGCTCTATACTTTGAAGCTTCACGCTATGGGGAAGTGGGGTTGGATTATCGGGGTTGTGTATATCATGGCTTCGAGTTATCGCCTGGCGCGTTTTAACCTGCTGGCCAACACCGAGGAGAAGAAGGAATTTTTGGGTTTACCGGTCCCGGTGGCGGCGTTGACGCTGGTTTCATATGTGATTTTCAGCTATCACGTGTGGGGAAGTTTGCAGTATACCCAGCACATTGCGACCATGATTATCCTGTTTTCGGCGCTGATGGTTTCCCAGATTGAATATGACTCGATGCCGGATCACTTTGCCAGCCGCAAGAACCAGGTCAAACTTCTGTTTATTCTCGTTGCGGCGGCTTTGGCACTATTCCGTCCGAGACTTTTCTTATTTCCTATTATGGCGGCATATATTATAATGGGGCTTGTCCGTGAGGCCTATCGTCTCTTTTTCCTGGGCGTTGGGCTGGTGCGGAAACAGGCATCAAAACGAAACCGTATGGAGAAAACAGATGCAGAATAAAAAAGCGGTTGTATATGTTCGGTTGAAAGACGGTGTGCTTGATCCCCAGGGCGTCACGATTCAACGGGCCATCCTGAACATGGGGTACGATGTCGTGGACAAGGTCCGGTCCGGACGTTTTTTTGAACTGGAACTGGTTGACGGCAATGGTGATCTTCGCGGCAAGGTCGAGGAAATCTGCCGGGAATTACTGGCCAATCCGGTTATTGAAGATTTCAGCGTGGAGTACAAATAATGAAATTCGGGGTGGTTACGTTTCCCGGGTCAAATTGCGACTATGATGCCTATGCCGCGGCGAAGTTGATTGACGAGGACGTGGAATTTCTGTGGCATCAGTCCACCGATTTACTGGGTTGCGACGTTGTCATTCTTCCGGGTGGATTCGCGCACGGTGATTATTTGCGCTCCGGGGCGATTGCGCGATTTTCGCCGATCATGCAATCGGTAGTCAAATTCGCCGCCAGTGGGGGAATGGTGATGGGGATCTGCAACGGTTTCCAGGTTCTGGTGGAATCCGGGTTGTTGCCGGGCGCCCTGATGCGCAATCATCATTTACGTTTCTCCTGCAAATTCGTGTACATTCGCGTCGAACGCACCGACCTTCCATTTACGGCTTCCTGCCGGGTCGGCGATGTGTTGAAAATCCCCATTGCGCACAAGGATGGCAACTATTATAATTTTCAGGGAGATCTGCAACAGCTGAAGGATCACAACCAGGTGGTTTTTCGCTATTGCGATCGCGACGGGAAGATAACCGAGGCCAGCAATCCCAACGGTTCGGCCGACAATATCGCCGGAATCACCAACCGTGAGGGAAACGTCCTTGGCATGATGCCACATCCGGAGCGGGCCATGGAAAGCATCCTGGGTTCCGGGGACGGATTGCGGTTGTTTGAGTCAATCCAGGCCTTTTGCAAACGGGGTGTGAACGTTGAAAAAGCGTGAACTGACATTTATCATTGTGGCGCTTCTTCTCGGCGCCATCATTGGCGGATTTCTGGGTGAACTGATCGGGTCGTACCTGCCCGCGGGGGCGGCCAAAACGCTTTTTTCCAGATCGGTTACGATTGGTTTTGAGACGACCAGGGTGGAGTTGTATGCCATTTCGTTGACCTTCGGCATGAGTTTCAAGATCAATTTCATGTCGGCGCTGTTGGTGTTGCTGGTGATTGTGTATTTCCGCTGGTGGTACCTGTAGGGCGAATGACGCGGGCAGAACTTTGTGTTAATAATTTCGTTTAATAATATAGACCGCAACGGGTGCGAATAGAATAGGCCGGGTGACAACGGTGAAACGGCACAACGAACCAATGACGAAGAGAGGTTGATATGTTTGGAATGGGTCCATGGGAAATAGCACTGATATTTCTGGTCATCCTGCTGTTGTTCGGCGCCAAACGTCTTCCCGAAATCGCCCAGGGTCTGGGCAAGGGCATCCGGGAATTCAAGGGTGCGGTGAAGGACACGCAGAAAGATATCAAGACCGGCATTGACGATGCCAACAAGAACGCCACCAGTACAGACAACAAGAAAGATGAATAAAATAACCGACGAAAATATTCAGCACATCGCCGCTATCCTCAACGCGGAAAAAACGACCAGGGGACAGGATTATTATCGGCTGAAAATCTCCAATCAGGCCGAAAAGCGCGTGCTGATTCTTGAGATATACCCCGAAGTACTCCTGGGTCCGGCGCGTGGCGTGCTGGTTGTGATTTACACCGGCAACTCGCATTTGCAACTTCACAACTGCACCGGTTTTGTCGTTTCGGAAGAGCTGGGTGAGGTTACCTTCGTCGCCGAACGCGACAAGCAACTTTCCGGGCTGGTAGTCGAACGCGGGGCTTCCTGTTCGCTTTATGCCGCTCTGGATCGTAAACTAATTTCCAGCGATTTCACCAAGCTGGGAGTGGAAGTCATGCTTTCCGGGGTGGCGCTTTCCCTGGCGGAGGATATTATCGATCCGGATGACGACTCATCGAAAGAGTAGTCTGCCGGTTCAGACCCTGGCGCTCTTATTGGAACTGAAGGAATCGATGAAATCGACCAGGGCACCGGCGATGTCACCGGCTTTTTGATACCGCTCCTCGGGTTTCTTTTTCAACGCTCGTTCAATCACTCGATCAAATAAATGCGGAATGGTCTTGTCAATTGTTGACGGCAGTTGAGGCTCGTTGTTGACGATGCTGTATATCAGCGAGGTCAGGTTTTCTCCTCGGAAGGGTCGTCGATAGACCAGCATTTCGTACATCATGATGCCGAGACTGAAAATGTCGGTCCGGCTGTCGACCGGTCTTCCCTGCAATTGTTCGGGGGAGATATAGTTCGGGGTGCCCATCGCGATGCCGGTTCGGGTCATTGACGAGGTGTCGAGGCGGGCGATGCCGAAATCCATAACCTTCACCGTGTAGTCACTGCGAACCATAATGTTGGCCGGCTTGATATCCCGGTGGACGATGCCCTGGTTGTGGGCATAGGTAAGGGCGTGACATATCTGCGTGATAATTTGCGCAATGATGCGATAGTTGAATTTCACCTTGCGGCGAATCATCTCTTCAAGGGTTTCCCCCTCCAGGTATTCCATTGCAATATACTGCAGGTTCTGCTCGGTTCCGACGTCATAAATTGTCACGATGTTGGGATGTGACAGCATCCCCGCGGCCTGAGCTTCCCGGAACAGTCGTTCCTTGAGTTCTTCCAGTTCCTCGGGGTCGTTGACGAAATCCAGGCGGATGGTTTTCAGAGCGACGTTGCGGTTGATGGCGGGATCAACGCCTTTGTATACCATGCCCATGGCACCCTTGCCAAGCACGTCGTTGACCTGATATCGCCCCAGTTGCTTGATTTGTGACACGCCGGATGAAGGCGTAAACGGCTCGTTTTCGCTTATGTCCGGTTTTTCCTCGACCGGTTTGTTTTCCTCGAGCACGACATTGTTGTATTCCACCGAGGGTGACGGTGGAGGTTCGGAAGCGGGAACATCGGCCGAGGTTGAAGCAGATCCGGCCGTGGCGGTGGAGGAGGTTTCCGTCTCCGGCTCCGAAGGCTTCGATGATGGCGGCGGGGTTGCCGTCAAAGCCTCGGTTGCTTTGTTTTCTTCTGATGATTCCGCGGCCTGGGTTTTGGCGTGCATTGATGTGTCCGGGGCGAGCGGTTTGTGATCCATCTTAGTGGTCGCTCGAATCGCCTGTGACGAGGCGGCGGCGGACACCGGTTGTTCGGGGCGCGATATCTCACGGTCGATCCTGGGAAGGTGGCCGCCTCTGGTTCTCGATAGCTTTCTTTCTGAAAATCGTGACAGAAATTTGTCGTCAAGGAAGGGACTGGCCAGCAGAAACAGGGCCAGTTCCAAGCCGACATACAGGAATCGAGTCTGAATATTATAGGAATTAAACAGGACAAAGGTCAGGTTTGCCAGAATAAACATGCTTACAAATAGAATAATCAGGCGATAGGTCAGCGAAACCCGGGGAAGGACGAAGGCGAAAATGCCACCCAGTGCAAACAGCACCAACAGGTCGACGCCCGGTGAGGCGTCATAACGTTTGATGAAATTGCTGTGGATGATATTTTCAATGACGTTGGCCGACTTAATTGCGGTCCACATCTTTTTACTTACCGGGGTCCGGCACATGTCGGCGAATCGTTCCGCCGTTATGGAAACAATGACCAGCTTATCGGCAAAAGCGGTGAAGTCCACGGCTTCATTCAGGACCTCGCATGCGGAAATATGGCGAAACGCCTCTCCCGGCCGGTTATAGTTGATGTACATTTCGGTTCTGGCGTTGGTCGGAATCTCCCTGGTGCCGATGGTGACATTCTCTCCACCGTATACGGTAATCATTGCGGGATCCACCCCCAGGTATTCGGCGGCGGTTATGATTTCAATGGAGGGGTAGTAGTATCCCTCAAAATACATGGCCAGCGGTTGCCAGCGCAGTTTGTGATCCTCATCGTGGGTTGAGTATCTGAATCCCAATCCCTGGGCAAATTCGCACAACTGGTCAGGGGGCATAAAGACTTTATGAGCCAAAAGGGTGCTGTTTTCGTCGAGAACCCCGAGGTCATCATTGACCTGAATGGAAAAGGGGTACAATTGCGGCGGAGTCGAAATGCGAGAAGTGCGAAACTCCGCCGGGCTGATCTCATAGGGCAGGATAACGTTTTTTACCCATGACATCTGGCCGGCCAGTATTCCGGTGTAGCCGACGGTATCCTCGTCGGTATCGGGAAGATACAGGATGTCCAGCAGGACGGTTTTGGGATTACCGCTCCCCACCGCCGCCAGCAGGTCGGCGACGCGGTCGCGGTGCCAGGGCCAATCCCCGTACTCATTCAGGCTTCGGTCGTCGATATTGACGAGGACAATATCAGAATGAAACTGTTGTTCGCCCCGGAAGGAATAGAGCAGGTCGTGGAATTGGCGTTCCAGCGATACCAGCGGGGAAAAGTCGTTAATATACAGCGCCACCACCAAGATTGATATCAACAGACAAAGCACGTATGACGAAAACTTTTGCAACATGGTGCAGTTACACTCCCGCGGCAAGACGTTCAATCAGAAATTCCGGAAGGCGCGCCTTGCGCATTTTTTCCTGGGTTGCATCGATATCATAAGTAACCCGCCGAAATTGTATTTCATTGTTTTCCGTGTCGATGATGACATAACAGGCCCGATTATCCTTGTCACGGGGTTGTCCCACAGATCCGGCGTTGATGATGTAACGCCGGTCCGGCTGGCACTGTATGGTGCTTTTCATGTGCATCGATATCGCCCCATCACTGTCACGCACGAAAATTGACGGAAAATGTGAGTGGCCGATAAAGCAGATCGACTGCGAAAAGAACTCGAACTGCTCTCTGGCTTCATTGGTGTCAAACAGGTACTGCCATTTATCCGGGGATTGAGGCGTGGCATGGACCAGATGATAATCGAGATAATTGGCCTCGAGTTCAAAATTCGCAAGAGCTTCAACGGTGGCTTCAGCAATTGCGTTCTGTGTCCAGCTGAGGGCATCCCTGGCCGCCTTGTTAAAGGATTCGGTCGATTCGAGTCCCAGCGCCACGTAGTCATGATTCCCGAGCAGTTTGATGTCACAGTGCTTGCCGATTAACTTCACGCATTCATCCGGATTACAGCCGTAGCCGACGGCGTCACCGAGAAAATGAATAATCTCGGCCCCCTGTTTTTCACTGTCTCTAAGAACTTGTTCCAATGCCTCAAGATTGGCGTGTACGTCCGATATAATGGCAATTCTCATTTATTGGCGTCCTTCCACAAAACGGTAAACCGACTTTCCAACCTGTAAGATATCACCGTTTTTAAGAAGATTGTTCTCAATTTGTTCTCCGTTTAATTTTATTTTTCCTTTTCGCCCCAGGTTAACGACCGAGCATTGATCATTTTCCATAACGATTTTGGCCTGGATACCCGATAGCAGGAATCCCCGGGCGTGGATGTGGACGAATTTTGCTTTGCCGATGGTGGTCACGTTGCGTTCGATGGGGTATTCCGAAAAATCGGTATTCTCCTCACCGACCAGAACCGAACCGCCCATGCGGTGGATAATTTCCCGGTCGACCTTGTCCTGTTGCAACAGCTCCTTCTGCTTCTTCGTTTTCAGCACCATCGTTCCGTCCATACTGGCATTGGATGGCATGTGGCTGACTTCGGTATTGTAGACCAGGCTGTATTTCCCAATGGTGATTGTGTCGCCATCACGCAAAATCTCCTCGGAGATTTTACGATTGTTGATGAAAGTGCCGTTCAATGATTCGTTGTCAAGAATAACGGCGGCGTTGTCGTTAAACTCAATCTGCGCGTGTTTGCGGGATACCCCGCGATTATCCAGAACAATGTCATTGTCATGAGTGCGCCCGATACTTATCCGTTTTTTCTCGGACACGACACGCTCAATAATCTTGTCCTCGTATTTGACGACGATTTCAGGCATACGGGACTCCTTTCGCCTTTCTCATTCCGTCGTGCGCTATGAACACCAAGCATACTCCGGGTTATCTGGAATTTGTTCTATTTTCCTGACTCAGTCTATCTTGCTTAACAAGACCAGGTTAGTTATATTGTCGGCATGCAAATAGGAAACTTGAATTTTTCGGGGCGTCTTTTGCTGGCCCCGCTTGCGGGTATTTCCAAGCGCCCCTTCAGGTTAATCGCCCGGCGTTTCGGGGCGTCGGTTTGTTATACCGAAATGATTTCAGCCGATGGAATGGTCTATGAACAGGGCAAGACCATCGCCATGCTGGATCACACTCCCGATGAGCATCCTATTGGCATTCAGCTGTTTGGGTCAAAGCCGGAAAATCTGGCCAGTGCCGTAACCCAGATTCAGAGCCATCATCCGGACCTTTTGGACCTGAATTTCGGTTGTCCCGTAAAAAAGGTCATTAAAAGAAACGGTGGTGCCGCGATTTTGAAGGATATTTCACTGGCCGGGGAATTGATGGCCGCGGCGGTCGAAAATTCGTCGGTTCCCGTGACCATTAAAATCCGAAGCGGCTGGTCGAAAGATTCCGAGGTTTATCTCGAACTGGGCAAAATGGCGGAGCGGATTGGTATCGCGGCGGTTACCCTGCACCCGCGCTTTCGGACCGACGGTTTTTCGGGACATTCCGACTGGTCGAAAATAGGCCTTCTCAAGCGGGAAATCTCCATTCCGGTGATCGGCAACGGCGATGTTATCACCCCGCAGGATGCCCGCGACATGTTCGAGCAGACCGGTTGCGACGGGATTATGATTGGACGAGCGGCCATGCGCAATCCATATGTATTTTATCAGGTCACACAGTTTCTCGCCGATGGCAGTATCGTACCTGATTTGAAGCCGGAGAAAAAGGTTGCCCTGGCCCTGGAACATGCCCGGGAGACGGTCGCGCAGTACGGGGAACGTAACGGGGCGTTTATGATGCGCAAGCATCTCGCCTGGTACACCAAGGGATTTACCGGCGGAGGCGAACTGCGCCGGCGACTGATGACGGTTGAATCGTATAATGATATTGAAACGTATTTGAATGATTATCTCAATCGGAACCGGGTAGGGGTTGATGGATAAAGACCAATTACATGAACTCATCGGCCTGATCAAGGGGGGGAAGATTTCCGACGAGGAGGTGGTGGCGCGACTTAAATGTTTTCCCGTGGAAAATCTGGAATTCGCTCGTATCGACCATCATCGCACCCTGCGGCGAGGTCAGCCGGAAGTCATCTATGCCCCCGGTAAAACCTCCCGCCAGATTGTCGCCATTGCCGACCGCATTCACCAGAGCGGTGTCGATGTCATTGTCAGCCGGCTTGACAAGGACCGTGTTGTTTTTCTTCGAAGGAAATTCAAAGCGGTGCAGTACTATCCCGAGGCCCGCCTGGCGGTGGTATTTGGCGGACGTCGCAAAAAGCCGAAACCGACCACTACCGCCATGGTTCTGGTTTGTTCGGCGGGGACGTCGGACATCCCGGTTGCCGAGGAGGCGGCACTGACGGCCTGGATGATGGGGTGTCCGGTGGAGCGACTGTACGATGTCGGAGTCGCCGGTATCCACCGGCTCTTTGAAGGCCGCGAACTGATTGCGAAGGCTTCGGTTATTATCGCGGTAGCGGGTATGGAGGGGGCGTTGCCATCGGTTATCGGCGGTTTGGTCGATGTCCCGGTCATTGCCGTGCCGACTTCGGTCGGGTATGGCGCTTCGTTGAACGGTTTGGCCGCCCTGCTGGCCATGCTGAATTCCTGCGCCTCCGGTGTTACCGTGGTTAATATTGACAATGGTTTTGGGGCCGGAATTGCCGCCGCGACGATTGCCCGCCAGAGTGAATCGAAGGAATAAGATGAAGATTTTGTATTTTGACTGTTTTGCCGGGATCGCCGGGGATATGACCCTGGGCGCACTGGTCGATCTGGGGCTTCCCTTCGACCACCTTCGGGAACAACTCGCCAAACTGCCGGTCGAAGGGTATCGCCTGGAAAAAATCCCGACCAGTCGTCACAGTGTCGCCGCCGTCCGGATCGACGTGCAGACCGATGAAGGCCATACCCATCGCCATCTGGCCGATATCAGGAAGATCATTGAGGAGGCCGACCTACCGGATGAAGTCCGGCAAATGTCGCTGGCGATCTTTCAAAAACTCGCCGAGGCGGAATCCCGGGTGCACGACTCGACCCCGGATAAAATCCATTTTCATGAGGTCGGCGGTTTGGATGCTATCGTCGATATTGTCGGAAGTGCCATCGGGGTGCACTATTTCAAACCCGACCGAATTTATTGCTCGCCGGTCACGCTCGGGCGCGGTGTGACCAAATCGGCGCATGGGATGATTCCGATCCCGGCGCCAGCAACGATTGAAATACTGAAAGGTTTCCCCGTGCACCAGACGGACAAGCCGGGCGAACGGGTGACACCGACCGGCGCCGCCATTGTCACGACGCTGGTGGAACGGTTCGGCGGGATTGATGATGTTCCGTCCTACAACGTTCGGGATATCGGTTACGGGGCGGGGACAAAGGATTACGAGGATCGGCCCAATTTTCTGCGGCTGATTCTGGGGCAGACCACATCAATTGATTCATCGAAACATGACACCATCGAGATACTGGAAACCAATATCGACGATTTGAATCCGCAGGTGTACGGGTACCTGTTTGACCGGTTATATGCCGCCGGGGCGCGCGAAGTGTATGTCACGCCGGTTCTCATGAAGAAAAACCGCCCGGGAAACCTCCTGACGGTTCTCTGTAAAAAGGACTTGGTTGAGCACCTTGGCAATATTATATTCTCTGAAACCACCACCGCCGGAATTCGTCTCAGGTCGGCTGGTCGGATTGTATTGGGTCGGCGGACAGAAACGATTGATACCGACTATGGCCCGATAAGAGTGAAACTGTTGACATTGAAAGAAGGAATCAAGATTCAGCCGGAATATGATGACTGTGTCCACGCCGCTGAGAAGCATGGCGTTCCGCTGGTTGATATTATGGCGACCGCGCGCAGGCTGGCTGAGATAAAGGAAGGACTTTCGCGATGAGCATACCGATTCTTGTGATTGCCGAGCAAAAGGACGGCAAACTGGCGAATGTCGGCTTTGAACTGCTAACCGTGGCGCAGAAACTCGGCGGCGAACTGACCACCGCGGTATTGGCCGAAAATGCCGAGGCAATAGCCGGGGATCTGGCCGCACGAGGCGGCGGCAAGGTGCTGGCCGTTTCCAATCCCGGGTTGAAATATTATAATGATGAAGTTTACGCCAAGGTGTTGACGGAACTGATAAAAAAATATCAACCACAAGTGGTGCTGGCTCCGGCGACTTTTTACGGCAAGGCTCTCATGTCGCGATTGGCGGCGCTGAATGACGGCGCGATGGTGTCCGATATCACCGGTGTCAAGGTTGACGGTGATGCGGCCGTGCTCTGCCGCCCGGCCTACGGAGGCAATGTCATTCTCGATTTAGCCGGTTCCGACGGCAAAATCATGTTTGCGACGGTTCGTCCCAAGGTTTTTGATGAAGCCAAAGAGGGCGCGGGAGAGGTTGTCGCCGAAGCGGTGGATGGTGCCCTGCTTGAATCCCGCACGACGGTACAGGAGATGGTGGTGGAATCCGGGCAGTCGGTCAACCTGACTGAGGCTGACGTGATTGTCGCGGCCGGACGCGGTGTCCGTTCGCAGGAAAATGTGGATTTGATCAAGGGCCTGGCCGATTCGCTGGGTGCGGCTTTCGGCGCCTCGCGCGCCATCGTGGATGCCGGCTGGACCGAATATCGACACCAGGTTGGGCAGACCGGCAAAACAGTCAATCCCAAGCTGTATTTCGCGATCGGTATTTCCGGTGCGATTCAACACCTGGTCGGGATGCAGACCTCAAAGACCATCGTGGCGATCAACCGCGACAAGGATGCGCCGATTTTCAAGGTTGCCAGCTATGGGATTGTCGGTGATCTGTTCGAGGTTGTTCCGGCACTGACCAAGCGGTTTCAGGCCGGTTGATAGATATAATTTGCTTAATAAAAAGGCCGCTTGCTTGAGCGGCCTTTTTTATTTGTACTGCCGTTTTTTCTATGGATTCAGAGAAGATGTGGTGTCGATATAAATCAGCGATTCCCGAATCAGTCCCAGACCATACTCGGTATTATGAATGCCGTTACTGCCGTCGTTCATAATGTAACGATAATTGTATAGCGCTCCGGCCAGACCAACGTCGAGGATGTTTCCGGTGAAGTTATCATTATATCCCAGTCCCTCGAGTTCGGTTTGCAGGAGGAGCAGGGAATCGGTGAAATTGGTCAGGTTGGTGTTGACATTATCGAACGAGGTGATCGGGGTTCCGCTATGGCACCCGGAAACATTGCATGCTTCGACCAACTGCTCGCCGCCGCTTTCCATGTTAAAGCTGTGCCCGCCCAGATCGAAGCCGACCGCGACATCCAGGTGGCATTTCAGGCAATTCGAATTGGAGGCGTTGTAGTGTGCGGAATTACCGGGATTGGCACCGTACTCATAGCCACCGGTTCCCATCATCATATCGGCCTGATTGGAGGCGTGGTCGGCCCAGCCGGGATATACGGGCACAAGACCCAACAGGTCGAATTGACTGGTAATGTCTGCTGTCGTGGTCGAGATTGCCTGGTGACAGAGGGCGCAGATATTGGAATTGCCCCGGTTATAGGTGAAGTCATCGGCCAGCACGACCGGGTCATAGTAGCGCAGGGAATCCAAATCCCAATTTGTGTGCGGGGCATGGCAGGCGAAGCAGTTTATCTCCAGTGGAAATTCCACGGCGCTGGCGGTTGATGTCAGCGATTGCACAAATCCCTGTTTGTGATGACATTGCGGGCCGCATTCATTGGTGTTTTGAACCGCTACGCCGGTGACATCGAAATCGGTCAGACTGTCCGAGGAATGCCGGGAGTTTTCCCACTGGCGGATAGCAATTGTCATATCCGTGTTAACGTCGGAATGACACGCCGCCACGCAGGTGCTGTCCGAGACGACATACGTCGCGCTGTCATAGTAGAAATTTTCCTGTGTTACCAGTTCGTCACAGCCGGGCAAAACGGCCATGACGGCAATCAATGCTCCCAGAATCAGTATACATGCGGGGATAATTCTCTTCATATGCGACCACCTCAACCTGTTAATATGATATTACTCTAAGTAACGGTGCGTCCCGTCGTTTGTCAAACATTTTACACGGTTACAGGTTATGTGAAGCGGATTCAATGCATAATTTTGTATCCAACTTGAATAAAAATAAAAGTATTAAACGGGAACTCCCAAGCCTTCGTATCCTATAAAAGAGGAAGGGGATGGCGTTTTATCTGCTTGACTTATAACGCCGTATTGGCTATGTTCACGCAAACTGGAGGTGTAATAGCGACTGTAGATATCGAGATAAGAATAAATTGAATGGAAAGATAATTGTTTTTATAATGCAGTAACTTTGGCCAAACTTTACAATAAAGTTTTGGCTGTTTTTTTGGGTGAATATGCAAAGAAACACACTGATTTTGTTGTTGGTTTTGCTGGCCCCGGCGGCCCTGGCCACGGTTGTCATGAAAACCTTTGACGAGCCCTATGAGGATCGGGGGCTGTCGGATAATGCCATTACCGACATTGTCTATCACAAGGGGGCGATCTGGCTGACGACCGGTGAGGGGGTAAGTTTTACCCGCGATGGCGGTGCAACCTGGCAGATTTATAATTCCACCAACGGACTGGTTTCCAACGGCATTTCGGCCATTTATTCCGAGGGTGACGATATCGGTGACCGGCTCTGGCTGGCAACCCTGCACCGTATCGATGTCGGCGGTCAGTCGGTGGGATTTGCTGACGGCCTGACCTTTACCGAAGATGAGGGATTTACTTTTGACACGATCATGCCGAGAGGGTTGGTTAATCCGGGGTTATACGGCCCGGATCATGAAGTCTATGACATCAACGGTGCCGACAGCATCATTTTCGCCACGTCCAAGGCGGGGGGATTGCTGGGCAGTTTCGATTACGGTGAAACCTGGATAGAGTTCTTTGCAACCGCGGCCGATTCGGTTGAGGATGCGGCCAATACCGCACCATCATTGTCGGCCCGGTATTTTTCGGTTCTGGTCGATACCCTGCATACCGACTCGGTGGTCGTGTGGGCCGGTTCGGCCGGGGGGTTGAAACGCATGGTCTGGATTGAGCCGCAGATCAAACCGTCATCGAATTACATCTCTGACGTGCTGGTAACTGACAGTGGTATCTTTGCCTGTGGTGACAGCGGCCTGACCCGATTGACGTATGAAGGCAGTAAGGAAATATATCATTCGGCCTTTACCTCCGATGGGCTTCCCGGCCTGGGGACATCGGCGGTATATCTGCTGGGTGATCGGCTATTGGTGGGGACGTTTGACTCCCTGAACGGAAGCGGCACCGGATTGGCAGTGTCCGAGGATTTTGGCTTGACCTTTACGAAAGTCAATGATCCGGTGCTGGATTTGGAGGAGGCCGACAAATACCCCAGAGAATTTGCGGAATTCGATGACAAATTGTACATGGCGGCTTTTAAGGGCGGTTTGTATCGTACGCTGGATACCGGCACCACCTGGGAAAAAATCACTCTCGATACGCTGGAGCCGACCATATCAAGCGGTCGCAATATTGCCCACAGTCTGGCCCCGGATACGCTGTATAACCGTCTCTGGGTGGGGACCGATTCCGGGCTGGTGGCGTTGTATCCCGATGCTGTTGGCGGATTCGATTCGTTGCAGTATTTCGTGTTTACGGAAGATGATACATCCGGCGCCCGCAGTTATCGGGTACGCATGCAGGAAATTCGCGACACGTTGGATGATCATCTTATTGATGTGCGATATTGGTCGATCAATCACCCGCTGACCGATGACGGTTCTTACGCGGTTTATATATCACTCGATTCCGGACAGATATGGACTACCCGGGTTGAGGTCGGGAGCAACCTGGTGTTTGCCGTGGGCCCGCCCGACACGCCGTATTATGATATTGATTTTCTAAATTACTATGTGGCGCTATCCGGCGAGAACTTTTTCAATGAACGTCTGGGGACCGATTTTTACTGGGGAGGGCGGCCCGGTTCTCTGATACGAGACAGCTCGAATATTTATAACAATCTTGGCGATGTGGACCTGCTTGATTTTGATATTATCGACTCCTCGCTTTATGTCGGTTCCGGTGGTAAGGGCTTTGCCATTTCACCTCCGAGCATGCGATGGCGTGTGATTAACGCCAATACCAATTCGATTCGGCAGGACAGCGCCCGTGTCATTACCTCGGCCCAACTTTCGGGGGGATGGATTCCTTCGATGAACCTTCAAGTCCTGCCTGAGGGAGAACCGTTGATCTGGGTGCATTCGCGGCCCACCGGAGGCGCGGAATACAGCGGTGTCCAGTATTCCGAATTAAACGGCAAGGAGTGGACCAGGGTCGATTCCGGGAGCACGATCTGGAATTTTGAGTTTTACGATTCGCTGGTGTTTATGGCGACGTCGGGCGGTCTGCGTTTCTCCGAAGATCTGGGAGAAAACTGGATCGACGCCGAGATCTCGGGCACGCTGGTAACCTCCAATCCGCAACAGGACAATGTGACAATCGATCCCTCGGAATGGGTTGTGTCGGTGAAGGTGATCGAAGACGAGCTATGGGTCGGGACGACTATTGGAGCGGCCCGGGTTCCGCTGGCGGACTTCCTGGCGTATCCGGAAAACGCCAATTGGGATTTGTACCGGGTCTTGCTCGATGAGGAAACCTTTGCCTACCCGGTGCCGTTTTCTCCGATCAACCAGGGGCAGTTATATTTCAATTTCCCCATGAAAGAAAGCGGCACGGTGACCCTGCAGATTTATGATTTTGCCATGAACCTGGTGAAAACCGTGGTTGACAATGACTATCGCGAGGGCGGACCTGAGGCGACCTATTCAACCGACACCTGGGATGGACGGAACGGTCGCGGGGATATCGTGGCCGCCGGTATATATTATTTCAAGGTGGAATATTCCACCGGTGGTGTTAACTGGGGCAAACTGGCCATTATACCATAGGTGCAACAATGAAAAAATATCTTTTTATCATGATACTTCTTCTGGTATGTGCCGGCCAGAATGCTTTCGCGGAAGCTGAGGATGGCGGGTATGCCGGATCATTCATGCAAATGGCGGTGCAGGCGCGGCCGGCCGCCATGGGCGGGGCTTACTACGGACTTTCCGACGACGCGGCCGGGCAGTTGTTCAACCCGGCGGGATTGACGGCGGTTGACAAAATTACCATTGCCAGCTCGTACCGGGTGATGGATCTCGATCGCAAGCTCGGCTTTATTTCGTTTCTCGTTCCCACCAGGTTGCAATCCACGCTGGGTATAAGCTGGTTGTATGCCGGGTATGGCGAGGTGATGGCGCGTAACAGCAGTGGCAAAGAACTGGGGCGCACCATCTCCGACAACGAGCATGTCTTCGGCGCAACATTTTCCAAGCAGTTTTTGCCGGCATTGGGATTGGGTATCAAGCTAAATTACATGTACAAGAAGCTGGATGTGGTCAGCGCCAATTCCATCAGCATCAACGTCGGGGGGATACTTCTGGTGGACTCGCTGTTTGAGTATGGCACCATGGATGACAAACCGATCACGGACATTCACGTGGGACTGGTGTTCAACAACATGGCCGCCAAGTATTCCTGGACCACCAATGAATACTGGGATCAGTATGGAGGCACCGGCGCGACGCAGGATGATGAGTTTCCGTATGTGCTGGGTGGGGGTGTCTCGGCGCGGGCGTTTAATCGGGATTTGCTGGTGCTTTGTGATTTTGAAAAGAATTTCGAGCAGGCGGTGGTGGCGCGGTTTGGCGCGGAATACACCATCAACAAGCGGTATTTCCTTCGCGGTGGCCTGAATGAAGGGGTGATTACGGCCGGTTTCGGCTTTTTACAGCCGCTTGAAACCTTTGCTTTTTCCTTTGATTACGCTTTTTCCGCAGAACGAGTTGATGAAGGCAGTGATCATATCGTATCATTGAATATGATGTTCTAAAACCGGGAGAACCATGAAAAGACTTGTTTCTATACTTATTATATCGGCTATTAGCCTGGCGCTTGCGGCGCCGGTATTTGCCCTGTCAGGTTTGCGGTTGATGACGGTGGAAAGCGGCGCGCGCCCGGTCGGGATGGGCGGAGCGTTTACGTCGGTCATTCATGACCCCTATTCGTTTGGTTATAATCCGGGTGCGATCTGCGGAGTGCAGGGTCTCAACGGTTCATTCGGCCATAATACGCATTGGGAAAACGTCGGTCTTGAAACCGGTTACCTGGCTTTTACCAAAAAGGACGTTACCTTTGCGACCGGCCTGAAATTCGGGCATGTTGATGATTTGCAGGGGCGCAACGACAGTGTTCCGTCCAGCGATTATATTCCGTTTGATGCTCAGGACGTGTCGCTCAAGATGGGGGTGTCGTATGAATTTATCGACAAGTTGAGTCTTGGTTTCGGCCTGGGATACATGTTTGAAAAGATTGAGACCTATCGCGGTTCGGCCTTTAATTTCGACCTGGGGTTGTTATATCGGGCGCGGCCGAATCTGAATGTTGGCCTTGCGGTGCTCAATATCGGTTCGACCGTGGAGGTTCGTGATGAGTCGTTCGACATCCCGACCACCATCCGGGCCGGTGCCTCGTATACCTATGAAAAGCTCCTGGCGGCGGGTGATTTGGTGATGTTTGACGATGACACCGAAGAGGGTCTGGACATGCGGGGACACCTGGGTGGAGAGTATCACATTACGCCGGAGTTTTCGATTCGTGCCGGATACCGCCTGGGGTATGAAAGCAAAAGCATTTCTGCGGGCTTTGGCTTCACCAAGCGAAATTTCAGAATAGACTATGCCTTTTTACCGTACAGCAACGAACTTGATGATTCGCATTTGATTAATTTAACCTTTAGACAATAATAAACAGAGGAGTCACAGTAGAAACATGGCTAAATATCGGATTGCGTGGATGCCCGGAGATGGCGTCGGAATCGACGTCATGGAGGCGGCGCGGATCGTGCTGGATAAAATGCAATTGGATGCGGAATACATTCCGGCCGACATTGGATGGGAATTCTGGTGCAAGGAAGGCGATCCCCTTCCGCCCCGCACCGCTGAGATTTTGAAAAAGACCGACTGCGCGTTGTTTGGCGCGATTACGTCAAAGCCGAAACAGGAAGCTGAGGCCGAGCTGGTCCCGGAACTGCAGGGCAAGGAACTGATTTATTCCTCGCCGATAGTCCGCCTGCGTCAGGAATTCAACCTGCGCACCAACCTGCGGCCGTGCAAGGCTTATCCCGGCAACCCGCTTAATTACAAAGAGGGCATCGACATCATGGTGTTTCGTGAGAACACCGAGGACCTGTATTCCGGCGTGGAATTTTTCCCGCTTCCGGATGAAGTCCGGTCGGTGATTTCCAAGCACAATCCCAAGATGAAGAAATTCGACAAGCATCCCGGCGATGAGGTTGCGGTGTCATTGCGTATCAACACCAAGACCGGGTGTCGGAATATTATCATCGATGCTTTTGAGTATGCCAAGAAGACCGGCCGCAAATCGGTGACGGTGGTGGAAAAACCGAATGTTATCCGGGAAACGTCCGGCCTGATGGTTCGCACCGCCCGCGAAGTCGCCAAAGACTATCCGGGGATCGAGCTCTGGGAAACCAATATTGACGCGATGTGCATGTGGCTGGTGAAGAATCCGCATGATTATTCGGTGCTGGTAACCTCCAACATGTTCGGAGACATTGTTTCGGATCTTTGCGCGCAGTTGGTTGGCGGCCTGGGCTTTGCCTCGTCCGGCAACATCGGCGATAACTACGCGGTGTTTGAGCCGACCCACGGCTCGGCGCCGAAATACGCGGGACAGCATAAGGTCAATCCGATGGCAATGCTGTTAACGACGCGGATGATGCTGGAATGGCTTGGCGAGGTCGATATGGCCCAACGCCTTGAAAGCGCCATTGCCGAAGTCATCAAAGAAGGGAAGGTTCGCACCTATGATATGGGTGGTTCCTCCAGCTCGCTTGACATCGCCAACGCGGTTGCCGAAAAGCTGTAAATCATACGGATATATGGTCTTAACGGGCGGCTGAGGGGTCGCCCGTTTTTTTATTTATTTTTTACCGGAAATGGGAACTATTCTATGCTTTTAATTGTTACAGTTGATGCAGACTGGTCTGCACAAAAAGCGTTTCTCCGAGTAGGAGATTAAGGCCTCCGCAATCCGGGGGCCTTTTTTTATTCAAGAAGTTTATATAATTGTTCTTCGTCGATAACTGCGACGCCCAGCTTATTGGCCTTGTCCAGTTTGCTTCCGGCCTTTTCTCCCGCCAGGAGATAATCGGTTTTCGAGGATACCGATCCGGCGGTTTTGCCGCCGGCATTTTCAATCAATTTCTTGAAATGGTCACGCGGTTTGGAGAGGGTTCCGGTGATGACAAAGGTTTTGTCCGCGAGCAGTTCAGATTTATTTTCCATTTTGTATGGTGGGAATACCACGCCGGCCTTTTTCATTTTGTCGATCATGGCACGGTTTTCTTTTTTTGCGAAAAAGTCGACAGCCGAGCGGGCCATAATCGGGCCGATGCCGTCGATGGCGGTAAGCTCGTCCTCGGCGGCCCTCATGATGGCGTCAATGGTTTCACATCGCCCGGCAATCAGCCGCGCGGCGGTTTCGCCGACGCCGAAAATGCCGAGTGCCACCAGGATATTCGGCAAGGCCCGCGTTTTGGAGGCCGCAATGGTATCCAGTAGATTTTGGGCGCGTTTATCGGCCATGAGATCAAGCGGGAGCAATTGCTCTTTGGTGAGAGTGTAAATATCCGAAGGGTCATGTACCAATTTCTTTTCAAACAGCTGGATTGCCATCTTGCCGCCCAGACCCTCGATATCCATCGCGTCTTTCGATGCAAAGTGATAAATTCGTTCCACCACCTGGGCCGGGCAGGCGACGTTGATACAGCGCCAGGCCGCCTCACCCTCCGGCCGGACGGTTTTCGATCCGCATGACGGGCAGGTATGCGGCATGGCAATTTTCTTTTCTTTGCCGGTTCTTTTCTCGGAGATGACCGCCACCACCTGCGGAATGACATCACCGGCGCGGCGGATAATGACGCTGTCGCCGACGCGGATATCGAGTTCCCGCATTTCATCTTCGTTATGAAGAGACGCATTGGAAACCGTCACCCCGGCCACATGGACCGGCTGCAGTTTTGCCACGGGCGTGACGACCCCGGTGCGCCCGACCGAGAAGATGATATCTTCGACGATGGTTTCGGCCTCTTCGGCGGCGAATTTCCAGGCTACCGCCCAGCGCGGCGCGCGGGCGATCTCGCCCAATTGTTCCTGTTCGCGGAAGGCGTTGACTTTAACAACCATCCCGTCGATTTCATAATCCAGTGCCGGGCGAAGTTTTTCCAGTCGCGTGAATTCTTTCGCGACGGCATCAACACCGCACACCGGTTTGATATGTTCGTTAACGCGAAAGCCTTCATCCTGAAGGAATGTTATCGTATGGTAATGGTCAGCAAGATGGGGAAGGTCGGTTGCCGAGATATTGTAAGCATAAAACATCAACGGTCGTTCGGCGGTTATTCTGGAATTCAACTGTCGCAGGGAACCGGCGGCGGCATTGCGCGGATTGGCGAACGGCTGTGCTTCGGATTGTTCCATGCGTTCATTGAGTTTTGCAAATTCGGAGCGGCGCATGATGACTTCGCCACGGACCTCCAACAGGGGGTACTTCGCCGCGGTGTCCTCGGACAACCGCAGTGGTATTGAGGGAATGGTTTTGAGATTGGGCGTGATGTTCTCACCCCTGGTGCCGTCGCCACGGGTTGACCCCACCGTCAGGATACCCCTTTCATAGACCAGTTCCACCGCCAGCCCGTCGAGTTTCGGTTCGGTCACGTAGGAGACATCATCGGTTGTCCCCAGTCCGTCGTGCACCCTGCGATCAAAATCGGCGAATTCCTCCCGGGCGGTAACTTTCTGGAGCGACAGCATGCGCACCCGATGCGTGACCGATTTAAAGGCTGGCAACGGCTCGCCGCCCACGCGTTGTGACGGCGACACGGGTGTCACCAGTTCCGGATATTTCTTTTCAAACTCCAGCAGGCGGTCAAACAGGTTGTCATATTCGGCGTCGGAAATTTCCGGTCGATCGAGCACATAGTACAGCCGGGCATGATATTCGATCTGTTCCACCAGCCGGGAATACTCTTCTCGTGTCTTGTCCGGAATTGTCATGTCCATAATAAAGAGCCGCACCCTTGTTGTGTCAATCTAAATGTACTTCGCCCGGCGCAGGCCGGTTTCGGCGGGGCGGACGTTCTGCGCGATCAACGCCGGAATGCCATCATCGAAATTCACCTGTCCGTTCACCTCGAGGTAGCGATAGGTGCGGATCGTTTCACTGAAACGGTCATAGGTGTCGGGAAAGAGAATGACTTCAAAAGTGTCATCGAGGGCGTCAAAGGTCAGAAATACCATCGACTGGCCGTTACGGGTTTTGATGCGTTTGCGATCCGCCAGCCAGCCGGAGACGGTGATGGTTCGGTTGGTGCCGCCCCGGGTCAGCGTCGCAATGTCAACCGGTTGATGCGTGTCAAAAAGCGACAGGGGATGAAACGACGCCGGGATTTCAAGGATGGCTTTTTCCGACCGGAAAACATCGTAGCGGCTGAACTGATGTAATTCGGGCAGGTGTTCGGTTGTGGGCGGAAGCACCTTTCCGCCGAACAGATCGCCCTCGCGGTGTTTGGGGGCGTGTCCCCACAGGCGGTACTGCCAGAGCAGTCGGGGGCGCGAGGTTTCCAGCGAGTCGAAAAAACCGACCCGGATCAGGTTCTCGATTTCGCGTTCGGAAATGTCCACCCGCGATAGAAAATCGGCGAGGGAGCCAAACGGTCGGCCGATTTCGATCTGGTCAAGGGTGCGGCGGGTGATGTCGAGCACTCGCGCCAGACCGAGATAGATGCGGCCACCCTGCAGGGAGTCGTAGCGTTCCGAGAGGGTGCAGTCCGGTGGCATAACGGTCAGGCCGAGTCGTCGGGCTTCGGCGACATAAACCGCCGCGGGATAATACCCGCCACCGTTGCGCAGGACGGCGGCCATGAAGATTCCCGGATGATGGGTTTTGAAATAGGCCGAGAGGTAGGCCAGGTGTCCGTAGGTGGCGGCGTGAGCCTTGCAGAATCCGAATGACGCGAACTGTTGCAGTTGGGTGAGGATGTCGGTCGCGGTTTTGGCATCGACACCGTTGCGGTCGGCGCCATCAAGAAAGCGCCGGGTTAACTGGCGGTTTTCTCCGGCCTTGCGTTTTTTTGTGATCGATCGTCGCAGTATGTCCGAGGCGGGAAGATTAAATCCCGCGATGTTTTGGGCGGCAAGGAGGACCTGTTCCTGGTAGATGAACACCCCGTGTGTTTCCCGCAGGGTTGATTCCAGATTGGGATGGCGATAGGTTGTTTTTTCTTTTCCATGAAAGCGATTCAGGAAGACTTTTTTCATGCCGGAGTCGGATGCGCCGGGGCGAATCAGGGCCAGCGCGAGGGTGATATCGTTCAGTCGCCGTGGCTGAAGCACCCGCAGTAAAGCCCGCAGACCGGGGGATTCAATTTGAAAGACACCGATGGTTTTGCCGGTGCGGAGCATGCGGTAGGTGGCGGGATCGTCATCGGGGACCTCGAAATTCTTCCCGCGCTGTTGTTTTAGTTCGGTCAGGCAGTCCGCGATCACTGCCAGTCCGCGCTGGCCGAGGATGTCGATTTTGACCAGTCCGATTTTTTCGGCCTGGTACATGTCACATTGAGTTACGACAATGCCCTTGGTGGCGCGTTCCAGCGGCACATAGTCGGTCAGCGGCTCCGGGGTGATAACAATTCCGCCGGCGTGAATGCTCAAATGCCGGGGCAGTTCGGCGATGGCATGCGCGCCCCGGAGGACCGGTGCGAACCGTTGCCAGTCCAGTTGGGCCCGGGTTGCGGCCGGGAGCCGCGCGATCCTGCTGTCCAGCTTTTCCATCGAAGACCAGGGGAGCCGTTTGACAAAGCGGTTGATTTCCTCCGGGGCGATTCCCATTGCCTTGGCGGTTTCCCTTACCGCCAGCCGGGGCTGAAAGCGAATGTACGATGCCATCATGGCGACGTGGTCGACACCGTACGTATCATAGACATGCTTCAGAACCTCATCGCGGCGCCGCCAGTCGATATCGAGGTCAATGTCGGGGCAGTCGGAACGCGCCTCGTTCAGGAAGCGTTCGAAGTACAATCCCTCGCGAATCGGATCCACCCGGGTGATGCCAAGGCTGTATGATACCAGCGAACCGGCCGCCGAACCGCGCCCCACCGCCGTGATGTGATTGCTTTGGCAGAATTCCAGAATGCGGTTGACGATTAAAAAATAATCCACGAATCCGGTGCGCTTGATAACCGACAGTTCATATTCCAGCCGGGCCTGATATGGACCGGTGACTTTTGGCATTATTTCTTGCAGGCCGGACAGAACCGCGGCCTTGAGCTTTTCATAATGATCGCCGTCAACGATGATATGCGGAAGGATGTTTGTGGTGCGGGGAAAGATCAAATTACACCGTTCGGTCAGGTCACGACAGTTATGTACGGCCCGGGGATACGGTGCGTACAGATGGGAATACCATTCCGGCGAGCGCAGGTACTCATCGGGAGACGCCAGCCGATCGGGCGGAACGTGCGTTATCAGATATCCGCCGCCGATGGCACAAAGCAGGCGGTGGGTTTCGTAATCGTCCAGTCGCAAAAACGACACCGGTGGCAGGGCGATCGATTTAAGACGGTTTTTTTCGGCAAGTCGATACGCCCGGGATGGCTGGTCGTAACCGATTTGCATATAAAGCGTGTCGTTGAATATCTCGCGTAACTCACGATGATATGCCGCCGGTTGAATTATGCCGATCAATCCGTGAGCATGAGAAGCGAGCGTGTCCTGTGTCACCGCACCGTGCAGTTGATAGTGCGTAATCAGCCGCGAGAGATTTTTGAAGCCGTCATGGTGCTCACACAACAGGATGATGTCTCCGAATGCGGTTGAGACGGTTGCCCCGATGATTGGCCGGATGCCGCATTCTTTGGCCGCGTGGTAGAAATCATAGCAGGCGTACAGATTATTCCGGTCGGCCATGACCAGTGAGGTATAGCCGTGTTCTTCGGCCGCCCGCACCAGTCGTTCCGGCGGAGTGGTGCCGTAGAGAAGGGAGAAGCTACTGCGACAGACCGGGAGTGCGCAATTCATAGCCGGTGTCTCCGCGTTTGTACTGTTTATCCAGTGCCCAGGTGCGCCCGGTCATGAGCGAGAAAAATCCCTCGCGGGCGCGGACACTGTCCAGCCCTTTGCGCAGACGACGGTTCTTTTCGGTGCGGTCATTGAGAAAGGATTCGTTGTCTCGGTAGTTGCGCAGGCCGGTCAGGGTTACCCCGACCAGTCGAAGCCCGACCCGCCTTGTGAACAGCCGCGTGAACATATGTTCGACGGCGGGGAAGATGTCACTCTCGTCGTTGGAGACCGGGTGAATTCGCGCCGTTCCCTCGATCGTTTTGAAATCGGCATAGCGAAACTTGATTCGCGCCGTCCCGGCCATCTTGTACAGGGCGCGCAATTTCCGTGCGGCTCGTTCCAGCAGGTAGTAGAGATGGGACAGGAGCACCGCGCGGTCGCTGATATCATCGGCAAAGCCGGTTTCGCGGCTGACGGAGTGGACGGCGTTATAATCGCGCAGGAGCGGTCCGTCCTCGCCCCGGCTATAGGCTGATATCTTCAAACCGTTAATACCGAAGACAGTCTTTAAGTATTGCTCGGGAACAGCGGCCAGTTGGCCGGCGGTACTGATTCCCATCTCGTACAGGGTTTTCTCAGTAACCGGGCCAATCCCCGGGATTTTGCGAATGGGCAACTTATCGAAGAAGCCGGGGAGGTTCTGATCCGTGAGGATGGTCAGTCCTCCCGGTTTGCGTTGTTCCGAAGCGATCTTGGAGGCCACCCGGCTGGGTGCGACGCCAATCGAGGTCGATAGCGCCAGTTCGTCCCAGACCCGTTGTTGCAGTTGTTTTGCCAGGGTGGGGCCGTCTTTGAATTGTCTCAAAACGCCACCGATGTGCAGGCAGGCCTCATCCTGTGAAATTCGCACCAGATCGGGGGTGTATGAGTGCAGGATATTGTAGAGCCGGTCCGAAAAGTCCTGGTAGCGGTTGAAATCGCCGCGCAGAAAGACGCCGTCGGGGATCAGCCGCGCGGCTTCATAGAGCGCTGTCCCGGTGCGGACACCGCGTGAGCGTGCCTCGTAGCTGGGGCAGGCGACCACCCCGCGTTCATGCTTCAAGCCCCCGACCATGACCGGCCGTCCGACCAGGGTGGGATTGATTGACTGCTCCACCGATGCGAAAAAGGCATCGACGTCGATATATAAAAACGGCCCCATATCTTACCTCCGCCATAACTAACGGTAAAACGGGGCGGGAGAGTATCACATCCGTATCATAAATTGGGAGTGCCGGCGGGGACCACAGCGCTCTTTTTGAACGTCGACGGTTTGCCGTGAATGCGTTTGCGCCAGGCGGCAATCTCGCGTCCGGCCAGGTCATCGACAATGTCGAATACCCAGAGGGCGGTTAGCCTGTGATCTTCGGTTACCTGGGCAATAAGATTCTGTGCAAGGTAGAAGTTGTGCGCCGCGGGGTCGCGCGAGAATCGAAGTAACAAGAACTGTTTCTCGGTATTGCAGAATACGGTCGGTTCGGCAAAACTGTCACGAAAATCCAGAAAGCTGATATCGGCTGACTCCGCTGTCTCGGGCGGAACCAGATTCGGTTTGATACGCCAGCGGCGGCGGGGGAGGGTGATTTCGATAAAAATCAGCCGCCCGTCGCGATCCAGCTGGAACGACACCGGGTCGGATTCCAGGTAGGAGAAGAAGCGGCATTTCTGGCCGGGGTATTCCACCGGCAGATAGAGGTTTTCTTCTTCCAACTGATAAAAACCCCGACCGGGAGGCGTGCTCGCGGTCGGGTCTTTTATGTTGAGCTTTATGTCCGTTACGGGCATAGCTAACGGTATTCTTTCAGTTTCTCTTTGGCCTGCTCACCCTCCAGCGTTTCCGGGTGTTCATCGACCAGTTTCTGGAAGGTTTCCCTGGCGTCGTTGGTTTGCCCCAATTCCTCATGGGAACGGGCGATTTTGTACAGTGCCCCGGCGCGTTTCTCGGAGTCGGGATAGTCACGCAACAACAGGTCAAATTCACTGATGGCGTCTTTGTACCGTTTCATGGAATAGTACGACTCACCGGTCCAGAACCGGGCGTTATCGGCCTTATCCTCGGTTCCGCAGTACTTGAGGTAGTCGGCGAAACCGATCAGCGCCTCTTCATACTGACCGCGGCGCATGTAAATGAACGATTCATCATACAGCTCCTGACAGTCGATCCCGGGGATCACCGGCGTGCCGGAGGTGGAATCGGTACTGTCCGCGGTTGCGAACGGTTCCATGATGACCGGACGGGATCCGCCGCTTTCGGTCAGGTAAGTTACCTTGTCCTGCAAATCCTGCATGTTGGCCTGGATGGCCTGGAACTGGGTCAGCAGGTCGGTAACGGCGCTTCGGATTTCCGCGCGGAGTTGCACCGAAGCCTCGGTGTCGGCGGTCAGCAGTGAATCCAACCGGTTAACCGACCGGTTGATCTCATCCTGGTCGGCATCGACTTTGGCGATGCGATCTTCGAGTCTGATAACATCGCGCTTCATGCAACAGCCCGACAGCAGGAGCAGTGCCCCCGTCATCAGGAACGCAACAAGGATAATTATCTTGCGAGTCATATTCTCCACCAATCAGGCGCTTACTGCGACATCACTTTAAAGATGACGCGACGGTTCTTGGACCAGGCGCGTTCGTTATGACCCGGATCGGCCGGCTTTTCTTTGCCATAGCTGATGGTCTTCATGCGAACGTTACTGATACCGAGATCCTTGATGTACTGCATTGCCGAGTTGGCGCGTTTTTCACCAAGTGACAGGTTGTACTCAATCGTGCCGCGTTCATCGCAATGCCCCTCGATCATGACCAGCACGTTGGGGTTGTCCTTGAGGACTCGGGCGTTGTTATCGAGCGCAATCTTGGCGGAATCGACGAGGTTGAACTTGTCATAGTCAAAATAGACTATCTGAAAATCCGATTCGGTAATCAGGACCGGTTCCGGTTCGGGTTCCGGTTCTGGTACCGGCTCAGGTTCGGGTTCGGGCGCCGGCTCTTCCACGACCGGTTCTTCCGGCGGGGGAGGCGGGGGACCGCCACAACTGGCAATAAACAGTGCAAATACGCCCAGCAGTGCAAGTAAATAGAACTTTCTCATGGTATCCTCCTTGGGTATCCCTCTTGAAATATTCTCAATTTATGGTGTTATCATTCTACGTAATTTTACATTTTCGGTCAACTATAAAAAGTGTCGTGTCCCACTAACAATTATACCCTCCCTTTCTTAATCCTGTTCCGGTAACCAGAGGGGGTTGGAAAAGCCGCCCCGAATGGTTAGCCGTCGCTGGCTGTTGCCGAAGAGATCCATGGTATAGACCTCGGTCGGCCCCAGTCGGTTTGAGGTAAAGATAATATGATTTCCGTCCGGTGAAAAGTGTGGATTTTCATTATTTCCCAGATCGGTCAGAATGCGGAAGTTCTTGCCGGTGGCGTCAATCGAGGCAACATGAAAATGTCCGTCACGATGCACAAAAATGATCTGGTCACCTTTCGGGGACCACTGTGGCGAGTCATTATAACCGCCCTTGAAGGTCAGCCGCCGGACGTTCATTCCCTCGCTGTCCATAATATATATCTGGGGCGAGCCGGTGCGATCCGAGGTGAAGGCGATTTCCTTGCCATCGGGCGACCAGGTCGGGGAGGATTCAATCGCCCAGCTTTTGGTCAGTCGTTTCTCGATTTTCCCTTTGCGGTTGAGCAGGTATATCTCGGAATTGCCGTCGCGCGACAGCACACAGGCAATCTGTTTACCGTCCGGCGACACCGCCGCGGCGGCATTAATCCCCGGTTGTTCGGCAATTAGCCTGACTTCATTGTCTCGTAAAGATAATTCATACAGGTTGGGCACATCGTGCATGTAGCTGGTGAAATAAACGTATTTTCCATCCGGTGAGGCGGCGGGGGAGATATTTATCGAACCGTTGTCGGTCAATTGTTCTTCGTTATAGCCGTCATAATCGGCCATGATCAGTTCCTTGGTGCTGTCGATTTTTTTAATGTATACGATTTTGGTCAGGTAAATGCTTTCATCACCGGTCAGGGTTTTGACGATGTCATTGGCCAGTTTGTGCACCAGCGTTCGATAGGCTGCCTTTTTGTCATTGAAGCGTTTCTTCCTGATTTCGCGGCCACTTTCGACCGAGTAGAGCCGGTATTGAATCTGGATTTTATCCCGGGGGAATTCGGTTTCCATTTTGACCAGGTATTCCGATCCGAGCCGTTTCCAGCCGAGCATGGTCATTTCGGTCAGTTCCATGTGGCGCATGAAGAATGAATCCAGCAGAACAACCTCGAAATAAGGCGAGAAATCAAGGTCCTTGCGCAATATTGCGGCGCAGTTGCGCATCAGGACGGTATCGGCATAGCCAATCGGTTCAATCCCGACATAGCGATTGTCCTCGACTGAGATACGGGTCGGTTCAAAAGTTGTTTTTTCCTGGAGCCGGCCGTGGACATCACGAATCGGCAGTCCCTGTGAGTAGGCCTCCGATGAGGCCATCAGCAACATGATGACAACAATAAATGCGAAATATTTTTTCATAATGGTGAATACGGAAATTCAAGGTGAATGCCAAGGATTTCTTCGGCGAAGTCGCCCGGCAGGGGCGGAAGCGGCTGGGCCTGTTTGACGGCCCGTTCGCAGGCGCGATCATAGGCGTCAACGCCGGAGGATTTTTCTATTTCGGTTTTTATAATACGCCCTGACGTGATAACCTGAAAGTATACGATACAACTAAGCGGCTGATTGGCGTAGACCGGATTGCTCCAGTTGCGTTCGATTTTGCCAAAAGCCTGCACAAACCAGTAGGGATAATCGAATGACGCGTTGTCGATTGCCGCGCCGCCGAATTTCGAGCCCGATCCGAGATTCTGGCTGACGTCCTTCTGGCCGTCAGGAAGACCCGCCTGGTCCTGATCGCCCGGTTCGGTTTTGGGTCGATAGGTGTCGTCTTTGGGTTTTTTCGGTTTCGGCTTGGGTTTTTCAATCGGTTTGGTTTCGGTGACCGAGGCCATCTCCGGGATCGACACCTCAGGTTCGTCGGCTTCGATTGCCTGCGGAATAGTGACCGGTTCCGGTTTCGATTGGGGTTGCAACGAGGCCGGCAGGGAAGTAAGGTTGACGGTGATTACTTCGCTCATATCAGTCCTGATCTTGGGTCGAAACGGAGTTGAGATTACCAGAATAATGATCAGGACGAAGTGCACCAGGAATGATAATAAAAAATCGGTTCTCATGGCCGATTGGAATTCCCACCTTCCTGTTTGGCGGTGATCAGTCCCAGTTCTTCAATGCCCATGCTCTTGAGACGACCGATGACATCGACCACCACACCGTAATTAACCAGGGAGTCGGCTCGCAAGAAGACCGAGGATTTTCCGATCCGGCGCAATTCCTTGTCCAGGGCGGTCTCAAAATTCTCCAGTCTGGTCCAGACATCGTTGACAAAGATACCGCCTTTTTTATCAATAGTCAGCACCACGCCCTCGGCCTGTTCTTCCAGGGCCGCGGCGCGGGTCTTGGGGAGATCGACCTCAATGCCCGACTGCAACAGCGGCGCGGAAATCATGAAAATAATCAGGAGGACCAGCACCACGTCGACCAGGTTGGTGACGTTGATCTCGGCCATGGCACGGTATTCACGCTGTTTCATCAGGTCAAATCCTTTTTGACGCGGGCCTGGAATTCAAGAGCGAAATTGGAGGCGGCGTCATGTTGCCGTTTCAGCTTGTTGGTTGCCCAGTTATATCCGATTACCGCCGGGATCGCCGCCGCGAGACCGACAATGGTCGCCAGGAGTGCCTCGGCCAGGCCGGGTGCAACCACCACCAGCGAAGCCGATCCACGCTCGCCGATGGACCAGAACGATTCCATTACGCCGACCACGGTTCCCAGCAGACCGAGAAAGGGCGAGGCATTGGCCGTGGTTGCCAAGAAAATAACATACCGCTCCAGCCGGGTGATTTCTTCGGTTGTGGATCGTTCCAGCGTCATGGAGACGATTTCGATATCATCATCGGTGAGACGCTGGTTTTCGTTTTCGGTGGAAGCGGTCTTTTTGCGGTCGATCAATCCCTTGATTTCATTATATCCCGACAGAAAGACACCGGAAAGAGGGGTGAACTGCAAAGCCCTGGCCTGGGAGAGGATGTCCGAGAATTTGCCCGATTTACGAAAGAAATTCAAAAAGACGTTATTTTGCGATTCGACTTTTTTAAAAGTTCGCCACTTGTTAAACATGATCCCCCAGGATATCAGGGAAAAAGACACCAGAATCAGATAAATAATGACTCCAAAGGCACTGGATTGGCCAATTATCTGCCATACGCCCCCCGAAAACAACCCTGTCGGTAAAATCAATGTCGCACCCATATCTATCCTTTTACGTCTCGACCGGTTAAATGGTCCGTTTTGTACTCGCCTTTCATCCTATAAATAGCCTGATCATTATACTCCCGAACAAGATAAGCGTCAACAAAAAGCTAAGATACCTCCCCAAATGTCTGCAGGTTTCTCTTGACATCAACAATTGAAAGCCTAATTTGAGATGAAATTGTAAGGTTAACCTAAGGACGGGGAGAGTAACATGAAACAATTAATCACACTGGGGTTGGTTGCATTGCTGATGCTGGCGTTTGTTATCGGGTGTGGTCAGAAAGATGAACCGCAAACGACCACCACCGAAGAAGCACCGGCGATGGTTGACACCACTGAAGTTATGGATACCACGGCGGTGGTGCCTGACACGACGGAAGTTAAGGACGCCGTTGAGGAAGTTGAGGGACATTAATCTCTGAAAATTTAGTGGACGATACTGTCCGTATATCCGAAAAACTGAAAAGGCCGCCTGAGGGCGGCCTTTTTTTGCCAATTCCAATTTGGCTCGGACGACCAATCCTATTGACCGTCTAAGATTCTATCATCTCAACGTTGGCGCGCGGAACGATAGCCGTTTCGCCGTCGTGAAATTTCACTTCCAGCACACGGGCGTGTGATCCCGATTCCAACTCTTCGAGTTCCGGCGGCAGATTGGAAACATCGCCAAGTTTTCCGAAATAGGGATGACGGATAACACGCACCGGTGATCCGATTTGCAATCCGAGTTCGCGATAGTCGCTATCTTCAATCTTAGCGTGGATATCGCCTTCCTGCGGAATAATCACCTCCGGCCTGATCACCCCGGCGCGAATCTGGGTCGCCCCGTTAATACAGGCGCGTTGCCCCTCCTTGGATTTAAGCAGGTCGAAAGTTCTCTGGGCCATACTAATCTGCCCGAAACCTTCGGTGACAATCAGCGAGGTGCCGATTTCCTCGGAGCCGGTGATGGCGACGCCAATGTCATACCCGAGAAAACCGCGCAGGTCCTTGTCGTCGAAACCGCCGACGACGATGCCGGAGGCACCGACCTTGGCCGCTTTTTTGACGGCGTCCGCGGTAACCATTGATCCTCCGACAATGACTTTGCCCTGGCAGGAGTCATCGATTTCCTTGTCGGTCAGGACCTGGGCATTGTCGTTGACAACGACCTTGATCTCACCGTGGGTTTCACCCCCGATGCCGAAAATGCCCTGAATAAAGGAACACCAGGTGGAAACGGCGACGCCCTCTTTTTCGAAGATTTCCACCACCTCGCCGTCGACGTATGCCTTTACGGTAACCGGGATGGGGGCTCCGCGAAGCAGAACCTGACCGGTTACCTGCGAGATGGATTCAATTGTTCCGCTGATTTTGGCCGGACATTTTGACTTGAACAATCCGAAAAAGGACTTCGACAGGGCGATTACCTCACCCGCTTCAACCTGATCGCCTTCCTTTTTCAGCATGCATTCGCCGATGTCCTCAGGTGGAATTCCCAACACGTTGGCAACGTTCATCGGTTCCACCACACCGGGAAGATGTGTGCGGGCGACGATATCATCCGGTTTGACCCGGTCGCCCTTTTTGACAATAACCTCTCCCTTCAGCGGGAGAATTCGCCTTTTGGTCAGAAGGAATTTTTCGGTAACCTTCAGACCCGGTGTATATGCATGACCCATTACAAGTGCCTCTTTATGTTACAATACTATTTTTTTCCCTTGATCACGAAAAACCACACTGTCAGGAGAATCATGATGGCCAGGACAATAATCAGAATTTGTCCCGACGGTCCATCATCGGTTTCCCCCGGTTCGGGTCGACTTTCGTCGGTTAAACCCTGATGTTCACGTTCGGAGATGTCGACAATTCGGGCGCTGTCCGGTTGTGCCACCTCGTCAATGTTTTCCGTCGAAAACGACCTCATGATACCGAGCAGTTCCGGCAGGGTTTCGAGATAAACCTTGCGCGGGACAAAGCAATAGAAGATGGCGACGCCCTTGTCATAGAAGCGGCGCATCTCCAAAACCGACTTTTCAATATCCCCGCTTCCGACCTTGGTAAGCACCGCGACCGTTTTCAGTTCGGCATCATATACCGGGCGGTTATAACGGAACTGAATATTGTCATTGCGCAGTGACCCGGCGACGTACTTTTTGTTATGTTCCCTGGAAAGTTCGGCCAGGGCCGAATCAATTTGCCGGTTGTTAAGATTGCCGATCGGATAAAAGCTGATGAACAGGTACGGCACCTCGTTGATCATTTTCTGGGATTTTTGCGCCAGCATTCCGTCGTAATCGAATTCCGACGGCAACACTCCCTGTGAAGAGAGAAATACCCGAACCACGTCGTCATCAACCTGGTACCACTGACTCGAGTATTCAACGTAAAAATCGCCGCGCCAGTCGATAAACACCTCAGCGCAAACCATCCCCGGCAACAGCAGGCAGGCGGCAATGATGAGCAGGTTGAACAGTCTCATTGTCCCTGATCTCCTAACGATTCAAGGCCTCGGCGGGATAGATATCCAGCTCGGTCATCCAGGCCTTCAGTTTCTTCACACGGATTTCTTCGTCCTCCGGCAGTATGAACGGTCGGCCGCGCCCATCAAGCACGATTCCAACCACGCCACCGGAAAGTTCGGTCTCCAGCTTGTGACCCTTACCCCGGCCAAGATCAAGTCCGTGATGCGGATCCAGTTCGGCCTTTGCCTTGAGCGGCAGGCCGTTGTCACCAACTCCAAGTTTGATCAGTTTCATCTCGCCGAGATTAAGTGTTCCCGATTCGACCTTTCCGTCGGGAAGCGTAATTTTGTAATCCATAACCGGTCCGCTCTTCTTGACCGCCCCCACCGGGGCAACACAGGTGCCGAGGTGAATCAGGCAATCCTTGTTGAACACTTCGGTGGCGGCTTGCGGCTGTACGGTCGAGAGGACACCCAGTTGCGGCATCATGAAAATCGAGTCGACCGCCAGGCGGGTGACTCCCTCCGGCAGGAAGGCGTCGATCAGCATCAGAGCGGCCTGCTGGCGAAGCGGTGCGTGTGACAACACTCCGCCGGATCCGACCAGAATGTCCAGTGACATCATGTTGACCAGCGTTGCGCCCGAAGAAGTCTGTTCAAAAGCATCGGCGATGGTGCGCTGTTGCTGGACGCCCTTGAGGACGGTCGCGAAGTTCTTATGCTGAATGAAGGCCAGCCGCAGGGCTTCTTTGGCAATTGCCTGTTCGAAGATAAGCTCTTCCATCGACTGCGGAATGGTCGTCGGTCGAATCATTTTATTTTTGACGCGGTTGCGAAGGTCACGCTCGTTCATGATGAACGGCACCCAGCGCATCACCATTGGCAGAGTGGCTTCGGCAAACACGTTGGAAACCGAATAGCTCATGCCGAGGTTGGCGGATACGGTGCGGTTGAAGACCCCTTCCTGGGCGTCTTCCGGACGGAAAACCGAAAAGACGTCGGTTGTGGCGCCGCCGATATCGACTCCCACCGCCTCAATATTTTCCATGTCGGCAATGGTTTTGATAATCAAACCGACCGCACCCGGGGTCGGCATAATCGGAGCGTCGGTCATGCTCATTAATTTTTTATATCCCGGGGCCTGAGCCATCACATGTTCCATGAACAGGTTGTGGATTTCCTCGCGGGCGGGGCCGAGATTCTCGCGTTCCAGCACCGGGCGGATGTTTTCGACAAAGCGCAGGTCAACCTTTTCCGACAGGGTATCCTCGACCGCCTTGGTGGCTTCCTTGTTGCCGGCATAGATGATCGGCAGTTTGTAGCCGGTGCCCAGACGCGGTCTGGGGTCGGCCGCCGAAACCAATTCGGCGATTTCCACCACGTGAGTGGTGGTACCGCCATCAATTCCGCCGGAAAGTAGAATCATGTCCGGTCGCAGGTGGCGGATTCGTTCAATCTGCTGGTGGGGGAGACGTTTGTCGTTCGATGCAATCACGTCCATCACAATTGCCCCCGCACCCAGCGCGGCGCGTTCAGCGGACTCGCCGGTCATGGAGCGAACCACGCCGGCCACCATCATCTGCAGGCCGCCGCCGGCTGACGAAGTCGAGATATACACGTCGGTGCCATCCTTGCCGTTGGCCGGAGAGATGATATTGCCGTCATCATCAAGCAGTTTCCTGCCGGAAAGCTCTTCAACCTCACCCACCGCGTTGAGCACGCCCATGGTTACATCCTCGAACGGTGCTTCAACCGTGGTCGGTGCCTCGCCACGCACGATCAGGCGGTATTCACCGTCGCGCTTCTCAATCAGGATCGCCTTGGTAGTGGTGGAGCCGCAATCGGTGGCCAGAATAATCTTAATGTCTTCAGGGTTCATTTTTGCCATATATCACCCGTTTCATTCAAACGTATGTTCTTCGCTACCGGGGGCGTTGGCGCGGGGATCATTTTCTCCATTTTGCCGTGCCGATTGCCAACCGGTTTTTTCCAAAGAGTTATAGTATACAAAATTGGCCCCTTCTTGTAAACGGATTTTTTGGGGGTGATGAGGCCCTTTATACTTGGGTAATCAGGTATAAGTCACCGGGATATGAAAGATCGGGTGGTGTGGGCGAGCGGGTGCCTGAATGTTACCCGTAAATCAGCTCGATCAGGTAGAGGATGTCGAGTAGATTGATATCGTCGTCCTGATTGGCGTCGCCGGCTTCCAGTGGTGTCGGCGGCGGTCCCGGCGGATCGCTGTAGATGTATTCAATCAGAAGCAGGATATCCAGCAGATTAATACTGCCGTCACCGTTGGCATCGCCGAAGTCAAACGGGAATTTGACCATTCGGGAAAGCATTCCGAACTCCGGGGCGGCCTGCCAGTCATGATATCCGAGGCGCATCCAGGACCGATTGGAGATTTCGGTGCCATCGAGAATTTCAGGTGGCACAGCCACCGAATAAGTGACAAAGCCGCCACTGTCAGGTGGCAGATTGATATTTTCAAACAGCCATAAGATCACCCCGGTGAACGGATTAAAAATATGTGAACAGGCGGAATCATGGCTGACTTTGTCCAGAGCCAGCGAACCCCAGTCAAGATCGGGATCAAGGGTATCCACGATGATGATATCCTGCACGGTGTCACCTGCCAGGGGGGGATTTTCAAAGGTTATGGCATAATTCAGGCGCCGGCCGGGTGCGATTTCATGGTTTATGCCAGTTCCCGGCGGGTAGGCGGTTTTGTCCGGTTTTGGAGTAAAGCCGACCGTTTCCATCAGCAACTGACAATGATTGTTATCGGAGTCGGCCTCGGGCGAAGGGGTAACCAGCCAGGTTTCGCATGAAATTGTGTCGCCGAGCGGAATTCCTACCTCCAAGGTGCCGGCGATCATCAGGTAGCCACCCCGGCGATCCGATGGCGCGATGGTTTCCAGGGGAATCAGCAAGGTGTCTCCGATGACATCGTAGTCGGAGTACATACCGGTCGAAATCTCGCCGATCCATACCGCCGGATCATACAGGAGCATTTCCTGGGGAGGAAGGGCTTTCAGCGTGCAGTTTTCAGCCGGTGCGGTTCCGAGGTTGGTCCAGGCGGCGGCCAGGATAAATTCATGTCCCGGTCGGGCGCCCCAATTATATAAGTTGCCTTCCAGATCGGCCAGCAATGAGTCGGTTACAATGATGCGGGCATATTCCAACAGACTGTCATAATGGTTGAAGGGATTGGACACTCGCAGGAAAACATCATAACGACCGGAGGTGTCATATTGATGCAGGGGAGAGGGATCATAGCTGATTGAGCCATCGCCGAATTCCCAGTACCAATTGTCGGGAGCGCCGGTACTGATATCCGTAAATTGTACCATCAGCGATGCTTCACCATAGCTGAGATCGGTGAGGAAATTGGCGACCAGTCCACTAACGTGGATATATTTGGTTTTGATCTCGGTGTCGTCCTGAAAACAGTCTCCCAGTTCAAGCTGAACCCGAAGAGAGACGTCATAATCTCCGGCAAACTGATAGGTATGAATCGGGTTGCGTTCGTAACTGGTGTTGCCGTCACCGAAAACCCAGTAAAACGATGTTGCCGTTCCTTCGACGATCGGTTCAAAAAAGACCGTTACCGGCGGCGGTCCGCCGGTCGGAACACCGATGAAGTCGACCGACAACGAAGTCTGCGTGGTGATAAAATCCTGTTTGGTCAGGGTATCCTGGTTGGCACCGTCAGAGACAATCAGGGTTACGTCAAAGGTGCCGATTTCGGTGTATTCATGCAACGGATTCTGCGCGCCGCTGGCATGCCCATCGCCAAAATCCCAATGCCAGGCGATGATGGGATCGTTTCCATGTGACAGATCGGTGAAATAGACCAGAAGGGGAATCCCTCCACAACGGATATCGGCATCAAAGTCAACCTCGCCGGGATCGCAGGCGTTGCCTTTGCCGTCGAGGTCTTCATCGTTTTGATCGGGATTATAGGTGTCCGGGCAATTGTCATCGGGGCAGGTATTGCGAAAATAACCGGGATCACCATACCCGTCACCGTCCGAGTCGGTACAGCTGTCACACTCATCCCCGATTCCATCATTGTCACCATCCCCCTGGATCGGATTGGGCATAAAGGGGCAATTGTCATCCGGGCAGGTGTTGGCGGGATACCCGGGATTGCCGTAACCATCGCCATCGGTATCGGTGCATTCATCACAGTCATCGCCGATACCGTCCTCGTCATAATCCTTCTGATCGGGGTTGGGATCGTCCGGGCAATTGTCATCCGGGCAGGTGTTGGTGGGATATCCAGGATTGCCATAACCATCGCCATCGGTGTCGGTACACTCGTCGCAGGCATCGCCCAGGCCGTCGCTGTCGCCGTCATTCTGCTCGGGATTATAAACTTCGGGGCAGTTGTCATCGTCACAGGTGTTGGCGGGGAATCCGGGGTCGCCGTAGCCATCCATGTCGGAGTCGGTACAGGCATCGCAGGAATCACCGATGCCGTCCAGATCTTCGTCTTCCTGTTTTATGTTGGCTATTTCCGGGCAATTGTCACAGGAATCACCGAAACCATCGCCATCGAATTCCTCCTGTTCGGGATTATAGACGGTCGGGCAGTTATCCTCAATCGGGCACTTGGTGTTGGGAAAACCGGGGTCACCATATCCATCACCGTCGGTATCGACACAATCCAGGGTAAGGTTGCGCAACACCGATATTAAATTCGCGTTGGAATGGGTCAGGGCCAGATCGCTGTCGCCATCTCCGTCAAAATCCGCCGTGGCCACGCCATAGGATCCGAAATCGACATTCTGGTTTACCGCGGGCGCGAATATTCCCGTTTCGCTGTTCTGCAGCACTGAGAAATAATCGGTGTTGAAACTGGAGGAGATGAGGTCAACGTCGTCATCGAGATCGAAATCCACCGCAACCATGCCGACCGGATAGTCTTTGACCTCATAGGTGGTGGGCGCCGTATAGGTGCTGTCGCCATTGGCGAACATGACATATATTTTTTTGTCAATAATGCCGCTGGTTGCGGCAATATCCATGTTCTCGTCGTCATTAAGATTGGCGACAACAATATCACTGCCGGGATTGCCATGCACCATGAGATTTTCAGCCGGGCTCAACGTTCCATCGCCATTGTTGCGGAAAATGGATATCCCCTGGGTGCATCGCACCACCAGATCAATATCATCGTCATCGTCAAGCAGGGTCCCGACGATGCCATAGGTGTTGGCCAACGCCGGATAATTAACCGTGTCAGCAAAGCTCCCATCACCGTTGTTGAGCAGGATTGATATATTTTCCGAGAGTTCATTGGATACGGCAATATCCGGTCCGTTCAGTCCGTCCAGGTCAACCAGGGCGATGTCATAGGGATAACTTCCGACAGCGTATGCCATCGGCGCCGCGAAAATTCCTGCACCGATGTTTTCCATGGTGTATACATATCCGGAGTCGACATATCCGGTGAAGGCCAGATCGAGATCGTTGTCGCCGTCGATATCGGCGGTAACAATGGAGAAGGGGTACTGTCCCGCCGGAAAATCAGAGGTGTCGGAAAATGCACCCTGCCCGTCATTTAAGATAATGGAAACGGTGTGAGAATAGCAGTTGGCAACAACCAGATCGGGGATTGAGTCATCGTTGAAGTCGCCGACACAAATGCTGAAAGGATTGTCGCCAACGGGATGAATTACCGGAGGGGCAAAATAGGTGATTTGGGCTTGAATTCCTGTCGCCATCAAACCAAGGCATATGATGAATACAGCAATGGCGTGCTTTCTCATTCAGTTCTCCTCCGGCGGAGCGGTAACTCGGTCGGTATGTAACAAGATTGTGCTTAGACTCACCGGAAATATAGCACGAATACCGTTTTTGTCAATAAAGTACGACCCTTCATGACATATCTATCGGCGTAAGGGAACATGATATTAAGAAAGGCAGGCGGATTTTGAGAGCTCGAATCAGTTTTGTCAAGGCGCTGATTGGCGACAAAACGGCCATTGAACGGCATATTTGGGATATTTGAAAGTAAAAATATCCATTTTGCGGAATTTTAATGAAACTTCATGGGGAAAATATCGTCATGTAAGTGATGGCTCAGGTATTGCAGGCTTGGTGGCCCTGAAAACAAGCTTCCTCATAACTTGTTTTATTGTGGTTATTAAGGTTGTCCCTGAAGGCCGGGTGTAAGCATACACCACCACAACACCGCATATGAGTATGTATTCCTCAACACCTCACAAAAAATGACCGGTTTTAATATATGCCGGAGGATATCAGGTTGGGAGAGACGTCAATTTTACAAGGCAGGCACATGATTTCGGCGCATTATTCGTCGGACGGCAGGGGTGCCATCGATACGGCTCTATCATCTAAGGTTATTCTCTCGACCATATCCCGTTTAGGTAATGACAATATTGAGCGAGATGCGGGGCCATTTGACCGCAACCCGATTGACACCGGCCCCGCCTTCTCTCGCCGCTTTTATTTTGATGGCTTGACCTTCAAAATAACTTGACCCACTGCAGTCATTAATGTAACTTTAAGTGAAGGTCAAGCCGAAAGAGAATATAAACTCCGATTGATGATCGGGGTGCTATAGAGCCCGGGCGCTACCGTTGGGAATCAGGCGGTCTTTGAGATAGGCGTGGTCTCACCCGCCCCCATCAGTGGTCTCGGGATGAGGCCAAAAAGCGAATACCTGTCTCTGCCTCGCGTCGCGGCCTTTCCGGTTGCGACCCATCGCAGATGGCTAAAACACGCTACGCGCTCACCATTCGCTTTTGGCCTCGCTTTTTTGTACAAAAAAAGGCCGGATAAAATCCGGCCCTGTTTTTTTATTTTATCGAACTGTACCGCTAAATCACATTGGTTTCCTCGATCATGGCACCTCGCGCAAAGCGATCAGGGGCAAGCGGGGAGACGTCGACTGATGTTTCCTTTCCGCAGATGATTTCCGCCGCGACCAGTCCCGCCGCCGGTGCGTGCATCAGGCCATGACCGGAAAACCCGGTGTTGTTAAAGAAGCCCTTGATCTCGGGGGCATATCCGATGATGGCATGATGATCCGGAGTGGTTTCATACAGCCCGGCCCAGCTCTTTGCAATCTCAGCCGTTTCCAACTGCGGAACCCGATCCAACGCTTTCATGATGATGGTGTCGGTGTAATCGGGGTCAATTGATTCATCAAAGCCGGGTTGCACATCCTTGTCGGCCCAGCCCAGCAACAATCCCGCTGATTCTCGATGGAAATACAGTCCCGATTTGACATCAACCACCATGGGGAAGTTCTGGGGGATATAATCCAGGGGAGCGGTTGTGACGATTTGTCTCCGGATTGGTTCGACTGGCAGATCCATTCCGGCCATTTTGCTGATAAGTTTGGCATAGGCCCCAGCGGCATTGACCACCAGCGGCGTGTTAATTTCACCGTTTTTAGTGACAACACCTTTTATTTCACCGCCGACCGCATTTATGCCGGTCACCTCGCACTCGGTGATGATTTCAACATTGTGTTTACGAGCCGCCGAAGCATAGCCCTGAATCAAGTCATTGGGGTCGGCCAAGCCATCCTGAGCGCAGAAAGTGGCCTTGATAATATCGTCGGTGCGAACCGGCGGAGCCAGTTTGGCAACCTCTTCGGGATCGATCAGGTCAACCTTGAGGCCCAGCGATTTTTGCAATTCCATGGCTCGCGTAAATCCGGCCAATTCGGCTTCATCCGAGAGCAAAAACATGTAACCGACCTGATCGTACACTGCCGGCCAACCGGTTTCATCCTCGAACTGCACCAGCATTTCCTCGGATTTCATCGACATTTCAATATTTATTTTGGTCGAAAATTGTGCCCGCACGCCGCCGGCGCATTTGCCGGTCGACCCGGTTCCCAGGAACATTTCCTTTTCAATTACCACGACTTTGCCATAACCAAGTTTGGCAAGATAATATGCCGTCGACAAACCGATAATTCCGCCGCCAACGACTACCACATCAGCACTGGAAGTCATATCTATATTCCTCATACCTTAATCGTAACATATATAGCATTTACCGTGTCAATTTAGCCCAATGGCTTGATAAGTCAAGCGAAAAGGCGGACCTGGCACATTATGTTTGCCGCCACGTCGCCAACGTGAGAATTTACTTGATCTGTGACGAATTTCTCATAGATTCCCATGTTATATGAAAACGAAGCTGAAAGAGCGACTACAACAAGTGGTCCATCTCTCCGAGACGCAGATCCTGATTACCCTGTCGGTAATAGTGGGGCTCGGAACGGGGTTGGGATCAGTCTTTTTTTCCGGACTGATTGTCTGGTTTAAGGACCTCTTTTTTGGATATTCCGAACAGGTATTTATGACCCAGGCCGGATCGGTTAAATACTGGATTGCGCTCATCCCCCTGGTGGGTGGCCTGATTGTCGGTCCGATCGTGTACAAATTTGCGGTTGAAGCAAAGGGGCACGGGGTGCCTGAAGTGATGGATGCCGTGGCCCGGCGAGGGGGCATTATCCGTCCGCGGGTGGCCCTGGCCAAGGCGGTGGCATCGGCTATCTGTATTGGATCGGGTGGCTCGGCGGGGCGTGAGGGACCGATCGTGCAAATCGGCTCGGCAATCGGTTCCACCATCGGTCAGTTGTTCAAAATGTCGGCGGGACGGGTACGCATCCTGGTGGGATGTGGTGCCGCGGCGGGAATCTCGGCGGTGTTTAATGCTCCCATTGCGGGCGTGATTTTTTCCCTCGAAATTATTCTTGGCGATTTCGCGGTGCGGACGTTTTCACCGGTTCTGATTTCATCGGTGGTGGCATCCATTGTATCGCGGGCGTTCTGGGGTAATCATCCGGCTTTTGATGTGCCCAGTTACAGTCTGGTATCGGCCTGGGAAATGCCGCTCTATGCCCTGCTTGGTGGTGCGTGCGGGGTCGTGGCGGTGTTGTTTACGGTGACATTGCATCATACGGAAAATCTATTTGACAAAATAAAAATGAACCCAATGCTGAAACCGGCGCTTGGGGGGCTTCTGTTAGGTGTCATTGGCATTTATTATCCCCAGGTGTTTGCCGATGGGTACGAAACCATCAAGCTCACGATTTACGGGCAGATGGCGGTTCTGGTAACACTGGTTTTAATCTTTTTGAAAATTGCCGCCACCAGCCTGACATTGGGGTCTGGCAGTTCCGGCGGGATTTTTGCGCCATCCCTGTTTATCGGCGCCGTTGCCGGGGGGACCTTCGGGTATGTTGCGCATACCATTTTCCCGGGCGTCACGGCGGGCGCCGGGGCCTACGCGCTGGTCGGGATGGCCGCTTTGGTCGGAGGAACCACGCATGCCCCCATGACGGCCATTTTAATTATTTTTGAAATGACCAGTGATTACCGCATCATTCTGCCGCTAATGGTGGCGGTGGTGTTTTCGACGCTGGTGGCCAGGCATATTTATGAGCCGTCTATCTATACCATCAAGTTAATCAAACGAGGCATCTTCCTGAAATCGGGCAAGGATGCCATGATTCTGCGCTCTATGAAAATTGCGGATATCATGGAGACTGACTATGAAGTGATTCCGGCCAATATGCCATTGGCCTCGATTATGAATAAAATCGCCACCTCCCGGGGAACCGACTTCGCGGTTATCAACCGCGCCGGCAAATTTATCGGGATGCTGTCATTGCTGGATTTGCTGGGTGCCGCCGGCGGACACGCGCTTGATAACCTGGTTATTGCTCAGGACATCGTGGCCACCAACCTGGTTACGATTTCGCCCGATGACGATCTTGAAATGGCTCATAAGCGCTTTGCCCTGAAAGGGTACCGCATGCTTCCGGTGGTCAACCGGTCCGACCCGAACATCCTGCACGGCGTTTTACGTCGGGAAACAATGATGAAATTCTATAATCGCAAACTGGTCGAATCGCTTAAAGAGTAGCATTTTTCAATCGGAATAAAAAAGAATGGATTTTTCCTGTTTTTCCGCCAAGTTGGTATTTGGCAATCTCGCAATGTGTCGCTAAAGCCCCCTAATAAGCGGTATAAACCGTATTATTGTGACATATATTGTCACATTCTTATTCCATAATTGTTGTATTAAAAAAGCGTTTTTGCTTGACTTATCCGGGTGTCCGCTATTATATTGACGGCAGGAGATAAAGTACCAGCTTAAGCCTAAAAAAGATGAAAGTAGTATCTTTGAGCACGGATACACAAGAATCGCCCGGAATATTCCGGGCGCGTCAACCACAACTTCGAAGGAGGTTCGGTATGTACGAACTCATCATCGAGAAACTGGAGGAGAAAATTGCTCCGTCCGGGCTTAGCCAGGGTGGGCAATTTGGGAAGTGGCCGGGCTGATAATCGCGTGAGTGATTATCCGGTTAACTTCAGCCTATTACCAACTGAATGAATCCGGTTAGGGCATAGGCTCCTTTGAAAGTTGATGGACAAGGCAGGTCATATGGCCTGCCTTATTTTTTTGCGGCGAGGATATGATTGAGTCTTTTGATTTCAGTTGCAATAACGGCGATTGATGAATCCTGCAAAAAGTGCGCTTTCATGGCATTATCCGAAATATCTTCTGATATTTTCCTGACATTGGCGATGGCCGAGCGAAAACAGGCAAAGGCTGATTCGTAATCTCCCCGGTCGGAGTACAGCATCCCCAGATTTCTGAGGGCCGTAATGGTATCCGGCAGTAGCGATGATGCTTTGGCATGGCGCAGGGCTCGTTCATAGAACTGCCTGGCCCGGTCTTGTTCTCCCGAGGCGTACAAATAGTCGCCGTGCAGATTAAAGAAGCGGGCGTTGGCGATATCGGATCGGCCCTCGCGAAATACTCTGGAAAGCGGTTCCAACAGCGGTGTGGCTGTTTGATACTGCCGGTTTTTCAGCAGAATTTCCAATCGGGCGAGGGTCACCAGGTCGAGATCCCGCCGGATATTAATTTCCTCGCCGATTTTCTGCGCGGTTTCGATTTTTTTCAGATCGGTATCGCTACGTGCCATGATAATGGTAGCATGAAGTTGGGCGCGGCGATTGTTGAGTTTCTCCGCCAGGCGGGAGATGGTGTGGTAGGCTTCGCGGACGCCGTCCGGATTATTGATGCGGTACTGCAATTCACACAAATACAACATGGCCTCGCTTAACTCGCGGTCATCATTTATCTCACGGCTGATCACGCATGCCTGTTGCAGGCTGTCATATGCCTGGCCGTAGAAACCCATCCACATAAAGACTTTTCCCATACCGCGCAGGAAAATGCCTTCATGGGGACGGTCGTTGACCTCCTGTGACAGGCGCATGCCTTCTTTGAGATGAGTGATCGAATCACGCAGTTTTCCCGCCGACAGCATAACCTGGGTCAGGTTTTCCAGATTGTACAGCAGTTCTTTTTTATTGCCGATGCGGTGGTTAAGGTCCCGTGATTCGGATAGGAACGTCATGGATTTATCGAACTGCCCCAACTCATTGTGGACATAGCCGAGATTGTTCAGGACGCGGGCCGTTTGGGCGCCATTGCCAATTTCCCGATTGAGTTGAAGCGAGAGATTAAACAACTTGATACTGCGCTCGAAACGCTCGCGCAGGAAATAGGTGGTGGCGATGTTGCTGAGGGTGGAAGCGACATCATCACAGGCCTTGAGTTGCCGCTGGATGTGCAAGGCCCGGCGATAACAACTGGAGGCCTTGTGGAATTCGTTTTCTCCCCAGTAAACATTGCCAATGTTATTTAATGTGTGCGACAGTTCCAGGCGGTCGCCGATTTGCGAGAAGATCTCTTCGGCCCGGTGCAGTGCTTTGATTCCGGCGGTGTAATCCTGCTTGATCCGATATATATCGCCCAGTTCCTTGTAGACCTCGGCCAGCAATCGGTCGGGATCACGACCGGCGTATAATTCGATAATTTTGAGATATATCTTTTCAGCTCGAACAGCCTCGCCGGTAAGCTTGGCCAGCCCGGCCCGGTGGCGGTAGATCAGGCGCAGAAGGTCGGTGTCATCGCGCTGATGACAGAGGTCTTCCAGGTTTGCGAGCAGGGTCTCAGCCGTTTCATAATCATTCTGATTGATCAGGTTGGTGACCGCATCCAGCGTAACCGTAAAACCGGATTCCAGATTGCCGGCTTTAACATACAGCCGGGCGGCCAACTGAACCCGGTTGGCCAGGACGGCCCGGTCGGCCAGGGTATTGGCCTGACGTCGGACAGTGGCGAGGGAGACTCGTTGCCTTATCCTGGTTAACAGCGGCCGGGTCAAAAGCGGCAAATCCTCGCGATTAATGATCCCCATTTGCAGGGCGGTCTTGATTTCTCCCAGTACGGTGGTTTGCACCGCCGCTTTTTTTTGCCGGAGGTCGAGCCGCCGGAAGGCCTCATCTTCCCAGTGTTGCAGGCGGAGCGGCCAGAATATCGCGATCTCACCGTCGTGTGTGATACGCCCATCCCGCCAGCATAAACCGCCGCGACGGAAATTGACTTCCTGCACCAACCGCAGGCGACCGCGATCCTCGCCGGCATAATCAAGCAGGATTTGTCTGGTGTCGTCATCCAAATTGTAGGGTTCACCCTTCATCAGTTCCGACGACGTTGACGCCGTGCTCAATTCGATAACATGCCGGGGGTGAATGGCACGTTCATATGGGTAGGTCGCCCCGCATTCCCGAAGCCGTTTGCAGATCATGAAAGCGTTTTCGGGACGTTCCTGCGGGTTCTTTGACAGCATGGCCCGAATCAGTTCGGCCAGGGCATCGGGAAGGTCCGGTCGCAGTTGCGCGATTGGAACGGGATCATGTTCCCTGATCCGCGCGTTGATTCGCACGGGATCGGTTTCACTATCCATGAACGGATGGATTCCCGTCGATAATTGATATGCCATGATGCCGAGGGCGAAGATGTCGGAGCGGTGATCAAGCACCTGGTCGGTGATTGTCTCCGGGGCGATAAAACCCATCGTGCCGAGTCCGAGGCGAGCCGAGACCGGTTCGGAGTCATGTTTTGCCAGCGAGAAGTCGGAAAGTTTGACATATCGGGCCGTGGTTTCGGCATAGGATGCCACCGGTGCGGTCAGGAATATATTCTGTGGCTTGAGATCGCCATGAGCAATCCCGGCCAGCTTGAGATAGTACAGGTTGATGCTGATAGCGGAGAGCAGGTTCATGAGGGTGCGGATATTATCAATTCGCCCGATCCGGTCAAGGGTGTCACCCTGGCAGTACTCGAGCACCAGGGCGGGGGTGTCGGGATTATCAAGAAGATCCCGGATACGCACCAGGCCGGGAAAGGTCATCCGCCCGATCAAATCCCGTTCACGTTTGATCAGGTGTCGGAAGGCATCGGTGTTTTCGCTCGATTCCAGCGGAATTTTCAGCGCTATGGGGGTGTGATGGGCGGTATGGTCGGCAAGATAGACGCTCGCCGTGCCACCGTTTCCAAGTCGGTGACGAACGGTATAGCCCCCGGGTAGTGATGTTGTGTCAGACATCGATTACATCGGTGGGTCCGGCTCAATGGGGAGAGTCAGGATAAAGGTCGTGCCTTCATTTTCCTGTGAGGTAACGGTGAGGTCACCCCGGTGGTTTTTTGCGATCTTCTTGCAATTGACCAGGCCGAGCCCGTGCCCCGATTCCTTCGTCGTATAGTACGGAATGAATAGTTTTTCCATTCCCTCCGGTGAAATGCCGATGCCGTTGTCGGTCACCGTAACCACGACTTGATCGACATCAGGATCGTAGTGTGCCGCAATGGCAATACTTCGCTTGAATTCGCTGTTGCCGTTTTCCTGTTCACGGCGAGTCCGCTCTTCGGTAGCGTCGGCGGCATTGTTAAACAGGTTGACCAGTATCTGCTGAATCTGGCCGACGTCGATTTTGACGGAAGGGATGTCGGCCGCCAGGTCGACCGAGAACATCATATTCTTGAAACGCGACTGAGCCTTGATGGAGAACAGCAAATCCTCGATCAGCAGTTTGACGTCGTAGGTAACGACTTCGGTTTCCAGCTTTGAGAAATCCATCAGGCCATCGGTGAAACGTTTCATTTTCTGAATGCTTTCGACGATTTGACCGCAGTTGAATTTAGCCTTGTCGATTTGAGTTTTCGCGATATTCAGCGCCAGCAGTTCGGCGTTATTGGCGATGATGGTCAGGTAGTTGTTCAGTTCATGTCCGATGGAGGCCGCCATCTCACCGCGCGCCACCAGCTTCTCGGAGAGGATAACGTATTTTTCCATGATGACTTTTTCGGTGATGTCCTCGATGACCAGAATTAATCCGTCTCCACCATACGGAAGCTTTGAGGTGGGAGAGATTTTTATCGTCAGGACTTTTTCTTCATAGCCGGTGTTGTGGAAAAAGCGTGAATCCTCAAAAGGCTGATTAGTGGTCAGGGCGCTGTCCACCATCTGTCGCCATTTGGTTACCGAGTTTTCCGGGACCAGATCGAAAAAGCGGGTTCCGTCCTCCCGGGGATTGTACAGGGCAACATCTTCCTTGTTCTTTTCCAGGATTGCCAGTGCGGCATCGTTCATGGACAGAATATTATAGTGCGCATCGATAACCACGATACCGACCGGAGAATTGTTAACGACCATTTCATTGTACTTTTTCAGGTCGAGCAAGTGGTCGTACAGTCCGGCATTGTGAATGGCGTAGGCCGCCTGTTGGGCGAACAGCTCGAAAAGGTACAGATCGGATTTAAGAAACAGTTTGGCCTGGGAGGAATTGTCGAGATAAATAACTCCAATGACTTTATTTTTGATTTTCAGCGGGACACACATGATTGAACGCAGATGCAGTTCCATGATGGATTCCTGCTTGGCGTACCGTTCATCGGATTGAGCGTCCGAGGTGTAGGCCGACTTGCCGGTGGCGGCGGCTTCGTTGGCGATGGAGTGTGAGATTTTGAAATCCTCGTCGAGCAGGGATTCCTTGCTGATGTTGTATGCCACTTTGAACTGCAGTTCACCGGTTTCGTCGAGTAGCATGATAAAGCCTCGTTCGGCGCTGAGCAGTTCGATTGCTTTCTTCATGACAATCTGCAGAATGTCTTCAACCACCAGGGATGAGTTGACCGCCACGGAAACCTGCAGGAGGGCCCGCAAATCATCAAGTGATTTGCCTGAATTTTCCCCGGATTGTTCGATACGGGGATGATCTCCCGCGATTTCATCCAGGGCCGCCTCCATTTCCGCCAGAACGTTGCCGGCGTCGGAGACCTTGATTTTCTGCGTATCTTCGTCAAGCTCCTCACCTGGCTCTTCATAAATGTAGCCGGGAGTGATTTTCACTGTTTTTTCCTCGTTGCTAGTCATAATCCTTCTCGCCTAAGCCTACGTATTTTGCTATTGTTATCGGCAGAATGAGGTGACAGCTTAAGTCAGCAGTGGAGGCAAATGCCCGGTGGGGTGGGGGGAGACACCGTCGCCAGTAATCTCTACGCCCCGTTTCACGATGAAACGGGGGCGGGTGGTGGTCTTCTAAAATAGGCGTCCGAGCCTGACATACAGGCGCGGAGAGGCTCCGGCCCGGTCAAGGCGTTGCGCGATATTCAACCGAATATCCGTTCCCAGCGACAGGCCGATACCCAGTGAGTGTTTCACCTCGGCGTCCGCCAGTGTTCCCACCCCGTCGCCGATCTGGCCAGCTTCATAAAACAGCCAGCCGGTGAATTCGGTATTGGGAAAACCGATTCGGTATTCCAGGTCGGTCATCCAGAATTCCGTCCCGACGTATTCCTTGTGGCAATAACCGCGCAACGTGCCCGGCCCGCCGAGGTGGTATTTTTTGTGATACGGCAGATTTCCACCTGATCCGCCATATACTGCCTTTAGTAGAAGGCCGGTCAGGTCGTTCAATCGCTGATATCGAATTACCGAGAGGATGTATCGATTGTAGTCAAAGTCTTCGCCCCAGTTTTCGGGCGACCATTCAAAGTCAACCTTACTCTCCCAGAACGACATCACCGGGAGCTTTTCGGAGTGGGCCGTCTTAAGGGTGATCCGGCCGGTCAACGCCGTTAAATCGCTATTATTAATTCGATCGGCGACGATTGTGCGTTCCACCCCCGCTAGCGTTCTGAAGTTTTCCGGAAAACGTTTGGAACCACCAAACAGCGACCACAGTTCGGTGTGACCGTCGAGCCACCGGTGGCGTTCTGCACGTATACCAATTTCATAACTGTTGCCAATCAGGGGTGTCCAGCGCAGGAAGCCGTATACTCCCTCGGCCTCGTAATAATCCTTGAAATCTTCGGTGGCAACGAGTGCAAAGGTTGTATTTTCCGCCTCGTCGATCAGCCAGTCATCGGATGATGCCAGCCGTTTGTATATGGTGGCGCCGATGGTCAGCGGCCGCCGGCGGAAAAATGATTGTTCAACTCCGATTCGGTAACGCCAGCGCTCTGAGGCGATGGCGTAGCCGCCAACGACCTCGACCGATGGCAACAGCGAATCCTCGTCGATAAAGCCGAGCCCCAAATACGGGGCGGCCCCGTCGACGCGGTTATAATAAAAGCGGCCGATAACCGAAACATAGCTGTCGCGACGGTACCAGTTGGTCCAGCGATCGAAGCGGCGCCTTTTTTTCAGGCCGGAGGAAAGCGCCTCGCCGTATATGGTCGCCTTGCGGGAGGCCTTGATGGTACCGTTCAGCGCGATAATATCACCACGGACAACGGCGTTGTCGGTGATGTCGATATTGCCGAAAACAGCCACAACGTCTTCGTTAACCTCGCCGTCAATGCTGATATCGGTCCAGAACCCGAGTACAGCACCCCGCACGAAATCCTCGGAGGCCACCGCGAGACTGTCGCTGATGGCGATCTGGTTGTTGCGCCGGCGCCGGAATTTGACATCCCGACTGGTGTCCGGGCCGCGCAGGAAAATCAGCACGTTGTCATCCGGTTGAAGCCGGACGTTGATCTTGTCGATTTCTTCCGGGTTTATCTGCCAGGCACCATATTGAATACCGGTACTGTCCAGAATCAGGCTGTCCTTGACCCGGACGGAGTTTTCGAGGCGCACGACGTCCGCCTTATCGAATGCAATTGCGGTAGTCGAATCACCGGACTTGAAGGTGAAGACGAAGGTTTTGTTCTCCCGGGTAATTTTAAGGACGTAGTCATCCGACCGCGACCGCTCGTATTTTTTGTATCGTCCCTGCGCCAACAGAGTGGGGGCAAGCAGTATCAGGATACCGATCGGTATTAATAATCTTTTTATCATCGTTGAAACCCTTCCTGTCATGATCTCATGCATAACCCGGATATATGAAAATTACACCATGAGGAAAAGTAAAAGTTTCAAAAAACTATAGATCGTAACGCCGGCGATAATCCATGAGTGCCTGGCGGTGAGAGATAAAGGCGATTTTATCGGGAAGGTCATCAAAGGCGAAAAAAACCGCTTCCCTGGCATCGTCACCGGCCTTCAGCGTTCCACCCTTGACCGTTGCGCGATAGAGAATCAAAACGGCGTTGGTACGCGGATCGTCCTCGCCGGAATAAACCTCGAACAATCCGTCCAGTTCGATCTCCAGCCCGGTCTCCTCGCGCAGTTCGCGGACCGCGGTTTGCGAGGGATGCTCCGGCCATTCCATGAAGCCTGCCGGAACGCACCACCAGTCGATTTTCGGTTGTACCGATCGTTTGACCAGCAGGATTTTATCGTCGGCAACCACCATTGCGCCGGCCGCGGGGATGGGATTGTGATAATAAATATACCCGCAGGAATCATTGGTGCACTGCAATCGGGGGCGTCCGTCGATATTCTTTTCGGCAAACGGCGCTCCACACTGCGGGCAGAATCGAAATCCAAAAAAATGTTTCTTTCGCTCAAACAGCAGTTTTTCATTGAATTCTCGCGGGGTCATCATGGTGCTCCGTTTCTTATTTTCAAGGCGATCAGGGTGGTATCATCGCGGGGCGGATCAGTTTGGTCGAATTGTCGCACCTCATCGAGAAGGCCAGTTATCAGCTCATGCGGAGAAAGGTGTCGTTGATTGATAGTATAATCCACGATGCGCTGTTCGCCGTATTCCTCGTCCGTATCGTTTTGGGCCTCGGAGACTCCGTCGGTATAAAACAACAGCAAGTCATCATCCTGCAAAGTCAGCGTGTCCATTTCGTACTCCGCACCGGTAAAGGCACCAATCAGCATCCCGCCCTTTTCCAGAAATTTATGCGAACCATCCGAGCGCACCAGGATGGGGTAGTTGTGTCCGGCATTGGCATAGCGGAACTGCCGTTGAGCCGGATCGAATTCCGCGTAAAACAGGGTTGCGTATTTCTCCGCCGAGGTTGACTCCGCGACGTAGTGGTTGACGTTGAACAGGATGCGGGACAAATCGTTAAGATTTCCCACTTCCGAGCGTAACATGGCCTGTATCTGGGCCACCAGCAGGGCCGCCGGCAGTCCCTTCCCGGATGCATCGGCGATGACCATGGCGAATCCGCCATTGTTCATCGGGATAAAATCGTAAAAGTCGCCTCCAATGGTCCGTGACGGGACGGAATAAGCGTGAATGGCGAACCCGTCCGCCTGCGGCGGTTGTTTCGGCAACAGGTCCAGTTGAATCTGGCGCGCCATGGCCATTTCCTCGTCGAGCCGCTGTTTTTCCAGGGAGTCCGCATACAAGCGCGAGTTGGTTAATACCGTCACCAGCTGGTTGGAGATAACACCAAGCGTGGTGATATCCTCGGGATTGTACATATAACCCGACGTCTTTCTGGTCAGTCCCAGGAATCCCAACAGGTGATCGGCATCCTTCAAAGGCAGTAACAGGTGGACGCGCCGTTTTTCCATTTCATAGGCCAGCGTGCTACCCTGTCGAAACTCTTCGAGTTGATCGATGAGGGTCGGGGTTTCACGTTGACCCACCGCGCCGAGAAAGCGATCCTCCCGGTTGAGAATGACGCGTGTCGGGAAATCGTCCGAAGCCAGGAGAGTGTACTCATTGATGGCATCATCGAACAGAATAAAATATACCCGTTCCACCATCATCGTTGAAATCAGTGTCTTTTTAATAACGGAGCGAACCTGTTCCGGGTCAAAAACCGAGATCAGGCGCCGGGTTAACTGTTCCAGGATGTTGCGATAATCGGTCCGGCTCCGGATAAAAAACTTCTGAATCAAATCATCCAGTCGCGTCATGATGGGCTGGTACAGTATCAGTGCCAGCACGATAAAGGCGATGTTGACAATATTGGTCTGGGCGCCGAACATGCTGGTGATAAAGCGGTCCGCCTGTCCCACCACCAGGATGTACAGGCCGACCAATATTCCGGAGGTGATCGTGTATACCAGCGACTGGCGGAATATCACCCGCACGTCGAGAAACTGGTGATGGATTATCGACCAGCCGATTGAGCCGCCTCCGATGAACAGCAGGAGCACCATCAACAGAGTCTGCAAATTCGACGAGACCTCAATCGAAAACAGGGCGGGTATCAGAAACGCCGCCATATATAGTCCGACCGCCGTCATGATGCCCCAGATTATCATGCCGGACTGCTTGCGCAGACGGGCATCGGATAACATGGCGCGGCCGCGAAAGATGGTATAGATGGCCAGACCGAGATAAATCAGATTGATAAATGAAAACAGGGATCGTTCGGCGCCCAGTAGAAGGCTGAAACCGAGGACGACCCATTTCATCAGATAAGACAACGGTTCCATTATCAGGCCCAAAAAGCCCTCGCTCGATTCATATTCCAGCAGTTCGTACACCTTTTCCGGATTGCGAAAGACCAGCACCAGGAAAAGATGAAACAACTGAGGGAAGAAGATGAAATAGCGAAGCCGCCGCCGTTTCATGCGGGACAGCCGGTCGACCGGGAATACCCAGCTGAACAGGAGAAAGGCCGGGAAGAATAGTTCCCAGAGATAGAACAGGTTGTAAATAAACGAATCCTCAAAGGGCGCATCCGCCGATACCGTTGGCTTGACGATTGCGCCAAAGGCCATGAAAATCGGTCCCAGGGCCGCAAAAAACAGCATCATGCTGGTAATGCGGTTGGTCCAATGCCGGGGATTGTCTCTGACGATGGTGTATGATAAAAACAGCAGAATCCCGCCAAAGACGAAATAAATCGCGGTTATGATTGGTTGAAGGGTTTCCATGAGCATGAAAAACCGATTCGTTACACCTCTTTACTGATGGTGATTCGGGTGCCTTGCGCGGTGCGCTCGATATCAACCGAATCCATCAGGGACTTAACGATGAAAATCCCGCGCCCCACCTCT
>Ga0272441_10000909_pt1 | contig 64697 bp, 51 predicted proteins | sample SSMProp6N_FD_193582 | JGI IMG/M metagenome (GOLD analysis project Ga0272441, IMG submission 193582) | Marine sediment archaeal communities from Little Sippewissett salt marsh, Falmouth, MA, United States - SSM-Prop-6N | ecosystem: Environmental > Aquatic > Marine > Wetlands > Sediment ... | reverse complement strand
AGCAGATTCTGATGGCGCTTGCGCAATATCGGGCGCTTCACTACGAGTAGCTCAACCGATCGAAATCACAGACCTTTCAGGTAGTGATAATTCCCCAGAACGACCCGAAGAAGTTGCGGAATGTAAGTTCAGGCGCTAGGGCGTGGGCGTAGGGGCGCTCGGATCGGCCGGCGGGACCGGCTGCGGGGCGGACGGCGCGTCAGCGTCGTCGTCCTCGTCCTTGACGTGCGCCTTCTCGGCCCGCAGCTTCTGATAGTCCTTGTCGCTGCGCCCCACCAGGTTGCCCAGGGTCCGCCGGAACGCCTTGAGGTCCGTGTTGAACACCTCGGCCGTTTCACGCACATTCTTGAGCAGCTCCTGGTATTTTGTATCCGCCGCCTCGGCCTCGGCCCGCTCTTTGTCGGCGCTCTGCATCGCCGCGTCGAGCTGCGTCGTCAGCGCTTGGATGTACGATAGCGGTTGCCCCTGCCCATCCCGCGCATCAAAGGCCAGCGCATAGAGCCGCGAGGCGTCCGTCAGCACGTCGTCGGCCACCGTCGGCTTGTCACATATGTCGCTGCCATCGAACCCATGCACGTCCCGCACCACCAGCGGCAGCCAGGTCCGGCAGCGCTTCACCAGCTCGCCCACGGCCCCGCGCCCCTCGGCCATCTCCCGGATCCAGGTCAGCTCGAACCGCGCGGCCTCGTCATAGACGTCCCGGTACGCCTGCGCGTGCGGCACCAGCGTCGGCCCGTATGCCCCGATGACCGGCTCCGCCGCCTGCCGTCGCCCATGCACCCGCTGCACCCGCGGGGCAAGCCGCCTCAGCTTCCAGTAAGCAATGAGCATCCAAACCTCCTCGACATCCGGCTCGACATCCGGCTCAGCTTCGTGGATATTCCTGAAAAACGCCGCTGACATTACTCACCCACTCCGTCAACCACTTTCTGACACACCAGGGTTCGAGCTGATCAGGGCCGCGATGGGGGCTTGCTTCCGGGTTTGGCCTTGAGCGTCTTGTCCAGCAGCACGAGCAGCGGGGCGACCTCGGCGCCGGACAGGTCGAGGGCGACGCGCACGGCGGTCGGATCGTCGCTGTCGAGGGTCAGCTTGAGCTTCCTGAGCACCGGCGCGTAGGCGGGGGACTTCTTGGCCAGCATGGCGCCCATCATGGGCATCATCCGAACGAGGGTGTTGGCGGTCTCCGTCTTGCCACAGGGGACCAGCCCGCGTAGCCGCAGGCCGCCTCTCGGGAGGTCGACGCCGATGCCCAGGGCCAGCAGGTCTGCGATGAAGGGGAGCGGCTGGCCCGGCTTCGCTTCCTGGAGGACCGGCAGGACCGCCATCGCCATGGGCGCCGACGTCTGGCTGCCTCGGATGGCTCGGTACAGCAGGGTGCTGGCCAGGCTGCGGCGACTCCCGGTCAGGACCTCCCGAACGGCGACCCGGCTTCGGGGTCCCATCCACACGAGTCGGTGCTTGTCCAACACCAGGACTTCACCGGTGAGGCTCCCTTTCTCGTACCAGGCCACCCCCCGCAGGGGGCCGAGGTGGATCCTCTTGTGGGCGAAGGGTGGTTGCGTCTGCCCTGCGAGGCAGCGCAAGAGGCGCTGGGCGTCCACTCGGGTCCGGACCACGACGATCTCGGGCTTGGTGCTCTCGCGTAGATCGATGGCGATCGAGAGCGTCATCACGTCTCTCTCCAGGTCGAAGCCGCAGCGCTTTGTTCGCTCGTAGGCGAGACGGGAGCGGTGTTTCTTGCGTGCGAGCAGCGCAATCAGGTGGGGCCGGACCTTGCGGTAGACAGCGGTGCGTCTCAGGCGTGCCAGGTCCAGGCGAATGGCGCCGTGGTCCTCTGGGATGGGCAGGACGTCCGGGCGCACGGTGTTGCGTGGTTTGGGCGGTCGCGTCCGGTGGGTTGGGGTGGCGCGACGCGGCGGTGAGGGGGCGGCCGGGCCGCAGGTGGCCAGGATCAGCGCAGACGTCAGCAAGGGGGGTGTCCTGGACATGGGTTCACCTTTGCACGTTCTCAATGTACCTGAAATCCGACCCTCACGTCGACTTCGCAGTCACGCGGGGCGATCTCCTCTCACCTCTGCCCAGAAGGCCTCCTGGGTGCCCTTTTGGATTTCGCACCAGTAGTCGAAGGCGGCCCCGCGCTTGTCCCGACCGAAGGCGTCGAGCCAGCCCTCGATGTCCTCGCCCCCGTGGCCGCCCACCTCGTGCTGGCGTACCAACGCGGCGTGCACGTAGTCCACGTTCCGCTCGGACTCCCAGAAGGCCGCGGCGCTCCGGCTCTGGATGAGCTGGGCCGCGCGCGCGGTCACCTCCTGGAAAGGTCGACCGAGGCCAAAGATGTGCTCGATGATCTCGGGGACCATGTCGGAGGCCCAGGCGCGGTGGAAGCGGCAGTAGCCGGAGTTGTCCAGCTCCAGCTCCGACCTCATGTGCTGTACGTTCATTCGGCCCAGAGCCCGGGGTGGCAGGTAGTCGTCGCCATAGTAGTTGTAGTACTTGCCCATGATGGGCATGGGGGAGAGGACGCCGGGGGTCAGGTACTGGTTGGGCACCATCCAGCCGTGGCGGGCGTTGGCGGTGAAGACGAAGCGGTCCAGGACGTCGCGCCCCTTGTCCCGGGCGAGGCTGTGGGCCAAGTGGCGCGCCCCGGAGCTGAGGTCTGCCCGTCCCTTGCGCTGGACGATGGCGTCCAGCAGGGCGATTCCCAGGTCGGCGTTGTGGGACGAGTCCGTCTCCACGGCGAAGCCATCCCCCGAAAAGATCGGGCGCGAGGTGACGCCCAGTTCCTCGGGGCTGACCAGCCCTTCGTCGAGGCACTCCATGAACCAGGCGAGGACCCCGCCCACGGAGATGGCGTCGAAGCCCAGGGTGTCGGCGCGGTGGTTCAGGCGCTCGGCGGCGCGTTGGTCGAACACGCCGGTCAGGGGCCCCATTGCCTGGTAGGGCTCGTAGTCCTTTTTGTAGATGCCGTGCATTTTCTTGCAGACGGCCACGCAGGGCTCGCCGCAGTTCTTCATGGCCTCCCGGGTGGGCACGGAGCACAGGTCCTCGTTGAACTGCTCGAGGTAGTGGTCGGTCACCAGGCGCTTTTGCAGGTCCAGCCGGTCGGTCTCGTCCAGGAAGATGGACCGATAGTTGAAGGCCATCAGCTTCGAGCCCATCTTGGCGTAGTTCACGCCGAGGGTGCCACCGGTCTTCAGCTCGTCGTCGTAGTGGTACTTGACCGTGGCCTCGAGATCCCGGGCCACGAGCTTCTTCTGGTAGCGCTGCTCGAACCAGGCGTTGGCCACCTTCCGGTCGCGGAAGTCCTCGTCCAGGTACGTGCCGCCGTAGATGATGCCCACCAGGCCGTGGCTCTGAAACAGCTTCGAGCCGAAGCCGCCCCGGCCGGCCCAGGTGTCCACGTAGGTCACCTTCCCCTTCTTGATGGGCACGCTCACCACGCCGCCGATGTCGGTGGACCGCGCGGCGGGCCCCACGGCCAGGATGCGCGGGTCGGTCTTGTACCGCTCCCCGAACCGCTCGTGCGCCAGGTCCATGACCGCGTAGGTGCCGCCCCGGCCCGAGCTCCAGACCTCGTCGGCGTCAACGGGCAGCAGCTCCACCTCGATCTCCTCGCCGTCCGTACGGTTCAGATACAGCAGCGCCGGCTGGGGGGAGCGCTTGTGGATGGACACCATGTTGATGCCGAGGTTGTCGAACACCAGGGCCGCGCCACCCATGGAGGAGATGTAGAAGTTGTCCCAGCAGGGGGAGTAGCCCGTGAACACGAGCCGGTTGGAGCCGGGGAAGATGGAGCCCGCAAGCAGCCCCGCGCCGATGTTGAGGCAGTCGAAGCGACCGGCGAGGTGGAGCCCCAGGTCAACTGGACCGAAGAACCGGCCGATGGGGAAGCGCTCCGTCTTGTAGAAGCCCGTGCTGGCGTCCACGTGCAGGACCTTCAGGTGCGAATCCATGGTCTCCTCCCTGGGGAGCTGGTCGTTTCGCGAGGTCCCACCGCCGGGGCGCTGGACCTCTATGGGTTGGCTCGGCGCCGGGCGAGCCCCAGGAAAAGCAGCAGCGCCAGGATCAGCGCCAGACCCGCCGGAGTCCCGGTGCCCGTCGCGCCGCTGCGGCACCCGCAGCCCTCACTGTTTTCGGTGGGATCGGTGGCGTCCACCGAGGCGTCCACGTTTGAGCCGGCGTCGGCGCCGGCGCCCGCGTCAGGCTCCGCCACGCCCGCGTCCGGGTCCGGGTCCGGGTCGGGATCCAGCCGGGTCAGCCGCAGGGCGTCGAAGACGATCATCACCCGGTCGGCGTAGGGCTCCCCGGTGAGGTCCTCCAGTCGCACCCACTGATCGCCTCCCGCGGCGAACTGATAGTCCCCCACGAAGGTCCAGCCGTCGGTGACGCTCTGATCCACCTCGGTGGGCGTGGTGCCGCCTTCGTGGTGCACCTGGTACTTGGCCTGGTGGGACTCGGCCCAGTCGCCGTCGGTGTAGGCCTCCAGGCGATACTCGCCGGCCTCGTCGAAGGTCAGGTTCCACAGGCCCACCGTGTCCGCCTCGCTGTCGACGCAGTAGGTCCAGTACAGGTTGCCGTCGTGGCCCTCGCTCTCGGGGTGCCAATACGACGGGGTGCCCAGCTTTTCGAAGCACAGGTCCGTCTCGTCCACGATGCGTCCCATGGGAGGTATGGGCTCGCAGATGGGGCAGTCCTCAGGGCAGTTGTCGTGGTCCTCGTCGCCCACGCAGTAGCCGTCGCCACAGACGGGGTCGCCGAAGGTGAGCGCCTGCAGGGCCGCCAGGTCTCCGTTGAAGATGTTCACGTCCACGTTGGTCGTTGCGTTGCCGATGCCGTCCACGTTGCCGCTCGATGAGTACTGCCAGAAGGCCCACTGGGTCCACTGGTCCGCGATGTTCGGGCAGGAGGCCGGCGTCCAGTTCCCCGGGTAGGCGGCGTGCCACAGCAGGTAGGAGGAGTAGGCCGTGGACTGGACATTGTCCTGCCAGAAGTACTTGCCCGTGTAGATGATGGGCGAGACCCCGAGCACGGTCTCGATGCGGTTGATCCACGCCCCGATGGCCGTCGCCACCTGGGCCGGTGTGCGGCCGTCGGTGGCCTCCACGTCGATGACCGGCGGCAGATCTCCGGGCGTCATGGCGCCGCCGATCTCGCTGATGACCAGGTCCGCCTGGGCGATTGGATCGTCGCTGGGCCGGAAGTACTGGTAGGGCCCCCGGATGATGCCCACCGCCTGGGTTCCGGCCCAGTTGGCCTGAAACTCCGTGTCGTAGACGCCGCCGTTGGCCGGGTCGCCGTCCGAGACCCGGAGGAAGGCGAAGACGACGCCGTCGGCGGCCACGCGGTTCCAGTCGATGTTGGGCTGCCAGTAGGACACGTCGATGCCGTGCACCTGGGGCCCCAGCGGGCACACCACGGCCCCCTGCTCGATCTGATCATAGTCACTGGTGCCGGTCGGGCAGCCTCCGAGCACCGACGCCACCACCGCCACCGCCACTGCCACCAGCCGCCACGCGTTCCGTATCATGCCGTACATGTTCTCTCTCTCCCCGCGGGGCCCCGAGCCCGTGCCGTGGCACCCGCCATTTTTTCATCTTCGTCGTTTTCGATCAACTCGGCATTGTCATCTCAGGTGCACCCTGTGCCGAAGGTGTCGCAGCAGGCCGCGCAGTCCGTCGGCGAGATGGCGTAGTTGATCCACTGCCAGACCATGCCCGGCTGGTAGTAGTCCCGGCAGACCTGGGACACCCAGGCGTTGAGGGTGGCGCTGTACACACACCGCCACTTCTCGTCCTGGGTGGCCTGGTCGCACAGGTCGCCGTTGTCCCCCGTTCCCAGGTGACCCGCCACGGGGCACCCACTCGGGCAGGTCCAGGCCCCCCACTGACAGGTGCTGGGCTCGCAGGTCCGCTCCTCGGTGCTGCCATTTGCGCAGGCGCTGCCGAGCTCGATCTCGCCCGCAACGCAGACGCCCTCGTTCACGCAGGTCCAGGCAGACCACTGGCAGATGCCAGGATCACAGGTGCGCTCCTGGATGCCGCAGTTGCCGCAGAGGCTGCCGGTCTGGACATCGTTCGCCGCGCAGACGCCCTGTCCCACGCAGGTCCAGGGACCCCACGCGCTGCCGGTGCAGGTTCGCTCCAGGTGTCCGCAGTTGCCGCAGGCCGCGCCGGTCTCCACGGTGCCGCTCACGCAGACTCCCTCTCCCTCGCAGGTCCAGGCCTCCCACTGGCAGGACCCCGAGCAGATCCGCTCCTCGTGGCCGCCCGAGCCGCAGGTGCCACCGGTCTCCACGGTGCCCGTCTCGCAGGGACCTTCTCCCTCGCAGGTCCAGTCCCCGAAGGCGCAGGTGGCCGGGTCGCAGGACCGCTCCAGCACACCGCAGCTGCCGCAGGTGCCGCCCTGCTCGATGAGGCCGGGCTGGCAGCCTTCGCCCACGCAGCCCCCCCAGTGGCCCGTGGTGTCGCAGTAGCTCACGCCGCAGTCTCCACAGTCTTGCTGGTCGCCGGGCTCGCACTCGGTCACGACCTGGCAGGCCCCGTCCTCGCATACCCTTGCGCCCACGGTGCAGTCGTCGCAGGCGCCGCCTCCGCTGCCACAGGCCCTCGCCTGGGTGCCCGGGTGGCACATACCCTCCGCGTCACAGCACCCGCCCGAGCAGGTGCCCGCGCCACAGGCCTCGACGTGACAGGTGGAGTCGCAGCCGTCGCCGGCGAGGAGGTTGCCGTCGTCGCAGGTCTCCCCCGGGTCGATTGACCCGTTGCCGCACAGCGGCTCGCCGATCTGGTTGTTGTTGTTGTAGAGGTGCTCCGTCCAGTTGTCGTTGTATGTCGGGGCCACGCCGTTGGCGCAGCCGGTTACCATCCCCCCGGCGAACGGCACCGTCGCCAGGACCAACCCCAATGGAAAAAATCGAGGCAGCCAACGCCTCATCCTCCCACGCTTCGTCATCTTCTCGCTCCTATTCTCGTCGGTTCGTTTTTTTGGAAGAGCTTCTTCAGCTCGGGCGGGAGCACGCCGATGATGGCCTCGTCGAGGTCATCGAGATACCCCACCATGTGGCGTCGGACCGCGCCGGCGTCGCCCTGCTCCAGGGCGTCGAGCACCGCCCGGTGGGCGGGTCGGTAGCTCGCGGGTACCTCGATGGCCTGGATCACCGCGATCATCACACCCAGGTAGCACTCGGCCAGGGAGTTGAGTACCCACAGGGACGGGTACATGCCTGCCAGCTCCAGGACGAGGGGGATCACCTCCCAGTCCGTCCAGTAGAAGGCGTCCGCGTCGTGCCGCACTGCCCAGGCGCGGTCCAGGATGGATCGCACGGGGTCGAGGTCTCCTGGCTCCACCCGGCCCGCGGCACGACTCAGGAGCTCGAGCACCAGGGAGCGCCGCAGGCCGAAGCCGTCGGCCACCAGCGACTCCAGGGTGTCGACGTCCCCCTGACTGAGCCCGTGCATGAACACCGATGGCAGGGCGTTGCCCGTCCAGAAGCGCCTCGGCAGAACGGCGGCGCCGGAGCCCTTGCGGGTGACGATGACCCGCCAGTCCTGGAGCCGCCGGAAGGCCTCTCGCACCGACACTCGGCTGGCCCCGAGCTGGGAGACGAGGTCCCGCTCCGCGGGCAGGCGAGCCCCGGGCCCGAAGGTCCCGTCGAGGATGGACGTCATGAGCTTTCGCAGCACGCGATCCGGCTTCGATCGCTTGCGAATGAAGATGTCCTGTGGGAGTACCAGCGCCATTTTGGTCCTACCAATTGGTTAGTCCAATTGGTCAGACCACGTACTTGCCTACATGTCAACCGAAAAAATAAACAAAGTGTATACATCTATGTAATCAAAGAAGATTTGCAGCATCATAGAGGTGCCTACCTGTGGGCTGTTGACTTACTGCTCCCCACGCTGCGCACATTAGTACACAGGATCACGCAGCTTCGCGCGATGTCTGCCCCTGTCAACTCCGGGGGGGCGCGGTCAACGCTGCAGCCGGGCGAGGCCGGGGTAGTCCGGGGCGTAGCGGGTGGCGCGGAAGAGGGCGCCAGCGTCGGCGTCGTACTCCCAGACCACGGTGCCGTCTTGGGTGACTTCGAACAGGAGTCCGTTGTGGCCGCTGCAGATGAGCGTGTTGCCGTTGGGGAGCCGCTGGGCGCCGGAGATCATCGGCGAGAAGAAGTCCGATGGGGTGGGGGCCCCGTAGGACCAGAAGGTGTCGACGGGGCCAAATGCTGCGGTGCCTTCGCGCAGGTACCTGCCGTCGGGGGCCAGGGGCGGCAGGATCTCGTCCACCGTGGAGAAGCCGCGGGTCAGGCCGTTGTTGAACACCAGGATGTTTCCGGCGTTGGCCAGGCCCAGGGGAATCCACCGGGCGTCGTGCTGTCCGAAGAGCGTCCGAGCCGCGCCGTCCCGGGCGCGGTAGGCCTGTGGGTTCCCCCAGCGATAAAGGATGTCCCCGCCCTTCCCGGAGAGGCCGCCGGTGTGCGCGGCCGCCTCCTGGGTGGTGGTGCTGTGGTCGATGACGACGATCTCGCTCGTGGTGTGAAAGCTGAGCAGGATCTGATCCAGGGCCTCGTTGTAGTCGATGGAGTTGATGTGGTTCCAGTCGGCGCCCCCCGACCCATCGTCCCCGGTGAAGTTGAGGTCGAGGAGCTCGGGGTGCGCGGCCACGTCGCCGTAGTTGTCGGCCGCCGGGTCGTGGTCCTGGATCAGGTGGTCCCAGGCGTGCCACTCCCACACGATGGTCCCCCCCTCGGGCAGCGTCGGCTCTACCTCGATGACGTGGTCGGGCCACAGCTCACCGAAGTTGATCAGGGCCATGTCCCGTCCGGCGGCGATGGCCTCGGCGGCCGTCTTTTTTTCCCAGGCGATCATCAGGACATTGCCGCCCGGCAGCGGCGCGACGTCGTGGTGCAGACACTGGTCCGGGCTGGAGTAGTCGAAGCGCCACAGGACCGTCCCGTCCCAGTCGAGCTTCTCCACCACGCCACCGGCGCTCGAGGGGCTGAACGACAGGTTCTCGGCCGACCCTGCGCGCAGCAGGTGCCCGCCCGGCAGCAGGTACGCCGCCAGGCCGGGGGTGTGGTCGCTCACCCAGGAGTGCGCCACCGCGCCGCAGGGGTCGATCAGGTAGGTGGTCGTCGACACGACGGGCGCGTAGAGGGTGTAGCCGGTGAAGGAGCCCGGCTCGTAGGTGAGCAGCTGGCCGCCCACCTCGCAGGACCCGAACGGAGGCTCGGCGTCCGGGGTGAAGGCGTCCCGATGGCCGCCATCGAGCGCGGACCCGTCACGGCTGTCGTCACTGGAGGTGGCGCCGCAACCGCCGAGGGTCAGAGCGGCGCAGCACAGGAGCCACCACGGGAGGTGAAGGGGGGAGGAGTGGATGCGCGTGGGCCTGGGGAACGGCAGCCGGATTGGTGTGCGGGCCATCGCTGTGTCCGAGGCTAGGGGCAGGTCCAGGTGCCACACCTGTCGCAGTCGTCTTGATAGACCGTGTCGACCCAGTCGCAGGGACCCCCATTCCAGTACGGGGAAGAGGACCCGTTGGCAAAGCAGAAGAAGCTGCCGTCGGAGTGGGTGGAGCTTGCGGGACCCCAGTGGGTGCAGGGTTGGCAGCCCGCGCTTGGCACCGTGCAGGCGCTGTCCTCCCACCACCAGACATCGCGGTAGCACTCGGCTATGGTGCAGGTCTTGCAAGCCCCGCACGGGATGCACCCCGAGGTCTCGTATTCGCAGGCGGCGGTGCAGGTGAGCGTCCCCTGAGCGAATCCCAGGCTCTCACAGGTGGCCCCACCCAGCTCGACCCCATCGCACTGCTCGTGTCCCACCCACAGGTGACCGTCCCCGCAGGTCGCCACCTCGCAGGCGTCCACACAGCCATCCTCATCGGAGTCATTTCCGTCGTCGCACTCCTCATGAGCCGGCCACAGGTGCCCGTCCCCGCAGGTCGCCACCAGGCATGTGCTCAGGCACCCATCGCTGTCGGAGCTGTTCCCGTCGTCACACTCCTCGTCCAGGTTCACCTGGCCGTCCCCGCAGTGCTTCGGGACGCACCCTGAGGTGTCGAAGAGACAGGACGAAAGGCACCCCAGGTCTCCGATGGAAAACGCCTCGGACACCGTCGCACAGGTCGCTCCTCCGAGGTCCGCTCCGTCGCACTCCTCGGCCAGTTCCACAAGCCCGTTTCCACACCCCGGCTCAGCGCCGTCCACCTCAGTCGCCGCGTCCTGCGGGATGGCCCCATCCTGGCCGATTTCGACCCCTGTGAAGTCTGTCAAGCACCCGGTCACCAGCCCGAGTGCCACCAGTGCGACCAGGCGGGAGGCCCCCTGTGCGGCACCGACTGTCGGAGAAATACCCATCAGCCCATCATAGCCATGTTGGTTTCCAGATCCCAGCGCATTTCACACAACGTCGGTCCGCTCGAGTGGCTCTCTGGGGCTCCCATCCGCCTCATGGGAGGACGTTCCCCGGTTGGCCTCTTCGCTCGGGCGCGCTGAGGTGCAGGCGCGGCTGACGGGCGTGATCGCCCACCACAGCTATCTCATCCCGATTCCCGGGTGTCCGGACCGACACCGCCAAGGCAGAGGTCGAGGACCCTGGCCAGATCCTCGGAAGACCGCAGAAAACCTGTCGATGTGGCGGGTGTCCCGAGTCGCACCAGCCGGCCGCTCGCGATTCGGAACAGTCGGTCCGCGGTGCTGACGCACAGGATGTTTCGCAGGTCGGCCAGGGTGGCCCGGCCCCGCGCGATGCCGTCTCGGGGCCGACCCTCGTTCGCGAGGAGCTCGGCGCCCAGGGCGACGGTGGCGACCACGGCGTCGATGGCCTCGCTCGGGCGCATGCGTCCGTCGTCCAGGTCGGCACCCACCACGAGAACGTTGGCGAGGTAGGCGAGCTCCGCCAGCCGCTCAGCGAAGCGCTCGGGTTCTTTGTTGCTCAGCTCCCGCAGCACCGCCATGATCGGTACGGCTGTATCCACGTGCAGATGTGCCCTCTGTGGAGCGGGCGGTAGCGCGGGCATGGCAGCCCCCGCCTCCTGCAGGATGTCGACCAGGCTGTGGCGCCACGGCGTGTCCGGTCCCGCCGCGTGGGGCGGTGCGACCGGTCCCCCGCGGTGTTGCGGCTCGACAGACCGCCCGACCTCGCGGAAGTAGGCGCGTGTGATCGGATCCCGTGGCCCGTAGGCGACCTCATCGAGCGAGGACCGGCGCGCCAGCGCGAGGAAGCTTCGGGCGGCACGCGGTTCCACGTAGCCGATTTTCGCGCGGCGATCCTCCCGCTCCGCTTCGACGTCCTCGGCAAGGGACTCCTCGGCTGTGAGCACCGTGGTGAGCGCGTCGAGATCCTCCACGTACCGGGTCGCGATTCCTGCGCAGCGGTCCAGGATGCGCTCCAGCGTTGCCCGGTGGTTTTGGTCCAGCGCCACGATGAGGGTGAGGACCGCGTCCCATCCCTCGTGCGCCTTCGCGATCAGCATGTACCCGTCGAGCTCCTCGCAGAGGGCGCTCTCGATGGCCTTGTCCGCGGCGTGCGCCGACCAGCCGCCCTCGCCCAGGCGCGCAAGGAGCGCATCCTGATCCAGAACCAGGACGAGGCTCGACAGCGCCTGGACCACAAAGTCCTCCGAGAGGTCGGCCACCCGGCGTGCGGCGACCTCGTCCCCGGCCTCGAGCAGGACCTCGAGCCAGACGACAAAGCGGCCGGGATCGAACCGTTCACGCTCACCTGGCCCCGCGTTGACGAAGAGGTCCTCGTCGAAGGCGGCTACGATTTGCTCCGTGGTGGCGACGGCGACGATCTCTCCGGCAGTCTCCACGCCCACCTCCCGCACCAGGGCCGTGAATTCCTGGGAGGGCAGGGCGCGCACGCGACGCACCAGGTCCGGCGCTTCGATGAGCAAGGCGAGCAGGGCCGTCGGACGGGATACATGTAGAAAGGTCTGGCCCACGGCGATGACCCTACCACAGCGAGCCTGGCCGCGCGACGGGCGGTATACATAGTGTTTACTTTGAGTATACAGCGTGTATACTCCGGGTGGATGCCTGTTTGGGCCAGGAGGTTGACATGACACGCGTGGCGCTGGCTGGTTGCCTTGTTTACCTGGGGGCGCTCGCTGCCTGTGGGCCCACCATGCAGAGCCGTTCGGGCTCGGGGGTCGAGTCGGCACGGGACGGGGCGGTCACCCTGGGCGACGCGGTGTCGTTCTACCCTGACGGGTCGGTGGCCCCGGGACAGGACGCCGCGCCGTCGGGGCCGGACGGCGCGCCACCCGGACCGGACGCCGCGCCACCCGGACCGGATGCCGGGGTGCCGATCTCCGGCCCCGGGACCAACGTCGTCTGGCTCAGCTACGGGGCGCAGAACGCCCAGACTGACGGCTCCTGGGGGCCGGTCCTGACCGACATCGTCCAGCACTGCCCGAGCGCGTGGGTCAACATCTACTGGGACGCCGACAAGGTCACCCACGGCCACGAGACGTCGCATGGGGTCCACGCCCATCTGCGCAACAGCTACAACAACACCGGCGGCCCGGCCAATGGCTTCTACGTCCTTTGGAACCAGGCCGCCATCGTGGCCGAGCCCAGCATCTGGATCCACGACGTGGCGCCCTACGTCCCCCAGGCGCTCCAGGGGTTCCGCTACAGCCTGTACCTGCTGAGCTCACCCTCCTGGGACGACACGCCGCTGTACGTCTGGGACGAGTGGAACGCCTACACCAACGGCACCGAGGTGGCGGTGGATCTGGCCAACGCTGGGATGTGGAGCTACGGCTGGCGGGACGCCTGCATGGGCACCGTCGAGTTCGTGGTCTACGCCATCGCCGTCGGCATGGCCGTCCGCGACCTGGACTCGACCTACTTCACCGGCTACCCGCAGTTCACCGAGTTCTTGGCTTGGAACCTGCGCCGCTCCCTGGACGTTTTCCGCGCCTGCCGGGTGATCGGCGATTTCGCGTGGACCGATCAGGACGTCTACTATGGCGAGGTGCAGACCGGCGCCTCGGCCGCCCCGTTCCGTCAGTTCCTCGTCCAGACCTATGGCCAGGCCTTCGCCACCGACGTGTTGGATCTCTGACCCGCGTTGCCGCCTCGCCCACGGCCACTGGACCTGGCCAAGGGGCCTGTCAGGTCCGCAGGCGGAAGCTGGCGAGGAAGCTGAGGGCGGTTCGCAGGCGGAAGTGGGTCAGGGAGACGGAGACGAGCTCGCCGGTCTCTTTCTTGGTCAGCCGGCCGAAGCAGGTGGTGTGCGACCAGGGCAGGTTCCACGGACGGATGTGCATCTTCTGGCCGACGTACTCATAGACCGTGCCATCGACGGTGACCTCGAAGGAGTAGCGGATGGAGCCATCTTTGAAGTAGCGCATCTCGAGCGTGCCGGCGCACGGCGCGTCGCGGCAGAGGCCCTCGATGGTGACGGTTCCCTCCAGGTCGTTGACCATGAAGCGGTCTCCCAGGGGGTCGGCCCAGGGGCGCATCTGGTCCGCTCCCCAGACCACCCTGAACTCCATGAAACGCTTGCCGGGCTCGCCGTGGCCCGGCTCGAACTCGTGGTTTCCGGTCATCACTTCTCGCATCTGAAAGCCCATGGTTCACTCCCTGAGTTCATGGTTCCTGTTCACGGACAACGCACCAACTCACCGTGGTGCCGGGTTGCGTGGCCCCGATGACGCTAGGCCGCCTGGTCCGCGTCGCCGGCCAAAAAGTAGTTACTGGTGCTGGAGATGACGTCATTGGCAAAGGGCACCAGCTTGACGTACTTGGCCACGTCGTTGATCACGCTGACCATCTCCACCCCGGTGCCCTTCCGGACGGCCTTGAGGATGATCTGTCCCACGCGCTCGGGCGACATGGAGTAGTAGGGCACGAGCTTCATGGCCAGCCGGCCGACCATGGTGTCTCCCTCGATGTCATCGTAGAACCCGGTGTCGACCATGAACGGGTAGACGGTGGTCACCCGGATGTCGTACTTGCGCAGCTCGTAGTGAAGAATCTCGGAGAATACTCCGAGGGCGGCCTTGATGCTGGCGTAGGCGCCCCAGGTGGGGAGCCTGAAGAAGGCCTGCCCCGAGGAGACGTTGACGATGTGCCCCGCGCGCCGCTCTTTGAAGTGCGGCAAGAAGGCGTAGATGTGGTTCAGGGGACCCATGAGGTTGACCGCCAGCAGCTTCCTCCAGGTCTCCAGGGTGGTGTCGGCCAGCTCACCATGGTGGCCCAGCCCCGCGTTGTTGATCAGGATGTCCAGGCCGCCCAGCTCGTCGATGATCCACCGAGCCAGGGCCTGGACCTGGTCGTTGTCGGACACGTCCACGACCCGGGCGTGGACCAGGACCCCATGGGCCGACAGGAGGGTCTTGGCCTCCTCGAGCGCCTCCTCGTCGATGTCGGTGAGCACCAGCTCGCTGCCCGCCTTGGCGAAGGCCTCGGCGGAGCAGAGCCCGATTCCACGCGCCCCGCCGGTGATCAGGACCCGTTTTCCAGCTACGTTTTTCATGATCTGCTCCTGCCATGCTCCCGTGGGCCGAAGCCCCAGAAGGCGAAATCTACCAGCTCCGTCGCGATGTCCGTGGCGCTCGCGTCTCCCAGCTCGCCGTTCAGATATAGGTGTATCTGACGCAGCCCGATGCCGACGACGCACTGGGACACGAAGTCGGCGTCGCACCGCCGCGCGAAGCCGCCCTCGATGGCCACCTCCAAAAGGGACCGGGCCAGGCCGGCGAACCGGTCCGTCACCTGGTTCAGCTTCTGCTCGAACTCCCCATCGATGGACGGCCCCTCCCGCAGGAACATCAGCACCAGCTCCCGGTTCCGCTCGATCACCAGCCCGACCCGCACGACGGCGTCGATGGACGCCTGGCGGTACTGCTCGACGTTCGTCGGTACCTGGGAGCTCATGGGCTGGAACTCGGCCAGGAGCGACTCCACGACCTGATCGAAGAGCGCGTCGGCGATGTGCCGTTTGTTCTCAAAGCTGCGATAGAAGGTCCCCTGGCCCACACCGATCTCGGCGACGATGTCGGAGATCAGGGTGGGGTGGTAGCCCTTGCGCGCGAACACCGCGCCCGCAGCCTGGATGAGCGCCTGGCGGGTCCGCTCCTTCCGCTGGGCATTTCGTATCTGTCGCAGTGTCGAGACCATTGAGGAACCCGTTTCATTTCCAGACATTAATTACTATACTCCATCCGGACGGACTAGTCAATCCGTTTCGTTCGTGACCTTCGCGCGGGGTGGCTTGACGCGGCACGACCCTTCGAAATACTGTCCTGGGGTCAGGCTGGTCGCAGGAGCAGAGGGGGGCCGGGGCGGCAGCCGGCGCAGTGGAGGTGGAATGTCGAAGCACAGCTTTCGTCTGGGGTGCGACATCGGTGGGACCTTCACCGACTTCGTGTTGCTCGACGACGAGACCGGGGAGCTCCGGATCAACAAGTGCCTGACCACACCCAGCGATCCATCCGACGCGGTGGACCAGGGGATCCGGGAGCTGGACCTGCAGTCGCCCGGCTTTCTGCCCGATCTCGAGGAGGTCATCCACGGGACGACCCTGGTGATCAACGCCATCATCGAGCGCAAGGGCGCCAAGACGGGGCTGGTCACCACGAAGGGGTTCCGGGACGTGCTGGAGCTGGGGCGGGAGATCCGGTACGCGCCCTACGACATTTTTGCGGAGTTCCCCGCGCCGCTGGTCCCACGGCACCTGCGGCGGGAGGTGGACGAGCGGATGCGATCCGACGGCACCGTGCTCAGGGCGCTCGATCTGGACGAGGCCCGGGCTGTGGTCCAGGGGCTGGTGGACGAGGGCGTGGGCTCCATCGCGGTGTGTCTGCTCAACTCCTTCGAAAACCCCGACCACGAGCGGGCCGTCAAGGCGATCATCGCCGAGGTGGCCCCTGAGCTGAGCGTGTCGATCTCCTACGAGGTCCTGCCGCAGATCCGCGAGTACGAGCGCACCTCCACCACGGTGACCAACGCCTACGTCAAGCCGCTCACGGGGCGGTATCTGTCCAAGCTGGAGGGGCGCCTGCGGTCCATCGGCTTCGGGGGCAAGCTGTTCATCATGCTCTCGTCGGGGGGGATCACCTCGGTGGAGACCGCCGCGGACGTGCCCGTGCGCATCATCGAGTCGGGCCCCACGGCGGCGGTCATCGCAGGGCAGTACTATGGCAAGCGGTTCGGTCTGCCGGAGATGTTCTGCTTCGACATGGGCGGCACCACCGCCAAGTCGTGCCTCATCCAGGGAGGCGAGGCCGGAGTGGTGCCCACCTTCGAGGTGGGGCGGGTGCAGCGGTTCATGAAGGGCAGCGGCCTCACCATCCAGGTGCCCGTGGTGGACCTCATGGAGATCGGCGCCGGCGGTGGGAGCCTCGCGAAGGTGAGCCGGCTGGGCACCTTGCAGGTGGGGCCCCAGAGCGCCGGGGCGGATCCGGGACCGGTGTGCTACGGGCGCGGGGGGACCCAGCCCGCGGTCACCGACGCGGACCTGGTGCTGGGGTACCTGGACGGCGACTACTTCCTCGGCGGGGAGATGAAGCTGAACCGCGCGGCCGCAGAGCGCGCCATCGCCGAGCGGATCGCGCGGCCCCTGGGTGTGGACCTGGTGACGGCCGTTTGGGGCATCCACGACCTGATCAACGAGACCATGGCCGCGGCGGCCAAGACCCACATCGCCGAAAAGGGTGGCAACCCGAAGGTGGTCACCCTGGCGGCCTTTGGGGGCGCTGGCCCCGTGCACGCCTACGGTCTGGCCCGGAAGCTGGGGGCGCCCCGGCTGCTCGTGCCGCCCAACGCCGGGGTGGGATCGGCCCTGGGGTTCTTCACTGCGCCGCGGGCCTTCGACCTGGTGCGCAGCCACAAGGTGGGCCTGGAGGTGGCGGACTTCGAGGTCCTCGAGGCCATCTATCGGGACCTGGAGGCCGAGGCGCGCCGCACCCTCGAGCGGGGAGGCGCCGCCGAGGAGATCACCTTCACGAGGTCGGTGGACGCGCGGTTCGTGGGGCAGGGGGCCGAGACGAACATTCCGCTCCCCAAGGGGGATTTTACCTCGGTGGAGCCTGCGGACGTGCGCCGCCGCTTCGACGCCATCTACGAGCGGCTCTACGGGCGCACCTACCCCGACTCCGCCCTGGAGCTGGTGAGCTTCCGGGTGCGCGCGAGCCTGCCGGAGAAGCTGCTGGACCTGCCGCGGATCGACGTCGGGACGGTCGGCGGCGCGGGGGGCGCGTCGGGCGCGTCGGGCGCTGGGGGCGCTGGGGGCGCGGGGGGCGCAGGGGGCGCGGGGGGAGCCGTCAAGGGCGAGCGCCAGGCCTACTCGGGAATCGCCCGGGACTATGTGATCCACCGGGTCTATGATCGGTACCGCCTGTCACCCGGCACCACCTTCAGCGGCCCGGCGATCATCGAGGAGCGGGAGTCCACGGTGGTGGTGGGGGAGGACGCCTCGGTGCGGGTGGACGACTTCGGCTTCCTCTGGATCGACTTCGCGCCCGAGGAGGTGGATCATGTCGCATGACCGAAACCCGAGGTTCGACCCGGTGACCCTGGAGATCCTCTGGCGGCGGCTCATCTCCATCGTGGACGAGGCGGACGGCGCCGTGGCCCGCACGGCCTTTTCGAGCCTGCTGCGGGATGCCCACGACTACACCTGCATGTTCACCGATCGCCGGGGGCGGGAGCTGGCCCAGGGGTCCTTCGCCACACCCGGGCAGTCCGGCGCCATGGCGCTGGGCATCAAGGGGCTGGTTGCCGACCTGGCCGAGGACGCCTGCCGCCCGGGTGATGTCTTCATCACCAACGACCCCTGGGCCCTGGCCGGACACTTGAACGACGTCTGCGTCATGAGCCCCATCTTTCACCGTGGCCGCCTGGTTGCGTTCACCGCCTGCGTGTTCCACCACTCGGACATCGGCGGGCGGGTCTCGTCGGACAACCACGACGTCTACGAGGACGGCCTGTACATCCCCTTGGTCAAGCTCTTCGACGGCGGCGTCCAGAACGAGGCGGTCATGGAGCTGATCCGCTGGAACGTGCGCACACCCGAGGAGGTGACCGGGGACATCCGCTCGCAGATCGCCGCCAATCACGTCTGCGCCGAGCAGGTGTGCCAGCTGCTTTCGGACTACGACCTGGAGGATCTAGACGGTCTGGCCGACGAGATCATCACCCGCACCGAGCGGTCCATGCGCGACGCCATCTCGAAGGTGGCCGACGGGGTGTACCGGTCCGAGGGTGTAATCGAGCAGCCCGAGGGCAAGGGAGACATCGTCATCCGGGCCGCGGTGCGGGTGCACGGCTCGGACATCACCGTGGACCTGGCGGGGACCTCGGACCAGGTGGACTGGGGCGGCAACGTGGTGTTCAACTTCACCTACGCCTATGTCTTCATGGCTTGCAAGTCGGTGTTCGATCCGGACATCCCCAACAACGATGGGTGCGCCGCGCCCATCCACCTGGAGGCTCCCGAGGGGAGCGTGGTGAACTGTCGGCACCCGGCGGCGGTGGCGGCGCGGATGCAGATCGGCCACTTCATGACCGAGATCGTGTACCGCGCCCTGGCCGAGGCCCTGCCCGAGCGGGTGCTCGCCGGCAGCGGCGGGACCCCAGCGACCATGAACGTCTTCTACGGCCGGGGCGCCGACGGGGATCCGTGGCACACGGTGCTCATCCGGGGCGGCGGTATGGGCGCGGCGGGGGACCGGGACGGGGCGTCCAGCTACATCTTCCCGGCCAACGGCGCCAACACCCCCGTGGAGATCCTCGAGAGCGACACGCCCCTGTTGGTGGAGCGGCGGGAGTTCCTGCCCGACTCCGGCGGCCCCGGTCGGTTTCGGGGAGGGCCCGGGCGCCGGGTGGTCTTCAGGGTGCCCGACGACGAATACGCGCCGCAGCCCCCGGTCAAGCTGGGCATCCAGTCCGGTCGGTACCGCTACCCACCCCAGGGCCTCTTCGAGGGCCGCCCCGGCGCCCGGGCGCGGTTCCTCGTCAACGGCGAGCCGGGCAATCCCTACGGCCTCACCCAACTCCAGCCCGGAGATGTGGTCACCATGGACGCCGCAGGCGGCGGCGGCTTCGGTGATCCCCGGCGTCGCGACCCCGACCTCGTCCAAAAAGACGTTGCCCAGGGGCACGTCTCGGTGGAGGTCGCCCGCCGGGACTACGGCGTTGTGCTCGACCCCGACACGCTCGGAGTGGACGTGGCCGCCACGGCGGCCCTGCGGGAGACCAGCGGCGACTGACGGCGCCCGCTGGCGAGGGCTACTGACAGAAGACCTCCCACTCGAAGATCACCGGGTTTGACTGCTGGCCGCCCGTGTTGGATGCCACGACGTTGAACAGCCGCAGGCGCGTGGTGATGACCGGCGCGGCGAAGGTGTACTCCCAGTCATCCGTCTGGCCGGACACCGTCGCCACGGTCTGCCAGGTCGCGCCGTCCCACCACTGCACGTCGCCCCCTGCCAGGGACCGCCCGGCGCCGTAGGAGCACGAGGACGCGCTGGCGAGCGTGGTGTCGAAGGCGATGCGTCCCACGGTCACAGGCGAGGTCCACTCGAGCTGGATCCACTCGCCGTTGGGGTAGTCCTCGGCGTCCACCCAGTGACCGTAGAAAGTGGGGCATTCGGCCTCGAAGTGGTTGTCGTTCATGCTCGCGGGGCCGTGGGTCGTGGTCCCGCCGCCGCTGGAGGTGGCCACCGTACCGGCGAGCAGGGCCACGTTGCCCAGGGCCACGCACTCGGTGAAGCACAGGTCGTCGCAGCCGTCCCCCGACACGAGGTTGCCGTCGTCGCACTCCTCGCCAGCGCTGGCGTTGTGGTTGCCGTCGCCGCAAGCCGAGGGCGTGCAGTCGTCGTCGCAGGCCGCGGACTCTCCGCCGTCGTCGCACACCTCTCCGAGGCCGGCCTGGATGATCCCGTCGCCGCAGTACTCGATCTGACACACGCCGTTGCAGCCGTCGCCAGATGCGAGGTTGCCGTCGTCGCACTGCTCGCCGCACTCGAGGTTTCCGTCGCCACAGTTGGGGATGGGCTCGAGGTTGCAGCTCGCGTCGCAGCCGTCACACACCACGAGGTTGCCGTCGTCGCACTGCTCCACCCCGGCCTGCACCCCGTCTCCGCACTGGGTGGTGCAGGTCGACGGGCTGCCAGCGCAAGTCCAGCCAGGTTCCACTGTGCAGCTGGCAGAGCAGCCGTCCCCGATCACGAGGTTGCCGTCGTCGCACTGCTCGCCGCACTCGAGGCTGCCGTCGCCGCAGTTGGTGGGCGGCTCGGTGTGGCACGTGGCGTCGCAGCCGTCGCAGTCCACGGTGTTGCCGTCGTCACACTGCTCCGCTCCGGCAACGATGGCGTCGCCGCAGAGCGTCGAGCAGAGGCTCGGCTCGCCGCTGCAGTACCAGCCAATCTCCACCACGCAGACGTCGTCGCAGCCGTCGGCGGCCGTGGTGTTGCCGTCGTCGCAGGTCTCCCCGGCGTGCTGGTTGGTGTTGCCGTCGCCGCAGGCCGAGGGAGTACAGTCGTCATCACAGGACACCGTCTCGGCGCCGTCGTCGCAGTCCTCGCCGGCCACGGCGTTTACGTATCCGTCCCCGCATTCGGCGGTCGTGCAGTCGGCGTCACAGGCGGCCGAGTCGCCCCCGTCGTCGCACTCCTCGGGCGTGATCGCGATCGTGTCGCCACACACCGGGTCACACACGCTCGGCTGGCCCGTGCAGGCGTAGCCCTCCTCGGTGTGGCAGGTCTCGTCACACCCATCCCCTGGTTCGGTGTTGCCGTCGTCGCAGCCCTCGTTCAGCAGCTCCCCGTCTCCGCACACGCCGTGGCAGTTGCTCGGCGAGCCCTCACAGACGTAACCATACTCCACCTCGCAAAGGACCGTGCACCCGTCTCCGTCGACGTCGTTGCCGTCGTCACAGGCCTCCAGCCCGAGCACCATGCCGTCCCCGCAGATGGGCGCGCACAGGCTGGGATCACCCGAGCAGGTGAAACCGGACTCCACGAGGCAGTTCGAGTCGCACCCGTCCATGAGCAGATTGTTGCCGTCGTCACACTCCTCGTCTCCGCCCAGGATGCCGTCCCCACAGGACGTCCGGCAGATGGAGGGCGTGTCCCAGCACAGGTAGCCGTGCTCCACCAGGCAGGTGGAGGAGCAGCCGTCGCCGTCCACGGTGTTGCCGTCGTCACACATCTCCGGCAACACGGGCTGCCCGTCCCCGCACCCTGTCCCTGGTGTGCCCCCGCTGTCCCCGCAGGCGCCCAGGACCATCCCCGCGACCCCCAGCGACAAGCCCAAGGCGACCCGCGCAATTCCACTGAGTCTCATGTCCGCTCTCCTGCCCCCAGGTGCCCAGGTCGGCGACAAGGGTCAATTTGCGAACAAGCTACCACGGCGCTGACAACGGACGCAACCCGGCTTCGGGCTGGACGCAGCGTGACGGTGTCGGGTACCGTCGGGGTGCTCATGAGCGGTGTGCCCGACAATCTGCGTCCCCGACTCGGGACCCTGCGGCTGTGGATTCTCTTACCGGCGGTGGTGCATCTGGTGGGTGTCGCGTATGTGGCCGCGGTGGACGCGCCGCTGCTGGGCGAGGCCGCCCGGGAGGGGCGGGATCTGAGGATCTCCACCAAGACGCACCGGATACACGTCGAGCGGCGCACGGTTCTGCGCGACCATCGAGCGCTGCCCAGCGTGTACTGGCGCGGCGGGCTCCTCGGCGGGCTGCTGTTGGTCTGGGCCGCGGTGTCGGGATTTTGGCGCCGGGTGTCGTTCTTCGGAGCCCTCGCCACCATCGCGATGGTGAACGGCGCCTTCGCGGCATTTGCCCCCCAGGCGTTCGGGGTCCTGGGGCGCCACGCCGTGGGCGTGCTGCTGGTCACCACCGTCGCCTCGGGCGGCTTGGTGGTCTGGAGCCTGGTCTGGGACAAGACCTGGCGGTGAAGCGGGGTAGGGTGGGTCATGGGCGGCGCCAGCCGCGACTACCAAGAACGCGTCTCAACGACCGCACGGCGCCTAGTCGCCCCCCCTCGCCTCGTTCGGATCCTGCAACCCCCTATGTCAGTTTGCAGCGGGCTTGGATGACGCACTTGTGGACGCCCCCGATCGCTTCTGAGCCGATGGTCATCCCGGTGTTGCGATACCTCAGGTAGTGCATCCGCCCCCGCAATACGCACCATGGTGCGGGCCCGAGCGCCGAATGGCACCGCCTACGGCCGGGCGTGCCTGGTTCCTTCTTTTTCAGAAAGTGAGTCCGGTATGCTCCGGTGCGATCCGGAACCGCGAGCCAGACACCAGGGACAAGCTGCTGGCAGAGGCGCAAAAACATCGCATCAAGGAGCTGCCCGAAGAGCTCGACAAGTGTCCGGTGAAAGCCCTCTCCCACGACGTGACCAAAGGCCGCCTCGGCCCCGGTGTCAACCCCGACATTGAGTCTCCGACGCCGGCCTCGGCACAGGCGGACGGAGACCTGCCGCAGGTCCATGCAGGGTGATGCCATGACGGCAATCCACCCACTGGCAGTCCGTACTCTTCATGCCACCATGAAGCCTGGGCCCGTGCCCGTATCTTCCGTCTTCCGTCTTCCGTCTTCCCGATGCCCCGGCCTTCGACCACGAGCCCGTGGCCCATGGCCCGTGTCCTTGCCCCGCGACCCACTGCCATGGCCCACGGCCCACGGACGCGGCGCCTCCGGCGCCAGCGGGGAACATCTGTGATCAAATGGGCCAGCCGGCATTCCCTGGCGGTGCCGTCCGTTTCTCTGGTACATTTCGGTCCTTGCGAGCCGCGGCAGGGACGAGCCGGCGGCTGCGTGGAGGCCATGTCCGACAAGCGTGACGAACGACTCGGTCGCCTGCTGATCCGGCAGGGGTTGCTCCCGGCAGACCAGGTGGAGCGCGCCCTGTTGCACCCGCGGGCCCGGGAGGGCGGGCTCGCCGGGGGGCTCGAAGCACTGGGCTTCATGCAGGAGCCGGAGCTGCTGGCGTTCGTGGCTGACCAGTTCCGCACAGAGGTGGTGGATCTGGATGGCCAGGCGATGGATGTGGCGTTGGCCGAGCGGCTGACCTTCGAGCTGTGTGTGAAATACGACGCCGTGCCCTTGGAGGTGACGGCGCGCACCCTGGTGTTGGCCATGTGCGACCCGGGAGACTATCACGCCCTGGACGATCTACGCTTCCGCGCCGGGCTGAACGTTCGTCCTGTGGTGGCGGGTCGGAGCGCGGTGGCTCGGGCCCTGCGGCGGCTCTTTCCGGAGCACATGGCCGCGTTCGACGCCGTGTCTGATCCGGTGGCCCGGGAGGCGCGCGCGGGAAGGCTCGCGGCCATCGGTGATGAGGGCACCGCGGCCGAGGATTTGCTGAGGCGTCGGTACGCCGAGGGGTTGGCCCTGGCGCGCGCGGGCAACCGGGGGCTCGAGCACCCCGGCATCGACCTGTCGCCCGAGGACCAGATCGTCATCCGGCTCTGTCACGAGCTGCTGTACACTGCCGTGGCCGAGGAGCTCAGCCACGTGCGTCTGGATCTGCTCGACGACGCCACGCGGGTGGCCTTCCGGCGCGGGGAGGCCTGGGAGAAGGAGACGGACCTGCCCCAAGTCTTGCGAGTGCGCATCCTGTGGCACATCAAGGGGCTTTGCGACCTCCCATTGGGGACCGTGAGGCGGCCCGTCCAGGCCATCACTCCCCTCCAGGCGGGCGCGGATCGGGTGCGCTGGATCCGGGTCTTCATCGTGCCCACTCACCTCGGGCAGGTGATCTTGCTGTCGCCCGTTCCGGCCCGGGTCGACTACCGCGTCAGCGGAGAGGTGCACCACGACGATCCCGAGGACCAGCCGTGGTGGGAGGCGTTCTGCGCGGGCAAGCACGCCCAGAGCGAGGGGCGGTTTTCCCAGGCCGAGGTGGCCTTCCGGGAGGCCGTGACCGAGGCGGAGAACCGCGGCGCCTTCGGGCGGCTGGCCCTGGGGGACACGCTCATCCACCTGGGACAGGTGCTCGATGCGTCGGGGCGCCCGGCGGACGCGCGCCCCATCTTCGAGCGGGCGGTGGACGTGCAGAAGGCCGAGCTGGGCCCTGACTCTCCGCTGCTGGTGGGCGCCTTGACCGGGCTTGCCGACACCCTCCTGAGGCTCGGCCGTCTCGACGGCGCGGTGGCCGTGTACCGCCAGGCGTTGCTCAAGACAGAGCTGGCCTTCGGCCCGGAGGACCTGGAGGTGGTCTGGCTCATGGACCGCCTTCGGTGGATCTGTGAGGATCAGGGCAACACGGACGAGGCCGAGGACTACCGGGCCGAGGTCCGCCGCGTTCTCAAGGAGCTCACGCTGGTGGATCGTCGGGACGTGCGGTTCGAGTAGACCCGCGTCGCCCAGGGCTTGCGTTCTGGCGGTTATCCCTCATACCAGAACCATGACATTCACAGCGCGTGCCCTGGTGGTGCTGGGCTTCGTGTCCGCGGGCTGCTTCCCGCCCGACGAGGCCGGGCACCCACCGAGCGTGGCTCCGGCGGAGCCCGTGCCCGGGTTCCGGGTGGTCGTTCCGCCGCCCGCGCCCACGCCGGCCGCCGAGCCCGCCGCCAGGCCTCCCCGCCGTCTTCTGCGGCCGCGTCGCGCCCTCCGCACGCGATCGGGGCTTCGTTCCTGGCATCCGCGCGTGGCTTCCCGCAAGCCCGCCAACGGCGTCGCCCGGCAGGTGCTGGCCGTGGTGCGGCGCATCGAGTCGGGCCTGACCCGCACTCGATACCAGAGCGTCACCCGCGTGCGCGCCAAGCGCGGCGTCTACCTGTGGGACTGCTCGGGCATGGCCGACTGGATCCTGCGTCGGTCTGCCCGCGGGGCCCGGCGGGGGCTCCGCAAGTGGCGGCCTCTGGCCCGGGACTTCTACTACGCCATCGCCCGCAGCCCCACCAAGGGGCAGCGTCGCGGGTGGCGCCGGCTCAAGGGGCCGGGCGACGTGCGCCCCGGCGATCTCTTCGCCTGGCTCAAGCCGCCGATTTTCCGCAGGCGGAAGAACACCGGCCACGTGGGCTTCATCCTCTCCACGCCCCAGCCGCACCCTCGGCACCGGAACGTCTGGCTCATGCGGGTGGCGGATGCGTCTCGGTTCCGCCACGAAAAGGACAGCCGCAAAGCCGGCGGCGGCGGCGGCTTCGGCACGGGCATCATCGCCTTTCAGGTGCAGTCCGGCGGTCGCCCAGTGGCCTACGGCTGGTATGGAAGCCTCCAGTCCATCGCCACCTTCGTGCCCACCAAAATCGTCTTTGGGCGGGTGACTAGGTAGTTCCCATCCCAGAAGTGGACTTCGGCTGCAACCGCGCCATGGACGCCGTCTGCACACCACCAAATCTGGGGTAGTACACCCGGTACGACCACCAGATCTGGTAGTGCACATCCGACGCGCCTGTCGCGCTTTCGCTTCGAAGCCTCTTCTGGGATGGGAACTAGGTAATAACATCCCCTCGACGCCGCGCCTCTGGCGCATTAGGATGGTGAGGATCGCGGCTGGTGACCGCCGCGGTGGGAGGATCTTCTACCATGGCGATGAAAGGCAACATCTCGGATCTGGGCATCGCGGAGCTCATCCAGTTTCCGGCCATGTCGGGCAAGTCCGGGCGCCTGGTCCTGTCCCTGGGGGACAAGCGGGCTCAGCTCGAGTACGAGTCTGGCGAGCTCTTCCACGCCACCCTCGGCTCCATCGAGGGGTTCGCGGTGCTGGTGGAGATCCTGCCCTGGACCGAAGGCACCTTCGAGTTCCAGCTCGACGTGATGCCCTCGGTGCGCACCATCGACATGGACCTCGGCAAGGCGCTCATGCGGGCGACCTTGCAGAGCGACGACAAGGGCGCCCAGAGCGAAGACCAGCCCGACGGCAGTGACGCCCAGGCCACCGCGGCCTTCAGCTCCTGCTTCGGTCCCTCCTGGAGCGGCAAGGTGTTCGCCCGGCTGACCACCTTCCTGGCGGAGCACCCGGTGTTCTTCTATGCCTGCGCGATGCAGCGCACCGGGGAGGTCCGGGCCGAGTACGTCAAGCCGGCGGACGACCTCGGGGAGTCGGCGCAGACCTTTGGGATGCTCCGAGACATCATGAAGAACTACGCCCACTACTGCCAGGACCGCATGGTGGTGGACGCGTCTTACTGCACCATGGCCCTGCGCGCCTTTGGCGACGACGAGGTGCTCATCGCCCTGGCCAAGTCCTCGGTCACCCAGGAGGCCGTCGAGGAGGCCATCGACGGGCTGGTGGCGAAGCTCGTCGATCCCCTCGGAGCGGTGTAGGCTCGGCGCCTTTTTTTCACGCACTGTGGCGGCGATTTGGAGGAGTGAATTGTCTCGAAAGGTGAAAGGCGCGCTTTTTGTGGACTACGTGCGGATGATCCGGGCGAGCAAGCACCTGGACTGGGGGATGATCCTGGGTCCCGAGGACCTGGGCTTGGTCCGCGAGCGGATCGAGCCCGACGCCTGGTACCCCATGGAGGCCTTCGAGCGCATCGGCAACGCCATCCTCCGGGAGATCGCCGGTGGGGATCTTTCGCTGGTGAGCCTGTGGGGCCGGCTGTCGGTGGACGAGCTCGCGTCCCTGTACGATGGGCTGCTGGTCCAGGGCGACCCGCGGGAGTCCATGATGCGCTTCAACGTGCTGCGCGGGAGCTTCTTCGACTTCCCGGCGGTGGTGATCACCATGCTCATCGACAACAAGGCTCAAGTCACCATCGACTACCAGATGGGGGACACCGCCGAGGAGGCCGCAACGCAGCAGGCCCTGGGTTTCTTCGAGCGCCTCCTCGAGGCCGCCGGCGCCCGAGACGTCTATGCCACCCTCCTATCCCGCCGCTGGATGGGCGAGCCCCGCACGGTCCTACAGCTTACCTGGTTGCCGGCCTGACGGGCTTGCCGGCCTCGCCGGGCTTCCTGACGGGCTTGCCGGCCTTGCCGGGCTTCCTGACGGGCCTGGGCGGGGTCATGGACGGCGCGGCGGGCCGCATGCCGGGCTGGATGGCTCCGGTGCCCGCGGGCTGTGTCCCTGCGGGCGCCGTCCCGGCGGGGGCGGCGTCACCGGGTTTGCCGGGCTTGTCCGTCGGGGGGGACGGCGTCCCGGTCTTGGACGGTGGAGCCAAGCGACCGGAGCGGGCCAACTTCATGTAGCGCGTTTCCATGTCCTTGAGGAGCTGGCGGTCGGCGGGGGAGAGGACCTTGCGGGTGGCCGAGTTCAGCACCAGGGGCATGCCCGTGCCATTTTGGGTGTTGGGCAGGACCAGGATGGTCTTGTTGGGGGACTGGGCCAGGAGTCGGTACACCTGGATGGCCTGGCGCTGCACGTAGAGGGGATCCAGGGAGGCGCTGATGATCATCTGCTGCTTGGCCGCCTTGAGGGCCTCGAGCACGCGGATGGCCGCCTCCTTTTTGGTCTTGGCCAGCAGGTACTCCTGGCGCTGCAGCTCCTGCTGCTGGCCGATCTTCCGCTCGATGGCCTGGGTCACCTCCCGGGGGAAGCGGATGTCGCCGATGTCCACGCTCTCGATCTTGATGGGGGTGCCCTTGTACTTGGCCAGGAGGCGCTCCTGGATACGCGCCCTGACCACCTCGGTCTTGCGCTGGATGTCGATGGCGCTCACCTGGGTGACCATGCGGCGGACGGTGGTGCGCGAGGGCTCCTTGACGTTCCACCGGTACCAGTCCTTGGCGCCCCACTTCTCGACGATCATCTTCACCGAGCCGGGGCGGAGGCTGATGCGCGTGTTGACTTCGAACTCCACGCTCAGGTTGTCCTTGGTGAGGAGCTTGAAATCTTCCTTGTAGCTCTTGGCGCGCATGTCGATGTTGATGACGTAAAGCCGCCAGGAGGCCCCCGTTGAGGCCGGCCCCCGGAGGGACTTGCGGTGGGCCACCTTCCCGAGGAAGAGCGGCTGGTGGAAGACGTAGCCCTCGTGACCCTCGGGGGTCTTGGGGTTGGTGCAGGCGCCGAGCCCGAGGAGCGCGACAACGGTCAGAGTCAGGGTCTTTCCAGGCATCGTCATTCTCCTCACTTGTTCAGGCTCATGATCAGCGGCGAGCCGCCGGTGCTGCCGTACGGCATTACGACGAAGGTCGTGTTCTTGGAGCCGGCGAGCTGCTCCACGGCCTTGAGGGCCTCGTATTGGACGAACATGGGGTCGAGCGTGGTAGTGATGACCGTCTGGGCGTCGGCCACGCCCTTGGCCTCGGCGATGCCGATGTCGATCTGTCTCTGGGCGATGCGCAGCTCGATGTCCTTGCGCTCGTTGTCCTCGTTGGTCACGAACTTGCGCACCACGGACTTGACCACCACCGACGGGTAGTTGATGTCCCCGATGTCGACGCTGAGCACCTCGATGGGGCTCTTGGCGTAGCGCTTCTGCATGTCCTCGAGCACGTCCTTTGCGATCTCGGCCATACGGCTCTTGACCTCGAAGGCCTTGAGCCGCTGGACCTTGGAGCGCATGACCGAGCGGAGCTGCTGCTGGACGTTGGCCTGGTACCAGTTGGCGCCGCCGAACTTCTCCACCACCTGCTTGACCGAGCCGCGCCGGAGGCGCATCCGGGCGTGGGCGCGGAACTTCAGCTCCAGCCGCTCGGCGGTGATGATGCGCATGGACTCGCTGTAGGTGCGGGGCCGCATGTCGATGTTGACCACCGCGAGCCGCCAGCTCCACCCCGTGGAGGTGGGCCCGTGCTGGATGCCGACGAACTCCGCCGCCCCGGCGATGGGCCTGGATTTGATGTAGCCCTCATGCCCCGGCGGGGTGGCGACGTTCACGCAACCCACGCGGTTGACGATGGACACGCCGATGATCGCCGCCAGCAGAAACGGCATGGCGGCATAGAGCAGCCGTCGGTACCGGTTGAACTTGTTCAAGGTCTTGATGTCCATGGGATGCGCCTCCTGTGCGCTTGCCGACGCTTGTATCACGGTTTGACGACGAACGCCCAGCAAGTCGCTCCGATGGTCGATCGGCATTGTGTTGACGCGGCCTTCGTCGGCGAGCCATACTGCCTGTCGAAATCAACCACGGGACGGCCCGACAGGAGAGTGTCATGAGGACATTGATTGGATGCCTGGTGATGGCCGCGATGCTGTTGGGGGCGCCCCCCATGGCGGCCGCGGGGACGAAGAAGAAGGCCAAGGCGGCCCCTCGCGCCGCCAAGCCGGTGCACAAGATGACCAAGGCCGAGAAGATCCGGGCCTTCATCAAGCTGGTCAAGGAGATGGGCAAGGTGCCCCGGAGCTGTCGGCTCAAGGGGAAGACGCTCAAGGGCAAGGTGAAGATCGTCAAGAGCTTCCCCGACTTCAAGGTCAAGCGGGTCACCTCCTTTCCGGATCTGAAGGTCAAGTGGGTCACCTCCTTCCCGGACAAGTGCGGCAAGTGGAAGAAGGTCAGCAGCTTCCCCGACTTCAAGATCAAGTGGGTGACTTCCTTTCCGGACTTCACCATCAAGATCGTGACCAGTTTCCCCGGCGTCCGCTAGTCAGTGCCCACCTCCCCGCAGGCCTGACGTCTAAGCCGCCCTCGCCGCCCTCGCCGCTTGACCTCCTTTTGGCCGAAACGGTACTATTACGGTCGGAGTAGCCTATATTAGGACTTTCGGCCCTGGGCGTGCGGGCGCGTGGGCACATGGAGGAGCCGATGACCCTGCCCCTGGTTCTGCGTTTGGTCCGGAGCGCGTTCCGATTGTCGATCGTCTGTGGGGTGGTGATGGTCGGGAGCGCCATGGCCCGGGCCGACGCGCCGCAGATCACCTGGGAGGCCGGCAACCCGGGGGTGCCCGTGCACACCGGTGGCCCCCTGGCCCGCACCTGGACCTGGCACTGCGACGACCCCGGTGACGACTTCCCACTGCAGCAGCGGTGTCGGGTCATCGACACCACCCTGGGCGTGCCGGGCTCCGGCCCGGACGTGACCCTGGTGGACGCCGACTGTGGCACGGTCAACGCCGACACCAGCCTGACCGTCTCGGCCCTTCAGCCCTGTGACACGCCCTTCGTGGAGAGCGCCGCCACGGCGGCGACCCAGGGCTACTCGGGGCTCGGTCCAGGCAATTACCGCTTCGAGGTCTACGGCCGGGACGGGGTCGGCAACCAGAGCCTGGTGGATACCTGGCTGTGGGAGATCACCGACGGCGACGGCGATGGCGTGCCAGACGCGGACGACAACTGCCCTGCGGTGCCCAACGGCGCCCAGACCGACGGCGACGGGGTGCCGGATGTGAGCGACAACTGCCCGCAAACAGCCAACCCCGGCCAGGCGGATCCGGACGGCGACGGTCTGGGCGACGAATGCGACGACGACCTCGACGGCGACGACATCGACAACGACGAAGACAACTGCATTCGGATCTCCAACCCGGGGCAACAGGACGAGGACGGCGACGGCACGGGGGACGCCTGCGAAGGATTCGGCGCGGCGCAGGCCGGCGGCTGCAACTGCCGCGCGGCCAGGGGCGGGCGCGCTCCCCTGCCTGTGGCGTTCCTGTGCGTGCTCTGCCTGGTGTTGCTCGGGCTGTGGCGCCGCCGCCGGTGATCCCAGGATGACTTTCGGACCACCCGTGCCAGACCCGCGCATCATCGACGGAACGGTCTAGCGTGACCAGCGCCACCCAACCCACCGCCGAGGAGCAATCGGTGGCATTGACCCGGGACTATCGCCTCCTGCAGAAGCGTCGCGGACATCGATACTCTGTCGACGACATGATCGTGGCCCACCTCGCGGCGACCTTCATCGAATCGAGCGGGCGTGAGGCACCCGGCCGGGTGTTGGACCTGGGCTGTGGCCTGGGCTCGGTACTGCTGATCACGGCCTGGGCCTTCCCAGAGGCATCCCTCGTGGGGCTCGAGGTGCTCGAAGACCATGTGTCCTACGCACGGCGGAACGTCCTGCTCAACGGTTGCGGTGACCGGGCGCGCGTTGTCGCTGCAGACCTGCGCGACCTCGACGTGGTGGGCTCCCTCGGCCGCTTCGCGCTGGTGATGGGCTCTCCGCCGTACTTCGCCGAAGGCTCCGGCACTCTCTGCGCCGACCCGGCGCGGGCCGCCGCTCATTTCGAGCTGCGCGGTGGCATCGAGGAGTACGCGCAGGCGGCGAGCCTCGCCCTGGCCCCCGGGGGGCTCTTTGTCACCTGCGCCGCCGCGGAGCCGCCTCGCAGAGCCGAGCGGGCCATGGAGCGGGCCGGGCTGTCACTGGTGTTTCGGCGGTCGGTCGTTCCCCGCCCGGGCAAGCCGCCCTTCCTGCAGTTGCTCGTCGGAACCGTTGCCTCCGAGCCCCTGGCCTCCGAGTCCCTCGCCTCCGAGCCCGACGACCCCGAGATCGTCTGCCAGGAGGGTCCGACCCTGATCCTGCGTCGAGCCGACGGCCACCGCACCGCGGAGCACCGTGCGATTCGCTCGTGGACCGGCCTGTAGCCCTGCCTCTGGCCTCGTGTACCGAAACTCGATCGACTCTGAGGTGCGCCGATTTGTCTTGCCGGTTGGGTTGCCTGGCAGGGCGCTGATGGGTTAACGTGACGATGGCAAGGACGACGGTGACAATCGGAGGGCTTCAAGATGTACAGCTGTAAACGGTTTTTCGGTGTCTGGGTTGGGTTGTTTTTCATGGGTGTTGCTGGGGTTGGTTGTGGTGATGACGACGGCGGGACGTCGTTGTGCAGTGACAACATCGTCGAGGGAAACGAGATTTGTGACGGTGCGAATCTCGCGGGACAGACGTGCCAAAGCCTTGGCTTCGTCGGAGGAACACTGTCGTGCCGACACGACTGCAGTGGATTCGTTACCGACGCCTGCACGAGCACTGGGCAGTGCGGGAACGATGTGCGTGAGGCCGATGAGCTTTGCGACGGTGCGGATCTGATGGGCCAGACCTGTGAGACATTGGGATTGGAAGGCGGGACGTTGAGCTGTGTTGCGGATTGCTCCAGGTATGACACCACCGGGTGCACGGCAGTGGCCCAATGCGGAAATTCCGTGCGCGAGGGCAATGAGGACTGCGATGGTGCGGACTTGGGCGGTACGACCTGCCAGGATTTGGGCCACGCCGGAGGCGTGGTGGGCTGCGACGGGACCTGCACCTTCGATGAGAGTGGCTGTTTTGATTGCGGCGCCCTACAGTGCGAGGTGTCCGCTATCTCTGCGGGGATGAGCTTCAACTGTGCTCAAGGAAGCGATGGCACGGCCTGGTGCTGGGGGGACAACACGTACGGCCAGCTGGGGGATGGCACCACGCAGAGTCAAATGACGCCGGTACAGGCGTCCATTTCTGATGTGACGAGTGTCTCTGCCTTGTATCGCCATGGGTGCGCGGCAAAGTCGGACGGCACCGTCTGGTGCTGGGGCGACAACCACTATGGCCAGCTGGGCGATGGCACGACCACCGGACAGCACAGCCCGACCCAGGTAAGCGGTCTCTCGAACGTGGAGGTCGTCAGGGTCGGTTATTTTCATTCCTGCGCGCTGAAAACCGACGGCTCTGCCTGGTGTTGGGGAGCCAATGGGAACGGGCAGCTGGGAGACGACACATTCGACGACCGGGATTCTCCGGTTCCGGTGTCTGGGCTCTCGAATGTGACGACCCTGGACGCCGGACACAATCATACCTGCGCGGTGCAGTCGGGCGGTACGGTTTGGTGTTGGGGAAACGGCTCCCACGGCCAGCTTGGCGATGGGAGCAACTTTCTCCATGACACACCGGTGCAAGTGGTCGGTCTGATGGGTGCGACGTCTGTTTCGGCCGGGATGTGGCATTCCTGTGCCGTCAAGAACGACGGTTCGGCGGTGTGTTGGGGTGACGGTGACTCTGGGCAGCTGGGAGACGGCTCATTCTCGGACTACACCACTCCGGTTCCCGTGTCCGGACTTTCCAATGTGACCGCGATTTCAGCCGGGTCGGCGCACAGCTGCGCGGTGAGGACCGACGGTACGGCATGGTGCTGGGGGAGCAACCTTTATGGCGAGATTGGAGACGGCTCCACCGAATCGCGAGTCACTCCGGTTCAGGTGTCGGGTTTTTCCAATGTGACCGCCATTTCGGCCGGTAACATGCACACCTGCGCCATTCGATCAAACGGGACTCTGTGGTGTTGGGGAAACAACAATGACGGTCTGCTCGGAGACGGAACGACAGACCATCAACACACGCCCGTTCCGGTCGTGGATCCGTAGCGTCCGCCGCAAAACAACTCGATCGACTCTGACCACGCCGATCACGTCGGATTTCGAACATTTTGCTCGGAACCTGGCGGCCATCGTCGCCATCAGTGTTACGATGTTGCTCAAGGTGTGGAGAGGTTTTGTCCAGCCATGAGCATGGTCGTGGTCATATCTGGCGGGAACGACCGAGCGGCTACTCTCGCGGAGTGGATCCGCGGGAGCGGTCATGGCTGTCAGGAAATTACTGAGCCGGGCCTCTTCGTGAGCGGAAAGGGGGCGCTGGGGCTCCATCTGCGGGAGCACCCCGACTGCATCGTGCTGGTGGCCGACTTCGATGGACAGGACATTGGTCGCGTGGTCAAGCGCCTTCGCCTGGCCCACCTCACGTCGAGCATCGTGGCCGTGGGGGGACGCAGCGAGGTGGAAGACCGGCACCTGGGCGACGACGACGCCGCCGCCGACGCCCGTCTGTCGGCCAAGGTGAGCCGGGTGCCCTTCCTGATGGCCGTGCAGCGCGCCCTGGATCTGGCCAAGCTGCGTTCCGAGCTGCAGTACCTGCGCTGCAAGGACGCCACGGGCGCGGACTTCGGCCAGCTCGTGGGTGACTGTCCGGCCATGCGGGCGGTTCTCACGCAGGTGCTGACCCTCTGTCGCCGCACCACCAACGTCCGCGGGCCGGCGGTGCTCATCACCGGTGAGACGGGCACGGGCAAGGGGCAGATCGCCCGCGCCATCCACCACAACGGCACCCGCCGGGACAAGCCCATGGTGGAGGTGAGCTGTGCCTCCCTGCTGGAGACGCTCACGGAGGCCGAGCTCTTCGGCGCCCAGAAGGGGGCCTACACGGGCGCGGACGAGTCCCGCATCGGCTTGTTCGAGGTGGCCGACCGCGGCACCATCTTCCTCGACGAGATCGGGACCCTCAGCCTGGATCTTCAAGCCAAGCTCCTGCGGGTGCTGGACGAGCGCGTCATCCGTCGGGTGGGCAGCACGGTGGAGCGGACCCTGGATGTGCAGGTCATCTGCGCCACCCACCGCGATCTGGACGCGGCGGTGCGCATGGGCCAGTTCCGGGAGGATCTGTACTACCGGTTGAGCGTCATCCACCTGGGGCTGCCGCCCCTGCGAGAGCGCGATCGCGACGTGGTCCTTTTGGCGAGCAACTTTTTGCACCAGCTCAGCACCGACTATGGCGGCCCGCCGCTGACTTTCAGCCGCGAGGCCGAGGAGGCGCTGCTGGGCTACGACTGGCCGGGGAACGTGCGGGAGCTGCGCAACCGGCTGGAGCGGGTGGTCCTCCTCTCCGACAGCCAGACCATCGTGCCGGAGGACCTGGACTTGCCCAGGGCTTCGGTGGGTGTTCGTGCTGGCCGCTCCGGGATCAAGGTGGAGATTCCGCCGGGCGGGATCAGCCTCGCTGCGGTGGACCAGGCCTTCATCGAGGAGGCCATGCGCATGACCGGGGGTAACGTGGCCAGGGCTGCCCGGCTCCTCGGCCTGAGCCGGTCCACCCTGCGGTACCGGCTGAAGCAGTAGAACTCTACATATATCCTGGAATCACTGGTCGAGCCTCTGGGGCGGGTGGATCATCTGATCCGTCAGGTGGCGAATATCGCCACCCCCATTTGTGGAGGTCACACCACCTGGGTTGCGTTATTGCGACCAGTTGGAGGTCACTGGTCCAATGGTATAGAGATTGCTTAGGCCCAGGGCATCCCTTGGTATGGGATTGGTGGCTAGCGCGAAGACATATGCCCATTACTTGTCCCACATGTGGTGTGGAGTACGCGGCCGAGATTGGGAGGTGCCCGGCATGCGCCTCGTGTCCCGTCCAGGCTCCCGAGACAGCCGAGATGGACTGGGACACCCTCCTCAAGCCGGGCGAGACCGCTGCCTACGGCGTGCGCGCCAAGACCCCGGCCACCTACAACCGCATCGAGTCCCCGGCCATGCTCCACGCCATCTCTGGCGCGGCGCTGCGGGAGTACAAGGTCGGAGAGGTCCTCGGCCAGTACGAGCTCAAGAAGATCTTGGGCCAGGGGGGCATGGGCACGGTGTTTATGGCCGAGCACAAGCTCCTCGAGCGCCGGGTCGCCATCAAGATCCTCCTGCCGGAGTTCGCGGATCAGCTCGGCGTGGTGCACCGCTTCTTCAAGGAGGCCCAGGCCGTCAACCGCATCGGGCACCCCAACATCATCGACATCATGGACTGCGTCGAGGGCGTGGATCACCTGCCCTACCTGGTCATGGAGCTCCTCGAGGGCGAGGAGCTCCATGCCGTGATTCAACAGCGTGCGCCCATGCGTCCCGAGGAGGTGGTCTCCATCGGACGGCAGATGTGCGACGCCCTGTCGGCCGTCCATGCCAAGGGCATCGTGCACCGGGATCTCAAGCCCGACAACGTCTTCGTCACCGCGCGGCCCGATGGCACTTTCGGCGTCAAGCTCCTGGACTTTGGCATCGCCAAGTTCATGGCGGCGGACGACTCCTTCCTCAAGACCCTCACGGGTGAGCCCATCGGCACGCCGGAGTACATGGCCCCCGAGCAGATCGAGGGCATCTCCATGGACCACCGCATCGACATCTATGCCATGGGGGTGATGCTCTACGAGATGCTCACGGGCAAGCCCACCTTCGAGGCGGCGCAGATCGGACAGCTCCTGTTTTACCACCTCAACACCGAGCCCGAGTCGCCTTCGGCCAAGCGTAAGGCGATGGGTGCCGATCCCTTGCCCGAGGCCCTCGAGGACGCGGTCCTCTCCTGTCTGGCCAAGGATCCCGACGAGCGCGTCCAGTCCATGGGCCAGCTCGTGGAGCTGCTGGAGTGGTCCCTGGAGGAGGACACCGGCGTGGTGGTCCTGCCGGATCTCGAGGCCGTGGCGCTGAAGGCTAGAAAGAAGCGCCAGCGCTGGGTGTGGCCCGCCGTGGGTGCGGTCGCGGCGTGTGCCCTGGTCGCCCTTGGGGGCTGGTGGTCCTTTTTCGGCTCCGGGGCCGAGGGTAAGCGGCCGGGGCCGCGGCCCGCGGCGGCCTCCCTCGAGGCAGCGCCGGTCATGGCCCCGCGCCCGGCCGCGCTGCCCCGGCCCAGCGACGTTCGGGTATCGATCACCTCGGCGCCCCCGGGCGCGTCCATCTACCGGATCAGCGACGGTAGGTACATCGGCCGCACGCCCCACGCGGTGGTGCTCAAGCCCCTGGAGCGGTGGCGCCTGCGACTTTACCTCGCCGATCACAGGACCGCGGAGGTCACCGTCTCCGCGGATGGGGGCGGCCCGGTGCACGCCGCGCTCGTGAGCAAGAAGGCACCGCCTCCTAGCAGGCCCGCCCAGATGGAGGCTCCAAAGCCCAGACCCAGGAGAGTCCGTCCCCGGACCGCGCGCTCAGAGCGTTCGCGTCCGAAGCGGCCGCCGCGCCCGGTGCGTCGGCGTGGCGGCGACACCGACACGGTGAACCCATTCGATTGAGAGACGTCATGCAGCCCGAAGACACCTCCACGACCATCCCACCGGCGATCCCCGCCGACGCCGTCCCCACGTTGTCGTCCACGCCCCACGTTGATGTCGGCCTGGTGCTCGGCTCCTATCGCGTGCTGGACGTGCTCGGCGAGGGCGGCATGGGGCTGGTGTACCTGGCGGAGCACATTCGTTTGGGGCGCAAGGTGGCCATCAAGCGGCTCAAGGATCGGTTGGCGGCCAAGCCCGAAGCGGTGAGGCAGTTCTTCGAGGAGGCCCGAGCGGTCAACCGCATCAACCACCCGCACATCGTGGACATCACCGACTTCGTCGTGGAGGAGGGCACCGCCTACTACCTGATGGACTACCTTCAGGGGGAGACCTTGGCGGACGTCCTCCGGCGGGAGAAGGTCCTGCCGCCCCGGCGGGCGGTGCACATCGTCAGTCAGGTGTGCGAGGCCTTGGATGCCGCCCACGACGCCGGGTTCGTGCACCTGGACATCAAGCCATCGAACATCTTCCTCATCGAAAAAAATGGGGATCTGGACACGGTGAAGCTGCTGGATTTCGGCACGGCCCAGCTCACCCAGACCCTGCCGCGCATGAGCGATGGAGGAGCCCACAAGTCCGGCATGTTCTCCCTGGGAACCCCCGTGTACATGTCGCCAGAGCAGGCGTCGGGGGACGAGGTGGACCACCGGTCGGACATCTACTCCCTGGGCGCGGTGCTCTACGAGGCCTTGACGGGCCAGCCGCCCTTCGTGGCCCAGTCCGCGCCGGAGTACATTTACAAGCACATGAGCGTGACCCCCAAGCGGATCACCCAGGTCAAGGGGCTGCCCCACAGGATACCGCGCCACTGCGCCAAGGCGGTGATGGCGTGCCTGGACAAGGAGCCGGACAAGCGTCCCGAGAGCGCCAGCACGCTGTCGGACATGCTCCAGCGGGGCACCACCGTCACGGAGGGCCAGGTGGCTCCCGCGCTCGCTTCGGCGGGCCATCGACCAGGGAGCGGGCGCCGCTGGACGGCCATCGGCGTGTCGGTGGCCGCCCTGGTGGCGGTGGTGGCCGGCGGCGTCCTGGTCTTCGGACGGGACCGCGGCCGCGCGGATCACCTGCGCCCAGCCGGGGCCATGGTGGCCACCGAGCTGACAACGTTCGTACTGCAGCAGGAGGCCTCCAAGCCCACAGACGCCATGGTGCTGATCAAGACCACGCCCTCCATGGCCCAGGTTGGCCTGCTTAGCCCCGAGCGGCGTCCCCTGGGTATGACGCCGCTTTTGTACAAGACGAAGCGCACCACCGACCGGTGGAAGATCGTGATCACCGCCGAGGGGCATCGCCCCCGGACCATCGAGCTCACGCCCGATCGGGACCGGACCTTCGAGGTCGCCCTGGAGCGGTTGCCCACGGCGCCGGAGGCCGTGCTCGAAGACGCTCAGCGTTCGGCCGAAAAGGACCGGGCGGCGAAGGCCGCGAAGCAGCAGAGGAAGCCTGGCCGCCGGACGACCCGCAAAAAGACCAATCGCAACGACAAGCGCAACACCAAACCCGCCGCCATGAAGCGGCGCAGGACCATGGACTCGGTGCGGACCATCGACCCGTTCGAATGATCCGGGCTGGATTTCGTCAGGTGAGAGAATGAGTAAAATCAGAATGCTGCCGCTTTTGTGCGGCCTGGTCTGCGGGGGCTTCGTTGTGTCCACGCTACCGGAGCTCGCCGAGGCTCGCAGCCGGCGGAAACGCAAGAGCCGCCGGAGTCGAAAGGCGCGGAAGAAGGCCAAGCGACTGTTCAAAAAGGCCCAGAAGCACTACCGCCTCGGACGCTTCGCGCGGGCCCGGAACCTCTACGAGGGGGCCTACGACCTGGTGCCCCTGCCGGGTTTTTTGTACAACATCGCTCAGTGCCACCGCATGGAGAAGCACTACGAGCAGGCGATCTACTTCTACAGGAGCTACCTCAGCGCCAACCCGACGACCCGCAATCGGGGCATGGTGCTGCTGCTCATCGCCAAGTGCCAAAGGCAGTGGCGCCTGGTCAAGAGGCGTGAGGCCGACGCGCTGAAGCGAACGCGGACCGAGGCGGAGCGGCTGCGGGCCGAGCGCCTCGCCCGGCTCCGGCTCCAGGCCCAGCTCACGGCGGCTCGAAAGGCGAAGCCGCGCCCGTACCTGCCGGCGAAGAAGCCGTCGAGAAAGCCCCTGGTCAAGCAGTGGTGGTTCTGGACGTCCATCGCCGGCGGCGTGGTGGCCCTGGTGGTCACCGGCCTGGCTGTGGGGCTCACCACGTCGCGGGGGCCGGGGGACTGGACCCCCACGAGCCTGGGGCTGCTGGATCGTAGGTAGCTTTTTTTCTTCGAAAGGGTAGGAAAGTGGATTCCTTCGCCATACATCTCATTCGCCGGGTTCGCCTGTGGACCACGGCGCTCACGCTACTTGTCGCATGCAGCCTGGCTGGTTCTGGCTGTGAGAGGACCCGGGAGGACACCTCGGTCCTGGTGGTCATCACCTACGATCCGGTCGTGTACGATCTGGATCAGTTCCGCATCGCTGGCTACCACGCGGGCGACTCGTCCATCGCCTTCAACCCGGGGGAGGTTCCGGACCAGCGGCGCTCTTCGGCGTTCTCCTCCGGGCGGGAGACCGCCCTGGTGCTCCTGCCCGATGAGGTCGTGGGCCAGGAGGTCCTGGTGCGTGTGTGGGGGCTCTGGCAGGGCGCGGACGTTGCCTTTGGGAGCAACACGGTCATCCCCGAGCTGGGCATCGCGCGGGAGGTGATCGTCGACCTCGGGGACGCCCCGGACTGCGGCGACGGTGTCGTGCATCCCACCGAGGAGACCTGTGACACGGGGATCGATCCCGGCATGGCCGGGGCCTGCCCCGAGGACGCGTCGGACTGCGACGACACCGACGACTGCACCGCGGATCGGGTGGAGGGCGCGGGAACCTGTTTGGCGCTGTGCTTCAACGATCCCATCGTGGAGTGCTTCCACGGCGACGGCTGCTGCCCCACGGGCTGCGGGCCCTCCAACGACAGCGACTGCTCGGCCATCTGCGGCGACGGCCTGGTGGGCATCGGCGAGACCTGTGATACAGGGATCCCGCCGGCGGATCCGGGGGGCTGCCCCACGACCTGCGATCCGGACGGCAACCCCTGCACGGACGACAGCCTCACCGGGGGAGGGAGCTGTCAGGCCGAGTGTCCCTACAACCTGATCACCCAGTTCTACGGGGGGGACGGCTGCTGCCCGCCCGGCGGAGACGCCACCCTGGATTCGGACTGCCAGCCCGTCTGCGGCAACGGCGTTCTAGAGCCCGGGGAGACCTGCGACATCACCATCCCCACCGGTCCGGGCTCGTGTCCCACGACCTGCGAGGACAACGACGACTGCACCGAGGACATACTCTTCGACGGCTCCACCTGCGACGCGCGGTGCGTGCACAACACCCAGACTCTCTTTGTGGACTCGGACGGCTGTTGTCCGGTGGGTGGCAACAACAACATCGACAACGACTGCCCGGTGACCTGCGGCAACGGCGCCGTTGAGACCGGCGAGGTCTGCGACACGGGGATCCCGGCGGGCACGCCGGGGGCCTGTCCCACCACCTGTGACGACACCATTCCGTGTACAGCGGACACGGTGAACAACGCCGGGACCTGCCAGGACACCTGCACGCATGTGGTCATCGACACCTGCGTTCACGGTGACGGCTGCTGCCCGTCGGGCTGCCTCCTCTCCGAAGACAACGACTGCACGGTCGTGTGCGGAGACGGGGTGTTCGAGCCGGCCGAGGGCGAGCTGTGCGACACGGGGATCGCTGCGGGTCAGCCCGGGAGCTGTCCCGTCCTGGGGGATTGCAACGACCTGGACACCTGCACGGACGACAGCCTGGCCGGAGAAGGGAGCTGCCAGGCCCAGTGCGCCAACGTCCCCGTGGCCTGCGCCAACGGCGACGGCTGCTGCTCGCCCCAGTGCAACTCCACCAACGACGACGACTGCAGCGTCATTTGTGGCAACGGTGTGGTGGAGCCCGCCGGCGGTGAGCTCTGCGACACGGGCATCGCCGCGGGGAGCCCCGGGTCCTGCCCCACGACCTGCGATGACGGCGAGGACTGCACCGCCGACACCCTGCTCGCCGCGGGGACCTGCACGGCGCAGTGCGACTACGCGCCCATCACCGGCTTCGTGGACAACGACGGCTGCTGTCCGGCCGGCGGCAACAACAACGTGGACAACGACTGCCCGGTGACCTGCGGCAACGGCGCCGTGGAGGCCGGCGAGACCTGCGACATGGGGATTCCGGCGGGCGACGCGGGGTCCTGCCCCACGGCGGGCGACTGCGACGACAGCCTGGACTGCACCGCAGACACGCTGATCAACGCCGGGAGCTGCACCGCGGGCTGCGTGAACAACGACATCACCGCCTGCGTGGACGGCGACGGCTGCTGCCCGGCGGGCTGCGACCTGGGCAACGATGACGACTGCAGCGCCGTCTGCGGCGACGGCGCGGTGACCGGCACCGAGACCTGTGACACGGCCATCGCCTCGGGCCAGCCCGGCGCCTGCCCGGTCCTGGCGGACTGCGAGGACTCGGACACCTGCACCGTGGATTCCATCATCGGCGACGGGACCTGCCAGGCCCACTGCGACAACGCCCCCGTGGCCTGCGTCAACGGCGACGGCTGCTGCCCGGCGGGGTGCACCAACAACACCGACGACGACTGCCCGTCGATCTGCGGCAACGGCCTGGTGGAGTCCCGGGGCGGGGAGGTCTGCGACACGGGCATCCCCGCGGGCTCTCCAGGCGCCTGTCCAGCGTTGGCCGACTGCGACGACAACGACAACTGCACCGAGGACACCCTGCAGCAGGGCGGAACCTGTCAGGCTCTCTGCGACAACCAGCCCATCACGATCTGCGTGGCGGGCGACCAGTGCTGCCCGGCGGGGTGCGACCCGATCTCCGACTCTGACTGTGGCGGCTGCGGCAACGGTATCGACGAGCCGTCCTATGGCGAGGAGTGCGACGACGGCAACTCGGTCAACACCGACGGGTGCACGAACTCCTGTACGGACAACATCGGCGCCCTGGGGGATCCCTGTCTCACCATCGTCGATTGCATCGGCTCGTATGTCTGCGTGGACGAGTCGACCTACTCCGTTCCCGGTGGCTATTGTGTCGGCAATGGCTGCACGCCCGGGGCGGCCTGTGCGGGAAACAAGGGCGTCTGCGTGGCCACCTGGCAGGGGTTCGGCACCATCGGGGTGTGTCTGAACAAGTGCGAAGTGGACACGGATTGCCGTTGGGCCGAGGGGTATCTGTGCCTGGAGGTCGTTGCCGGTAGGTTGGCCTGCTCCCTGTAGCGTTTGGCAACTCGAGCGCGGCCCTGCCTGGTCGTCGGTGGCAGGTGGACCACGTGCGCACCGAACGTTCGGGGGCGGCATCGCGGATTGTGGTTGAGCCGGGCGGGGCCCCCCAGTAACATCGCAGGGTGAATCACTGCCGGAGGCATTGCGATGAACTGTGGCTGGCGCCTTTCGCTCGTTTTGGCACTGGGGCTCGTTGGGGTCGTGGTGGTCGCTGGCTGCAGCGACGACGCCGCGGGCGACAACAACAACAACCTGGTGGTGACCTGCGAGGCCCCGGCGCCGCCGGCCGAGGCCCTGCGCCAGATGGGCGATCAGGACGGCATGTACGTCTTGCCCGGCGGTCGGGTGCTCACGCCGGCGGGGCTGAACGTGGAGGTGGACGGGTTCCCCATGGACGTGCGCACCCACCCCACCGAGCGGGTGGCCTACGTGTCCAACTCGGGCTACGCCCTGCGGGTGCTCCAGGTGCTGGACATCGACACGGGCGAGGTGCTGCAGCAGGTCAGCCGGACCGAGTCCTTCTTTGGGCTGGCCCTGAACACCGACGCCACGCGGCTGTACGCCGCCGGGGGAGACTCGGGGCTGGTGGACGTGTACGACATCGGCACGGGGGGACTGGTCACGGAGGTGGCCTCGCTCCCCGTGCCCGGGTTCCCGGCGGGTGTAGCCCTCTCCGAGGACGGCTCCACCCTCTACGTGGCGCAGTTCGGAGATGACACTCTGGCCGCGGTGGATCTCGGCACGGGATCGGTTTTGGACACGCTGTCCACGGTGAGCGGGCCCTACAGCGTGGCCGTGGTGCCCGGCAGGGACGAGGTCTATGTGACGGGCTTTGCCGACGACACCGTGGGGGTGATCGACCTGGGCACGTGGACCGTGGCCGAGACCATCCATGTCGGGGGCAACCCCCTCGGTCTCGCCGTAACCGGGGACGGCGCTGTGGTCTTCGTCACCGTGGCCAACGCCGACAACGTGTCCATGATCGACACCGCCACCCGGGCGGTCCTGGCCACCCAGGCCGTGGGCGAGCCATCCATCGCCGACGGTGACGGCGCGCCCCTGCCAGCGAGCAGCCCCTCGGGCCTCGCCCTGGACGAGGTGGCCGGGCTCCTCTTCGTGACCCGGGCGGCGGACAACGCCGTGGCCCTCTTCGACACGTCGGACCTCTCACCGGTGGGCGCCATCCCGGTGGGCTGGTACCCCACGGCCGTCGCCTTGGCCGACGGGGGGGACCGGCTGGTGGTCACCAACGGCAAGGGGGTGGGCACCGGGCCTCTGCTGGGCTACGGCTTCGGCGACGAGAGCGGCAAGGAGGCCATGACCGGCACCGTCTCCCTGATCACGCTCGGCGACGTGGATCTGACCGCGTCCACGGCCCAGGTGGAGCAGAACGTGCGGCGCCCCAGCGAGGTGTATCAGTGGGACTGCGAGGGCAGGTTCGGCGTGCCCACGGTGGCCGGAGGCGAGACCCCCATCGAGCACATCGTGCTCATCGTGCGGGAGAACAAGACCTACGACTCGGTGCTGGGCGACCTGGAGACCGGCGACGCCGACCCCTCCCTGGTCCTCTACGGCGAGGACGTGACGCCCAACCTCCACGCCCTGGCGCGCATGTTCGCCAACCACGACAACTTCTACGACGACAGCGAGTGCTCGGTCCAGGGCCACCTCTGGCTCACGGCCTCCTTTGCCAACGACTACATGGAGCGCATCTGGCTCGAGGACTACCGGGGCAACGGCTTTGGCAACGAGGCGCCCATGAAACAGGGGCAGCCCGGCTTCGGCACCTGGTTCACGCACCTGATCGAGCACGGCGTGGACTACACCAACTATGGCGAGGTGGTGGGCAGCTTCGGCGAGTACGAGGGGGTGTCGGTGATGAGCTACACGGACCTCGAGTTCCCGGGCGTCTTCTACAACATGGACGTCAAGGACGAGGAGAAGGCCGAGTACGTGGCCGAGCAGCTGGTGGACAACGAGATCTTCCCGCCCTTCGTCTTCGTGCTGCTGCCCAACGATCACACCAAGGGGACCTCCCCAGGCCAGCTTACCCCCGAGGCCATGATCAACGACAACGACACCGCGACGGGGCTGCTCGTCGATCGCATCAGCCACTCGCGGTTCTGGTCCACCACCGCCATCTTTATCGTGGAGGACGACCCGCAGATCGGCGCGGACCACGTGGACTACCACCGCTCCGTTTGCGTCATCGCCAGCCCCTGGGTCAAGCACGGCTACACCAGCTCGGTGCACACCTCCTTCCCGTCGCTGTTTCGGACCTTCGAGCTGATCCTGGACCTGCCCCCCATGAACCGGTACGACGCCCTGGCCACCCCGTTTTGGGACAGCTTCGCCCGGGTGCCTGACTTGACGCCCTACGAGTACATCGACCGCACGGTGCCCGACAGCCTCAACTCCGAGTCGGCTCCGGGCGCGGACTACTCCCTGCTCATGGACTTCTCCGGACCTGATCGGAACCCCGAGCTGGGGATCGTGCTGTGGTGGGCACGCCGGGGCGCACCGCCGCCCGGCTCGCGCATCGCCCGGGAGTTGTCCGGTGAGCTTCCCTCGCGGCTGCATGACCCCTATGCCCTGCAAGAGGCCGGCGGCGACGACGACGGCGATGACGCGGCCGAGCGAGATCTGTACGACGCCCACTGGCGTCGCTTCTACCGGTGGCTCGCCGATCACCCCGAGGTCGAGGCGGACCTCCGCCCCCGCGCGGCCCCGCCCCGGCGACTCCTGTCACGCTGGCGACGCTGATGCGCTGGCGCTGAGCCGAAACGGAATCAGGGCGTGTCGGGCAGCAGGATGGTGGCGGAGCGGGCCGGCACCGTGACGTCCACGGCGCTGCCCACGATGGGGATCGTGGGGTTGCCGGGGCGCAGGGCGTCGTAGAAACCGGCGGTGGGGTGGGGCAGTGTGGCGGGCAGCGTGATGTTGCGCGTGGCCGGCTGGTCGCCCCGGTTGAGCACCACCAGGGAGACATCCGTTGCGGTGTGTCGGGCGAAACACAGGAATTCATCTTCACCGACCAGGGAGGTGTAGTCGCCCCGACGCAGGGCTACGGAGGTGCGCCGGGCCGTGCCGATGGCCGCGATCTGATCGAACAACGCGTTCTCGGCTGTGGATCGCTGGCTCGCCGGACGCCAGAAGTGGCGGTTGTCCGGATCCGAGCCACCGAACTCGCCGTACTCGTCGCCGTAGTACAAAAGCGGAAGCCCCGGCAGGGTGAGCGCCCAGGCGAAGGCCACCCCGGCACGCTCGTAGGGCAGGGTGTCTCCGGGCGCCACGGGCAGACCGTCCGATGGCCACTTGTTGTAGACCACCCCCGCCGCCGCCGGATCCGCCAGCGACAGGAACCGCTGGGTGTCGTGGCTTCCCACGTAGGGCGTCATGATGGCGTCGGCCGGGTACTGGTCCACCGACGCCTGGAGCCAGTAGTCGGCGTGGATGAGACCGTAGGAAAAGTGCGCGAAGGTGTTGTAGGAGACCGCGTGATAGAGCACGAAATCGAACTGCCCGTTGAGGCCGTCGGGGCCCATGTACCTGCTGATGGTGGCGTACTCGTCCAGGTTGTCGTTGACGTCGCCTCCGGCCCAGCCCATGGCCGTCTCCCCGAGGAGGAAGTACTCCACGCCCCCCTGCTCGAAGGTCTCGTGCACGCGCGTCGCCAGGTTGAAGATGGCGGCGTCCTCCACGTGCTTGACCGCGTCCACCCGCAGGCCGTCCAGGTCGAACCGCTCCAGCCACCACAGCGCGTCGGCGATGATGGCCTCCCCGGCCTCGGGGATCTCCCAATTGACGTCCGGCATGTAGGGCTGGAAGAGACAGTCCAGCCGGTGGGTGGTCCAGTCGCAGCCCGGCTCGCCGCACTGGCACCCCGTGCGGAACCACTCGGGGTGGGCCTGGTAGTGCTCATGGTCCTGGTGAACGTGGTTGATCACGAAGTCCATGAGGATCCGGATCCCGTGGGCGTGGGCCGCGGTGACCAGGGTCTCCAGGTCGCTGTCGGTGCCGAACCTCGGGTCCACCTCCCGGGCTCGGATAGGCCAGTAGCCGTGGTAGCCCGTGACGCCGTGGCCGTTCTCGGCGTAGCTGAGGTCGGGGTTGCGGACAAAGGGCGAGAGCCACAGCGCCCGCACCCCCAGCCCGTCGAAGTACCCCTCGTTGATGGCGGCGGTGACTCCCGCCAGGTCGCCGCCCTGCCAGTCCGCCGTGGGCTCGGCCCCGGGCGTGGGCGCGGCGTTGTTGGACGGATCGCCGTCGCGGAACCGATCCACCATCACCATGTACAGCACCGGGTCCCGCCAGTCGAAGGGCTCGGCCTCCACCCAGAAGGGCACCCGCAGGGGCTGGGCCGCGCGGCCGCTCTGATCGGTCGCCTCGAAGCGCAGGGTGTGCTTGCCCGGCGCCAGCCCCGAGAGGGTGACCTCGAAGGCGTGGTCGGTGTAGGTGTGCGCCGGCTCGGACTCGCCGAAGTCCTTCAGCAGCACGACCCGCCGCGCCGCCGGGTCAATGGCTGCGCCGCCGTTGCCGCGGTACAACCGCACCCGGGCATGGGCGTCCCCGTTGGTTGCGTCGAACAGATCCAGCACGAGCAGCGGGTCCGCGCAGTCGCCCACCCGCATGCCCGAGTTCTCCACGCCGCCGCTATACTTGCGGTAGGCGTTGCCCGGATCGAGGATCCAGTTGCCGTCTACGATGTACTTGTAGGCGTGGATACCGGCAGACAGGGTCTTGGTCAGCTCATAGCTCCCCTGGCCGTCGGGGACCATGTCCTCGGGGGTGGCCCAGTCCCACTCGCCTGCCAGCTGCACCGTGGTCACTGCCCCGCTGGGCGTATGGCGGAACACCGTTTCGCAGGACCGCTCGGGCGCCAGCGCCGTGGACGCGTCGGGCTCGGCGTCCGGGTTGGTGGCGCCGTCGGCCTGGTCCGCGTCCACGCCTGAGTCCACCGCCCCATCGGGCTCCCCCGGCTCGCTCGAGTCGCAGCCCACGCTGCCCAGCAGCCCCGCTACGCTGAGCAAGACGGCCCACCTGGTCATGTGCCGGGTTCTCATGAGACCTCCATCCTTGGATGGATCATGCCTTTTCGGCGCCCGATGCTCAAGGACGGACCGCCCAATCAGGCGAAGAGCAGGTTCAGAAAGCGACAGCTACGCACGAAGTCGGTGGCCACGACCTTGGGGTCGAATTCGTCGTACAGCAGCTTGACGAGGTGGAAGTTCAGCTTTGCGTGGCGCTCCTGGGTGAGCTTCTCGCCGCGGGATTCGGCGAGGTCCGCGGCCTTTCGCCAGATTGATTCGGCCTGAGTGCCCAGCAGCCGCGAGTAGGCCAGCACCCCACAGCTCATGGCCGTTGTGGAGGCGTAGACCTCCATGGCGGGCTGGCCTTCGTCACCGGTGTCCCCCGCGTCACCCGCGATGACCCACCGGGGCGAGGTGGCCGCGAGGCGGTTGGGCAGCACCAGCAGCACCACCCCGTCGTCGGCCGTGAGCAGCTGCTCCACCTCCTGGCAGGTGGCGGCCACGCGATCGTCGGGTCGGAAGAGCAGGTAGCGCCAAAGGGTGTCCACCGCTGGTTTGTGCCTTCGGTAGACCTCATGGTAGGCGTCGGTGATGTCCTCGTCGTCGCACGCCATGCACTCGGCCACGTGGTCGAACAGCCGCGCGATGACCAGGCTGTAGCGCGAGGCGAGGCTCTCCATGTCCTGCTGTTGTCCCAGGGGGTCGAGCTGGCCCGGGATCTCCCGGCGCAGCCATCGACTGAAGTCCTTGAGCAGGATGCGCGCGTGATCCGAGGCGGTGGGGCGCGCGGCGAGCGTCGTCAGCACGTTCGCCATCCAGGCGTAACCGATGGTGTGCACGAAATGGGTCTCTCTGGAGGGCTCCTCCTCCAGGCTCATGAACACCGGAAGGATGTCATACTCGCCCGCCTGCTCGGTGGCCCACTGATGGTACAGGTCGAGCAGGTACTCCTCGGTGCGGTACTCCCAGGGGCGACCGGGGCTCCTTTGGCTCTGTCGCCAGGCGTCCCGGGGCGCGAGGCGGTTTTCCACGTACACGGCGAAGCCATAGGAGTCGTTGTACAGGCAGATGTCCACCTTGGCGTCCGAGGCGCTCAGGTGAAACTCCGTTGTGGTGATGGTCTCCCGCAGGTCGGCGGTCCGCACGTCCATGAGATCCCAGTCGAGCTTGGTGCCTGCCACGGCCTCGTAGGGGATTGGGCTGAGCCCGTCGGGGAGGTTGCCCGCCTCGGGGGGCGGGTGTTTGATGGCCTCTACGAGGAAGGCGCGCAGGAAGGCGTCCTCCAGGCCGTGGCTCTCGTTGGGATTGAGCAGCCAGGCCAAAAATGCGTTGATCGAGACCGACATCTCGTCGGTGGACAAGATCGAGAAGATGTTCGGCTCCCGGAGCTCGGTGTCCAACCGCTCGAAGGCCGGCTCGCCCAGCAGGTCCGCAAGCTCCCCCCGCATGCGTTTCTCCATGTCGGTCATGTTGTCACGCCTCCTGGCGGGGCAGTGTAGCAAGGATTTGGCCGCGGCGAAATCGCGCTGTTGCTCCCAGACGAGGATGCCGAGAGTCGGGCGGAAAACAACCAGCCTCGAGATTCCCGTCCGAGCCATGGTGCGCTCGCGGAGCCCCCGCTCCGGAGCCTCGTCTTGCCGCTCCAGCAGGACGCTGAGAGATCGGCTGCGTCGAACTCCTCCGCGTGGACTGCGCTCGCTGCGACTGGGCGCACATCCACGGCGGAAGCGGGGGCGCAGTCGAGGGGAACCACGCCCGTTGATTTCGTCTGTTGCTCCTCGGGCGGCCGTCCCCGCGTCCACGGGTCAGAACCCGGAGGCGGGGTAGGTGCTCTGATAGGAGTTGAGGCGATGGTGGTCTAGGTAGGCCAGGCAGGTGCGGAGCCCCTCCTTGAGGTTGCGCACCGTGGTGAGGTTGCCCAGGTCCACCCCGAGGTCCACCAGGGTGCGTGCCACATCGGGACCGATGCCCGTGACCACACAGAAGGTGCCCAGCAGCTGCGCCGCCTTGGTCATCCGAATGAGGTGGTCGGCGGTCATGGAGTCCACCACGTCCACCCCAGTGAGGTCGATGATCACGCAGCGGGCGCTGCGGGAGACAATGCGCTGCAGGAGCCTTTCGGTCATCTCCAGGGCCCGCTCGGTGTCAAAGGTGCCCACGATGGGCAGGGTCACCACGTCCTCCCAGATGTCGATTACCGGCGCGGATAGATCCCGGATGGCGAGCTGCTGCCGTTCGATGGTGAGCAGCTTGTCTTCCAGATCCGTGCGAGACCGCTCCAGGGCATCCACGGCGGACTCGCTCTCCTCCCAGGCCGTCTGCAGCATGTGGAAGAAGGCGCGCATGCCGCCCTCCAGCGCGCCGAAGGCGTCTTCCGCCAGGGGCTTGGCTGCGACGTCGGCTTCCTCGAAGTTGGCGTCCGTGGCCGCCTCGATGGCGTCGAAGAGCCGTTGTAGACGCGAAGCCGGGATGGTGATGCTTTCCTCGATGTCGGGAGGATCGGTGGCGTTGTCGGGGCTGCGGGGGTCGTCACTCATCTAGGTCTCCTTTCCATGGGCCGGGGAGTCTGCCGAAGGCCTGGGGCACGGGGCCGGCGTAGGGCGCACCTGCGTAGGGCGGGCTGGCGGCGTGGGCCTGGGGGGGCATCGGGGCCCCGGGTGGGGTGGTGCCCGGACCGGCCTGCGGCGCTCCCGGGTAGGTGGGAGCGCCGACCGGTCCGGGCCACCCAGCGGCAGGGTACTGATCTGGTGGGTGCGGTGGCGGATACGGCGTCACCGGCCGGCCGGCCGGTGCCACCGGGCGTAGCTTGCCGATGCCGAGCATCATGAGCGCTTCCTCGAGGCTGAGGGTGGTGCGGATGTCCTCCAGCTCCACCCCCATGGTCTGTAGGGTCATGACGATCTCGGGCGTGAGGCCAGAAATGACCGAGTGGACTCCCATCATCCGTGCCGAGGCGGCGAGTTGCGCGAAGGTGGCGCAGAGGTGGCTGTCCATGACCGCGACGCCGGAGACATCGATCAACAGGTTGGTTGCGCCGGTGCGGTGCACGGCCTCCAGCACGTCGGCGCTGAGCTCCGCCGCCTGCTGGTCGCTGATCTCGCCCTGCACGGGCACGAGCAGGTGCTCCCAGAGTCGCACGATGGGGATCGCAAACTCGTCATCATGTTGGTGCATGGGGATCCTCCACGTCCGCGACAAGCACGGTAGCGTCGTCGTGGTGCTTTCCATAGGTGGTCATGAGGTGGCGGCAGAGGGCCGCCGGGGTCTTCGAGCGCTGGTCCGTGAAGCGGAACCGCTGGGAGATGCCGTCCGAGGCGAGCACCAGCCGGCTCCCGGGCGGCGTCTTGCCGAAGAAAGCGCGGGTGCGGCGCAGCCGCCTGCCGATCACTCCCGGCGTCAGGACCACGGGGATGCGAGCGTCTTGCGCTCGCAGCAGGACGTTGCCCACGCCGCAGCCCTCGAGCAGGTCGTTCGTGAGCACGCACACCATGGCGGCAGCCCCGCGGGTCGCCCTGAGGTTCCGGTGCAGCCTCTCTACGGCGTCCTGGGCCCCGGTGGCCTCCGGCAGCCCCAGAAGCGTGTCGGCCGCCGCGACGGCCACCTCCTCCGCCCGGGGACCGTGGCCCAGGGCGTCGATCACGGCGATGAGGGCCCAGGACCCGTTTTCGCGCACCACGACCGTGTCGCCGTTGGCCCGCTCGCCGCTGCAGGGGCGGCTCTCGTGCGCGATCGTCAGGTTCATAGCTTGACCTCGATCTCGACGTGCGTGCCCGCGTCGGAGGTGTCGATGTGGAACTTCGCCGAGAGGTCCTTGACGCCCAGGATGCCGCGCCCCAGGCCCGTGCGGCTCTGGTAGCGACCGCCCAGGATCTCGTCCAGGTGGGGGATCCCCGGTCCGGTGTCCTCGGCGACGACGAGCAGTCGGCCCGGGTGCGTGGCCAGGGGGCGAAGCTCGATGGTGCCGCCGTCGGTGTAGTTCACGATGTTCCGGGCGAGCTCGCTCACGGCCGTCACCGCGCGCTGCACCGCGTAGCTCCGGCTGCCCAGACGCTCGCAGATCCGTCGGGCGATGGCGCGCGCGGCCTTGATGTCGCGCTCGTACTCGATGGGCAACCGCTGTGGCTCGGGGCGGCGGGGGCGGTGCTCGATGTTCTGCAGGGCCGCGAGGGCCTTGGCCTGGTCGTCCTCGGAGACGAAGAGCCGGATGCCCATCTGCATGGCCGGCAGCAGCTGCGGCAGGTCCCTCAGCGAGAGGTCGTGGGTCGCAAGGCCGGTGCGTTGGCACGCCCTCCGGAGCAGGACGCGCGCGTTCAAGGGCGAGACGTACTGCTGCAGCACCTCGAGGATCCGCTGCTCCTGGGTGCTTACCACCATGGGAGGTTGGGCTCCCGCACCTTGATGGCCCGGACCACGGTGCCGCCCCCGGGTCGGCTCTCGAACCCCAGGGAGGACATGAGCCGCTCCACCGCGCCGAGGCCGCAGCCCAGGCTCAGCAAGGGCTCGTCGGGGTCTGCCCTCATGCGTCCCCGGCTGAAGCGGTCTCGCAGGGCGGCCCCGGGGTTGTCGATGCCCGGTCCGTCGTCCGTGGCCGTCAGGCAGGCACGATCCTCGGTGACCTCGATCTCCACCTCTCCCTTGCCGGCGTGGCGCACGATGTTGGTGGCGAGCTCGGCGGCGGCGATGCCCACCTCGCGGCTGGCCCGGGCAGGAAAGCCCATGGCCAGGCAGCGATCCGTGGCCAGGGCGCCGGCGACCACGGCGTCGGTGGAGCCACGGATCGGCAGCACGTCCAGGGTGCGTTTCGCCAAGAGGTCGACTTGCGTGGTGGTCATGGTGGTCGGTCTTTTCTGGTGTTGGTCAGGGGCCGGTGGCCACGAGGAGCGCGAAGGGTCGTGGCAGCAGCAGAAACAGCAGCGTGCGCCACCAGAACTCCCCCCGGACGGGCTCGAAGGCGGGGGCGTGCCCGCCGCCGCCCAGCACCACCACGCCCAGGTCTCCTCCGTACTCGGCTTCGAATTGCTGCACGTCGGTCCACGGGGTCACCAGGTCCGCGTCACCCCAGAACTGCAGCGCCAGGGCGCGCCCGTTCTGTCCATCGAAGATCGGCAGCTCGAATCCCTCCAGGGTGGGGCCCACCGCGTAGACCCCCGGGAAGGTGGCGAACCCCCAGCCTGCGGCCTCCGGCGTCGCGCTCGCCAAGAGGATGCCGTACATGTCTGGGATGGTCATGATGTAGCCGCCGGGCGCGTTCTCCAGGGCCGCCAGGGTCTCGGGGGAAAAGAGCAACTGCTCCATGAGCGGAGTGACCCCCCGGTAGACGTGCGAGGTGAGGACGATTCGCCCGACGTGCGACCGTGGGACTGGGCTCTCGGTACCGCCCAGGGCCACGGCGAGGGAGGAGCCCAGGGAGCAGCCCAGCACGTCCACCCGGCGGGCGCCCGTCCGCTGGCGGATCCAGGTCACGACCTCTCCCATCTGGTGGAGGCTGCGCTCGGCGGTGACGTCCCGGCCGTCGGCGGGCAGGGAGCTGAGGCCGTAGCCTTCGTACGTGACCGCATAGGCGTTGAAGCCCACCGAGGCGAGGAGGTCCAGGGCGTTGTAGGAGTCGTCTCCGGGGACCCTGGCGTCGTACTGCACCCCCGTCACGAAGGTGCCCGACAGCAGCAGGATCGACCGGGGGTGCCGACGGGCCTGGGCCCGGTCGGAGGTGCGCTCCCGTACGTGCAGCACCGCGCCGCTCGTGGTGGAGACGAAGTGGTCCTCCTCGTAGAGGTCGCCTCCAGGGTCTCCGCAGGGCTGCTCCAGGGCTCTCGTGGCCGGGGGGCCTGGCTCGGGGGCGACGCACCTGGCGGTGGCGCTCCAGATCAAGATGACGATCCAGGTCGGGGCTTTGCTCCACATCGGTGACCTCCTGTGGTGTGCCACTAATGCACTATAAGGTCAATCCTCAATGATCCATTAATGGCTTCTATATATATGATGCAGAAACTCCGAAGCGCTGTCAACGTGTTTTGAAACGGTAAGCCGAGGGCTCGGCGACGCCGGCGCGGATCTGCGTGGGATCACAGCGGATGTTCCCGAGGGTCGGATCCCCAAAAAGGCTGCGTCCGTCGGCCCGATCCCAGGGCCTGGTGACGCGGTTGTAAACGGCTGAAAATTTTGCCAGATACTGGTTTTTAGGTAGTCTGGATCGTGGTTTGTAGGTAGATTTACGTACAGACAATGAGCCGAAACGCCGATCCCTCGGCGCGGTGCGGCCGTTTCCTGACCGCTGCCACCCAAAGACGGTCGTGGATTCTACCTAGACCCGGCTCGAGAATGGCTTTTTAGTGGGTATAATATGATAAATAATAGGTGCAAATACGAGCTGGTATAGGTGGTTTACGGTATTGATTGCATGACAAGCGCCTGGCTACCATGGATCGGGGCGGTCCTCGAGCCGCCGTGGTCTCAAGCAGGAGGTATCGATCATGAAACGTTCCGTCTCTGCATCTGAGATTGATGCCGCGCGCGCCTCCGGTCCACTGGAGGATCCCTGCTCGGTGGCGCCGGCGCTCCATCGGGTCCGCTCGGTGGCCGACGCCGTGGTGACCTGTCTTGTGCAGCTCGGGGTGAGGCACGCCTTTGGGCTCAACGGTCGGGCCCTGGCTCCGTTCATGGACGCGATGCTGGAGAGCCCCCTGGAGGTGGTGCACACCCGCCACGAGAGCGGAGCCGCCTTCTCCGCCTTGGAGGCGTCCCTCGTGACGGATCGGCCCACGCTGGTGTTTACCACGACCGGTCCAGGCATCACCAACGCCTTGACCGGGCTGATGGCGGCCCGGTGGGAGGGGGGACGCGTGATCCTCGTGAGCCCGGCCACGTCGGCGGCCCAACGGGGCCGCGGGGCCTTCCAGGAGACCAGCCCGCACACCCTGCCGCCGACCCTGTTCACGGCGGGCACCGTGTTTCACGAGGCCGTGGTGCTGGAGTCCCCTGAGGCGTTGGAATCGGTGAGCCGTCGTTTTGCCACGGGCCTGACCCGGACCGGCGGCTTCGTGGCACACCTCTGCCTTCCGGTGTCGGTACAGCTCACTCCCTGGCCCGACGCGCCCTGGGTGGCACCGGTGGAGATCTCGGTGCCGCGGTGCGGGAGCGCCGAGGTGAGGCAGGTGGCGGCTTCGCTGGAGGGCGGGCGGAGCGTGATCTGGGCGGGGTTCGGAGCGCGACACTCCCAAGGGGCTCTGGTGCGTGTTGCGGAGCGGCTCCAGGCTCCTGTGATGGCGACGCCCCGTGCAAAGGGGACCTTTCCCGAGCGCCACCCCCTGTACCTCGGCGTCACCGGCCTCGGCGGGGATGGCCACCTGGCTGCGACTGTCGAGGCCCTCGCGCCGGACTACCTGCTCGTTCTGGGCACGCGCCTGGGCGAGTACTCGTCGCTGTGGGCGCCGGCGCTTCGCCCGAAGCGCGGCATGATCGCGGTGGATGTACAGCTCGGCGATCACGGCGCGGCCTTTCAGGACGTGCCCCTGTGGGGGGTGCAGTCCGAGGTGCGTGCCTTCCTGACGTCCCTGGAGCGCCGCCTGTCCACCCGGATGAAGTGGGATGACGAGCCCACGCCCAGGGTGGCGCACCCGGTGCTGACCCGCGTCGAGCCCAGATCCGCCAGCGCCCGGGGGGTGCACCCGGCCGAGCTCATGGAGGCCATCCAGTTTCGCCTCGTGGATCGGTCTGACGCGATCATTTTCACGGAGGCGGGCAACGCCTTTGCCTGGGGGAGCCAGGCGCTGCGGTTCGATCAGCCCCGGCGATACCGCACCTCCATGGGCTGGGGTTCCATGGGGGCCGCGGCCACCGGGGTCATCGGCGCGGCCCTGGCGCGGCAGGGCAAGGCCGTGGCGGTTCTGGGAGACGGGGCCATGCTGATGCAGAACGAGGTGAGCACGGCGGTGGCTCATCACCTCCCGGTGGTGTGGATCGTGCTCAACGACGGGCAGTACGGCATGGTCCACCACGGCATGTCGGCGCACGATCTGCACACCGGCGAGTCCCGGTTCCCGGAGGCCAACTTTTGGCTCTACGCCCGGTCGGTGGGCTGTGACGGTGTGCGGGTGGTGGAGGAGCGGCAGCTGGACGGCGCCTTGAGCCAGGCCCTGGACGCAAAGGGCCCCTTCGTGGTGGACGTGGTGGTGGACCCCACGGTTCCCCCGCCCCTCATCACCCGGGTGGCCTCGCAGGATCCGTCTGACCCGGGCGAGGACGACAGCGGGGTGGCGAGTTGATCGCGGTGGGGTTGAGATCCCTGGCGGTGAGGTTTCCCCGGGCGATCCGCACCAACGATCACTGGCGACAGAGATACCCCGCCGTCGTGGCCGACGCCGAGGAGCGCACCCTGGCGCGGCTGTGGAAGCCCGACGGCGACACCGCGGCGCGCCCCTTTGACGAGGCGGCCCGCCCCTACCTCCAGGATCCCTTCCGCGGCGCGGTCGAGCGGCGGGTGTGCGGCGACGGTGAGGACTCGCTGACCTTGGAGCGGGAGGCCGCCCGGGCGGCCGTGGAGGCCGCGGGCCTGGACCTCGAAGAGGTTGATCTGCTGATTGCGTCCTCCTTCCGGGCGCGACACGTCGGGACGGGCAACGCCGCGTTTCTCGCGCGGGACCTCGGCCTGACGTGCAACGCCTTCAACCTCGAGACCGCCTGCACCGGCGCCGTCGCCTCCCTCCAGACCGCGGTGGGGTTGGTACGGGCCGGTCTCTACCGGCGGGTGCTCGTGGTGGTGTCTTGCACCTACACCCTCGATACGGACGAGCAAGACACCCTCTCGTGGTTCATGGGTGACGGCGCCGGCGCCTTCGTGGTGAGCGAGGTGGCGCCGGGGCAGGGCTACCTCGGCGGCTCCTTCGTCCACACGGGAAACACCTGCGACGCCTTCGCCTACCGGCCCACCGTCGACCCCCAGACCCAGGCGGTGCGTATGCGGATCGTCGCCGGTCCGAAGACGGGCCTCATTCTCCGTCAGACCTCCGCCGGCTACGTTCGCCGATGCTGCTTCGGCGCGCTGCAGGAGGCCGGGCTCACCACGGACGACATCCGGTGCTTCGTGTTCAACACCCCCACCGCCTGGTTCGCCGAGTTCGCGGCCCAGGTGCTGGGGGTGGCCGTCGAGCGGGCCGTGAACACCAACCCCCTCTACGCCAACATCGGCCCGGCCCTCACGACGGCAAACCTGCACTTCGCCGCCCGCACGGGCCGCATCGCCCCTGGCGACGCGGTGCTCATCTACGCCATCGGCAGTGTTTCCTCGGCGGGCGCGGTGGTGCTACGGTGGGGCGACGTGGCTCTGGGCCCTGACCCGGATCGCGTCTACGATCGGCCGCTGCCAACGCCACTCGGCCCACGGGCGACGCGCCCGCGGTAGGCTCGGCCCGCCACCAGCCAGACCAGGATCAGCAGCGGCAGCGCCGGTGGCGGCGACGATCCGCTCTGGTTGCAGGCCTGGCCGCCGGACACGGGATCCATGTTGGGCGCGGCCGCGTTGCACGCCGGGTGATTGGCGCAGTCGGGGTCGTAGCAGTCCACGATGAGATCTCCGTCGTCGTCCATGCCGTTGTTGCACACCTCCCCGGGCGGCGGGTCGGGTGCGCAGTCCGGGTGGGCGGCGCAGTCCGAGTCGGCGCAATCCACGGCACCATCTCCGTCGTCGTCCATGCCGTTGTTGCACACCTCCCCGGGCGGCTGGCCGGGTGCGCAGTCCGGGTGCGTGGCGCAGTCCGGGTCGGCGCAGTCCGCCGCGCCGTCTCCGTCGTCGTCCACCTGGTTCGAGCAGTGCTCCTGGGTGGGCGCGCAGTCCGGGTGGGCGGCGCAGTCCGGGTCGGCGCAGTCCACGGCGCCGTCTCCGTCGTCGTCGTTCATGTTCGTGCAGTTCTCATCGGGGGTCTGGGTGTTGCCGTTGCACGACAGGCTCAGCGTGAATGGGCTGGCCACTTCCCAGGTGTCCACCACCAGGAACGCCCCGGCGGCCGGCATGGTGAAGGACAGGCTCTCGGGGCTCGTCCCCGAGTTGTAGGAGCCTTGTAGACAGGCCGACGGGGAGCAGCTCGCCCCGCCGTCGGTGGGCACCAGGAACAGGTCCAGGTCGCCGTTGCCGCCGATGGTCAGTGATGCGGTGACGGTGGCTCCCGCGGGCGCGGTGAGCTCGTAGGCGAGCTCCGGGCCGTTCTCGGTGGAGTCGCTCAGACAGCTATAGTCGACAAACTGCGACTCGGCCCCCACGGTGGTGGCGTTGACCTGTGCTCCGCACCCGAGGGGCAACGCCTGCTCGCAGGCATCCGGGCCCAGGCAGTCTGGGTGCAGCGCGCACTCGGGATCGGCGCAGTCGGCCAGGCCGTCTCCGTCCTCGTCCCCGGGCGCGCCGCAGTCCTCGGGGATCACGCTGCCGATGAAGCCGTTTATGAACGTGGCGAAGGCGTCCACTTTGGTGCTGACCCCCCACACGGTGCACCCCTGGTCTCCGTAGGAGGTCACTCCGACCACATACTGCTGTCCTGCCCGCGCCAGGAAGGCCGGACCGCCGCTGTCGCCGTAGCAGGTGCCGCCCGGGGTCCGCGGGTATCCGATGGACCCCGGCACCGCCCAGCCCGAGCCAAAGCTGCAGCCGTTCGGCCCCGGGCACACCTTGGTCAGGGTCACGCTCACGTGTAGCTTGTCCCCGCTGGAGCTGGTCTCCGTCTGTCCGAACCCGGAAATGTCGATGGTCGAGCCCTCGTCCGCGACGGCGAGCGCCAGGCCTGGGGGCAGCGCCGGGATGGGCGCGACGTTGGCCGGCGCGCTGCCGTCGAGCCGGATCAGGGCGATGTCGTTGGTGATGCTGTAGGAGTCGTAGGCCGGGTGCATGATCGCTTCGGTGGTCTGCACGTAGGTGCCGCTGCCGACGCTGTCGCCGAACATGATTTGAATCGTCGACGTGTTCATCCCTTCGAGGCAGTGGGCCGCGGTGAGCACCACGTTGGGGGTGATGAGGGTGCCGCTGCAGAAAAACCCCGTCCCCGGACCGTTGGTGATGGCCACCACGGCCGAATTGTTGTCCGGGGTCCCGTAGTAGATCGGTCGGTCGACCCGACCCGTCGCGTCGTCGTGGGCGCCCCGCCCGGTGCAGGCCGTCACGAAAACAATCGTCACTGCCACCAGGCCAACCGTCTTCCCGTATCGCATTTCGATCTCCAGGAGTGGTCCGCCCTTGATGTATACACAGTGTTTACCCGATGTCAACATGTATATTGTTACTTTCTAATATGTTTGGTAATTTTGATGTTACATGGTGTTTACAATCTTGGGTGCCGAGCCCTGCCCATCGGGCGGTGTACCATGCATTGGACTGCGGGCCCGGGCCGGCTGCGGGGCTGGTGGGATTTGTTACCGGTTGAGCCCGAGCTCGGTCGCCCGCTGTCGGAACCTGTCCAGATCCACGCGCTCGGCGAGGCCGGCCAGGGCGTCCTCCTCGGACTTGTGCACCTTGACCTTCTCGAACTTCTTGCTCGCCAGCAGGATGCCGGTCATCACGTTGCGCTTGATGCTCGCCTTGAACCCCCTCGCCTCGTAGATCAGGTGCACCGACGTGCAGTGCTGGCTCAGGTGCTCGAAGATTCGCACCATCTCCTGCCGGGTCTCCTTGTCCGGCGCCGGGCTGTTCTCCGGGGAGACGGCGATGTAGATGATCGGCCGCCCGAGGGATTTCGAGGCCTGGGAGACCTCACGGAAGATGCGGTTGGGATCGGGGCGCTCGGGCTCCTGCCACCGCACGTAGTAGATGTTGTCGATCAGCGCTGCCTTGTAGCTCATGTTGGATTCCTCCAACTCTCAGCGTCACCTGCGCGAGGTGCGCAGGCAATCCGTGATTCCCCCGATTCCGGGCACAAGAACTACGTAGTTGCCTGCAGACAATGACAGAGACGTCGTTGCGGAACGACGTTCCTTCCGGTAAAATCATTGAGCCCTCGAAGCGCACGATTCGACCTGCGGGGCAACGCGGGTCTGATTTTCGCAGTGTCGCCTGGGGTCCCAACTCGAGGAGAGGTCACTTGTCCATCCGACTGCTGCTGGTCGACGACCACGCTCTGCTCAGGGAGTCCCTCGCGCAGGCCCTTGCGTTGCAGGACGATCTGCAGGTGGTCGGGGAGGCCGGAGACGGCCGGGAGGCGCTGGACCTGGCCGTGTCCCTGGCGCCGGACGTCGTGGTTCTGGACGTCGCCATGCCTCGCCTCGGAGGGCTGGAGACCGCCCAGCGCATCCGTCAGCTGGTGCCGAGGACTCGCATCCTCGCCTGCTCCCAGTACACCGACGCCGAGACGGTGTTGGGCATGTTGCGGCGAGGCGCGACAGGCTATGTCAACAAGGCGGCCGAGCTCGACGAGCTGCTGGAGGCGATCCGGGCCGTGGCTGCGGGCAGGCGGTTCCTCGGCCGGGACGTGGAGGAGGCCGAGCAGGTGGGGTTGGCGAACTCGCGGGCCCGTCGCCCGGATCCCACGCAGGCGCCGCGTCTGACCGAGCGGGAGCGTGAGGTCCTGCAGCTCATCGCCGAGGGGCGCAGGAGCAAGGAGATCGCCGCGACCCTCGCCATGAGCGTGCGTACCGTCGAGACCCACCGCGTCCGGATCATGCGCAAGCTGGGCATCCGGTCGGTGGCCGGCCTGACCAAGTACGCCTTGCGGCATCGCATCACCGGGCTCGAGTAGGGGCCAGGCCCCGCTCAGTAGTTTCACGGATTGTCGGCCTCCGGGCCCAGTTGCTACTGTGAGGTGAGGCAACGAGACAGGAGCGCCAAATGGACTCTATCCGGGTGCTGCTCGCGGACGATCACCCGATCCTGCGGGACTCCTTGAGCCAGTGGCTGGCCCTCCAGCCGGACGTGTCGGTGGTGGGGGAGGCCGATGATGGTCGGGAGGCCGTGGCGCTGGCCGAGCAGCTGCGCCCCGACGTATGCGTCATGGACGTGTCCATGCCGGGGTTGTCGGGCATCGAGGCCACGCGCCGTCTGACCCGGGGGCAGTCGAGGGTGCACATCGTCGCCGTCACCCAGCACTCGGATCCAGACACCGTGGCTGCCATGCTGGAGGCCGGTGCCATGGGGTACGTGGTCAAGAGTGACGGCGTGGACGAGCTGCTGCGTGCGGTCCGCGTGGTGGCCGGCGGGCGTCGGTACCTGAGCCCCTCACTGTCGGACTACCTCGCCGAACCCTTCCTGCGGCACCACCGGTGTCGAGGTAGCCTCGGCGAGGCGGCGGAGCTCACCAGCCGGGAGCGGGAGGTGGTGCAGATGATCGCCGAGGGGCATTCCACCCGCCAGATCGCCGAGCTGCTGGAGCGGTCCATTCGCACGGTGGAGGCGCACCGTCACAAGATCATGAGCAAGCTGGCCATCAAGACCATCGCCGGCCTGACCAAGTGGGCCATCCGCAACCGCCTGACCTCCGTCGACGCGTAGCACGCAGCCTTCGGTGACCTGTCCGTAGAACTACGGATTGTCCGGCTTCGTGTTCCCCTGGTATCCTGTTGCGAGGACACGGGTCTGCGCGAGGAGGCTCGGATGACGCATTCTCCGTGGTGGCTGATACTGTCGGTCATTCACTTGGGGCTTCTCGCGGCGCTCTGGCGATACCGTCGCTCGGATCACCCCTGGCTGATACGGTTGATGGGGGCGCAGTGGCTGTCCCTGCTGGCCCGGGCGCTCCTTGCCCCGGCCGGGCAGGGTGGGCTGGCGTTGGTGGGGGATCCCACGGCCGAGGCTGCCGGGGCGCGGGCGGTGCTGTTCGGGGCGGACCTGCTGGGCTGGGCGGTCCTCGCCCTGGCGGCCCAGCGGCTGGCCCGCGGTGGCTTCCCAGGGCGTGTGTGGTGGCTCGTGGGGGCGGCCGTGTTGGCGGGCGCGGCGGTAGGCGCCAGTGGCGGCTCGACCCGATGGCCACCCGCCTGGCAGAGACTGGTCATCTACTGCGTGGTGGCGCCCCTCCCCATTGCCTTCGCGGCCGTGCGGCTGGTGTCACACCTGCGGGACTGCCTGAGGCGGCGGATCACGGTGGATATCCTGGCCTTGGCGATTCAGCTCGTGGGCTTGCGCCTCGTGCTGGCCTGGGTGGACACGCTGCAGCCCGGGCCGCTGGTACACCCGGCGTTCGAATTGCTGTTTCACACCGTTTCCATGGTTGCGCTCTTCAGCCTCTATGGCTTGAGCAAGCGCACCCCCCTGGCCCGGCCGGCGCAGGAGTGACGGAGCATGGTCGGTAGCATTGTGTTGTCCCTACTGCTCGTGGCGCTTCTGGTCACGGTGCACCTGATGTGCGCGTACTGGGTGGTCGGGCGGCAGCGGGTGGAGCTTCGGCTGGTGTCCCTGGAGCGGCAGGCGGTGTCCCATGACGCCATCCAGACGGCGATCCACCACTTCCGGCACGACCTCAACAACCTCCTGTTCTCCATGAGCGCCGCCCAGGAAGTGGCCCAGGCGACCCTCGAGACGAACCAGCCCGAGCGTGCGTCGAAGGCCATGGAGCGGGTCCGATCCCAGCTCCGACACAGCATGGACTTTGTCCGGCGGTTCCGCCCGGGCAGTGGAGAGGAGCCCGACGCGCCGGTGGACGTGCACCAGCTGGTGTTGCTCATGGCTCGTCCCCTCGCAGTGCCCACGTCAGACCTCGCGCTGGACGCCGACCTGGTCGGCTGGGTGATCCGAGCCCCGCCCGTGACGCTGGCCATTCTCGTGGGGAACCTCATCAAGAACGCCCTGGAGGCCTCGAGGCGGGTGCGGATTCGTCGCCGGGGCTCTGCCCTGTCCGTGGAGAACCCCGTGCAACGCGCCGACCTGCCCGTGCTGGAGGGAGAAGACATCTACGAGGCCGGGTTCAGCACCAAGGGAGACGACCGGGGCGTGGGGCTCGACAGCGCTGCCCGGGCCGCCGACCGTTGCGGGCTGGGGCTGTCCCACGAGGTGTTTCAGGAGCGGTCCGAGCCGTGGGTTCGCTTCCGGGTGGACTTTGGCGACGCCGCCGGTGACCTGCCCGACCTGCGCGGCGGAGCCCAGGGACCACCCCTGATCCCCCGGACCGCCACCCTGGGCGATTGGCCGCCCGAGGCGCCGTGAAGTGGATGGCGGGGGAGGCGGCCCTCAGAACATCAGGGAGGCGCGGAGCTCGCGGGTGGTCTTGGTGATGCGCCCCACGAGGATCTCGCCGAGGTTCTGCATGACGCGATAGCCCAGCGAGGGGTCCTCGGCGGCGAGCTGTTGAAAGGTGCCCCGGGAAAAAACGAAGAACGAGCAGTCTTTCAGGGCGATGGCGGTGGCGCTGCGATCGGCCGTGGTGGCCAGGGCGAACTCGCCGAACACCGAGCCCGGGAGCACGGTGTGCACCGGCGCCTGCTCGGTCTTGCGCGACATCTCCACCGTGATCTGCACCCGCCCGTCGAGCAGCACGAAGACCTCGTCGCCGGGGGTGCCCTCTTCGAACACCACCGCGTCCCGGGCGAGGAGCCGGGTCTCGCCACCCGATTCGAGGGCCATGAGCTGCGCGCCGGAGAGGCCGGCAAACAGGGTCGTTTTCTTCAAAATGTCGATGTTGGCCATGTCACACCTCCCGGACGAGCTCGTCGGCGATCTCGCTCAGCTTGCCGCCCAAGGCCACCAACCCTGCCAGGATGGCCAGCAGCTCCCGGCTCGACCTCACGGTTTCGCCGGCGTGCATCCGCTCCAGCTGGGCCTCCCGCAGCTTTCGAGCCAGGTTGTTTTCCTTGAACGAAAGCTGCAGGACCCGCTCGGCCAGGGCGCGGTCTCCGGTTCGCAGGGCCTCGATGATGTGCTCGGACTTCGTGACGATTTTTTCGTGGAACAGGCGGAGGTCCTTGGCGGAGTCCTCCGGGATCTCACCGCCGCGCTCCACCAGATCCGCGCCAGACTGCAGGAGCTGCTTGGCGAGCTGGTCACCGGCCTCCTCGTAGTGCTCGGTGATGTAGATGAGCAGGCGCTCCCGCCGGGTGGCGTCCTGGGGCAGCCCCCGCCGCGCCACCTTGGACAGGTAGGGCCGGATGGCGCGCTCGAGGGTGTTGAGCTTTTCCTCTTCCCCCATGAGCTCGTCGATCTTTGCCTTGTCGGCGTCGAGGACGGCGGGGACGGAGGCCTTGACGCTGGCGTTGAAGATGCCGGCCATGCGCTCCAGCTCCTTTTGCGCCTGGTCCAGCGCCACCACCGGCACCGTGAGTGATGCGTCGTTCAGGTACTTCGGCCCGAAGACCACCTCCTCGGTGGACGTGGGCAGGATCTTCCGGGTGATCAGCTCGATGACCCCCACCAGGGGTAGAAACAGCAACGCGGTGATGATCGCAAAGAGCATGTAGCCGTTGGCGATGGCACGGGCCGGGGACGTCGAGCCCATCCAGCCCGTCACCAGCCTCGTGAGGTCCACGAAGGGGCCCATGAAGGGCCAGACAACGAGGGCGGCGGAGACGGCGAAGATCAGATGGGCCACGGCCACACGTTTGCCGTCCCGGTTGGTACCCAGGCTGGCCAGAAGGGCGGTGGCGCAGGTGCCCACCATGGATCCGATGGAAATGGGCAGGGCGGTCTCCAGGGGCAACAGGCCCTGGACGGCCAAGGCCATGCAGATGGCCACTGTGGCGGCGGAGCTCTGGATGATGGCGGTGAAGATCATACCGATGAGGATCCCCAACCCCACGCTGCTGCCCACCTTCAGGAGGATCCCGGCAAACTCCGGCACGCCGCGCAGCGGCTTCATCGACCCGCTCATGGTGGCCAGACCGAAGAAGAGCAGGCCGAACCCCAGGAGAATGGCGCCCACGTGCTTCATCTTCTCCTTCTTGCCGGCGGCGACCATGATCACCACGCCGACGCCCACGATGAGCAACGCGTACTTCGAGATGTTGAAGGCGATGAGCTGGGCGGTGATGGTCACGCCGATCTTGGTGCCCATGGTCACGCTGATGGCCTGGGTCAGGGTCATCATGGTGGCGCTCACAAAGCCCACGAGCATGACCGTGGCCGCGCTGGAGCTCTGCAGCACCGCGGAGGCGAAGGTGCCGAAGACAACCCCTGTGAACCGGTTTCGCGCGAGCTTGCTGATCAACACGCGCATCTGCTCGCCGAAGGCCGCCTGGAGGTGGTCGCCCGCCAGGGTCATCCCATACAGGAAGAGACCCAGCCCTCCGACCAGGCCGATAATCAAAAATAGGATCCAGGCCGGCGTCAGGGCGTTGACCCTCGTCACCACCGGCCCGGCGGTGGTCACCGAGCCGTGGAGGAAGGCCGACACCACGTACTGGCCCTCGGCGTCCCCCACGGTGAGCTTGACCCTCGCCTGACCCTTGCTGTCGGTGACGACCCTTGCCGCCGAAAGGCGGGTGCCCCTGGCCCCCGGAGGCGTCGCCGTGACGCGGAACTCCACGATCTGGCCCACCGCGGGCTGGCCGCCCCGGGTCACCCGGATCACGATCTGCTCGGACATCTGCCGTCCGGTGATGCCCACCATGGCAGACAGCCCGGGCGCATAGGACCGCTGCTCGACCTGCCATCCGTGGTTCGCAGAGGGGGCCTTGTCCGGAGCGGCGGCGGCGTTGGCGGCGGCGGCGTTGGCGGCGGCGGCGTTGGCGGCGGCGGCGTTGGCGGCGGCGGCGTTGGCGGCGGCGGTGTTGGCGGCGTTGGCGTTGGCGGCGGCGGCGTTGGCGGCGGCGGCGTTGGCGGCGGCGGCGTTGGCGGCGGCGGCGTT